>Ga0210025_1000914_pt1 | contig 34685 bp, 20 predicted proteins | sample CryGeyme20150102_FD_183989 | JGI IMG/M metagenome (GOLD analysis project Ga0210025, IMG submission 183989) | Groundwater microbial communities from Crystal Geyser aquifers in Utah, USA - Crystal Geyser metaG 2015-0102 (SPAdes) (version 2) | ecosystem: Environmental > Aquatic > Deep subsurface >... | reverse complement strand
AAGGTATTTCGAATTCGTTTGCCCATGTTTGACTTGAAATGGGACGACTCTGAACCCAAAGGCGTTCTCTTCCCAATTCGTTTAAGCCACTTAAATAGGTTCGGAACACATTTTCGGTAGAGGTAACTACTTTTCGACGATGATCTAAACTAACTACGTTAGAAACGGTACTATGATTTTTAGCTTTGTAAGTACGGTTAATCGTAGCATTTCCGGAAAACTTAACAATAGTTTCATCTGGTGATTGCGCCTGATGGAAAGTAGCGCCCGTTGCCGATTCTCCCAAAACAAAATACTCAATTCCATTAGAACCAGTTACTGCGCCTTTGTTTAAGATGTAAGTTGGTTGGGTTGATTGAAATTGTGTTTGATGATTAGTTCCAGCAAACACTTGAAAACTCTCATCTCCTGAATAGGTTTTAGGTTCATTGAGTTGGGTATAGCCGTCTGCTTCCAATTGCCAAGGGTTTTGGAATGTGAAAGATGGTATTGAACCTTCTATACTATTATTGATAACATTTAATGTTCTAAATACATCAAATTGAGCCTGATATTCAACAATGTTAATATCACTATAAAATGTTGATTTCTTTTTGAATTTAGAATCATTCAACTGCCACCTTCTAAATCTTCTAGAGCCTATTTGTGGAGAACTTGTTTCAATATCATATTCCTCTCTAGTATTTAAATAGATTTGTCCACCTGAAGGAATATTGGATTGATTTACACTTAATGCCCCATTTAAATCTGTTGAGGATATAGTATTAGCATATACTGCATTAGTAAATTCATGATTCACTTTATATGAAAGATAAATTTCAGAATTATTTAGAACTGTTTTCTTATCATTTTGAGTGATCATGAATACTAGATAAAAAGTAGGTTTTGAGCTACTTATTGTAGTACTATTAAAGGGTAGATTATCAAGAATATCATTTAATTTAACTTTTAAATTGGGGGGATTAGCTTGATAACTTGAACTGCCAGTTGGTGCATTATTTATAAGATTTGTATTATACGATCCTATTGTAGAAAATACATCGCTGGGATCAGATAATGCATCTTGATAAATATCATTATAATCATTAACAAAACCTACTGATAAAATGTTATCATTTGGCGAAGCTTCAGTTTCTAATTCAATGAGGGCTTGTATTACTTGATAAGTACTTCCATATTTTTGCTCTAATATATCATCAGCTTCATAACCCTGAACTTTAATGTAACTATCATAAGTGTTAATAAATGTATTTATCGTATTTCCATTTTCAACAATTTTGATAGGTCTTGATACAATTTCTGTCCCAATTGTGTGCCCGACAGTCATTTCATAAGAGTATGAATAAGAACTTTCATCGGTACTTAGTACATTTTGGCGCTTAGCAATTACAAATCCGTCTGCTGAAGAAGAGAATTTGAATGAGTTTTGTGGTGTTTGCGCAAAAACACAACCTACACTTAAAAAAGATAGATAGATAGATAGATAGATAGATAGATAGATAGATAGATAGATAGATAGATAGATTTTTTGACGTTATTCATCTCGTCTTACTCCTGTTATTATATTGTATCTTGAGTTAATCATGGTTACCCTATTATTTTTGTAATCCATAAAATATAGATCACGTAATGGGATAGAATTGGGAAGTTGTTGTTTATAGTTAAGTCCGTCTTGCCAATAACTTATTTCTCCAAGTAGATGAGTAAATCCATCATTTAAATTCAAAAATGATGCTCCAGAGAAAAATTGTTTTTTGATTATACTTAAACTTGAATCATTGTAAGCATAAATTCCTCGATTTCCGTAGATGAATAAAGAATCTCGTTCAACTAGCAATTCGTGAATGAATTGAGGATAATCGATTTGTTTTAAAACTGACCATAAATAAATGGACTCAATTGTTGTTTGATTCACTTTAAGAATGCCAGCATTATAAAAAGTAGAATCAATAGGTTCATTAGATTCTTTTGGGCTTAAGTAAAAATAAAATGAACCATTAGGTGATGGTGCTGAATGACTAATAGTAAGGGTAGTTCCTGTTACTATTTTTGTAAAAGTTCCATCTTTGTAATAGACTAATGAACCGTTTCGACCATATAAATAAAACTCGCCTGGACGGATTAGTTCGGCATGTTCGTAATAAGAATTATTAAGCTCACCCCAATTTTTTATTAAAAAATGATATGAATATTGTTTGCCATTTTTTATTGCAACAGATGCGCCGCCACCAAAAACAGAATATTCAGTATTGCCTTGCCAAAATAAAAGTTGTCCAGACTCATCAAATGAATCGTTTAATGAAACAGTTTTCTCAGCTTTAAACTCATACCCCTTCTTCTTACCCCACCAAATTTGGTTATACTCATTTTTTATACTTCCATCCTCATTGTTTTCAATGAAATAGCCAGTTATGACAAACGATGTATCATCAATCACATCCAAATCATTCACCTGGAATTGAGCCAAAGTCTTTAGAGTATCCACTGTAAAAACAAATTCAGTAGATTTTTTTTGTGGTTTATCTTCTTCACCGCCAAACCAATCGCAGGCTTGGAAAAGAAGAATCAAGCTAAAAAGTAAAGTCATTGTGTAAACCTCCCGTAATTTCATGCAAGAACCCTAGTAGAGGTGCAATCCATCGCGACAACGTAAGTAACCATTTTTATCTATTAAGGATTAAAAATTCTTAAAAAGTTAAACTGTTTTTTTAATTAATACAATAGTTGTTAAAAAATATTTTCTGCTTTTTTTATCTTAAATAAAAATTACTTAAATAAAATTTTCCATTATAGGGTTATTCACTTAAATAAGATTAAAGTATTTATTTTAAGCTCCAAGAGAACAAATAAGAGTTTATGGTTTACTTAGTAGTAGAAATTACTTTGAGTTTTTTAGAAATTAGTTTTAATGCGTAAAGTCAAAGGGTTAGAAATCAAATAAAAACTTTAATTGATAACAAAAGGTCATTTCTCAATGACACTTATCAAAACGTTTCATTCCTAAAAATAAAATCGATTTCATGCTGCATTTTTCTCTTTTGTACTTATTTTCGAGAACTCAATAAAATTCATGAATGAAAAAAAATCTTCCCGCTTTATTACTTGTTATTATCTCTGTTGTTTTACCGCTTAGTTACGCGTTTTTAAAATCTCCTAGTCCAAAGGAACGTTCTTTTTCTGGTGCTTATTTAGCAATCGCAGAATTTAGTAAACAACGTCAGTTTGGGAGCAAAGAACCGTTTTCAAAAATGTATGAACGATCTGTTGCGAATGAAAACCGAATCTTAAAGAAACAGCGAGCTACAGAATCGGATACTACATGGCAAAGTTTAGGTCCAGATAATATTGCCGGACGAATGTTGTGCTTAGAATTTAATCCTCAAAATTCAAATACCATTTATTCGGGTTCTGCATCGGGTGGACTGTGGCGCTCGTATTCTGGTGGAGAAGGGCTAAATGCTTGGCATCGAGTATCAATTGGATTTCCAGTTTTGTCTGTTGCTAGCATAGCATTTCATCCCAGGGATTCTTCCATAATCTATGTTGGAACGGGCGAAGTTTACGGTTACGGCACAACAGAAGGTGGTGAAGTTGTTCGAGAAACAAGAGGAATGTATGGTTTGGGGCTTTTCAAATCCGAAGATGGAGGGATTACATGGAAATCCGTTCTCCAATTTGAAGAACAACAATTAGCAGGAATTCAAATGATTCGTGTAAATCCTAAACGTCCAGAATCAGTTTGGGCTGCAACAACCGAAGGCTTATATGTTTCTTACGATTCAGGTTTGTCGTGGAACGTCGCCAAAAACACCATTATGAACACAGATTTATGGATTCATAATGCGGATACTTCAAAAATGTTGGCCGCTTTTGGGAATTTAGGAAGCCAAAGCTTAGGAATTTATCGAAGTGAAGATGCAGGGAAAAACTGGAGTAAAATTTCTGGTGTATTTCCAGAATTTTATCAGGGGAAGGCGGTGTTTCATGCTTGGAAACCCAATAATGATTTGGTCATGATTTCGCTTGGAATGGGTTACGAAAGTTTTGAAGACAGTTATGTTTTCGCTTCGACAGACTTTGGAAATTCATGGAAGCAATTTAATTCCATTTTACAATATGCTTATTACCAAGGTTGGTATTCCCATTTTATTGGAATAAACCCAGAAGATTCCACCGATTTATTGTTAGGCGGAGTGGATATGCACAGAAGCAGAGATGGAGGAGAGACGTTCACTCAAGTTTCCTATTGGACAAATTTTGATTGGTTTCCAGAAAATGGTGGACAAGCAGGTTCTAGTGACTTTTCACATGCCGATCATCATTCAGTTGCATATCATCCCGAAAATGGAAATATCGCTTTAGTAACAACAGATGGAGGGATTTTTAAAACCGAAAATGGTGGGAATTCATGGAAATCAATTTCAAACGGATTAAGAACCGTTCAGTTTTATGCTGGAACTTCGAATGCGCCTTACGACTCAACTGTAATTATTGGCGGACTACAAGATAATGCTTCAATTATTCATGCTGGTGAAAACCGTTGGAGAATGATTATTGGAGGTGATGGAGCTTACACAGCGATTCATCCAAAAATTCCAGGGATTTATTTTGCTTCATATTATTACTTAAATGTATTTAAATCAGTCGATTATGGTCTTAATTTTAGAGGAGTAGAAATCCCAAATTCAAATTTTATCTCTGCATTTGTGGCGCCATACAGAATAAGTAAATCAAATCCAGATGTGATGTATGCAGCTAGAACAGTTGTTTTAAAATCTACAACACAAGGAAATTTATGGAATTATACGAATGCTTCCAAAACACTTTCTCCAGGAAATCCAATCAATGTACTTGAAATTTCACCCATAAGTTCTGATGTGGTTTATGCAACAAGTTCGCCACTTACAGACAGAATGAGAGTGTTCAGAACCATAAATGCCGGTGATTCATGGGTCGATATCACTCAAGATTTACCTAATCGCTATGCAGGTGCAATGGTAATTCATCCTGAAAACGATAATGTTGTTTATTTAACTCTTTCTGGATTTGGTTCAGCTCATGTTTTTAAAACTGAAAATGCGGGTCAAACGTGGAATGATATTTCTTCGAATTTGCCAGACTTGCCAACTCAAGCGATAACCTTAGACCCACAATTTCCAAATCATATTTATGTGGGAAATGATTTAGGAGTTTATCAATCTTTTAATGATGGCGAAAATTGGGAACCGATTTTTGAAGGTTTAGATGATGCGGTTCTGGTAACAGATTTAACTATTTCTGAATCAAATAGAAGTTTGCGAGTTGCTACGCATGGAAATGGTTTTCTTGAGCGAAAAATTCCTTATGTATTTTCAAGAGATACACTTGGGAAGTCTAATGATTTATTGGCTCAATTTAGAGTAAAGCAAAATTATCCGAATCCGTTTAATTCAAGAACACGCATTCCTGTAAAAATTGAAATTCCAACTTTAGTCGAAATTGATTTATTTGATGTTAGTGGAAGATTTGTTAAAAAAGTTGTGCAGAAAGACGAGTTTAGGCCAGGGGAGAAGAACTATGAAATTAGTCTTAATGAATTTTCTTCAGGGATGTATTTTTACCGAGTAAAAGTTGGAGGGAAGTTTACAAAGACAAAAAAAATGATTTTTTTGAGGTAAATTTTTGTTCATCATGAAGATAATGACTGAAGTTTGATTAGTACCGATTGCTTTCACAATCAGCCCCTAACCCCTTTAAATTTCAAGTGTCATCGTACTCGAAGTTCTTGGCAAAAGGGGTAGTTTGGGTCTGTGCTTTGCAATCAAAATTTCATCAAGAAAAGATAAAATTGGCAGAATTATATTCTAATTTCAGAGTCAAACTCTAAAAATCCCCCTTTCGAGATGAAATGAGGCGGTTTGCCACGAAATATAAGCCAAAGGTGGCTTATCAATTGAAAACCTTTAAATGTCATGCGTTTTCGTACTCTAAGTTCTTGGCAAAAGAGGTAGTTTTGGTCAGTGATTTGCAATCAAAATTTCATTAAGAAAATTAAAATCACAACTTATAAAAGCGAATTATTTGAAAGGCAATCCGTCATTTCATCAAACAAATTATATAGCTTCTTTTTATTTAATTCTGGTACTTTCTTCATCAAACGCGATGCTAAAGTTCCTTTAGAAAGAATGTATTTCAAATCTGTGGCATGTTCATCGAAAAGTGCCGGTTTAAAAACCTCAAACAACGCTTGCCATAATTCTTGAACCCGAATAGAATCCTTGTCAATTCCAAATTGACGTAAATAATCTTGATTTGTAATTACTGCATTTTCGCCCGATTCAGTAGTTTGCATTAATATGCTCAATAAATCATCTTCAGAAAACAATTTTTGTTCAGAACAAGGACTCCAGCGTTCTAAACAGAGTAATTTTAACACAGAAATAATGGCAGAAAGAATAGCCACATCTGCTCTTGGCGATTCCTGTGCATCAATTAATCTAATTTCGATAGCCCCACGATCAAAACGGGCAATGGCGCCTCGGGAATTTAAAAAGTGCTTATCTAAAATATGCTCTGTGTCGTAATTTCTAATCTGCTCTGTAATTTTATCGAATAGCTGAGTTTGATAATCGGCACGTGTGTAAATTCGTTCAGGAATAATTTTTCCCGTTAAAATCGGAATTTTTGATTGATTATGGCGATATGCTTCAATCCGTGAATCATGCATTCCTGTTAATCTGCCTTCCATAAAAGGACTTGCCGCTGCAATTCCCGGTATCAATGGGAGAATGAGTCGTATTGCAGCATGTAATCGCTCAAACTCAGCATCGCCGAAAAACGGTAAATTCAAATGTGTACTTTGAATATTTCCCCAGCCATGACTTTGGCAATTAAAAATGGAATGATATAAAGTATAGATATTAGAAAATTCGTGTTGCCACAATTGCGTTTCACTATAGGGATTCATCCAAGGATGCATTGCTCCAGGCATTAAACGAGCGCCTAATTGCTCTAAATCAGAATTAATTAAACGAATGTTTTCATGAATTTTTGAAACTACATTTTTGATGTCTGTAGTTGGGCCATTCGTTTTAATTTCAATTACATGATTGACCAATTCATTAGACCATGCAATTTCTTCGTTTTCAAAATAGCCAGAAAACTCTCCTGTTACCATTTTAAAAAGTTGATCACTTATTGGTTTTATATCTAAAGTGATTGCATCCACAATCATGTATTCGGTTTCAATTCCGTAAGCTTCAAATAAATGTAAATCTTTTTTCATGAATCTATTTTAAAGGCTTTTTATATACTTGTGCATCTAATCTATTCTTAAATGAAGATAATATCGTACGATATAGTTCATCGCCAATAATTTTGTCTTCAACACCAGAATCTAAGTTAGGGTTATCATTTATTTCAATAATATAGGGCTTGCCGTTAATTTCTTTTACATCAACACCATATAGACCATTTCCTATAATTTTTGTTGCTTTTACTGCTGCTTCAACAATACTTTTGGGAGCTTTTTCAACGGCAACTGTTTCAAATCCACCTGTTTCATCACGTTTTTTTGCGCTCCAATTATAAATTTGCCAATGTCCGCGAGCCATAAAGTATTTGCACACAAAAAGAGGTTTCCCATCTAAAACACCAACTCTCCAATCAAAAGGGGAGAACATATATTCTTGGGCAATAATCAAATCCGATTCGTCTAACATTTTGAGTACAAGTTGCTTCAAATCGGATTCCGTTTCGGCTTTTTTTACACCAATGGAAAATGATGAATCGGGGAGTTTTAATACACATGGTAAACCAATTGTCGAAATGATATCATCAATCTTGTCGTTATGGACAATTAAAGTTTTAGGGACCTGAATTTTTGCTTTTGCTAAGGCTTCGTTCAAATAGACTTTGTTTGCACAGCGCATAATTGAAACCGGATCGTCCATCACAATCATGCCATCTGCATCAGCGCGGCGACTAAAACGATAGGTGTGATGATCAACAGATGTGGTTTCCCGAATAAATAAAGCATCATATTCGCCAACTCTTCCGTAATCATTTTTCGTTATGAAATCAACGTAAAAGTCCATGTCTTCAGCAATATTCATGAACTTTTCTAAAGCTTTTTTATCTGATGGAGGCGACTTCTCATTTGGATCTTGAAGTATAGCTAAATCATAGACAGTTGTATCTTTTTTTTGATAAAAATAACGATCTCGCTTAAAGTACTCAGCCGCTTTATGTTGAACAAAATCGATATGATTTTCGGGAATATCATCTAATGCAATCGGAATAATACTTTGAAGTATCCATTTATTTTCAATATGTTTAAATTTGGCTCTTATTAAAGGTGCACGAAATATGGAATACAATTCTGAAGCTAATTTTTGATGCTGCTGAGCCAAATTACTTCCAAAATAAATACTCAATACAAATTCTTTCGATTTTATAGTTTTTAAGCTTTTCTGAATTATATCGTTCACATTATTCGATAAAACCTTAATGACAGATTTCGTTTTTAAATCTTGAATGGTAGTTGCACTAGGAATTACTTTTTGATTTCTAGCTTGTGCAAGAAGCGAAACATAGTAGCCTTTAGTTTGATAAGCGTAACTCTTACATAAATTGAAAACTTGAATATTTTTTGCTTCCAACCATTTCGGATTCAATAAATAATCCTTAGCCAGAACTATCTCAATATCTTTTATTTCCTTGAAAATCCAATCTTTTTCGGCATTTACTACAATTATTTTTTTCATTTTTCTAGTATTAAAAGATTTGCATCATAGGTAATTACGCCCAACATAACAGAATTTATAAATCGATGAACGGGAATTTTATATTCTCGATTAGCAGAATTATATGGATTTTGTTGGTAAGGATCCGCAATCCAAACTTCCTTTTCATTAATTTCTTTCACCACTACAAAATGCCCTGTAGGTTCGCCTCGAACATCATCATAAATAATTTTATTATTTCTTGTTTCAAACTCACGCTTACTAGGGTACAAATAAGTTGAACTCAAACCAGCAATTACAGGTAATTGCGCCGAAGTATATTGCTGAATTACTTGAGGTTCAAGATTATCAAACCGAAGAGTACCTCCTTTTTCTAAAAACTCTAAATATGCATTACAGGTCTTAGTGAATTTTTTACCGTCTTTATATTCCAATTGTTTTTTTAGTTTTTTAATTAACTGTTCGGAGTTAAATGAGAACCAACTTGGATCAAAAACTCGCAAATTATACGAATAAACGGTCGCTTTGTACCCTAATTTCATGGCATGAATTCCTAAATAAACAGCAAGTGTTCCCCCGCCCTCAAGCATTTCAATCTCAGTTATTAAATCATTCAAATCTACATTTTCACCAAAAAAGGAATAGACAGCTTGTAAGGAAGTTGGTCCACAAGTAACATCGTCAGGTTGTGCGAGAATAGTTAAGTTTTTTAACATGATTAAAGCGAGTCAGGATGTATTATTCGTAAAGTAAATCTTTGTTAGCCTTAAATTTAGATGAACTTTAGAATACTTCAAACAGTAATTTGTAAGGGGTTAAAATAGCTAAATGTAATGCTCAAATGCAGATCATGAATTTGCAAAAAAGTATAGTTTTATTTCTAGCATATCAATTTGTACAAGAGAAAAAAATGATCCATATTCATTTTTTGAAAATTCGCCAAAATAAACTCAATTAGAAAACAAGTCTTTATATATTATACCTGTCAACCTTTGCCCATTTCAAGATTATTTAGAGAAATTTATGGCCTCAGAATTTAGCAGTACAGAAACAATAATTGATGTTCGAACCCTTAAAATTGAAGATTATACCGATTTTGCAGAAGCTATGAGTTTAGCTTATGAAAAAATTGGTGGTCATCCCTGGACCTATGATCAAATTGAACTTTTGCTAAAGCGATTCCCCGAAGGGCAAGTTTGCGTTACTGTAAATGGTAAATTGGTTGCATCAGCTTTAGCCTTAGTTATTGATTATGAAAAGTTTGGTGATAATCATACCTACAAACAAATTACTGGAAATGGCTCATTTAATACACACGATGACGAAGGTGATGTGCTTTATGGAATAGATATTTTTGTGCATCCTGATTACAGAAATTTGCGCCTTGCCAGACGTTTATATGATGCAAGAAAAGAAGTCTGCGAAACCTTGAATTTACGTGCAATCGTAGCCGGTGGGCGAATTCCTTATTATGGCAAAGTTGCCGATAAGTACACGCCAAAAGAATACATCAACTTGGTTCAGTCGAAAGATTTGTATGACCCGATTTTAACCTTTCAGCTCTCCAATGGTTTTCATGTAAAAAAAGTCCTTCGAAATTATTTAACTATTGATACTCAGTCGAGACAATATGCCACTTTAATAGAGTGGAATAATATTTATTATGAAGATAATGAAAAATTATTCAATCAGAGAAAATCAGTTATTCGTTTAGGTTTAGTTCAATGGCAAATGCGTTTATATGATTCTTTTAATGATTTAATGAATCAAGCTGAATTTTTCGTTGATGCGGTTTCAGGCTACAAAGCTGATTTCGTTCTATTTCCAGAGTTTTTTGCGACCCCTTTAATGGCTGAATACAATCACATGCCTGAGGAAGTGGCTATTCGTCATTTAGCCCAATTTACTCCTCAAATTAGAGATAAATTTGCTGAATTAGCTGTTTCATACAATATAAATATCATAACGGGTTCGTTGCCTTTTAGAGATGACGAAGATGAACATTTATATAATATTTCCTATTTATGCCGAAGAGATGGTTCAACGGATAGCTACCGAAAAATTCACATTACTCCATCTGAATCCTTATCATGGGGAATGGTAGGCGGTGATGATTTACGCGTTTATGATACGGATTGTGGTAAAATTGGAATTCAGATTTGTTATGATGTTGAATTTCCTGAATTAACTCGAATTCAAGCAGAACAAGGTTTATCTATTTTATTTGTTCCATTCTTAACGGATACACAAAATGGCTATAATCGTGTTAGACGGTGCGCTCAAGCTCGTGCAGTTGAAAATGAGATCTATGTTGCGATTGCGGGTTGTGTTGGAAACTTGCCCAAAGTGAACAATATGGATATTCAATATGCTCAATCAGCTGTATTTTCTCCATCCGATTTTCAATTTCCAACAACAGCAGTCATTGCGGAAGCAACACCAAATACAGAAATGACCTTAATATGTGATGTTGATTTAGATTTGTTGAAAGAATTGCATCATAAAGGAAGTGTTCGAAATTTAAAAGATAGACGTAAAGATTTATATGAACTGAAATTGAAAAAAACCTAAGAAAGCTACTTTTTTTCAATATGAACTTTTAAAATGACGTTTTTCGACGTCATTTTTTTTATTTATAAAATCACTTTCCTTTACAAAATTCAAGTAGTTCGGAGTAAATAGTTGAAATTGTCAGCATTGTACGATTGAGTCCACTCCAAAAAGTCGATTCTTTCGATTTTCACCCTTCCAAATCCTACGAATTCGACGAATAGTTTGCTAAAAACTACTTTTCGGAGTGCACTCACGATTAGGTTTTTAAAAGAAGATTTGTAAGTATGTTCACTGAAGATTTCAAACTTTCTATTGTAAGGTTTAGTCAGATTCGTTTATTTTTCTACCTACAAGTTTGTAACTTGCAACACTTATATAATATTAAAATCCGAAAACGGAGAGAACATGCGAATTTTAGGTATTGATATCGGAGGTTCCGGTGTAAAAGGAGCTTTCGTAAACACGGAAACTGGCGAAATGGAAACAGAACGTTTTCGCGTTGAAACTCCAAAACCAGCTACACCAGAACAAGTAGCGAGTTGTGTTAAAGAAATATGTGACCATTTTGAATGGAAAGGCAAAGTAGGATGTGGTTTCCCAGCTGTTATTCAACATGGAATCGTAAGAACTGCATCAAATATTGATAAATCTTGGATTGGTGTTAATGCAAAAGAGAAATTCAAAGAGTTAACTGGGAATGATTTTCAAATAGTAAATGATGCAGATGCGGCAGGTTTAGCAGAAATGAATTTCGGTGCAGGAAGAGGCAAGAATGGCGTTGTTGTTACAATTACAGTAGGAACTGGAATTGGTTCAGCAGTATTTACTGATGGAGTTCTTTTACCCAATACTGAATTTGGTCATATTATGGTTAAAGAACAAGTTGGTGAAAAATATGCTTCAGACGCAACCCGAAAAAAAGATGATTTGAATTGGGATAAATGGGGTAAACGCTTCAGTGATTATCTTGATAGATTAGAGTTTTTATTATGGCCAGATATGATCATTATTGGTGGTGGTGCATCAAAAAAATTCGACAAATTTGACAAAAGTTTAAAAACAAAAGCTGAAATAAAACCTGCAGAGTTACAAAATAATGCTGGAATTATTGGCGCAGCCTGTGCATGGAGAACAAATCACCCACAAAATTTTAAAGTTGAGTAAAAAATCATGCTCGAACCAAACTCCCCCTTTCACCAAGAACTTCGAGTACCAAGATGCATGAATGTTAAAGGGGGAAAGGGGGATTTCTTGATGGAACATCAGATTCAAAAATTATAGAACCGAAATTGTGTTTTAAAATACAATTCATTTATACTTTGGGCATCAGAATATAAGGCTTTGAATAGCAGCCAAAAAAAATATCCACCCAAAATTAAGGTCTCAAATTGCCCTCTTTCCAAATAGACGAAACAATTTCTCAGCTGTATAATTCAATAGCTGAACAATATGGAACACCAAGCTATGTGTATCACGAATTTCAGTTAGAAAAAAACCTTTCGGCTTTAAAAAATCTCTTCAAAAATCTACCGGTTAATTGGTTATATGCCATGAAAGCCAATGACAATCCATTTCTTTTGAAAATAATTTCATTAGCAGGTTTTGGTTTCGATACGGTTAGTTTCGAAGAAGTTTTGCTAGCCAGTAAATTTACAACAGGTAGAAAAATATTTTACACTGAAAATAATATGACAGATGTTGAAATGCATGCTGCCATTAAAGCAGGCATCACATTAAACATCGGATCACTAACACGATTAAAGAAATTCGCAGAAGCAGCTCCAAATTCTGAATGTTCAATTCGAATTAAACCTGATATTGGAGATGGGCATCACAGTAAAGTGGTAACAGGGAATATGGATTCCAAATTCGGAATCCGAATAGATAAAATCGAAGAAGCAGTTCGTTTAGCCAAAGAGCATAATGTAAAAATTACAGGGATTCATGCACATATTGGAAGTGGAATAAAACAACCCCAAAATTTATTGAATGCAATAGAAAAAATGCTAGAATTAGCTTTGTTAGTACCCGATTTAAAATCAGTCAATTTTGGAGGGGGCTTGCCAATTCCTTATAAACTAGATGAAAATTCATTTAATTTAGAAGAGTTTGAAGCTATTACAAGCCCTATGCTCAAGAAATTTTTAGCGCATCATCCTGATGTTAAATTTATGTTTGAACCTGGTCGATTTATTATTGGGAATGCTGGAGTTTTATTAGCACAAGTAAACACCGTTAAAGATCAAGGCAATAAAACGTATTTAGGAACAGACACAGGCTTTAATCATCTAGTTCGCCCCGTTATGTACGAAGCCTATCATCATATTGAAAACGTAACACGGTTTGACTCAAAAGAAAAAGCACTGTATGAAATCGCAGGAAATATTTGTGAAAGTGGAGATATTTTCGCATCTGACCGAGAGCTAGCAGTAACAAAAGAGAATGATTTAATTGCATTCAGAGATACAGGCGCTTACGGAATGACAATGGCTTCGCCCTACAACAGAAGAGCCTTCCCCGCTGAAATTCTGATAGAAAAAGACGGAACATATCAACAAATAAGAAAAAGAGAAACCGCAGAAGAAATGATAGAAGATTTACTAAAAAAAACAGGTTTTACATTCTAAAAAAGCAAAAATTTAGCAAAATATCGCAAATCTAGCGCGAGACTAAAGTCTCGTGCTAAAAAGCAAAAAAAGAGACTTAGCCTCATTGGGCGCTAGTTCAACTATTCCAAAATCCATCAGCAAAAAAATAGGACTATGAAATTTCAAACCCTCAGGTTGTCGAGATTTTTATATAAGATTCCACTCCATAAAGCCTGTTTTTCCCGTTTTCAGCAATTCATATAGATTGAAATCGCCAAAAATTTTGCAGAAAACTACGTTTCGGAGTAGTCTCAACTAACAGATTCGAAATAATTTCACAAATAAGCATAAAAAAAAGAACACTTGAAAAACTTCAAGTGCCCAATTAAATAGAAAAGACAAAATAAGTCTTAACGTTTTGCTTACTTCTCTGAAACGATTAAAAAATCAAATAATCATCGATTATTATACTGAAAAAAACATTTTAGAGAAAGCTAAAACAATTATTTTCTCAAATTACGAAGACGTTTGAGAGCATAAGCGCCACCACCAAGTGCAAGAATTGAAAGTCCACCATCAATAGGAGCTTGATCGGGTGCACCTGGCATTCCAGGAGGCTGAGCAATTAAGTCATGAGCACCAAAAACGAGTGCAATAGCAATAAGACTAAATAAAAAAATTGATTTTTTCATGTGAATCTAAGTTTAGTAGAATAAAAATATAAAAGTTTGAAGAATTAAAATCCATTCTCACGTTTTGAAAAATGAGAATGGATGTATTCACAGATTAAACCTTATTTAATCAAGGTTAATTTTTTCGTTATTGATGAACCATTTGAAACCAAACGATACATATACATACCTGATGAAAGCGTGCTTCCATCAAAATTTACAGTGAATTTACCCGCAGGTTTATCACCATTTACTAAAATGGCAACTTCACGACCTAACATATCAAATACAGATAAACGTACATTAGATTGAGCAGGTAAAGCAAACTGAATCTGAGTACTAGGGTTAAATGGATTTGGATAGTTTTGTGATAATTCCAATTGTGAAGGAATTCCGTTTTGTGCATCAACAGAAGTTGTTGACGTTCCTGGATTAATGGCTAAAGTTAAACGTGCATTTCCAGTTGCAGAAACAATAGGATTTTTTTGAGCATGACCTTTTGCTTTAGCTGGAGAACCTTGAATCACAAAAGCATACGATTCAACTTCGCGTAGATTGATAGAAGAATTTGTCTCAGCATCTATTAAAGTAAAAGTCCAATCTTCAGGGAATGTGGCTAAAGAATTCCAGCTTAAATTCACTTCTTGAGTAGAACCACTCAATAAAACTTCCATTGGGATTTCAATAACTTCACTCAAATTGCTTGGTAAAGACTCTACAGCTTTTAAGTTTTTTCCAGCTTCACCTTGAAAACCTAATAAGGCATAGTTTGCATTCAATGAAGTGAATTTTGAAGCGTCCCATAAATCCCAACCGAAAGTAGCTTGTTCTCTGAATTGAACTTGAATTGCCGCATCTGTATTGTAAGAACTTTGTAATTCAAATTTTAAATCTGATAAGGTGTTTACAGCTTCTTTTGCAAAATAGCTAGTTCCAGAAGCAGAAGCCGTTTTGCCAGATGTTGGAATTGTAATAGAAGTAGCGCCATCAGTTGACTCAACCCAGAACCCTGACCAAGGAGCAACAATAAATGACCCAGTTCTATCTTGAATGACATAAGCAGAAGTAGCATTATTCCAGAATTGGATATTAGCTTGAAAAGTTCCGCCAGTTGCAGTAATAGAATTGGTGTTTAAGTTTGAAGCAAATGGATTTCCAACTAAGGTGAAATAACTACCAAGAATCGCAGTTGTTGTATTTAAAGTAACATCAACATCACTACCAGGTTCAGTACCAGTTATATCTAACGTAATCGGTAATAAAGAAGAACTAGCTGTTTCATTGTTATAGAAATAAGTTATAAAACCATAACCATCAGCAATTGGTGTACTTACATTTGATGGCGTATTCCAAGCTCCTTCAGAAGTATATGTGTAGAAATTTGAATCTGCAGTAGCATTTGAACCACCAGCAACACCTTGAATGGCTGTGTTGTCTGAAATATCAGCAACAGTAAAACCAGATTTTGGTGAGGAAAGCATGCGCCAGCCTGCTGTACCTGAGATGGCTCTATACCCATTCCCAGTTGTTGTATTATAAAAAGAAATATCATCAATATTTACTCTTGTACCACCAGTTTTACCAATTCTAAATCTAACAGGGGTTGTAATATTAACAGAAATTGAAGCATTTTTAAAACTAGTTGTGGTAGATTGAGTTCCAAGTGAAACCCAGTTTAAACCTTCGTCAACTGAATAAAATGCTTCAACAGTAGCAGCTCCATCTGATCCATAACTAGCATAATTATATGATAAGGTTCCAACACCTCCAACATAATCAAAGTTCATCTCTATATAACCACTCGCTTGAAGTCTAGCAGATTGAGTTCCATTTTTCTTATCGTTTGCAAGACTTCCTATTAATACATCATTAAAAGACCATGAACCAGAACTTAAAGTTACGTCACCAGTTGTATATGATCCTTTAGAACCAGATTCTAATCCTTCAACTAAATCAGGGCCTGTTGTTGTTTCATCCCCAGTTAAAGTAGAACTCACATTATAATTTTGAGTAAAATCGTCAGATGCATTAAATACAAATATTTCTACGTGATAGGTAATTCCTGCGCTTAACCCAGTTACTTCTATTGAACTGCCATTTCCAACAAAAACTGCATAATTACCTGTTCCTAATTCTTGAGATGTGCCAAAAACTGAATTAGCATTGTATGGAGTTGTATCAACTGGGTCAAAATCCACTGGTGATCCAGATTTCATCAAAATTAAAAGCGTATCCCCATTTCCAGAATTTGACCAATTGATTGTGAATGAAGTTTCACCTATAGAAGTGAAACTTAAACCACTTGCCGCTGTTGTTGGTTCACTCGCATAAGAATAACCCTCAACTGCTTGATATTGTGTTGTAGCTCCAGAACTTTGATGCATGATACTTTCACTAACTGATCCTTGATCAAAAACTGGCGAAAAACGTACGTAAATTGTAGTGGTTGCTACTGATCCACCAGCTTGGGTTAAAATTAAGTTTGTATCAACAAAAGTGGTATTATCTGTTGAAACTTCAAAACCACTTGGAGGTGTAATAGTTATATCAGCTGATAGATTAGATCCTTCAACTGAATAAAATTGTGAAGTTGAAGAAGTACCTGCAGCTATATTACCAAATGCACTTATTGTTCCATTTAGTGTGATTACCGGAGCAGATGCAGAAATGATTGTTTGTGTATTTCCAGTTGCGGAACCTGATTCATCACCAGTAGTAATAACATCCGTTGCGGCATCAATAGACAACGTTAGAGTTCTTCCAACAGTTGCAACAACATCGAAATCGGCTACAACTAAATAACGAGTTTCTGCAGAAAGTCCGTTTTGTGCATTCGAAAAAGAATCAAAAACTAATGGATTTGCTAAAGTTGCAAGTGTTTGAACAACCGTTTCTCCACCATCATAAGCACCATTGTTATTAGCATCTAAAATAAGTCTGAAATTTGAAACATCATCAGTAGTAGCTGTTCCAGAAGTTGCAATACTATCCGCTGTGAAATCGATAGAGGCAGAAGGAGTCAAAGAAAAACCAAATAAGACTGCGTCAGAAGTTCCTTGAAGAATGTCACCTGCGCTTGGTGAGCCTGTGTTTGCAATTGATACTGTTGGTGTACCAACTCCATCAGCTGTTAATATTATATTTTGAAGTCTAACACCTTTTCCTGAAGAAGTGTTATTTGAAATTCTAATAACTACTTGATTTGAAACAGAATTTAAAGCGATTGGACCACCATCGATATATGTTGAGCTTGTAGGAGTTGAGGTTGTAGTTGATTGAGGAAAAGTGGAACCTCCATCAAAGGATATTTCAATTTTAGCTGGATTATTTAATCCCGATCCAAATGTTGCAACTCTAATATTTAATTCAGCAGTTGCATAAGCTGAAAGATCATAAGAAGTTGTTGTAATTATATCACTTGGACTTCCTGCATCAACTAACCAATATGTTGTTCTATCAATTGCATAGGTTGAAACATTATTAGTAAAAGTCCATCCACTAGGTTCGATTCCTCCACCTGCATGAGTGAAAATTGTTGTTTGCCCCCAAGAACTTCCAGCCAGGAACAGTAAACACATACTTAGTAAAAATTGCTTCATAGTTTTTTTTAGATTTAAATTAAGGCACACACAGTTAATAATTGATGAATCTTATTTAATTAAGATGTTTAAGATTAGTGGTTTTGCCCGATTGTTAATATATGTAAAGTAAGTAATTCCATTCATTTTTCACAATGTGCAATATGAACAGTATGTTAAATCGATATTAATTTCTACAAATGATTCAATTTTTTACTTAATCGACTTTTATTTCAGAATACTAATCAATAAATATGATTTAAACCTCATCTAGTGTTGTTGCTGAGGTAAACACGTTAAAAAAGCAAGAAAAATTCCTAGTATGAATGATTCAAATTAGGAATCATAACTAATTTATATTTAATTTGCGACAACTAAATATTTTCAAAAGAAGGCTTAATATCGTATTTAACTAATTATTATATAATAACTTATATAAAATATTTATTTTATAATTCAAATTGAATATTTTTGCTCATTGCTCATTGCTCATTGCTCATTGCTCATTGCTCATTGCTCATTGCTCATTGCTCATTGCTCATTGCTCATTGCTTCATGAAATCCCCCATGCCCCCTTTGATTATCTAACTTCATCGTAGCCAAAGACCTAGGCAAAAGGGGGAGTTTTCGCCCTGTGATCCGCACTAGAAAATCAAAGCAAGAAATAAAATAAATTAAAAATTAAGCATTAAGAATTCAAAATTTCTCAACATTGTTCATTTTTCCATCAAGTTCAAAAAAGAAATCAGCTCCTTTACCACTTTCTGAGTGGATTTGCAACTCTGAACCATAAGCGGAAAGAATATTTTTAATTGTAACCAAGCCCAAGCCTGTTCCACCTTCGCCACGAATTCCATTTGTTGATAGCCTCTTATTTGTATGTAAGATTTCTTCTTTTTGTGCATTTGTAATTCCAATTCCTGTATCCTTTACTCCTATAACTACTTTATCTCCCTTATTTTGAGAATAAATGGTAATTGAACCTCCTTTAGGCGTAAATTTTCCCACATTATGAACTAAATTCCGAACAATAAGCCTTAAATAATCAGGATGAATTGCTGCTGTACAATCAGGATGAACTGTATCTATAAATGAAAAATCTTGAATTGTAAATAAAGGTTCAAATAAAAATTCAAGTTCTTTAATTATTTTAAAACAGTCTGCTTTTTCAAAAGTAGTAATTTTTTTTCCATCAGATAACAAAGCCCAACGATATAAATTATTAAAAGTAATTTGAATCCGAACCACATTCTCATAAAGCATTGTTGCAACGGCATCAAACTCATCTTTACTTAATTGTTTAGATGTTGCTAAATCTAAGAATCCATCCATCGAGCCCATTAAATTAATCATGTCATGACCAATTACTGACAAAACATCATTTTTTAGCTTGTTTGAATGATTGAGCTCATCGTTCTTTAAATCTGCAATTTGTTTCAATTCGGAGATTTTTCTATTTTTTTGTTGTAATCGCCAATAGATAAATAGGGAAATGCTTAGGAAAACGCCAAGAAAGCTTATTATCAAATTCTGGATAAATAATTGATTTTCTTTAGTTTCGTTCTCAAATAGTAATTTATTTTTTTCCAATTCTACCAAAGCCTGTTTTAAAGCAGTCACATCATTAGTACGTCTTTCTCCAAATACTTCATTAATTAATTCAGCATAGCGTTTTATGGATTCCATTGCTTCTGAATATCTATTTTTTGCCTCATAAGCTTGGTATAAATACTGTTGAACTCTAGATTCTTCCCATTTAGCACCCAACTTATGTTGTATTTCGATTGCTTGATTAGCATATTTAATAGCTTCATCAAAGTTGCCCAATTTAAAATTAGATGCAGCAATTCCTCCTAAAACAAAGCCTTTATCCCATTCGTCTTTATCGGTTATAAGTTTTAGTGATTTTTCATATTCTTGAAGTGATAAAATGTACTTTCCCATAAAAAAGTAGAGTTCACCTTCTAAAGCTGCTATTCTAATTGTCAAAAGACGATTGTTATACCGATTAGCTAAAGTCTTGGAATAGTCAAAATAGTAAAGGGCAGAGTCAAAAAGTGTAGGTAAATTCTCGAAATAGGCCTTGTCTTTGAACGATATTCCTATATTAAAATATGGTTTAGTTAATGCCGAACTATCACCTAAAATCGAATAAATCTCGATACATTTCCTAAAATAGGGAAGAGCTTCCTCCTGATTATCAACCGCAGCGTAACTTAAACCGATTCCATTTAATGCAATTGCATAATAATACCATGAATTCTGTCTTTCGAAATAGTTAGAAGCATCACTATAAAATTTTCTTGATTCCGAATAATTACCTTTTATATAATAACATCTACCTATGGAATTCCATGCACGAGCTATGCTTGTGGAATCATTTTTTATTTTTGCTAAATCTATTATCAAATTGCTAATATAAATGACAGAGTCAGGTTTTGAATATTGAATATTCTCAATAATCTCTGAATAAGTATCATAAGTTGAACTAGGTTGTTTTTGCCCAAATAAGGGTTCTGTAAAAAAGAGTAGCAAAAAAATAAACGAAGATGAGCAAGATGTATTTTTTTTGCATTGTGTAGTTGTTTAAAAAAGAAGATAAATTAATTAGCTACATTAACGATTTAAAAGTCTAATGTCCAATTAGAATTCAATAAGATTAGGAGGGGCAGTTTGTTTGATTTTAAAGTTCTAGGCGATCTCCCCAATTTTTTTTGCAATATAGTCTGCAAATTTACCAGAATAGGAAAGGTTGTAAACAGAAAAATCGACTTTCTGGACTCTACTTAACGTTTTGGATTTTCAATTTAATAGCTGTAAAGCTAATTTATTGGTAAGAGGTTAAGATGAAAATTGCTCATAGTTTATTTTGTGGCTTTAAAATAAACTGTGAGGCGAATCTTACTCAAAACTCATTTGAATATCATATTCTATCTAAATAAAGTTTATCTTAAATCTGAAGTCTTTTTTACCCAATAAAGGAGAAATTATGAAAATTACGTATTTCGGTCACTCTTGCTTTATGGTCGATTTAACCAATTGCACTATCCTATTCGACCCTTTTATCACACCAAATGAACTAGCAAAATCGGTTGATATTGAAACGATTAAACCAGATTATATTCTCGTTTCACATGCCCATGAAGATCATATTGCCGATTTATTAACCATTGCAAAACAATCTAATGCAAAGGTAGTCGCAGTTTGGGAAATTTATGTTTGGTTAACTAAACAGGGTATTGAAAACACTCATCCAGTTAATACAGGCGGGTTTGTGAAATTTCCAGATTTTTCAATTCAAGTTATTCATGCCGATCATTCTTCTTCATTTCCTGATGGAACCTATGGTGGAAATCCCGTCGGATTTGTTATCTCTACGAAAAAGAAATCATTTTATTATTCAGGAGATACGGCTCTGTTTCGTGATATGAAATTAATTCCTAAAAGACACAAAATCGATTTTGCTTTTTTACCAATTGGATCGAATTTTACGATGGATGCCGAAGATGCTTCAATTGCTGCGGGATGGTTGGGTATTCATAAAGTGATTGGAATGCACTATGATACGTTTGGATTAATAAAAATCAATCACGATGATTCTGTACAAATTTTTAAATCAAAAGGAATAGATTTAAAATTGATGGAAATCGGTTCAATTCAAACACTTTAACGCGCAACAAAAATTAGATAATAATTGAGTCCACACCAAAAAGTCGATTCTTTCATTTTACACCCTTCCAAATCTTACGAATTCGACGAGTGTTTTGCTGAAAACTAATTTTGGAGTACACTTATAATTGATTTTTAGAAAAGCAATTTGTGTAAATGATACTTAGATGTATGGTAAGTTATTAATACTAAATGGTTTGTCACGAGCGGACGCTCGCGGTAGAATTGAGTTTGTCACGAGCGGACGCTCGCGGTAGAATGGTTTGTCACGAGCGGACGCTCGCGCCAGAATGGTTTGTCACGAGCGGACGCTCGCGCCAGAATGGTTTGTCACGAGCGGACGCTCGCGGTAGAATTGAGTTTGTCATGAGCGGACGCTTGCGCCAGAATTCCAGAATTAAGTGGAGTGAGGGATGGATTTTCAAGTTGGGCTAATAATTTTATTTCATATTCGAAACATGATTTTTTCGATATTCAGCTAATTGATTTACTTCGTCCCAAAGCTTCATAGCTTCTTTTAAGGTTGAATCAAATACATCATTATAGACTTGATAGAATGAGGATGGCCCCCAAACTTGTCTCGCAATATATGATTTTAAGAATCCTTCGGCTATCCAACGCTCTTTATTGAAAGTTCCAACAGGAGCATATAAAGAGTCTGTGCGAAGAGTGGGTTTTAAAGTCGTATCATTTTCAGCGTAACCGTTTTTTATCAATAAATTATTGAAATCAAGCATGTCCTTGTCTGTAAATCTAAATTCATTTCTGAACTTTACTAAATCCCCGTTAAATTTCTTTTCAATATTTTTACCGTTTTGTTCCATATAGCTCAATGTAAATTCTAAATCAAGGCGTTTTCTGCGCATTAAACCTAAGATTGAACTTTGAGTTGTGTCTTCTTCAACTATATGATCTGGAATAATTCCACCACCACCATAAACGGTTCTACCTGCATCAGTAAGAAATTTTAGTGAATCTGGGGCTTTTTCTACGAACTCAACTGCATCCGTAGAGGCTTTGTTTTTTCGTTTAATTAATTCATAGGCATAATCTTCACGACCGTTTGTGTAGGGTTTTTGAACTAATCTACCTGATGGAGTATAATATTTTGAAATGGTAACGCGAATACTACTTCCATCAACTAATTCATATTGTTGTTGAACTAGCCCCTTACCAAAAGACCGTCTTCCAACAATGAGACCAATATCATGATCTTGAATGGCTCCCGAAACGATTTCAGACGCAGAAGCAGAACCTTCATTTATAATAACCATTAATGGTTTTCCAACAAAAGCATCATCGTCACCAGCAACAAATTGTTGATTAAATCGTGATTTTCTACCCTGAGTTGATAATAATTTAATATCACGAGCCAAAAACTCATCCGCAATTTTTAAGGCTTGATCCATAAATCCACCACCATTATTCCTCAAATCTAAAATAAGGCGATTCATTCCTTTTTCTTTTAAATCTGTCATTGCAGAAATGAATTCATCGTAAGTATTTCTTGCAAAACGATTGATTTTAATATAACCTGTTTTGTCATCTAGCATGTAACTTGCATCAACAGTATAAATAGGAATATCGTCACGAATTATAGTAAATGGAATTAAATCATTATGAGCGTAACGTTTAATTCCTACATTCACTTTAGAACCTTTAGGACCACGAAGTTTTTTGATAACCTGCTCATTGGTATATTTTACAGCTAATGAGTCGTCTATGGTAACAATTTTATCACCGGCTTCGATTCCAATCGATTCGCTAGGACCACCTGTTAAAGGAGTAACTACTGTTATGGTGTCATTTACAATATCGAACTGAACACCAATTCCTTGAAATTTACCATCAAACTCTTCTTGAATGCGTTCGTTATCTTCTTTCTCGATATAAATGGAGTGAGGATCTAAGTCCTTAAACATATAACGTATAGCATCTTCTGTACGTTTATCTAAATCTTCTTCTGGGCTTTTTTCAGCTAAGTACAAATAGGCTTTTTCAAATCTGCCAACGGCTTGTCGTAAATCATTTACTTGAAATTGATCAAAATTTGCAGTATCAAGTGGAGTGCCTGTTAAAACGAGAGTAGAGTCTTTCATTCGTTTAACAAAACCTTTTAAGCTATTCTTATACAGAAAGTCAACATCAACCTTATCTACATAATTATCAAGAATTTGACGTTGAACCTGAATGTATTTTTGTAAATGTGTTCTAGGGTTTGGTTGATTTGAAAAAACCGGTTCAACACCGGAAAACCATAATACCGTTATTAAAGTAAGTGATATGATGTTTGGTAAAAGAAAGCGTTTTAACTGCATAATATCGTGTTGAAATAAATAAAACTATAAAAGTTGAGGTGATTATTGTTCCTTTTTAAAACTAATTTAAGCCATTGTATAACGGAATTAAATTGAAATTCTAAACCGAAAAAGAAATCATATTTGGAATATAAGCTTCATAAACGGAATTTGCATCATTATATTGGATAAAAATCAAACTCATAGAAACAATAAAGGCTGAAAGAGATCTTTCAGCCTAAAACATAAGTTATAAACTTTTGGATATAATTAATTAACCTGATTAATAACTTGAATCTGACCATTTACAATTTCGAAAACATCCCAATGATTTCCTCGCCCTGCATTTCTATCAATTTGGACAGACATCATTAATCTACCTTCGCCATAAACTCGAACAATGGCTCTGGATTTAGACAAATCTTTACTTTTTGATTTTGAACGATTCGTAAAGTCTTCAATATAATAATGATACTTATCGTAATGATTTGTTTTAAATACAGTTATTGTTTCAGGACCATTGCCATCTCTATCATCTCTGTCTAATTGTGCTTCACCATCGTCACTCACTTTTTTTGTTCTGTATGATATATGATAACCGCCAGTCTTAACAAAATTTGCATCTAAATCTGCAGGTTTATCAGCCCAATCAACTACAATTCTTAAATTGTTGATTTCCATTAAAGGAGATATGCTGAATCTATTCAGGAATAAAGTTCCAGCCATTACTTCAATTTCACCAGCACTAGTAATGTATTTTGGATGTTCAAAAAAGATTTTATAAATAATGTTTTGTTCTGTTGGCTCAAATTTAACACTACCTTTAAAATCAGTTTCACCTATTCCAATTCCTTCAATCGTTACTGTTGCACCTTGGATAGGGTTACCTGTTAGAGCGTTAATAAAGTGTAAAGAGAGTTTACCCTCTGTTATTTCAGTAAATGCATCATTTGCACGTCTTTTAAAATCAGCATCTTGTGAATACCCAATAGAGTAGACATTCAATAAACAAAGTAAAAAAAGAATTTTTTTCATAGTGATTCCTAAAAAGTGATTTGTTTTAGAAGAATATATAGAATCTATCGTAATATTTAAATTTGTGTTACGTGTTTTTGAACAGTATTTAAGTTTACGAAATATTATTTTTACTGATTAACTCAAATTTGGACTTAGACCTTTTGTAAAGTTTAATAATTTTTTAAAGGTGTAATTTTGCAAATAAAATAAAAATAATAGTCTAATCGCAAAATTAAGTTCATATTTCAAATACGTCATTTCGCCGTGTTGCGCTTCGACCCAGCATCTCAGCCTAAGAACTTAACCTGTACAAAAGAAGTGTTTATGGCGTAAAAAGATAGTAAACCGAAATAGCACTTCATGGTTCTTCGAATCGTGTCGGGACACGGGATGACCTTTTTTGTAAAAACTAGTGAAGGTTGCTTAGAAACGAAGTCCGAATTTGAGTGATTAAGGTAGTATTCTTAAAAATAGTTTGTGAACTCAATAAAGAGTACATCAATATTCTTTTACAACTCGGTTAATCAATTAACTAACTAACTAATTAAAATGAAGATTAAACCATTTTGTGAATGACTGAAAAGGTAATATCGTCTAGTTGTTGCTCTTCACCAATGAAAATGTCGAGCGAGTTTTGAATTTTTTGAGTAATGGTTTTGGCATCTAATACTCCATAAATCTCCATAATTGAAATCAATTTACCTTCACCATATTCTTGTCCTTCAGCATTTCTTGCTTCATTGAGTCCATCGGTGTAAACTAGAAGACTATCGCCAGGAGAAAAATTAATAGTAGCTTCTTTTAAATGCTTTTCTAATCTGAAAGTAGGAGCCATGCCTAAAGCTAAACCTGGAGTTTTTAGTGTAATTGTTGCATCCTTTTCTTTTATATACAAAATTGGTGGATTATGACCTGCGCGAGCAAAATAGAAATGGGATTCATCTTTAGGGAAGAAACAAGCACAAGCCGTCACAAACGTTTTGTCACGAATTCCTGATTTAATGTAATTATTTAATTCTAAAAAAAGTTGACGTGGACTTGTAACTCCTTTATTTACAAGTAAATGAACCATTGCTTGCATTCTTACCATATATAATGAAGCAGATAAACCTTTACCAGAAACATCCGCATTAATTACAAATGTACCTTTATCTGTATGAATTACATCTACATAATCGCCACCAACTTCATTTGCAGTATTTGCAAAAGATGCAATTTCGAGTTCGTTGTTATTGTCTTCGGGGCTTGGTAATAAACTCAATTGAATATCTCGTGCAAAATCAATTTCACGTTTTGCATCTGTTTTTTCTAACAGCTCCAAAATCATATTGGTAATAAATCCCATAAAAGAAAGACTAAGAAGCGCAGTCGAAATTAATCCTGAATTCCAAAAGCTTGCCACAAAAAATAAAATACTACCACCAAATAAAATTCTACGGTTGGGATTTAATCGTTTACTTAATGCACCGGTAAATCGAGTGAATTTTGTGATCAAACCAACTTGTTCACCTGTTAATGGATCAATGTCGTCTCCAACGGCTTCTCGATATAATTTTTTGATTCGTGTTGTATCAGCAAGTAATTCTTTCCCTAAACGCTCACGGGTAATATCCTCAGTATATTCTCTATAAATACGTTTTGTTTTGTCAAAAGCTTTGGAAGAGTCGTTTTTATTAGACATTGATAAAATTTCTTAATCGAATTGAATATCTTTTAGGCTCGGACTGTTGTCCGCCGATGCGGTTTATCGCAATGTACACGAAAAAGTTTATCAATTTTACGCATGTCGAACAAAAAATTATTTTTATTAGATGGAATGGCTTTAGCCTATAGAGCACATTTTGCATTTATCAGTTCAAATCTGAAAAATAAAGAAGGTTTGTCAACTGGACCGATTTTTGGGTTTGCCAATACTTTAGAACAATTAGTAGAACTAGAAAAACCAAGTCACATTGCCGTTGCTTGGGATACACATGTGCCAACATTTCGTCACGAAATGGATGAAAACTATAAAGCGCATAGACCGCCACAACCTGATGAATTGAGAGAAGGAATTCCTTACATCAAAGAAATGCTGAATCGTTACAAGGTTGCTAATTTAGAATTGGATGGTTATGAAGCAGATGATATTATTGGCACATTGGCTTTAAAAGCAGGTTTAGATGGCGCAGATGTCTTCATGGTTACGCCAGATAAAGATTTTATGCAGTTGGTAACCGAAAACGTAAAATTATATAAACCACTTAATGCGGCAAAAGGCTTCGATATTGTTGGAATTGATGGAGTTGTCGATTATTTCGGAGTGAAACCAGAAAAAGTATGTGATGTTTTAGCACTAATTGGTGACACTGCTGATAATATTCCTGGAATGCCTGGTGTTGGAAAAAAAGGAGCTCCACTTTTAATCGATGAATTTGGCTCAATTGAAAACTTAATTGCCAATGTTGATAAAATAAAAGCAGGCAAAAAGCGAGATACTATTATAGAAAACACCGCTTTAGTGTTAAAATCAAAAGAAATGGTAACGATTCATACTCAAGTTCCAGGTTTTGATAATTGGGAATTATATAAATGGAATGGGGCAGATGCTGAAGCATTAAGTGAATTCTATAAAGAAATGGGATTTAGGAGTTTAACTGCTAAATATGGACAAAATTCAGCTTCAAATACTGAACCTAAACCGAATAAACCAATCGAAAAAGTAAACTCAGCAGGACAGGTTGACTTATTTGGAACAGCAAACACAAGCGCTGATAATAAACCAAATGATTTGTTTACTTCCGTTGAAAATGTACCTGAAACAACTTATGAAATATTTAATGCTGAAAATGTGTCTTATCATTTAGTTCAAGATTATGAAGGAGTCAATTCCTTAGTAAATAAATGCTTAGAGGTAGATGAGTTTTGTTTTGATACAGAGACCACAGGAACAGATCCTCTACTAGCTGAATTGGTTGGGCTCTCATTTGCTTTCAAAAAAGGTGAAGCATTTTATATTGATGTGATTCATTCTGGTTTAAATAAAGAAGAGGTTTTAGGGAAAATTAAACCCATTTTTGCTGATGAATCTAAAACAGTAATAGCTCAGAATCTTAAATACGATTTAATTATGCTTGAAAAAAATGGTATTGAGATAAAATCAAAGATATTTGATACCATGATTGCTGCCTATTTAATTGATCCAAATCAAAAAGTGGGAATGGATGCGCTTTCTCGGAAATATTTGAATTATGAGCCGATTTCGATTAAAACATTAATTGGTTCTGGGAAAAAACAATTAAGTATGGCTGATATCGAAGCAAAAGTTGTTTCAGATTATGCCGCAGAAGATGCTGATGTTACATTTCAGTTAGCTCAATTATTTAAGAAAGAGCTAGAAAACTTAGAACTTCAAGAACTTACCTATTCCATTGAATTCCCTCTAATTCGAGTTTTAGCACACATGGAAATGACTGGAGCAAAAATCGACACTCAATTATTAAAGGAATTATCAGTTGTGATGGATGCTGAAATTCAGAATTTGGAAAAAGAAATCTTTGAGAAAGCTGATGAGAAATTTAATCTAAATTCACCTCAACAATTAGGGCTCGTTTTATTTGAAAAGCTAAAATTACCAAGTGGAAGGAAAACAGCGACAGGTAAATATTCCACATCTGAGGATGTGTTGAGTAATTTAGCAGTTAAGTACGAAATTGCGGATTTAATCTTGAGTTACAGAACCTTAAGTAAATTAAAAAGTACGTATATCGACGCACTCCCCAAATTAATTAATCCCCAAACGGGAAGAATTCACTCCGATTTTAATCAGCATATTGCAGCAACAGGAAGACTATCTTCTTCAAACCCAAATCTCCAAAATATCCCAATCAGAACATCAAGAGGAAAAGAAATTCGAAAAGCTTTTGTCCCTGAACCAGGGTTTGTGCTAATTTCTGCCGATTACTCTCAAATTGAATTGCGTGTGATTGCTGATATGGCGAATGATAAAGCCATGAAACAAGCTTTCTTAGAAAATGAAGATATTCACTCTCGAACAGCAAAAGAGATTTTTCATTTAGAATCACTTATTGAAGTGACTTCAGATCACAGAAGAAAAGCTAAAGAAGTAAATTTTGGCATTCCTTACGGAGTTTCAGCGTACGGATTAGCTAGTCGATTAGGAATTGAAAATTCAGAAGCAAAAGCGATGATTAAAAACTATTTTGATCGTTTCCCAGGAGTGAAAACATTTATGGGCGATTGTGTAGTTTTTGCAAAACAGCATGGATATGCAAAAACATTAACGGGAAGAAGAAGACCTATTCCTGAAATAAATGCGTCTAATTTTAATATTCGTGGTTTTGCTGAAAGAACAGCTATCAATTCTCCAATTCAAGGTTCCGCCGCTGATTTAATTAAATTAGCTATGTTAAAATTTGAAACGGAAAAAGAAAAACAAGAACTTAAAACGAAAATGATTTTACAAGTTCACGATGAACTTGTGTTTGAAGCTCCGATTGAAGAAGTTGAATTAGCTAAATCGATTATCGTAAACGCTATGGAATCGGCTATGACTTTATCCGTACCACTAAAAGTTGAAGCTGGAATAGGAGATAATTGGTTAGACGCACATTGATTTTATAACCCGTAATTGGGTTATAATCTTAAAATTAATCTAGTGCGATTGTCCATTCGTAACTTATTGTGGCGCAATTGTCCAATCGTACCAAGATTATAAAAAATAATTATTTGCGATAAAATAAAAGGAGTTTATACTCCAAGATGAACAAACTTCATAGAAAGAAAACTCCCCCAATCACCAAGAACATTCAATAATTATAAACTAATCCTAAACTCCACTTATAATCTTAAAATGAATAACGCATTCCCAATGAGTAAGCAGGATTAAAACCTGTGCCAAATGGAAGAAATGCAAAATCGACGCTAAAATCTCCTTGATAAATTCCTAATCCAAAAGACCAAGACTGAACACCTTCAATAAGAAAACGATAACTCGCTTGAAAAGCCAATAAATCAGCAGCTAAAATTCTAACTCCTGTTAATAATGCCTGTTCGTTTTTAATGATATGATTATCAGAAACGGTAGAATCTAATAATTCTAAATAATGAATAAAATCAGTAGTAATACTAAAGAGCATGGGGAAATTACGATCGCCAGGAAAAGCTAAACTCAAAACATCTGCATCTATGCCAATTCGTGCTTGAGTCGGAAGTTTACTTTTTCGTTCGTTGAGTTTCTGCATTTCACCAATATGATTAACAGCAGCCCCAATCCGAACTCTGTTATCATATAAGCTAGAGAACATTCCAAAGCCTAAAGAATAACCGTTTGCGTAATTCACAATGTATTGTTCGTTCAAATAACTTGCACTTAATCCTAAGGTAAGTAAAGGTGAAAAGGCGTATGAATAAGCCGCTGTGAGTGCTAAATATTCAACATTTGCATTAGATAAAGATTCACCTGGCGTATCACGAATTTCAATATCACTTGTAGAATTTGATAAAAAAGAAAAGCTAAGGCGTTGGTTTTTTTCTAATAATACGGCTGAAAATGAGCTTATTTCAGTGCCAGCTATCCATAAAGTATAATTGGCACTTACCATACTTTGATTAATAGCACCTAAACTTGCAGGATTAACTAAAGCATTTAATCCATCAATTCCCATTGCGGTTGTTGCTTCACCTGAACTCAGTTGTTTAGCTCCTGTCCCAATTGTTAAGAATTCTAGACTTGGCGTAATTTGTTGTGCAGCAGTGCGATACGTTAATACTAATAAGATAAGTAAACTTGAAAAAATAAAAGCGATTGAATTTTTCATTCAAATAAGTTAAGTAGTTTTACGACGATTTTTAGAACGAGAATCGAATTGAAAAAGTATTTATGAAAGTCCCCACATTGGGCTCTCTGTTTAAGGCATATTCAATAGCTGGTGCAAATTTATCAAATGGAAGATATAAACTAAAACCAGATGAAAAAGTATGTTGGTCGGTTATTACTTTTAAATCTTGATTCGAATATCCTCCAGAAAGGCGAAATCTTGGATGAATGAGATAAGAAACACCAAGATTAACACCCGTAGTTGAACTCGTTCTTTTTACCCGTTCAGTTGTTTCTGTAGGAGGATTAAATTCATTAGAAATAGAACGTTGAACAATGGTTGATTGAAGTGATGAAACAACAAAATCAGTACTAATTATCATTTTATTATTCATTGCTCGATAGGATGTTCCAAGAATATAATTCGTAGGGAAATAATTAAACTGATCAGATTGTTCTAAGCCTCCATAATAATCACTAGAATTCCATTGATGACTTAAAAGTAAATTATTAACAGCAAACGAAATGTTTATTTTTTCATTTATCTTGATAAGAAATCCAATATCGATACCGAAAGCAGTAGATGTTGGAACGTCAGGGTGGTAATTTGAAAGAACAAACTTTAAAGCTGTTCCAATCCAAAAGTTTGGTTTAGCCCTAACACCAAAAGATGTTTGAATAAAATAATCATTGGTCGTTATTTTATCGGTAGGATAACCACTCAGGGTTCTTCCATCAATATTTGAAACACCTGCATTCATAAATTGAAGAGCTATTCCGGCAGATGGAGGTAGATGAAAAGCTAATGAAACGGTATGAAGGCTTCGGTCGAAGGACAGAATTGAACTTCCAAATTCTACATCTTTATTTAGCGTTCCTGCACTCAATGCCGCGTTATAAAAGCCATTAGTACTTAGTTCGGGCACTGAAGAAACTGCATTACTCATTGAAAGAGCTCTTGGCGTAAATCCGATTTTTAGAAAGGAGCCAGCAGAGCCTCCAAATTGAGCTTGAACAAAACTTGGAACTGCCAGAAACAAACTTAAACTTAAACTTAGACTTAGACAAATAGAAAAAGTATTTCGGGCAATAACTTTACTGACGGATAATTTTTTTAATGAATTCATCATGTTAATCAATTACTAAAATTTTACCGTTAGCTATTTCACCATTTGCTTCAATTGTGTAAAAAACCACACCATTAGCAACTAATCTTCCTTGATGATCTAATCCATCCCAAATGGCTTCATAAACACCGCTCGTGGAACTTGAACCTGAAAGCTCACGAATTTTTGACATAGCAAAATCATATAGGGTAATTTTAATATCAGAATTTGTCGATGTTGACTCAAATACTATTCTACAATACGTGTGTCTGTTATTCGAATATGGATTAGGATAAGCGTATGTTTTTGTTGTTCTTCCATCTGTATCAAAAGCATTTCCACCAGTAAGAGGGAAATTAACGCGCGTTATTTCAAAGTTTTCAAAGTCGCGGGTGAAGATTAGACCTTCACTTGAGCCAATCCAAACGCCATCATTATTTGCCGAAGCAGAGAAATATTTAGCTTTAGAACTGATTAATTGATTGGGGCTGCGTATAGCTTTTAGTTGATTCCAGCTAATTCCATCATCTTTACTATAAAAAATACCATTATCTCCAGAAGCAATAATCCAGTTTTGATAAAAAGTTATAGTGTAAATTTTTTCGCCTTCTAATAATCTGATAAAATGTTTCCCATCATCTTCGGTATAGCTAATTCCATAAGATTCTCCAGATTGTGCAACCCAATTAGTCATCCAAAGTCTATTTGTTCCAGGTTGTTCTGTTAAATAGATAACCCAATTTCCTGGTAGTGAATTGGGGTTAACACTATTAAAGGAGTAGTGATACCATTTTACACGGTCTTTTGGAGCATTCATTGCGTTAGGAGACCTATTTAAGCCACCAGCAGTTCCAAACCAAACTTGGTTTTTAGAATCGATTAAAACCGAAAATCCTAAAAAGTTAGTATCATTTCGAGGGTTAAACTCAAAATTGTATGTTTTTTCGGGAACTAAACTATCTTCTTGTGATGGTGGTAAAATGAGTCGTTCCTGAGTTTGCCCCCCATCAAGAGAACGTAATAAACCAGTTGCCCAAGCTGCCGCAAAAAAAACATCACCTTTCCGGTCAACCATATAAGGCGGAGATTGTTGACGGACAACTACAGGTAATTGGTTTAAGATATTTCCACCATAAGTGTAGGTAAGTTGATCTTGCTCTTCACTTTGATAGGAAATAAACTCAAAGGAGTCACCGCCATCTTTAGAAAAATAGAAACCAAATGCTTCATCAATTGATTGTCCATCTAATTCTGAGGTTCTACCAATACCGGCAAAAATACTATCTTGGCTTAGTACTAAACTATAAACACGACCATTTCCAGTAAAAATAGAATCTAGTGATTCTGGAATGAACCATTCATTCGTTCTGCCAATATTTCGTTGTAGTTGAGGTCCTATCCAAACCGTATCACCAAAAGTTGCAAGATTAGAAATGCTATTTTGAGAGATGGATTCTCGAACAAACTCTGAGCGCGGCCCAATGATTTGTGAGTATACAAAAGATTGATTTAAACTGATAAAAATCAATGATAAACATAAGTGTATTGATTTATATCTCATTGGGAAATCACCATTGTTGAAGTTATACTATTACTCACTTGATTGCCTGTGTCTAACGCTTTGTACGTTAAAGTAATCACATCAGGTTTATTACTTGAATTAATTGTGAATGAGCGGCTAAAAACGCTGTCTGCTGAACTTATATCACCCGAAGTTAGGTTGTTTTCAAGAAGAAATGCACTCCCATCATTATAAAGAATAAAATCTCCTAAACTTTCATTGTCTTTGTCTGTTAAGTTAGCACTTACCTGATTAATGAATCGTTGTCCATCAGGATGCGTTACTTTAACACCTAATAAAAAATTGATTGAACCGCTCAATGGAATAAATAAGGTATCAGGATTAATTGGGTTTTCAACAATTGGTTTTGCTAGCCTTAATCCTGAAATAATAAATTTTTTCCGAAGAAAGTTGGATGCATTTCCACTTGAAGTTATAGCAGTTGCTACTAAATCTGTAGAAAGTGAAACACCAGTAGAAATTTCAATGGTAAAGGACCCTTGATAGGTCTTAGTTATCTCATTCCATTCTGTTAGTTCAACGGCTTTTATCAATTGAAATTCACCCGTTTCATACATATTAACTTTAGGATTAGAAGCTAAATCTGATTTATCCATTACTTGTACAAATACATTAAATGATACAATAGTGTCTTTTATCGCTGATGCATTTCTAAAAGAAAGCGTATCTGAATCTGTAGTAAGATTTAAAAGAGTAACGGTTTTATCTGGAATACCAGAAGGTTGAGATAAGTCATCGCAAGAGTAGAGTCCTATTAGACTCAAAAGGGAAATGACTAGAAATGGTTGAATAGAATTGAAAATTCGCATAGCTCTAAAAATAGAACCCTTAAAGTTATTGTGAAAGAAGTAAACGAGAAAATTTTAAAAAATATGTTGAATTAATTATCAAACGAATAGATTTGTTAAAAAACTGTTCAAGATTTGAAGAAATTGCATTCATTAAAGTTTGATAGAGCTTTTAATTGGTTGATAAGGTAAAACTATTAATCTGAATTCAGGTTTAGAATTTAAACTCAAACTGATAGAAAACAAGAATATCAAGTGGTAAAATTAATGTCATTATGGCGAAAGCCATAATCTC
>Ga0210025_1000907_pt1:25000-34938 | contig 34938 bp, 25 predicted proteins | sample CryGeyme20150102_FD_183989 | JGI IMG/M metagenome (GOLD analysis project Ga0210025, IMG submission 183989) | Groundwater microbial communities from Crystal Geyser aquifers in Utah, USA - Crystal Geyser metaG 2015-0102 (SPAdes) (version 2) | ecosystem: Environmental > Aquatic > Deep... | reverse complement strand
CAGAGCGAATGACCTTTGGCGTAGCATCGACGGCAGCGAAAACCGCCGCGTCATCCGCCGTCAGTAGATCAGCCGGATCGGCGGCATCCAGATCGAAAAAAGCCGCCTGGTTGGGATTGCTGGCGGAGGTTCCGCAAAAACACCCGATCGTCGCGCGCGGCATACCGCCCCCGAACCGCTCGACCAGCGCCATGGGCTGAAACGTCGATAGGCTGGCCTGGACATGACCCTTGTCGCGGTTGACGAGCAGCTCCGACCAGAGTTCCGGAGCACGCTGGGCGATCTGGCGGGCGATGTGGATCGTCGCCTCGACGTCGCCGAGCGCATCGTGCGCATTGTGCGCCGCAAACCCGTTCAACGGCGCGATGCGGTCCAGCTTGAAGCGCACCCGGCCATCGGGATCCATGGGCCACTCGAACAGTTCGGGCTGACGATACCAGACGGCATAGAGTGCGGTCAGCACGTCGAAGCGCGTGTTGCCGTTGAACTGGGTCGCGAATACATCGGGCTGCAGGTTCTGATAGAAGGCCTGGCGCAGCATCTCCTCGTCAAAGCGAATGCTGTTGAACCCCGTCCAGATCGCGGGCGACCAGCGCTCTATCAGCGCACCGATTTCTTGTGTGAAGTCGAAGAGCGTCGGCAGCGCGGGATCCACCAGCTGCACCGGACGCACACCGGTGACCGCCAGAGCCCATGGCGAGGGAATGATGTGCGGCGCGATGCGACAACGCAGATTGACCCGCTCGATCTCCCTGAATTCACCATCGGTCAGAATGGCCGCAAATTGCAGGGGCTGATCGAAAGCGGGTGAGATGCCGGTGGTTTCAAGGTCGTAGAATGCGAAATTCATAAAATCAGCATAGCTCGCATCAAAACAAATTCCGAGGCAAAGAATACCCCTGAGGCAATGTCGTTCACTCCAGCACTATCTCGGGTAAAACGACTTCCCAAAGCTCTCGGTTGAGCTTTGTCCGATGTTCCTCGCCACTCTCATGCGCGTGGCGCGTCACTATTGCCCCGACCCGAGCAGAAACGATCCGTCGTCCTGATGGCACAGCCCAATCACCCCGCATTGCAGACAATCGCCGCCCCTGTCTGTCCGTCACAAACCAGCGCCCGTGCATTTGCGAGATGGTCACAGGGGCACCGACCTGCGCTTGCTCGATCGCCTGGACACTGCGGTCGCGCGCAGGCAATCGCCCGGCCCAATCAATGAACACCTGTCCAAGCTCGGGCAGGATATAGTGCCGTTCCGGCGGCAGATCGCGCAGGTCCAGAGCCGCTGCTTCGCGCCGCAGGATGTTGACCCCATTGGCAGGAACAAAGGCATGCCCGCCTTGCGTCATCACAGCAAGGCTACGGCGGGCGCGGGTCATCGCAACATAAAAAAGCCGTCGGGGCGCGTCGACATCCTCGTTATCTGATGGGTGGTCCCATCCGCCGTTCAGGATCACCACATCATCGAATTCCAAGCCCTTGGCGCGGTGCGCGGTCATCAGCAGTAGCCCCCGCTGCTCGCCGCGCGCATCGCGCGCCCATTCACCGAACCACTCAATTAAATCGGGAACCGATACCGCGCCCACTCCGATCTCCTGTGCCAGCGCGGCGATGCCCTCGGCGACCAGGTCAGACCAACGGTTGCGCGGCAGTGTATTCGCAATCTCCAACAGATCGGTCACGTTCAGCAGGCGGGTCCGGTCGCGACCGATCGCCTCGATGAACAGGCGCATTTCTCGCATACGCCAGAGGCTGGGCGTGTTTTCATTGGCCATTTCGACCGGAATGCCCTGCCCCTCGGCATAGGCGCGCACCGGGATCAGCTGCCGCCAGTTGCGCGCGATGATCGCCGTGCGCGACCAGTTCCACCCCTCTTCCAGCGCGGCCAGACGCTGCAACTCGCCGATCGCTGCTACAGCCTGCGCCCGGTCACTTGGCGGGCAATGCAGCAGTTGAACACGCCCCTGCCCGACCGGATCGCATTTTTTCATCATCCCGCCTGCCGGCTCATTGCGCCGCTTGCGGTCGATCATAATGTCATGGCCGCGTTTCATCCGCTCGCTCGCGCCGGAAATCACCGTGTTCGACACCTCGATGATGGCACTGGTGGAGCGGTAATTCTCGACAAGATATTCTGGCTTTGCCCGGTAGTCCTGTTCGAATTGACGGATGTATCGGATCGAGGCACCGGAAAAGGCATAGATGTTCTGATCGTCATCCCCTACAGCAAAAAGACTCAGGCGAAGGTCTTCATCCTCAATCGTCCGCCCGGCTACTGCTGCTATCAGCGCATACTCCTGGGGCCCGACATCCTGATACTCATCCACAAGGATCCAGCGATACCCCTGAATCAGCGTCTCGCGCTGGGCTTCGGCCTCGGTCTTGCTGAGCCCTTCGCCGGTCAACTGCCGCACGGCTTCCATGACAACGTTATCAAAATCGTGGCTTTCAGCCTGCGAGCCAGCGAAGCTCGCCCCCACAAGCCGCATGGCCAGCGCGTGGCAGGTGGAAACCGTCACGCCATAAGCCTCGTCACCCACGAGATGCCTGAGCCGCGCCCGGATTTCGACTGCGGCATGACGGTTATAGCTGAGCACAAGAATGCTGCGCGGATCCTCGCGCCGGACCCGGATCAGATAGGCGATGCGATGCACCAGCACCCGCGTCTTGCCCGAACCCGGCCCGGCCAGTACCAGCACATTGGTCGCATCTCGATCATCGGCCACGATCTTTTGTTGAACCGGGTTGTCCAATGCCTCGACAACGGCGGCCCACGACTTGCCGGTTGTCTGGCGCTTGACCTCTGTGGTTCTGCCTTTCATCCAGCGACCCATGAATGCTTCTTGATCCAGAGTAAAATAATCCTCTGACAGGCGCATCGCATCCTGCATCGAGGCGAGCCCCGCCTCGGCATAGGTGGCCATGACATGGGTCTGGACAGTCTGTTCCTCGTAATGCTCTTGCAGGGGCGCGAAATCCTTGACCAGGAATTGTCCCTTTCCGGCGGCAAGCTGTACCGTCATCGCAGGTCGGAAGACAGTCAGCCCCTTCCCAAGCGTCACCACATCCTGCTCGTGCAGCCACAGCAACGCGCGGTCCATCAGCCGCGTCATTTCCCTGACCTGACCGCGCAGGAACGCATCGCCGGACAGGCTGGCTAGCATATCGCCCAATGTCGTCTCGACCTGAAGGTCCTTGCCGCGCTGGCCTTTCTCCAGGCGGCCCAGCAGATGCTCGACCAGTGCTTCGCCCGCCTGTTGGCGCAGGGCGGCTGACTGTTCGATCACCCGCCATGAGCGTTGCAACGCCACGAAGAGTGTGTGACGCGAAACCTTGCGCAGACGCAGATTGCCCTTGCCACCATCAAGGTCACGACCATCGCGCGCCATGCCGCGCAGCAGCTTCTCAACCACATCGGGGCGCACATGGCTGTGCCCGTCGTCGCGCAGCTTCTGAGAGGCCAGTTGCAGGTTCAAGGGAGTGCTGATTTGTTCGTCAGCGTCAGGTGCCTCTTCGCGCAGCAGGGCAATAAGGTCGGTTTCCAGTCGCATCGCCTGTCCCAACCGCTTGAGCGAACTGTCAGGACCATGATGATGCACAAAGACCGTCACAGCGGTGTCGTTGCGCGCAATCCCCAGCGCTTCGAGATCGGCCAGCGCCTTGGTCAGCTGCCCACCGGTCAGCCCGCTTATCCCGGTCAACTCATCCGTGGAGATACCCTCATCGGGCGGCGCGTTGATCAAGTGGCGGACAATGTCCATCAACTGTGTGCGCCGCATGCCCGTGATCTGCGCCCTGTCCAGCAGAACCTTGGCCTCATCGATGCTGCGGACCCTCAGCGAGGACGGGAAAACCTGCACGCGGTTTTCCTCTCGGGTCAGCAGTTTCGCTTCTTCCAGCCAGGACAGCGCTGTCTTGACCCGCGTATCATCCGTGGCGCTTTCACGCTGAAACTCCCGATCCTGCTCGTTGCGCACGATTTCACCTGCGGTCGCAACCACAGTGCCTGTGCTGCGCGTCCGGGCATCCATGCGCCGCACGGCCTTCAGGATGGCACCGATCTCGTGCCGGGCGAGGCGCGAGCGCGCAGAAAGCTGGAACTGTCGTTCAACATCATCGGCCGCAAACAGAAGAACGCAATTTGCATGGTCCCGGTCGCGACCGGCGCGGCCTGCCTCCTGCAGGTAGTTCTCGAGCGAGCCGGGAATGTCGCCATGCACGACCAGCCGGATATCCGGCTTGTCGATCCCCATCCCGAACGCATTGGTCGCCGCGATCACCCGTAACTCACCGATCCGGAACCTTTCCTGAATGGTCTTCTTCTCGTCGGGCGTCAGCCCGGCATGGTAGCGTTCCGCCGAAAGGCCCTGCCCTTGCAGGAACTGCGCCACATCCTCGGTCGCCTTGCGTGTCGCGCAATAGACCACGGCGCCAGAGACGCCCTCTGGCGGCAAGCGCTGTTCGATGACCTCAAGAATGTCAGCCAGCTTGGTGCGCTTCCCCGTTTCACGGACCTCGAAACTCAGATTTGTCCGAGATGCACCCCCATCTAGCAACAACAGCTCCATCCCGAGCCGCTGCTGGAAATGGTCACGGATATCGCGCACGACCTCGGGCTTCGCAGTCGCGGTCAGACAGATCACGGGGGCGGGGTCCGCATCGCCTGCGGTTTCCTTGATGAACCGCGCGATGTAGCGATAGTCGGGCCTGAAATCATGCCCCCATTTCGAGACACAATGCGCCTCATCCAGCACCCAGAGACCGATCTCGCGCTGCGCGAGCACGGATCGCACACCGACGCTGCGGAGCTGTTCCGGCGAGATCAGCAGCATCGCAGCCTCGCCCATGCGCACCTTTTCCAGCGCGTCCTGCCTCTCGGGCAATGAGAGCATCCCGTTCACCGTGACGGCCGAGGAAATGCCCGAGCGCTCCATCCCTGCCACCTGGTCGGCCATCAGGGCGACAAGCGGCGAGATGACGACGCTCAGCGCACCGGTCCGATCAAACTTGGCCAGCGCCGGGATCTGGTAGCAGACGGATTTCCCCGTCCCGGTGGGCAGGATGCCAAGTATACTCTTGCCGCGCATCCCCTCGTCGACGATGCGTTCCTGCAAGGGGCGCCCATCAGCATCCACCGGCACAGGGCGAAAGGCGTCAAAGCCGAACCACCGCGACAACGCTTTGACCGGGTCGCCCTTCTCGCGGCACCAGGCGCAGTCCGGCGCATCGCAGCCCGTGTCACGCAAGCGTTTCACCATGCGCGCGGCACCCGGAAACTGCATCCGCACCCAGGGCGGCATGACTGAATCCCCGCCTGCAACAGATATCCATGACAGCGCATAGGCGAGTGGCCAACCCATGGTGGTGGACGCTATTTCATCTAAAACTGCTTCGAGCGCCGGGGCACAGGTCTGCCCGTCAAGCAGCCGCCTGATCGCTTGGCGCGCCTGATTAGCAGGTGGCACATCAGCCCCGCGCACATACTGAAACAGCGCGCCGAAGCCGGTGTCATTTTCCCCACGCGATGTGAGGAAGTGATAGGCGGCAACGGCATCGGGTGATTGCGCATTCAGGGCACGAAAGGCGCCCAGCTGGTTGCTCAGCACATCAAAGACAAGCCGCGCATCCGCTTCGGGGTCGTTGACATGGCCCGACAGCAACCGCCCGTCGTGGTAGTGCTTGACCAGATGGTGGTAAGGGTTGCGCGGAAAAGCGAGCGGATTGAGCCAGAGCGTGTCAATGGGCGCCTGCGCAAGCTGCGCCAGCCGCGGGCGCAGAGAGGCCAGATGCGGCAGGTCATGGCGCAGAATGTTGTGGCCGATCAGATGCCGCGCATCTCCCAGAGCGGCCTCCAGCCTATCCAGCGCGGATGCCACGCCGCCCTTCTGGCCGCGAATTGGCTCAGCCTTCGTGCAGTGAACGGCGGCCAGGTCGAACACACGCGCTGTCCTCGGATCGACCTCGATGTCAACAGACACACAGGTCTTCAAGAACGGGTCGGGCTGTTGGACGATCTCTGACAGGGTGCTACCGGTGATGTTATTCAAATTATTAGTCTATTTGATCCGTCGCAGCGCATTGGGTCAAGCGTGGCTGATCCGATCAGGGATCGCGCACTCTGAAGGCCGCGCGCTCCACCGATCGCGCGAGCACCGGTGGGGGGGCCTCGTGAGGCGCGCGGCGTACGCATCAAAGCCTCCCCGCCATGCGCAGGGCATTTCTCTCGACAGCTTCCGCGGTCTGCATGACATAGCCTTCAGTCGCGCCGGGCAGGGCTGCCACCTCCTCCGTGATCTTCGCTCTGTTCGCCACCAGCGCATCGACGATCTGCTGGACACGGTGCTTCACATCGGTTGGACGATACCCAACCTCCCGCGCGAGGGCTTCCCAGTGCCGCCCAGAAATCGTGTCCGGGCGTCGCTTCTTGCCGTCGATGGATTGAGCGTAGGTCTTTACGACATGGGGCCAGGACAGCACCGTCGAGACATCATAAAGCGGCGCGAGACGCGGGCTACCGCCCACCGGCAGGATCAGGGAATAGTTCTTCGCATGCGCGTCGGTGTTGGCGACGAGGATGTTCAAGATGACCTGATCGAGCAGCGCCAGTGCATCGGTTGCGCTGACATGGCGACCGGTTTCCAGCAGGGCTTTGAGGTCGAGCCCGCGCAACGTGCCGCGCTCATACTTCCGCCCCGGAGGCAGGCCATTGGCCTGCGCGAAGTCTTCTTGGTGCAGGCGCAGAAGCTGGCCGCTACGCCCGATCCTGCGATCATAGCGCAGCACACCGATCGCTGTCCGTTTTGACGACTGGAGGATCGTCACTTGTGCAGCATCGATACCGATCGCCTGCGCCATACGCAGACACCAGACCTCGTTTTCGGTGATGCCGGGAAGGTTGGAATTGTCGGGCTTCACGATCAAGGTGGAGGGGGCGCCATTGAGAGGGATGGCAAGAACGTCGTCATCTTGTGGCAGACGAAGAACAGGCGCTCCGTCCGGGCCCAGCACGGCCAGCGCCGTCTTCTTCTGGCCACCCGCGAGCGACTGGCGCACGCCCTCCTCGCCAACCAGAAACGGCCGGCGACCGAGATCCTCAAAGTGGCGCTCGAGCGCCTGATGCGGGTCGGCCGTGTCATAGAAGGTCGTGAGCGGCGCATAGGCCCATAGCGCGCGATCCGTCGCAGCGCCGAAGGACAGAGCGCCGGCCGTGTCGCCTCCGATCTCTGCCAGTACGGCCAGAACATCTGCCTGATCGAGGCCGAGAGATCGAGTCAGAACGTGAAGCTGTTCTTCCTCTGGCAAGAGGTTCGCCAGCCAGGGGGAGATGACATCAGAGGGATAGGGATCGGCACGCAGCGGAATGGTGACAGACAAGGGGAAGGCCCCGGCCGTCTGCAGCCATCGCTCAGCATATCGCAAAGAGAGAGATCCATCAGCCGTAACATCGACCTGCCCCACCGCGAGGCCGTCAAACCATATAGGAACGGAGGTGGTCACTGATACTCTCCGAGATCATAGCCCCCGGATGGTGCCGGAGCGCTGGCGTCAGGGGTGTCAGAGTCGTCCGCGATCAACGTCGCGGGAGGCACACGCAATGCATCAGCGATCCGCTTTAGCGTCGTCAGCCGCGGATCGCGTTTGCCAGTTTCGATCAGGGACAAGGCAGGTGCGCTGATACCAGTCAGCCGCGCCAGCTGTTCAAGGCTCAAACCCTGCGCGGTCCGGGTCTCGCGGATCCGGTAGCCGACATCCGCCAGCAACTTTTTCTCGGCATCATCGACCATCTTCGCCACCTTACCTTTTTCGGTAAAGATAGCGGCGAACTGGGCTGCACTCAAGGAAATTTATCTTTAACGGTAACATCGGCTCTACAGGGCAGCATTGCAATCCACCCTTATCGAATAAGGTAAACGCAAAAGGGGGCGTCAACGGACATTTTGTCGGAGCCGATTGCCCGCGAATGCTGCCGAATGCGGCCCAATGCACGCCAGTGCACGCGAATGCTGTTTTTCTGTTGTGGTGTTGACGTGGTGTTGACGTAAAACGCGGAAAGGCCTGTGGTATAAAGATACCATAGGCTAAGCGTTTGTTTTGCTTTATAGATTTGGTTGCGGGGACAGGATTTGAACCTGTGACCTTCAGGTTATGAGCCTGACGAGCTACCGGGCTGCTCCACCCCGCGGGGATTTTTGTATATTGAACGTTTTGAGAGTATTGGGTCTTTTCTAGGTTTGGCGGTGACCTACTCTCCCACGTCTTGAGACGCAGTACCATTGGCGCGACGGCACTTAACTTCCGAGTTCGGGAAGGGATCGGGTGTTTTGCTCGTGCTATGACCACCAAACCGAGGAAAGACCCACATCATCCAAGTCGAGCATATATGCTTTTGATTTGAGTAGTCTGTCTTCTACTGGATCAAATCAAGCCTATCGGACCATTAGTACCGGTCAACTGAACGCATTGCTGCGCTTACATCTCCGGCCTATCGACGTGGTGGTCTACCACGGTCCTCAGGGATACCTTGTTTTGAGGGGGGCTTCCCGCTTAGATGCCTTCAGCGGTTATCCTTTCCGAACATAGCTACCCTGCACTGCGGCTGGCGCCACAACAGGTCCACCAGTGGTTCGTTCACCCCGGTCCTCTCGTACTAGGGGCAACTCCTCTCAAGTATCCTACACCCACGGCAGATAGGGACCGAACTGTCTCACGACGTTCTAAACCCAGCTCACGTACCTCTTTAAATGGCGAACAGCCATACCCTTGGGACCTGCTCCAGCCCCAGGATGAGATGAGCCGACATCGAGGTGCCAAACACTGCCGTCGATATGGACTCTTGGGCAGTATCAGCCTGTTATCCCCGGCGTACCTTTTATCCGTTGAGCGATGGCCCTCCCACTTGGGACCACCGGATCACTATGGCCGTCTTTCGACTCTGCTCGACTTGTCAGTCTCGCAGTCAGGCTGGCTTCTGCCATTGCACTCAACGAGCGATTTCCGACCGCTCTGAGCCAACCTTCGCGCGCCTCCGTTACGCTTTAGGAGGCGACCGCCCCAGTCAAACTACCCGCCACACAGGGTCCCGGATCCGGATAACGGACCGCGGTTAGACATCAAGCAAAGCAAGGGTGGTATCTCAAGGGAGGCTCCACGAGGACTAGCGTCCACGCTTCGAAGCCTACCACCTATCCTGCACATGCTTGGCCTGATGCCAGTGTGAAGCTGTAGTAAAGGTGCACGGGGTCTTTCCGTCTAACCGCGGGAAGCCTGCATCTTGACAGGCAATTCAATTTCGCTGAGTCGATGTTGGAGACAGCGGGGAAGTCGTTACGCCATTCGTGCAGGTCGGAACTTACCCGACAAGGAATTTCGCTACCTTAGGACCGTTATAGTTACGGCCGCCGTTTACCTGGGCTTCAATTCGGAGCTTGCACCCCTCCTTTTAACCTTCAGGCACCGGGCAGGCGTCAGACCCTATACGTCGTCTTGCGACTTCGCAGAGCCCTGTGTTTTTAGTAAACAGTCGCCACCCCCTGGTTTGTGCCCCCAAGCTCCAGTTGCCTGGAACCTGGGCCTCCTTCTCGCGAACTTACGGAGGTATTTTGCCGAGTTCCTTCAACATCGTTCTCTCAAGCGCCTTGGTATTCTCTACCAGTCCACCTGTGTCGGTTTAGGGTACGATCTCACGGAGGGCTATTTCCAGGGACCTGTTGGCTGCCCGCCCAATCCGATAAGGGCGAACAACGTCTCAGATCCGTCACATCCTCCTGGCCCAGGAATATTAACCTGGTTCCCATCGACTACGCCTTTCGGCCTCGCCTTAGGGGTCGGCTTACCCTGCTCAGATTAGCTTTAAGCAGGAACCCTTGGACTTTCGGCGAAGGGGTCTCTCACCCCTTTTGTCGCTACTCATGTCATCATTCTCGCTAGTGATCACTCCACGG
>Ga0210025_1000907_pt1:0-20000 | contig 34938 bp, 25 predicted proteins | sample CryGeyme20150102_FD_183989 | JGI IMG/M metagenome (GOLD analysis project Ga0210025, IMG submission 183989) | Groundwater microbial communities from Crystal Geyser aquifers in Utah, USA - Crystal Geyser metaG 2015-0102 (SPAdes) (version 2) | ecosystem: Environmental > Aquatic > Deep... | reverse complement strand
GCCGATGATGTAGACCGGCCACTCCGGCAGTCGTCGAAGGACGTCGTTCACCTGCTACCCTCGGATCATCACGCGTCGGCGTGGAAGACCAAGCTTGCGCCGTTGATACAATGAAGCGGGCTTTCCTCATATGAAATGATATGGCCCAGGTGGCTGCCGCAGCGGCGGCAATGGGCTTCCATCATGTTTTCGGATTCACCAAGGGAGTCGCCATACTCAGCCGGCACCACGTCGATCGACGTCAGCACCGCGTTGGCGTGGCTGTGGTGGAAGAAGACCCAGCCGATCAGCAGCATGATCTTCTGATCCGACCCGTAGAGCGTCAGGTCGCAGCCCCGACAGTGGTAATGACCTGCGGACATCTGTTCCCACAACTGCGAGTTAAAGCGCGGCTCGGTGGCGCCCTCGCGCATGATGCGGTATTGGTCCTCTGACAGCATCTCGCGCCATTCGGCCTCGCTCCGCGTGACCTCGTAGGTGACGCCCTCGTCGGTGGGTGTATGCGCCCTGGCTTGACCGCCCAGCAGGGTCGGGGCCGCAGCGACCGAAACGGCGGCGCTGCCCAGGAACGTTCGGCGGGTTTGTTTTGAAAGTGACATGGTTTTGTCCTTCACGTTGGCGATAATTACAAGTCAACGGTAAAGCAGCCGGCGGTCACCCGGAAATCACGACTTCGGTATTCCCGATTGCGTGATCCTATTTGACTGACCGGCAGGCTTCGCCAAGTTGCGACAGGCGGATCAAGGCCAGAACCTGATTCGTGAATTCTTGTCAAACACAGGGCGATTGAAGCGATCACCGCATCGCATCCTGGATGAAGAATGCCGCGCCTCCATTCGGCGGCGCGGCATTCATCTTGTCATGTCAGGTCGCGGTGCGGATTATTCGTCCTCAGCGCTCTCAGCACGCAGGCGAGCAAAGATTTCGTCCGCGTAGGTCGGATCGGTCATGATGATGGTCACGCCAGCGCCCAGGCCGCGGACGTCGGCCATGCTGTCGGCGTCCATGTTGAAGTGACGGTAGATATCCAGCAGGGTCTGATCGTCGGTGATGTCCACAAGCTGCGCGTCACCGGTCGGGATCATGCGGACGTTCATGTTGCTGTCTTCGTCCATGTTGAAGTGCATGATCGCGAAGTTGCGTGCGTCCGAGTTCGATTGCGCCATGACCGGGGCGACCAGGGCCAGGGATGCGGCGGCGGCATACATAAGCGTTTTCATTTTCTGTTCCTTCACATTGTGGAAGCAAACTCGCTTCCGGAAACTATTGCCGGCACCTTCGATTTGCAGCGCCGTTTTTCAGGATCGACACTTTATGTATCGAATGGCCTGAACATGACGCGTGACGGTTTCGATAACAACTTTTCCGTACTAAGATTTCACGAGTCTCACGGTGACTTCACCAGACTTGAGCGGATGATAACATTTGCGTTACCCGTCCGTGATCAATTGGATTTCCAAGGGCTGGAATTGGAATATGAAATGCGCAGGCCCCGGCATCTTTTTAAGGGGCTTTTGTAAAACGCGGAACGCCACCATGCTTGATGGCGGCGTTCACGCGGTTTGTTACAGGAAGCATCAAAAGGCCCGCGCCCCGAGGGCGCCAGGGCGGCGCGCGAGGTCAGAAATACTCCGACAGGTCCATGCCCTCGTACAGGTGGGCGACCTCGTCCTCGTAGCCGTTGAACATCTGCGTCGGGATCCGCGACGAAAAGAGGCCTCCACCGACGCGGCGCTCACTGGCCTGCGACCAGCGTGGATGGTTCACGTTCGGGTTCACGTTGGAATAGAAGCCGTATTCGCGCGAGTTCTGCATGTTCCACGTGGTCTGCGGCTCAACATCGGTCAGGCTGATCCGCACGATCGACTTGATCGACTTGAACCCGTATTTCCAAGGCACCACCAACCGGATCGGCGCGCCGTTCTGGTTGGGCATCGGCTCACCGTACAGGCCGGTCGCCAGAATCGTCAGCGGGTTCATCGCCTCGTCGAGGCGCAGCCCCTCGCGGTAGGGCCATTCAAGGCTCTGCCGGCGCTGCCCCGGCATTTCCTCGGGCCGCACCAATGTTTCGAAGGCGACATATTGCGCGCCCTCCTGCACGCCGACACGGGTCAGCAGATCGGCCAGTTCGAAGCCGCTCCACGGCACCACCATCGACCACGCCTCGACACAGCGCAGGCGGTAGATGCGTTCCTCGATGGTCTGGCCCGCGACGATATCCTCGAACGAATAGGTGCCGGGATTATCCACCATGCCGTCGATCTCGATCGACCACGGCGCGGTTGTCAGCGCATGGGCATAGTTGGCCGGGTCCGTCTTGCCGGTGCCGAACTCGTAGAAATTGTTGTAGCTGGTGATCTCCTCGAAACTGTTCGGCTCAAGCCCTTCCTCGGCGCGGGCTTGCCCGCCGATCGCCCCCGCACCCAGCAGCGCACCCGCCCCCATCATCCACTGGCGGCGGTTGAGGTAGAGCGCCTTTGGCGTCACGTCATTCCAGGTCAGCTCATTCTTCCAACGATGGGCCATCGGGTTGTCTCCTGCGGTGTCTCTGAAAACTGGGCCAGAAGGTAGCACGCATCGGCCCTGGCGGCGCAATCTTCACGAAATTGTGGGCACATCGTGACCGCGCGGAAAGACCTCGTGCATGGGGCGAGAGGTGCCATCTGCCATCACCAGCCGCACATGCCGCCGCCGCAACTTGCGCGGTTCGGTGACGCCGACGGAATGGGCGATGGTCTCCACCTCCTTGATGATCCCCTTGGCGTAGCGCGCGACGCGGTCCTCCTTGACCTCGACCACCAGCCCTTTTTGCAATCGTTTGTCATGGGTGGTGATGCCGGTGGGGCAAGTGTTCTTGTTGCATTTCAGTGCCTGGATGCAGCCAAGCGAGAACATGAAGCCGCGCGCCGAGGTGACGAAATCTGCCCCCGCCGCAAGCGCCCATGCGACATCGCCGGGGTTGATCAGCTTGCCGGACGCCACAAGCCGGATACGGTCTTTCAGCCCGTGCCGGTCGCGCAGATCCGAAACCATCAGCAGGCCTTCGCGGATCGACACGCCGACAAGATCCATCAACGGCATCGGTGAGGCACCGGTGCCGCCTTCGCCGCCGTCCAGGGTGATGAAATCGGGGGCGCTCTCTTCACCGCGTTCACAGATCGCACGAAAAAGATCCTCGAACGGTTCCGTCTCGCTGACCACCGTCTTGATGCCGACGGGCTTGCCGGTGACTTCGCGGACATGCGCGATCATGTCCAGAAGCTCCCCGACAGTGGCGACCTCGGGGTGGCGGTTGGGCGACAGGCTGTCCTGTCCCATTTCGATGCCGCGGATCCTGGCGATTTCCGGCGTGATCTTCTCGGCGGGCAGGATGCCGCCCTTGCCCGGCTTGGCGCCCTGCGCCAGCTTCAGTTCAAACATCTTCACCGCGTCATGCGCGGCCATCTCGCGCAGCTTGTCGTCATCAAGGCTGCCATCGGGCTTGCGCACGCCGTATTTCGCGGTGCCGATCTGGAAGACGATATCGCAGCCGCCCTCAAGGTGATAGGATGACAGCGCGCCCTCGCCGGTGTTCATCCAGATCCCGGCCTTCTTCGCCCCACGCGAAAGCGCCAGAACCGCAGGCCGCGAGATCGCGCCAAAGCTCATCCCAGAGATATTGAAAAACGACGGCGCCACGAAGGGATGACGCGCCGAGGCGCCGATCACAAGGGGTTCCGTCTTGGCGGATTGCGTGTCGAGCGGTGGAAACGTCGCATTCACGAAAATCGGCGTGCCGGGAATGGACAGGTTGCGGGTCGACCCGAACGCGCGCGTGTTCGATCCGCCATCGGCGGAGTGATTCACCCAATCGCGCTGCGCCCGGTTGAAGGGCAGTTCCTCGCGGTCCATGGCGAAGAAATACTGCCGGAAGAACTCGCCCAACTGCATGAAAAGCCCGCGAAATCGGCCGAACAGCGGATAATTGCGCCGGATCGCATCCTGCGTCTGTATCCGGTCAAGAAGCGCCAGCAGCGCCAGCGCGAGGATCACCACTCCGAATGTGAACAGGAAGACCTGCGCCAGAAATTCCACAACGCTGAACATGGGCCGGTTCCTTGCCTTTGGGGTGATATCGCGCACTCTGCACGGAGCACCGGGCGCTTTCAATCGTCTGTATCGCGATAAAGGCGCTCACGTTGGATCACGTCGACACACAGAGTCGTGATTGGAAATTCGGAAACGCAGCGGCTTAGGCCATCATGCGCCCCCGACAAGCCCCTGTTTCGGGCCGCTTGCGGGAGTCCGCCGATCATCCAGACAGCGCCGCCGCGCGTATCTGGGGGTACATTCACTCAGACAGGGGGAACACCCATGATCCGCAATTCTTTCTTCGGCGCAACCGCAGCGGCACTGCTTTCCACCACTTCGGTCTTCGCCGCCGGCCACGCGATGGATATCGTCGACACCGCCGTTGGCGCCGGCAGCTTCAACACGTTGGTCGCCGCCGTTCAGGCCGCCGGGCTTGAAGACACCCTGCGCGGCGACGGTCCGTTCACCGTCTTCGCACCCACGGATGAGGCCTTCGCGGCTCTGCCCGAGGGCACCGTCGAAACCCTTCTGATGGAAGAGAACCGCGACCAGTTGGTCGCCATCCTCACCTATCACGTGGTGCCCGGTGCCGTGATGTCCGACGACCTGACGGACGGCATGATGGCCCCCACCGTGCAGGGCGGCGAAATCGAGGTCGGCACAATGGACGGCGTCACCGTTGACGGCGCCAACGTGATCACCGCCGATATCGAAGCGTCGAACGGCGTCATCCATGTCATCGACGCAGTGATCATGCCCGACATGTAAGAAAATTGGCCCGCTCCGATCCATCGGGGCGGGCCTTCTTGTCATCGACAGCGGCGCAGACAGGCCCGCAACGAGACCACCCCCGGTGGGGATGTTCTGCTGGCAAGACGTCCCGTTCAGTGCACCACGGCGTCATCCGGCTTGGGCCGGTTGGAGGCGGAAATCCTGTCGCCGACCAAAAGCCCATCGGCCCCGGCGCTCACATGCACGATATCGCCGTCCTTCACCTCGCCGGCAAGGATCATCTCGGCCAACTGGTTCTGCAACGCATTCTGGATCACGCGCTTCAGTGGCCTTGCGCCAAACACCGGGTCATAGCCCTCATCGGCCAGCCATTGCCGCGCGTCCCCGTCAAGGTCGAGCCGCATCTTGCGATCCGCAAGCCGCTTTTCCAGAAGCCGAAGCTGGATGGTGACGATCGCCCCCATATCCTCGCGCGTCAGTCGGTCGAAGATGATGGTTTCATCCAGGCGGTTCAGGAATTCGGGCCGGAAATGCGCCCGCACCGCCTCCATCACCTCGCGCTTGGCCTCCGAACTGTCGGCGCCTTCGGGCAGCTGGCTCAGCGCCTGCGCCCCGAGGTTCGAGGTCAGCACGATCAGCGTCTGCTTGAAATCCACCGTGCGCCCGTGCCCATCGGTCAGCACACCATCGTCGAGCACCTGCAACAGCACGTTGAACACGTCCGGATGCGCCTTCTCCACCTCGTCGAACAGCACCACCTGGTAGGGCCGCCGGCGCACCGCTTCGGTCAGCACGCCGCCCTCGTCGTAACCGACATAGCCCGGCGGTGCCCCGATCAGCCGCGCGACGGAGTGTTTCTCCATGAATTCGCTCATGTCGATGCGCACCATCGCCTGGTCATCGTCGAACAGATATTCGGCCAGCGCCTTGGTCAGCTCCGTCTTGCCGACGCCGGTCGGCCCCAGCATCAGGAACGACCCCAACGGCCGGTTTTCATCCTGAAGCCCGGCCCGCGCCCGGCGCACCGCGTTCGACACCGCCTTGACGGCCACTTTCTGGCCGATCACGCGCTTGCCGATCTCGTCTTCCATGCGCAAGAGCTTCTCGCGCTCGCCCTCCAGCATCTTCGACATCGGGATGCCGGTCCAGCGTTCGACGACCGAAGCGATCTGTTCGGGCCGCACGGCTTCCTCGACCATAAGATCGCTGTCATCCTGTTCCTCGGCAGCAACCAGATCCTTCTCAAGCTGCGGTATCACGCCATAGGACAGCTCCCCGGCGCGGGCGAGGTCGCCCTGCCGCTTGGCCTGGTCGAGTTCGGCGCGGGCATGGTCCAGCTTTTCCTTCAGCGTCCGCGCACCTTCCAGCTTGTCGCGTTCCGATTGCCACTGCGCCGTCATCTCGGCCGATTTCTGCTGCAACTCGGACAGGTCCTTTTGCAGCTTTTCCAGTCGGTCCTTCGATGCCGTGTCGTCCTCTTTCTTCAAGGCTTCCGCCTCGATCTGCTTTTGCAGGATGTCACGGTCCAGCGCATCGAGCTCCTCAGGCTTCGAATCCACCTCCATGCGCAACCGGCTGGCCGCCTCATCCATCAGGTCGATGGCCTTGTCGGGCAGGAACCGGTCGGTGATGTAGCGGTTGGACAGCTGCGCGGCCGCCACCAGCGCCGCGTCCGAGATGCGCACGCCATGGTGCAACTCGTATTTCTCCTTGATCCCGCGCAGGATGCTGACGGTATCCTCCACCGTCGGCTCCTCTACCATCAGCGGCTGGAACCGGCGGGCAAGGGCGGCGTCTTTCTCCACGTATTTGCGGTATTCATCCAGCGTGGTCGCGCCGACGCAATGCAATTCCCCGCGCGCAAGCGCCGGCTTGATCAGGTTTGCCGCATCCATCGCACCATCGGATTTGCCAGCCCCGACCAGCGTGTGCATCTCGTCGATAAAGAGGATGATCTCGCCCGCCGCATCGGTGATCTCGGCCAGCACCGCCTTCAGGCGTTCCTCAAACTCGCCACGGTATTTCGCCCCGGCAATCAGCGCCCCCATGTCGAGCGCCATCAGCGTCTTGTTGCGCAGGGATTCCGGCACGTCGCCATTGATGATGCGCAACGCCAGCCCTTCCGCAATCGCGGTCTTGCCGACACCGGGCTCCCCGATCAGCACCGGGTTGTTCTTGGTCCGGCGGCTCAGCACCTGCATGGCGCGGCGAATTTCCTCGTCACGGCCGATGATCGGGTCGATCTTGCCCTCGCGCGCCGCCTCGGTCAGGTCGCGGGCGTATTTCTTCAGCGCCTCGTAGTTATCTTCGGCCCCGGCACTGTCGGCTTTGCGCCCCTTGCGCAGATCCTCGATCGCGGCATTCAGCGCCTGCGCGTTGACAGCGCCCTTGTCCAGCGCGTCCTTGGCGCCGGATTTCACCATGGCAAGCGCTGTCAGCAGCCGCTCGACGGCGACGAAACTGTCACCCGCCTTATCGGCCAGCTTCTCGGCCTCGCCCAGAACCTTCGAGGTCTGTCCGTCCATGTAGAGATGTCCGGCATCGCCGGTCACCTTCGGCAGGCGCGACAGCGACAATTCCAACGCCTCGGCTACGCGGCGCGCATCCCCACCGGCACGGGTGATCAGGTTGGCAGCCATGCCCTGATCGTCGTCGAGCAAGGCTTTCAGCAAATGTTCGGGAACAAGCTTCTGATGGTCTTCCCGCTGCGCAATGGTTTGCGCGGCCTGAAGGAACCCGCGCGCACGGTCCGTGAACTTCTCCAAGTTCATCACGTCTCTCCTTTTTACAAGCGCCTGCCCCTTATCCTCGCCCTGCCATCCGGCACGAAGATTTTGCAGACCTTGTCAATCAAATGGGATGCGCCATCCGTCCCCGCAAGACACAAACGGCAAAAACACCCCGCCTTTCATCTTGGCAAGAATACCTCCGCCGGAGGCGCCCCGCCCCATCGACCAGAACAAGGCCGGATCTGCACCCGGACCAACGCCGCCGCCGATGAGCGCAGCGAAGAGGCGCGGATCGACGCGCACTGCGCGGCGAAACCCGGCAAAAAAAGATTTGAACCCGGCGCGATCCTGCCGCGACCCATGATCACGAAAGCGCGGGGCCATCCTCTCCCACCCCGTGCGGTAGGCGCAGCCACCCGTCCCTCATCCCGGCTGCGCCTCGGACAGGCAGACCCCTCGTCCCTCAAGGTCTCCTGCTGCCCGGCCCGGTCGCCCGTCCCGCGACCGGGCCGTTTTGCACCGCCCCATGGACAGCCCCCGCCCGGCATCCTAAAGCAGCGCCAGCCCGTCACAGAAAGGAATCCCGATGCCCGACGACCGCCTGATTGCCGCTCTCGATCTGCCCGATGCCGTCGCTGGACTGGCCATGGCCGACACGCTTGGCGATGCCGTCTGCTTTTACAAGATCGGCCTCGGCATGCTGACGGGCGGCGGGCTGGCGCTCGCCAACGAGCTGAAACAGGACCATGGCAAGCGTATCTTTCTCGACATGAAGCTTTTCGATATCAGCGCCACGGTCGAGGCGGCGGTGCGCGGCCTCGCACGCTTCGATCTCGACTTCCTGACCGTGCACGGCGATCCGCACGTGGTGCACGCCGCCATGGAAGGTGCCGCCGGGACCGGGCTGAAGATCCTCGCGGTGACGATCCTGACCTCGCTCGACCGGAACGATCTCGATGCCGGCCTGATCAAGCCCGGTGCAATGCGTGATCTGGTGACCGAACGCGCCGCGCGCGCGCTTGACGCCGGGGCCGATGGCGTCATCGCCTCGCCGCAGGAGGCGGCGCGCATCCGCGCCCTGCCCGAAGCCGAGGGCCGGCTGATCGTCACCCCCGGCGTGCGGCCCGCAGGGACCGCGCCCGGCGACCAGAAGCGGATTGCCACCCCGGCGCAGGCGCTGGCAGACGGGGCCGACCACATCGTGGTCGGGCGCCCGATCTGGCAGGCCGCCGATCCACGCGCCGCCGCCCAAGCGATCTGCGACGAGATCCGCCGGGTCTGACTGCAAGCCGCGTATCGTCGGGCCACGGCGCGGCGAGCCATCGCAGGGGGTTTGCGCTTTATCCCTGCCACATCATCCCTGCCACATCCCTGCCATATCCGCGCGAAGGTCGAGCCCGGCACCAAGCCCAACCAAATCGCCGTGCCGCCGCGTGCACCCCGCCTTAACGAAATCTTCAGCTTTTCGTGCTTCTCTGACCCCAAGCGCTTGCCGGGTGACGCCGGTTTCCGGATCATGACGAGGGGACATTCGGGCCTTGCCGAAGACAGCCCCTACATCGGGCCAAGGCAAGGCGATCCTGCCCGACCTACGCGCCCCGCCTCGCTGCGGCGCCGCAGTCTTTCCCACGTCGACCTGCCAGAGTTTCCGGGCCTACCCCCCCGATGACCAGCGCGACAGGGCCTCCTCGTCCTCCTCGCGGGCCTCCACCCATGCCGCGCCTTCAAAGGTAAATTCCTTCTTCCAGAACGGTGCGCGGGATTTGAGGTAATCCATCAGGAACTCGGCCGCCGCGAAGGCCTCGCCCCTGTGGCGCGCGGCGGTGGCGACCATCATGATCGTCTCGCCCTGCCCCATCCGCCCGTAGCGATGCAGGATGAAGGCATCCATCAGCGACCAGCGCGTCATCGCCTCCCCGGCGATTCCCGACAGCGCCTTTTCGGTCATGCCGGGGAAATGCTCGATCTCCATCGCCGTGAGGCCACCGGCTGCCGCGTCGCGCACGATGCCCGAAAAGCTGACCACCGCACCGGCATTCTCTTGCCGCGCGGCAAAGCGGTTGAGGCGCTCTCCCATGTCGAACGGCTCGGCCTGCACCACGATCTCGGGCATCTCAACCCCCGGTCATCGGCGGGAAGAAGGCCACTTCCTTCGCCCCGGCGATCGGGGTGTCAGGCCCGGCCAGTTCCTGATCGACGGCGGCGCGGATCGCGCCGGGATCGGAAAACGCGAAGGCATAGCCCTCGTCCCGGCCCTTCAATTCCTCGATCAGCGCGCCCACGGTCTCGGCGTCGGTGTGCACCGTTTCGTGCCCGGTGCCGACGCGTTCGCGGACCCACGCGAAATAGCGCAGCTCAATCATGGCGATCCTCCCTCAGATGCGGCATCGCCTTCACGAGGTAATCGGCCCCGGTCGCCACGGTCAACGCGGCGGCGAGCCACAGCAGGATCAGCCCGCCGGAATAGGCCCGGTTCGCCCACTCGCTGAGCGCGACAAGGTTGAAGTCATCATCAATCTCGCCGGCAAAGACCTGCGCCACGATCTCGGGCGACATGCCGAGGCTGTTCATCACGAAATGATGCTCGAACACGCCGTAGGAAAACAGCACCGCGATGGCGATCATCTGCACCGTCGTCTTCCACTTGGCCAGTATTGTCACCTTCAGCGTGCCCGCCGTATCGCCAAGGAATTCGCGCAGGCCGGACACGAAGACCTCGCGGAACAGGATCGCGGCCACCGGCAGGATCAGCAGCGTCTGGAAGCCGAAGATCCCCATCAACGTGGCCAGCGCGATCACCACCATCGCCTTGTCGGCAATCGGGTCGAGCATGGCGCCGAACCGGCTGCCCTGTTGCCACAGCCGGGCAAGGTAGCCGTCCAGCCAATCGGTGATCGCGGCGGTCACGAACAGGATCAGCGCCACCCAGTCGGCATAGGGGCGCGGCAGGATCAGGAAGATGATCGCGACACCGGGCGCAGCCAGGAGGCGCAGAAGGGTCAGGATGTTTGGCAGGGTCCATCGCATGGCCCTTGCATAGCGCGCTTGCCCCGCACGGGCCAGCCCCGGCGCGCGACACGGTCAGCCTTTTTCGTGGAAATAGTCATAGATCATCTCCGCCAGCGTGTTCGAGATACCGTCGACCGCCTTCAGATCTGCAAGGTCGGCGCGGCTCACCGCCTTGGCGCTGCCGAAATGGGTCAGCAGCGCGCGCTTGCGCGTGGCGCCGACGCCCGGCACGTCATCAAGCGGCGTCGCGCCGATCGCCTTGGACCGTTTCGCGCGGTGGGTGCCAATGGCAAAGCGATGCGCCTCGTCGCGCAGGCGTTGCACGAAGTAAAGCACCGGGTCGTTGTGGCGCAACGCGAAGGGCCGGGTGCCGGGGCGGTGAAACTCCTCTTTCCCCGCGTCGCGGTCGATGCCCTTGGCGACGCCGATGAAGGGCACGTCATCGACACCCAGATCGGCCATTATTTCCGCCACCGCGCTGACCTGCCCGGCGCCGCCGTCGATCAGCAGCAGATCGGGCCAGGCGTCGGACTGTCGATCCGGGTCTTCCTTCAGCAGGCGCTTGAAACGGCGGTTCAGCACCTCTTTCATCATCCCGAAATCGTCTCCGGGCGTCAGGTCAACGCCCTTGATGTTGAACTTGCGATACTGGCTTTTCAGCAACCCCTCGCGCCCCGCGACGATCATGCCGCCCACGGCATGTGCACCCTGGATGTGGGAGTTGTCGTAGACCTCGATCCGCTCCGGCACCTTGTCCAGCCCGAACGCCTGCGCCAGCCCGGCCAGCAGCTTGCCCTGCGTCGCCGCCTCGCTCATCTTGCGGGCAAGGCTTTCACGGGCGTTGCGCGCGGCGCCTGCGATCAGCTCCGCCTTTTCACCACGCAGCGGCACCAGCAGCTCCACCTTGCGACCGCGCTTTTCACCCAACGCCTCGGCCATCAGGTCGGCGTTCTCGATCGGGTGCGACAGCAGGATCTGCCTTGGTGGGTCTTTTTCATCGTAAAACTGGCCAAGGAACGCCTCCAGCACCTCCGCCTCCGCCGCGCCCGACCCGGTGCGCGGGTAGAAGTCGCGGTTGCCCCAGTTCTGGTTCGCGCGGATGAAGAAGACCTGAACGCAAGCCTGCCCGCCCTCCATGTGCAGCGCCACCACGTCGGCCTCGGCCACGCCGCGCGGGTTGATGCCCTGCACGCCCTGCACATTGGTCAGCGCGCGGATGCGGTCGCGCAGGGCGGCGGCGCGTTCATATTCCATCGCCTCGGCGGCGGCCTGCATCTCGGCCGCCAGCTTTTCCTGAATCCCGGTGCTGCCGCCCGACAGGAAGCGTTCGGCCTCGCGCACCGATTGCGCGTAGTCCTCCTGCGAGATCAGCCCGACGCAAGGCCCCGAGCAGCGCTTGATCTGGTAAAGCAGGCAGGGCCGGCTACGGGTTTCGAACGTGGCGTCGGTGCAATTGCGCAGCAGGAACACCTTCTGCAACTGGTTCAGCGTCCGGTTCACCGCGTCGGCACTGGCGAAGGGGCCGTAGTAATTGCCCTTTTCCTTCTTCGCGCCGCGGTGCTTCCTGATCTGCGGATAGCCATGCGACCGGGTGACGAGGATATTGGGAAAGCTCTTGTCGTCGCGCAACAGCACGTTGTAGCGCGGCTTGAGCTGCTTGATCAGGTTCTGTTCCAAAAGCAGCGCTTCGGTTTCCGTGCGCGTGGTCAGGAACATCATCTCGGTCGTCTCAAGGATCATCCGGCCGATGCGCGGGCTGTGGCCGGTGGGCTTGGCGTAGTTCGACACCCGCCGCTTGAGGTTGCGCGCCTTGCCCACGTAGAGCACCCGCGCCTGCGCATCGAGCATGCGGTAAACCCCCGGCGAGCCATCGAGCATCCGGAGGTAGGAGGCGATCAGGGCATGGCCCGTCAGCGGCGTTTCAGGGGGCGTTTCAGGCATGGTCACAGGTTTGAATCGATTCCATTGCGGCCTGCAACGAGCGAGGCGCCGGTTCAAGCGAAACCTTGTCCACGGTTTCTGTGGATAACCTTAGGGATAAAATGTTCTGGACGCGGAATTTTCCTTGTTTTCGGGCGAGTTCCTTTCTTTGATGAATTTTTATGCATCTATATAAGGTATTGTTTTTCATGCACATTTTTCTTTCCACAGCGCCCGGACGCGCACTGGTCACAAAACAGTCACCCACCTGTTACCGCACTGTTATCAGTGGAAAAGTGTTAACGCGCGCGCCTTGGACAGCGTTAACACCGCCCTGGCGAGACCCGAAAGCCTTTATTCGGGACCAAGGATATCGGGCGTCTGCCAGGCCAGATGCTGGCCACCATCAACACAGATCAACTGCCCCGTCACGCCGCGCGCGCGCAGAAAATAACGCAGCGCCTCGACGATGCCGTCAGCGTCGGCACCACGACCCAGCACCGTTGCCTGTCGCTGGCGGGTGAAGTGATCCACCGACTGGCGCGCGCCCTGCATCGTCGGCCCCGGCCCGATGGCGTTGACGCGGATATGTGGCGCCAGCGCTTGCGCAGCGGTTCGGGTGAAGGCCCAAAGCCCCATCTTGGCGATGGTGTAGCTCATGAATTCCGGGGTCAGCTTGCGCACCCGCTGATCGACCATGTTGATGACCAGACCCTGCGCCTGCGGTTCGCCGTTCTCATCAGGCACCGCATCGGGCATCTGCGCGGCCAGCGCCTGCGTCAGAACCACAGGCGCGCGCAGGTTGGAGTCCAGATGGCGATCCCAGCTGTCGCGGGTGGCGCTCCAGATCGTGTCATGCTCGAAGATGGAGGCGTTGTTGATCAGCACCGTGATCGGCTGACCAAGCGCCCCAACCGCGCGCGCCAGCAGCGCCTGAGTCTCGTCCTCGTCGGTCAAATCGGCGCACAGCGTCACGGCACGACGGCCAAGCGCGCGAATTTCAGCCGCCGTTTCCTCGGCAGCTTCCGCCGACCCGGCGTAATGCACCGCGATATCATGGCCATCCTCGGCCAGCGCCAGTGCCATCGCCCGGCCGAGCCGTTTCGCCGCCCCGGTTACCAGTGCAGCCATGGGGATCCTCCGTTCAGCTCAACACCACCACCGCATAGATGATGTAGAGCGCCGAAAAGACCACCCCGACAGCGCGCCCGAAGATCCATTTACGATAAACGAACGGGATCAGAAGCAGCGACGTGGCCAGCATGATCCAAAGATCGAAGCGCAGGAATTCCGCAGCGACCGGGATCGGCCCGATCAGCGACACCACCCCGATGATGCCCAAGAGGTTGAAGATGTTGGACCCGATGACATTGCCCAACGCAACGGCTGCGTGACGGCGCAGCGCCGCCATCACCGTCGTCGCCAGTTCCGGCAGCGAGGTGCCGACCGCGACCAGCGTCAGGCCGATGGCGGCATCGCTGACCCCGTAGTGTTGCGCAATCACCACCGAGGCATCGACGAGGATATCGGCGCCAAGCGGAAGCCCGACAAGCCCCAGCACAAGGAACAGGATGATCTGCCACCATGGCATGTCCGGGTCGGCGCCTTCCACGTCCTCGGGGCTGTCTGCCACCTCCAGCGCGGCCATGTCGCGGCGATGATTGCGCGCGGCCCAACCAGCCTCGCCCAGCATCGCCACCAGCCCTGCAAGCAGGATCAACCCGTGCCACCATGTGAACGGCCCGAGGAAGGCCAGCGCGATGAAAGCCAGCGTGGCGCAAATCATGATCAGGAAATTACGGCGGCTGTCGCAGTCGCTGGTATCCAGCCCCATCAGCAGCGCGGGAATGCCCAGAACCATCAGGATATTGGCAGTATTCGAGCCCACGACATTGCCAAGCGCAAGCCCCGGCACCCCCCCGAGGATCGCCTTGACCGAGATCAGCAACTCCGGCGCCGAGGTGCCGAAAGCGACGATGGTCAGGCTGACGATCAGCGCCGGAATGCCCAGCCGCAGGCTGAGGTTCACCGCCCCGCGCACCAGCGTGTCACCCGCCAGCAGCAGGATCACAAGGCCAAGCCCCGCCATGAGAAATTCTGTCAGGAGCACCTAGGAACGTCCCTTGTCGCAGGTCGGGCAGCGCCCGCCGGTCACGTTGATGCGCCCGCATTTCGGGCAGGTGCGCGGCTTTGGCAGGCTGCCGCGCTTGCGCCTCTCGCCAAGGCGCTGCGCGCCGCCGGGCCAGCGCAGGCGGCCGAACATCGCCAACACCGCCATGCCGATCAGGAAGAAGGTGACGATCTTGACGATCATGTCACAGCCCGAACCGCGCCCAGGCGGCGCGATCCTCCACGAGGCCGAGCGCGTCACCCACGACTTGCGCACCAAGGCGCTGAAACAGCCCGCGCTTCGGCCCGTGCACAGCAAAGCGGGTCTTGTCGCCGTAAAGCGCCTTCATCTTCGGAACAAGATGGGCGATGCCATCGGCCAGCCCCAGATCCACCGCCTTCTGCCCGACCCAGAATTCGCCGGTGAAAAGCTCGTCATTCTCGGCCAGCCTTGCGCCGCGCCGCGTCTTCACATGGTCGATGAAGCCGTCGTGGATCTGCCCCTGCATGGCCAGCAGGCGGGTCACGTCCTCCGCCCGTTCGGGGCGGAACGGATCCAGCATCGACTTGTCCTTGCCGGCGGTGTGCACGCGCCGTTCGATCCCGTGGTGGGCGATGAACTCATGCAGGCCGAACCCTGCCGAGATCACCCCGATCGACCCGGCGATGGAATTGCCGTCGAGCCAGATGTCATCGGCCGCGCAGGCCAACCAGTATCCGCCCGAGGCCGCCACATCCTCCACGAAGGCATGAACCGGCACGCTTTTTTCGTCCGCCAACCGCCTGATGCGCGCCGCGATCAGCGAGGATTGCGCCGGCGACCCGCCTGGCGAATTGATCGACAGCGCGATGGCCTTTGGTTTCCCCTTGCGAAAGGCGCGCTCGATCACCGGGGCGAGCGCGACATCGTTCAGCACACCCGCGCGCGGGCTGTTGGCGATCATGCCGTGCAGGCGAATGACCGAGACCAGCGGCGCGGAGGGCAGAAAAGGGATAAATCGTTTCATGGATCGTCATGTAGCCACCCCCCGCAGACCCGGCAAGGGACGCGCCGGCAATGAGACGTGGAAACCACGCCCTTGTGTCCGCAAGGTCTCAGGCTCTCCAGTGTTCGTTCTGATCAACCCGGCGCTTGCCCTCCCCCCGATTGCTTTGCTCTAAGGGCTCTTGCGAACAGGAGAAAGCCCATGGTCGATATCGCCACCCGCGTCTACAATCACAAGTGGAAGATCGACCCGATCGTCCGGTCGCTGATCGACACCGATTTCTACAAGCTGTTGATGTGCCAGTCGGTATTCCGCAACAAGCCAGACACGCAGGTCACCTTTTCGCTCATCAACCGCACCACGCGCATTCCGCTGGCCGAGCTGATCGACGAAGGCGAGCTGCGCGAACAGCTCGATCATATCCGGTCGCTGTCGCTGGCGCGCGGCGAAAGCACCTGGATGCGGGGCAACACGTTCTACGGCAAGCGGCAGATGTTCACGCCCGAATTCATGGACTGGTTCGAGAAGCTGCGCCTGCCGCCCTACCACCTCGAAAAGCGCGACGGGCAGTATGAGCTGACCTTCGAGGGGCCATGGCCCGAGGTCATGCTGTGGGAAATCCCGGCGCTCGCGGTGCTGATGGAATTGCGCGGGCGCGCCACGCTGGCGGGCATGGGCCGGTTCGAGTTGCAGGTGCTCTACGCTCGCGCGATGACCAAGCTTTGGGAAAAGGTCGAACGCCTGCGCGACATCCCCGACCTGCGCCTTGCCGATTTCGGCACGCGGCGGCGCCATTCCTACCTGTGGCAGGATTGGTGCGTGCAGGCGATGATGGAGGGGCTGGGCGAGAAATTCGTCGGCACCTCCAATTGCCTCATCGCCATGAAGCGCGATATCGAGGCGATCGGCACCAACGCCCACGAACTGCCCATGGTCTACGCCGCCTTGGCCGAGACCGACGCGGCACTGGCCCGCGCACCCTATGACGTGCTGGCCGACTGGCACGAGGAGCATTCGGGCAACCTGCGCATCATCCTGCCCGACACCTACGGGACGGAAGGGTTCCTCGCGAACGCGCCCGACTGGCTGGCTGGCTGGACGGGGATACGGATCGACAGCGGCGACCCCGCCAAGGGGGCCGAGATCGCCATAGACTGGTGGCGGTCGCGCGGCGAGGATCCGCGGGAAAAGCTGGTCATCTTCTCCGACGGGCTGGACGTGGACAAGATAGAGGCGCTTCAGGCGCAATTCGCGGGCCGGGTGCGGGTGTCGTTCGGCTGGGGCACGCTGCTGACCAACGATTTCCGCGGCCTGGTGCCGGATGAAGCACTGGCGCCGTTTTCGCTCGTGTGCAAAGCCGTTGCCGCGAACGGTCGGCCCACGGTGAAGCTCTCGGACAACCCCGAGAAGGCGATGGGGCCGGAGGGCGAGATCGCCCGGTATAAACGGGTGTTCGGCGTGGGGGAACAGGAACGGGTGGAGGTTGTGGTTTAGGACATATATATCTGATTTATAACGATTTATCCTGTGAACTTTTGGTGATTCATATTTGCCACATTGGAATGAAATGATTTTCCGCCTAGGTTGCGATAAGGAGACTTATGGTGAGTAGCAAAAGTTCAGTTGTTTCAGCCTTTACGGACGAGCAGGCTTCCCGCCTAACAGGCCTGTCTGTTGGGCGTCTTAGGTATTGGGATAGAACTGGCTTCTTCTCTCCCTCACTTGCAGCTGAGAACCGTCGAGTCGCCTTCAGCCGCGTGTACACCTTCAACGACCTTCTCTCTCTTCAAGTGCTGAAGAAGCTACTTGATGATATGCACTGCTCCCTGCAACACCTCCGCGACGTGAAGGCGGAACTTCAGAAGCTGGACGATGGTGGATGGACATCCACAACCCTCTTTGTCCTGAATAAACGTGTTGTATTTCACGATCCGAGCCTTGACGAATTCTATGAGCCTGTGAGCAACCAAAAGGTGTTCAGGATTCCACTTCAAATCGTTCACTCGAATATGAAAGCTGCAGTGGAGAAGCTATGGGAGCGTCCCGAGGCAACAATTGGGCATTTCGAGAGAAAACGGCGCGTCGCATATAATGCAGAAGTGATTAGCGGTACACGCGTTACTGTGCAGTCGATCATTGATTTTATTGAAGCTGGATACTCTGATGAAGAGATCGTAGAAGAGTTTCCAATAATCGATATTAGGGATGTTCGCAGCGTTCGTGAGAAACGTGCCGCTTAGTAGGATGTAGTTGTTGAAAGTTCTACTGGATGAGGGCGTCCCGATAAGAGTGGGCCAGGCATTCGAGAACGCCGGACACGACGTTATCTACTTCAAGGACGCACTTGAGACCGGATCAGCCGATGACATCGTAGCAATTACTGCTGCAGCTAATGATGCCATTCTAATTGCTTGCGATGGCGACATGAGAACAATGGCCAAGAAATTTGGCGTCAGCAACACCCGCTTTAGAGAGCTGAGACTAATAAAGATAACACTAAAATCTAAGGCGAGGGCGTATGATAGAGCACACGCCGCCATGAGTTTGATTGAGCACGAATGGAAAATCGCGAGCCAAAAGGCAGCTAGACGAATGTTTGTGGAGGTGTCCGAGAATGTAATTCGGACACATCGCTGAAAGGTACCAAACCCTACTCCCCCGTATCCCTCCTCAACCGCTTCAACTCCCCCCGCGCCTTCTTGGCCTTCAGCCGCCGCTCCACGCGGCCCCCGCCACGCCGGGTCGGGCGGCGTCTTCCGACCCGCGCCGTCACAGCCGCCCCGCATCCATGCTCTGGTGCAACACCCGGATCACCGACACCGCCGCCGCATCCTCGCGGAAGAACACCACGTGCGACCCCGCCAGCGCTCGCCGCAGGACCGACGCGACCTCCGCCGCCGCGCGGGACGCGGTTCGCCCCGTGGCAAGCCCGGCCATGCGCGGCATCCAGTTCGTTCAGATAGGTATCCGCCTGCGCCTCGCCCGATGTCTCGAACGAATACATCCATATGCCGCGCAAATCCGCTTCGGCCTCGGGCGATACGATGATGTCCTTCACGACGCGTCGCGTTTACGCGCTTCCGCCATCCATTCGGCCCGCCGCGCGGGCCAATCCCACGCGCGCCCCGGCCCGCTCGCCTCGCCCTCCGCGATCAATTCCCGCGGCCGCGTCAGCTTCGCCTCTTCCTCTTCCAGCAGGCGCAAGCCCGCCCGGATCATGTCACTCGCAGAGGCATAGCGGCCTTCCTTCACCTTCTGGTCGATGAAACCGGCGAAGTGGTCGCCAAGGGAAACGGATGTGTTGCGCGGCACAGGGGCATCCGGGTGTCGATGCACCAAAAAGTGGTATTCGCGTCCGCGCAAATCAATCCCCCGCACCCCCCCGCAGCCGCTTCACCTCCCCGCGCACCTTCTTGGCCTTCAGCCGCCGCTCCACCGATCCCTTGGTGGGCCGGGTCGGGCGGCGTTTCTTCGGCACAACCGTTGCCCGCCCGATCAGCCCCACCAGCCTCTCGCGCGCGATCTCGCGGTTGCGGGCCTGGCTGCGCGTCTCCTGCACGAAGATCACCACCGCGCCCTCCTTGGTCCAGCGTTGCCCGGCCAGCCGCCGCAGCCGCCGCTTGACCGGGTCGGGCAGGTTCGGGGACCGCTCGGCCTCGAAGCGCAGTTCGACCGCCGTGGACACCTTGTTCACGTTCTGCCCGCCGGGGCCGGAGGCGCGGGTGAACTGCTCCGTCAGCTCCCACTCCTCTATGGCAATCTGGTCGGTGATCCGTAGCATTTTCTGGCCCGTTTCGTCCGCATGCATGGTGCACGAGGGGAGTGTACAGGGGACACCCCCTTTTCGCGCAACGGAAAAGGGCCGCCCGCGGGCGACCCTTTCCGAGAAATTCAGGAGGTGGGGCGGTTAGACCAGTGGCCCACCTGGGTTGGGTTGCGCCGCCAGGGCTGCCTAGCTGCGTCCCCCCCAGATTGTCCCGACGCACGTCTCCAATATCTCTCTCGACACTGGGCACCTCCTTTCTGATTGTTGAACTCACTTGGGAGGGTGCCATAGATTTTGTGTTTGTCAAAAGGTTTTATGCTAGCTCTGCGGTCATTTTTTCGGTGATGACGCGGAACGGGATCAATGCGATCAGCGCGAGCGAGAGTTTCACCCCCCAGTCGGCCACCGCCAGCGACACCCAGAGTGGCGTCTCAGGCCCCGCGCCCAGAAGCGGCAGCACCTCGCCGGCCCAGGAGACATCGTTGCCCGGCTCGATGAAGGTGAGGGTCGCGGAAAAGGCAATGGTGAAGAAGATCGCCGTATCCACCGAAGACCCGATCACCGTAGACGCCAGCGGCGCCCGCCACCACGCCCCCGCGCGCAGACGATTGAACACGACGATATCAAGCAGTTGCGCGGTCAGGAAGGCGAGGCCGGAGCCGATGGCGATGCGCAGCG
>Ga0210025_1000904_pt1 | contig 34981 bp, 26 predicted proteins | sample CryGeyme20150102_FD_183989 | JGI IMG/M metagenome (GOLD analysis project Ga0210025, IMG submission 183989) | Groundwater microbial communities from Crystal Geyser aquifers in Utah, USA - Crystal Geyser metaG 2015-0102 (SPAdes) (version 2) | ecosystem: Environmental > Aquatic > Deep subsurface >... | reverse complement strand
CAAAACGATGATACTTACTCCAAAACAAAGGGAAATTCAAGAATTATTTAATGAAAATTTCTGGAAATCAATTTAGGGTGTCCCAGTGTCGAAGTCAGGGGTTAAAAAAACTCGAAGTAAAAAAACACAATACATTTATGCCTTATTTTTTTTCGAAGATCTCTCCATTTCGATTCGTTCTCTGTTCTTGCTTTGTATAATAACTTAGGCTCATCTTCAGTCGAGATGACTTTGGATTGAATGTTGAATTTGAATTTAATTCAATGTTAAACAGAATTCATTACTCAAACCCAATTACAACGAGTACCAAGATGCATGAATATCAAAGAGGTTCAATTCAAAATTTAAAATTAAGAATTAAAAATTATTTCCCAATTTACCCAGCTATTTCATACGCTTTTTTCAGCCAATCAATAACAGAATCATCAACATCGCTAATATCAGTAAGATTAATTTTATGTGAACACATCGCATTCAAAGCCTTAACCTTCTCTAATTTCCCAGAAGCTTCAACATCTTTAAGATTAATCCCAATTTCAAAACGAGTTTTAGTTGACGGTTGAAGCATTGCAAATTGTTTTTTTCGACGAACACTTACATATGCTTTCTTCGGAGCAAACTCAATATCATCTCCAAAAGATGAAATGGAACTTACTAAAGAATCATAAATAGGTCTTAAAAGCTCTTTCCCAGAATACTGTTGAACAACTAAATTATCCAAATTTTCAGCCGAACCTGCATCAGAACCTTTTGATTTATGAGCAATCATATTCGCAAATCCATGAGTTAAACCATGCGTTTCTTTTAAGAATTTGATGATTTCTCCATGCTTTGCAAACTGTTGAGCTTGAACAATTAGAATCCATTCTTCTAAAGATTTGCCTGTATTCTTATGAAGATTGTCAATCATGGTTTGTGCAGCGTTATCCATAAATGTCCTTAATTGTAGTTTAATTGTTTAATTTCTTAAGGTGAACTCTCACTTGAATATCATCAAAAAAAGTTTATTCAACAAATTCTATAAAAAAAGGAAGTGATTTATTCGTGAAAAGAAGTGCATCATTTGATGTCTTTGTAAGAAGGTTTTCAGAAACTCGTTTTTCTAAATCGTTAAGTGAGTTTACTTGAATGCTAATTCCAAACTGAAATTCCTGAACAAGTAGAGAGTCAAAAACTGAATGAAAATGAATGCTTTGATTCCCAATTTCCAGTTCATATTGCTCATTAACATCATTTCCAAATTTTTGAAGTAAGCTTAACTCATTCTTACTTTTTTTTGAAGAAAGCCAAATCGTTTTTAAACCTATTGAACCGTTAGGGTGATTAGTGAATCTTTCATTTTCTTTCCAATTAGAATTCAAATACTTAATAAAAAATAAAGACTGATTTTCAAAAGTTATAATTTCCCAGAAACGATTCGTTTCAAAAGTGTAGGGAATAGAATTAAGAGTAAGTTTAGAGATGATATGTTCTTTAGAAGTAACTTTAAGTGCAATAAAATAAGCTAATTGCTCAGCTTCTAATTTCTTTGAATAAAGACGACCTAATCTAGTAATAGTATCTATCGGACTTACAAACTCAAGATAAGTACCATCTTTAAATTTAATAAAGCAGTTTTTAATTCCTTGGTGTTCTGTTCCTTCTTTTAACGTAAACTGAAGATCATCAACCAGAATACTTTTTAGTTTAGATAAGTCAGAAAATGCAATTGGAATATGATCAATTGTCACATCTTGTGAATTTATTTTTGACTGCGAAAAGTCGATATATGGACTAATCCAAAGAATTAAAAATAAAAGTAAACTAAAATGTTTGATCAAAATAGAAGCTTTTTTTAGAATCAATGGAATAAATATAAACCAGAGTTAGCAATTATTGAACATTCTAAAACAGTAAATCAATCTCAGAATGGCAAACTGATATATAGTTTTCCAAGTTCATTCAATTTTCCCGGTTCAGAATCAAATAAATTAGTAAATCGATTTTCTGCACCTCTTCCAATAAACCAAGCATATCGGAACACATCATCACGACTTTCACAAAGGGCAATCATTTCTTTCATTTGTTCCGCTTGTTTTTCATAGGAGTTTATATTGCTATTCCAATTGGCCATTTCTGTTACCCAAATTTTCTTTCCATACTTTTGTAAACGGTTCAACTGAGATTCTAGACCGTAATCGTACCAATGAAAAGCTAAATAATCGATTTGAGGATCTCTGTTGTCATTTGCATTTCTGTATTCATCATAAAATGCATCCATCCATACGATAGGATCTGAATAACCTTCTAAAGTTCCCCATGTTATAGCCGGCCCGACGATGTAAACAGTTCTTCCAGAATTTGATAAATCTTTCACAACTTGCTCATATTGCACCCATAATTTAGCAGCTACTGAAGGTAACATATTGGCTTGATCTGTTAAATTCGGCTCATTTAAAACTAGTAAATACTTGATTTCAGAGTGATTCATGATATAATCTTTGAGTTTCTGATAAGTTGCAACATCGCCAACACTCCACATCATTGGAATATATTCCATCTTATATAAATCGTAATAGTTTGATGAAATAGAAGTTTCTATGCCCCAATTATACCACCAACTTAAGCCATTTCTTAAGGCAATAAGATCTTCATCATGTTGAATATTGTACGAAATACCCCGTTTTGGACTCTTAGTATTGTTCTCATTCGTTTCTCCTGTAGAAGATTTAGACTCTTTGCAAGTTGAAAGGAGCGCTGCTAAAAGTAGAATAGATAAGTAGCGTAGCATATTTAATCCATTTATTTGGAAGTTTTCTAGTACTTCGAATTTACTTAATTAATGAATGGGATGGAGTAAAAGATTGGCGTTGTAAGTAATCTGAACTTGTCTATCCGCCTAGCGATGAATTGAATTCACAAACCCTTTCTAGCGTCAGCGTCACATTTCTAGCACCAGCGTCCGCTTGTGAAAATAGAAAGAATAAGCGTCTGCTTATAACAACAAAATTGAACTTAACTTTATCCATGGTGACATTTCTTAAGCCCACTTAACTTGTTTTTTCGAGCTAAATCGCCTCGTATTGTCTCATAAGGGGGATTTTTTGGCCTGAGCTTTGATGTTCTAGTGCGAAGCACTGAAGCAAAACTACCCCTTTTACCAAGAACATCGAGTATGAAGACGCCTGAACTTTAAAGGGGCAGGGGCTGAACTCCGAAAGCTTTCGGAGTTTGGTACTTATCAAACTTAAGTCATTACTTTCAAGATGCGCTTTAAGTCCAAACATAATTCCGTGGTGAAATCCCCCAAAGCCCCCTTTGGCGAACTTTCGGAGTCAAACCGGCTCAATTTGCATCAAAAGGGGGATTTTTGAGTTGAGCTTTGATGTTCTAGTGCGGAGCAATGAACCAAAACTACCCCTTTTGCCAAGAACTTCGAGTATGAAGACGCCTGAACTTTAAAGGGGCAGGGGATTTCAAGATGACCGTTTTTGTTTCATCGCAAAATTTTACACTCAGTAGACTTTCGAGCTTATTGAAACAAGTACTCAAGCTCATAAGAACTTTAATCACTAATCTCCATCTCAGGTTAAATCGGCTTTTTGTATTATTAAGGTAATTGAACTACTAGAATTAACACATCCATCAATGTCAACGTTACGTCATCGTCTTCATTCAATCATATTTGAAGCGGAAACTCCCGCAGGTAAGCTTTTTGATATGAGTTTAATCGGATTGATTATTCTGAGTTTGTTTACTGTTATTCTAGAATCCGTTGCATCGATCAGAAATGAGTATGGCGTTTTTTTACTCTATGCAGAATATGCGATTACTTTAATCTTTTCAATAGAATATCTATTGCGCATTTATGTAGTAAATAAACCCTTCAAATATATTTTTTCCTTTTATGGAATGATCGATTTGATAGCCATTCTACCAACGTATCTATCCATTTTATTTCCAGGGATTCATGTGTTATTATCGTTCAGAGCGATTCGTTTATTACGCGTATTTCGTCTTTTGAAACTCGTGTCTTACATGAGTGCAGCTGACGCAATCAGTGAATCAATATATAATAGTCGAAGAAAAATAGGAGTGTTTATATTCGTTGTTTTAATTAATTCAATTTTATTCGGTTCGGTTATGTATGTTGTAGAAGGAGAGGAAAATGGATTCGTTGATATTCCTACATCAATCTATTGGTCAATTGTCACAATGACTACAGTTGGATATGGCGATATTTCTCCTGTTACCGCTTTAGGAAAACTTATTGCTGTTGTCTTAATGATTATGGGATTTGGAGTTATAGCGGTTCCAACTGGAATTGTCTCTGCTGAAATGGCACTCTTAGAACGAAAAAAGCAAGCTGAAAAAAATCACACAGAGTCTTGTCCAAATTGTATGAGAGAAGGGCATGATACAGATGCTTCTTACTGTAAACACTGCGGATTTAGATTAAATTAGATTAAGTAAAAAATAACCATAAGCGTTAGTAATATAATGAATATTAAGATTATTGAATTTAAAGCCAAAGTATCGAATGCTCAGTCATATGAAGATAAACTGAAAACAAAATCGCCTTTTTTTAAAGGACTCGATCATCAGATTGATACATATTTCAATGCAAATAAAGGTAGATTAAAGCTTCGTGAAGGAAATATCGAAAGTGCTCTAATTCAATATGACCGAGAAAACACAGCAAGTTCTAAACTTTCAGAAGTCGTTCTTTACAAACATAAAGCCGACAAAGCGCTAAAAAATATTCTAACACATCAATTAGGAATAAAAGTAGTTGTTGATAAAAATCGAAAAATCTATTTCATAGATAATGTGAAGTTTCATTTTGATGAAGTAGATCAATTAGGAGCCTTCATTGAAGTAGAAGCAATAGACGAAACAGGAAACCTCACAAAAGAATATTTAAAAGAACAATGTGATTTTTGGTTCGATTTTTTTGAACTAAAACAAGAGCAACTCATGAAAGAATCCTACTCAGATATGCTTTTTGAATCAATTGACAGTTAACGATTGACAAGTGACAATTATCAGTTGACAATGAGCTATTTACAAGTGACAGTTAACAAGTAGATTCAGCCAGAAATTTTGTCACTATTATCATTTTCTTTCATCAAGGTACAATAGACAAGTTTAACTAATGCAGCATTGGGGCAGAACAACATAACACCAAGTTTCCAATAAAATTTCCCAAACAAACAATTCAAACCCAAAACCAAGTCATAAAACCACAACCTTTCACCTTTCACCTTTCACCTTTCACCTTTCACCTTTCACCTCTCACCTCTCACCTAAATTCTCCCCCTTAAACCTGAAGCCTCAAACCATAAACCTTTTCAAGCTATATATAAAATATATGTGTAAATTATTCCATGAAACTCGATCGAGGCAATAAGTATGATCTAGAACACGACGTTCACCGCATAACCCTGTACAGCACAGTGGCGAAAGAACATCAGCATGTGCGTGTTAAAAGCCGATTATACTTGCATCTCGATATGAATTGCTTCTATGCCCAAGTAGAACAACGGGCCTTTAATCTCTATGGTTTACCTCTTGCAATGGGAGGCTGGCGAAAACCCGACGGAAGCGCACGTGGAATCGTAGCAACAGCGAGTTATGAGGCTCGGAAATTGGGAATCAAAACGGCAATGAGCGCTTTCGAAGCTCAGCAAATCTGTCCGTACATCTTGTTCATGCAAATCGATTATGAAAAGTACAAGGGAATCAGCCGGAGACTTCGAGAAATTCTAGACGATTTCTCTCCGGAAGTTGAAAAGTATTCTATGGATGAATATTTCATGGATTTAACATTTATGGTTGGGAGTAAACCTGAGGAGATAACGGCATTTGCACATAAACTCAAAAAAGCAGTCTATGATGATCTCGGGCTTGTTTGCTCCGTTGGTGTCGCTTACAGCAAAACGTATGCAAAGCTCGCATCAGATTTAAAAAAGCCCGATGGATTTACACTTGTTCAACATCCCGATGATGCCGCACAGCACTTATTTCCTCTCAAATTAGATGAAGTCTGGGGAATTGGTTCGCGCCGTTACAAACGTTTATTAGAAGAAGGGTTAATCACCATTGCCGATGCGTTTCGACTCGGTCCAGCGCCCTTCAAACGGCTTTTTGGTGAGATGCAGGGTAAGTTGTTTCATGAAATTGTAACTGGACAAGACAAAGCCAAAATCCTAGACAACGAACATCACGTTCCCGATGAAGTAAGTTACATGCACACGTTTTCTAGTTGGACAGTAAATCCCGATGAGGTGGAAGGAGAGGTGATTAAAGCGATTCGCCGAGTGTGTTATCGCTTGCGTGGTTATCGAAGAAAAGCCAGAAAATGGGCTTGTCATATCCGATTCCAAGATGTGCGTTGGCAGGGGCAATCGTTTGCATTTGCAACAGCAGGATTCACCAATTTAGACAAATATGTTTCTGATGCCTTAGTACCACAAGTGATGTATAGAGTGAATATGGCGCTCAAACAAGGGCACAAAATTCGGGGAATTGGACTTCATACCATCGAAATGCTACAAATGGATCAGTTAGAATTATTCTTTGAAGAAGACGATCGATTTAGAAATCTCTCTCGTGCCGCCGATTGCATCAATAATACTTACGGAATAGATACGATAGATTTCGCCGCCGCCCAAAACGGCGTAAAAGGAAATACGCACTTCGTGAAACGCGTTTAGGTTTTTTAATCTAAATCCGTAATCCCCGCAGAAACAATAAACTTCATAACATCACTAGGATTCAAGTTCACCGGTGTGACGAATTCACGAGGGACAATAAATAACTCGCCAGAGAAATTATAAGAATGAGGGAAGTACACCGCCACTTTATCCTTTTCCCCCAAAAGACTTAAATCATCTTCCGTTAGAAATCCCAATTTTTCTAAGGTAGAGTTTTCGGGGTGAATGCGAACCAAGACCGGTTTGTTAAATTTGCGTTCTTTTCCAACAAAGGCGCTGAATAAATCATTAAGCGCAGAATAAATGAATTCTAGAAATGGAATTTTATCTATAACTCGTTTAATAATAAAACGAAAAGGTTGCGCCAAAATAGTTTGACCTAGATAGCCGGTCAAAATCAAAATAATAGATATGACCAAAAACCCAACACCAAAAATGTCAACTCCGAACATGTCGAGAATGAGTGATTGAACGATGTCATCAATTAAAACAAAACTCAGATAAAGGACATAAAACGTAAGTGAAATAGGGGCAAGATAAAGTAGGCCTTGAAGGAATAGGGAAACGATTTTTTTCATAAAAGGAAAAGGTTATACCCAAAGATACGAATGAATTAAGAAATGATAGAATGAGTAATGAAGAATGAGAAATTTAAAAAAAAGGTCATCTCGACTGAAGATGAGAGACGGATTGTTCACAAAGCAAGAACTGAGAACGAATCGAAATGGAGAGATCTTCGAAACAAAAATCAGCACTAATAACTAACCGAGCTTTGAAAAATGGATGTCAGCGAGGACGCTGACTCTTTTTTTTAAGCACCTGCGAGGACGCAGGCGCTATGTTCATACTTAAAAAAAATCGTCATCTCGACTGAAGATGAGCCTAAGTTATTTTACAAAAGCAAGAACAGAGAACGAATCGAAATGGAGAAATCTTCAAAATAAAAAACAGCACTGAATAACTAAGCAAGTTTTGAAAACTAGATGTCAGCGAGGACACTTAAAAAATGATGTAATGAGAAATGAGCAATGAGAAATAGAATTTTGTTGTCAGTGAGGACGCTTTCACTAGATTCCGATTCTTGCAAATGTGAGTGTGGTATTTCTTATTTTTAAATAGATTACTGAATTGAAAATCAGTTATGAGACGAATTATATAGTACCAATCGAAGCTTTGAACAAAAAAACAATTTCTCATTCATCTTTCATCATTTATATTTCCCCTTCCCATGATTACCGATGAAATTAAAGAAGAAGTAAAACTTGCAGCCGATTTGGTTGAAGTCATTTCTGACCGTGTGAAATTAAAGCGTTCAGGAAATGGCTTTACTGGACTCTGTCCGTTTCATAATGAAAAATCTCCTTCTTTTCATGTTTCGCCTCATTTGGGTATTTATAAATGTTTTGGTTGTGGCCGTGCGGGAGATGTGTATTCTTTCGTTATGGAGCAAGAAGGCGTTGATTTTCTTGAAGCTGTTCGACTCCTTGCTAATCGGTACAATATTATTATTCCGGAAGGAAATGCTAACGACGATCCGAATCGTCATGAACGTGAAGGCGTTTTTCATGCCTTAAAATTTGCTACGGCGTTTTATCATCAACATTTACGTGAAGCTGATGAAGCTAAAGAGGCTAGAGCTTATTTAATAAAACGTGGTTTAAAAAGAGATTTTATTAAAGAATATTTATTGGGTTATTCACCTGAGTCATGGCGCGGTTTAGCTGAAGCAGCCAAGTCGGCGGGAATTAGTGATGAATATTTATTCAAAGCCGGTTTGTTGAAAGAAACGGACACAGGCCGTGAACCTTACGACACGTTTCGAGGCAGAGTCATGTTTCCCGTAATCAACACGATGGGAAGAGTCATTGCTTTTGGTGGTCGTTTGATGGGAGATGTGAAAGCGGCAAAATACATTAACTCGCCTCAGACACTAGTTTATAATAAATCGGAAGCTTTATACGGAATCAATGTTGCCAAAAATGAAATCCGTAAGCAGGAAGAAGTCATTATGGTTGAAGGCTATATGGATGTTTTGCAACTCCATCAGGCTGGAATTAAAAATGTGGTTTCAACTTCTGGAACAGCTTTTACTCCTCAGCAAGTTTCCATTTTGCATCGCTATGCGGAGCGTTTAATTTTAATTTTTGATGCTGATAATGCCGGACAAAGTGCAATGACGAGAGCGCTGCCAATTGCTCTTGATGAAGGTCTTTCAGTAAAAGTGCTCACCTTGCCAAATGGAGAAGATCCTGATACCTTTGTTAAGCAATTTGGTAAAGAAGGATTTTTAGGTTTCAAGAATCAGCACACCGCCGATTTTCTTGAATTTTTGATTGAAGGAGAAAAGAAGCATGATACTTGGGATGATCCTCGCCATAAAAAACAAGTAGTTGCAAGAGCAATTAGTTTAATCGCTATGGTTACTGATCCAATTGAACGTGAAGCTATGGTTCAGCAATTGCATCAGTTGACAAGTATTGGCGATAGAACATTATTTCAAGAATTGAATCAACTAGTTGCCGCAAAAGCAAGAAAAGAAAAAGTTGATAGAAAAGCATCGAACTATTCAAATTCAACGAAGTCGTTTCCTCCAAGGCAATCAAACTATGATCAAAAAGTTGAGAATACGATTCCTGCTAGAAGTCAAGTGGTTGCTAATGCACCAAAAGAAGAAATTAAGGCTAAGCCGATTGAGCCAAAAGAGGAGCCAATTATTCAAATTCCAATTTTGCCAGAACCTCCTCCAATTGGGACAGAAGTAGTGTCTCAAAAACCAAATGATGTTCCGTCTTGGCTTAATGAAGACATTCCGATTGCTTCAAATGAATGGGAAGCTACTAGTAATCCATTTCAGGAAGTTTGGGATGAACCTATGCGTTCAGAAGTTCCAAAAAAATCTACGTATCCTGAAAAAGTTGCTCAAACACCACAAGTTCCACAGGTTAGTGATAATGTTATGCCTGCTCCGCGATTTGAAGAGGAACTTATTAAATTGATGTTGATAAATGGTGAACGAATGATTGCGTTTATTAGTGAACATTGCCATGAGGAGTATTTTGAATCCGAAATGTGTAAGCAGCTTTTTGTGGATTTGAAAACGCGTTTTATTGAAAAAAAGGACATCAGTATTACCTATTACATGACTCGTGAGCATCCTTATCCGATGTTGGTTGGTGAAATATTAATCGATCGCCATGTGATAAGTGAAAAAGGGCAGGAGATGTTGAAAGCAAATCAAAATGAAGTTTTTGGCCCCTATAAAAAGGCAAAGAGCGCTTTAAAGTCTATTGAATTGAATTTTTGTAAACGTAGATCTGATGAATTAGATTTTGAAATAAAGACCTCCTCTGATGAGGAGTTAATTGTTGAGCGGAAAAAAGAGCTGAATGAAATTATTAGATATAAGTCTAAGATATTGCCAGCAAGTACAGAGAAATTGTACCCGAATCCACCATGGTTACAAATTTAATTGTGAATTTAAAAAGTCATGTCGACCGGAGATGAGCCTTTTCTCTAAAATCAAAAGTCAGAAATGCGATCGAGCCGAAGCGGAGATATCTTCGACTGAAAAATGATGAGAAGTAAATGTGATGTGGATTTTTGTTTCGAAATACGAATACTATTATGTGCTAGGCTGAGATGATGGGTCAAGCCCATCATGACGGAAACTAAAACGGTCATCCTGAACTTGATTCAGGATCTTAGTCTAGCCCAGCGTTTAATTTAGAACTATGCATAATGTGTTACCACATATTTCTTTCGTTACTAGGCGGAGATTCTGGGTCAAGCCCAGACTAAAAAAAACGGTCATGCTGGACTTGATCCAGCATCTCGGTCATACTCCTTTTTTCGCCATAAAAAGCATCATGAAATCTCCCAAACCCTCTTTGTTGTTCGTGCGTCTTCGTACTCTAAGTTCTTGGCAAAAGAGGGATTAATGTGTCCTGTGCTCTGCATTACAAAGTCAAAGTTCAGGCCAAAAAATACCTGTTTTGAGACAATATGAGGCGATTTAGTTCGAAAATTCAGCCATAATAGGCTTTATAACTGTTAATTTTCAATTGTAATTTGTCAATTGATAAAGCCCAGCTTGACAAAAAATGTGAAATAAATCGCATCTTATCACATTAAAATGCGATAGACAAGATGACATACAGAGATTACATTAAGTCAGAGTTTCAGTGCAAAGCGCTATTTTGTCAGAAAAATTTCACTTGGCACTGTATTCGAAGAGAGAAATAAAAATAAATACAACCGTTATCGAAAAACCTTTACTGCAATAAATCAACATAAAACGTTGAAAAACAAATAATAAGCTATTGTAATGATAAGCAGAACTTATTTGTGGTTGTGTAAATCAAGTGAAAATATCTTGATTTTGTTTTCTTTACATACTAACATTTGAACTTAAAGCGTTAAGGTCAGCACTATGAAATTGTTTCAATCAGGCTCCATAAAATACAGTGAACTCGATGATCATCAACTCGTTCATCTTTATCAAAAAAAGAACGACGAACGTGCTTTTAATGAAATTCTGTCACGTTATCAAGATAAAGTGTATTCTTACATTTATTCTATGGTAAATAATCCTGATATCGCCGCTGATATTTTTCAGGAGACGTTTACAAAAGTCATTTCAAAATTAGATGATACATACGACGAGCAAGGAAAATTTATTCCTTGGGTAATGAGAATTGCACATAATGCAACGATCGATCACATTAGAAAACATAAACGTTTTGTTGATGTGAATGCCCATATAGATGATCCTGACGGTAGTGATTTTTACGATCGTTTACCTGATGCAAGTATAATATCAGCTGATGATATGATGGCGATTGACCAAACGAAAGAAAGCCTGATTAAACACATAGCTAATCTTCCTGATGAACAAAAACAAGTAGTCATGATGCGTCATTACTACGAGATGTCGTTTAAAGAAATTGCGGAAATTACCGGAGTTTCAATAAACACAGCTTTGGGAAGAATGCGCTACGCATTAATCAATCTTAGAAAAATGTTTGAAAACGAACAGCAACATGAAATTTCCTATGCAAAACGTTGAGGATTTATGCCTTAAGTATCTCATGAATGAGATGGAGTTTGAAGAACGAAGCGAATTTGAAGACCTCGTAAAATCAGATCCCAATCTCATTATTGAGATAGAAGTAATGAGAAAAACTCTTTCTCAAATAAAACAGATTCCAGTGCTAAAAACACCGGAAAATCTAAGCAGCAATATTCAAAAGTTAGCTTCAGAAAACAGTAGAAAAAGAAGAATCACAAAATTTTTCTATCAGCCTATAGTACGATATGCGGCTGTTGTTGCTACACTTGGTTTATCTTTTCTAATTGGATCTGCAATCAATACTAATTCCGATGTTATACGTAAAGGTTTAACAGGAAGTGCAAATCAAGTAATGAAGAAACAATCTTCATCGGCTTCTAATGCATGGGTTGATAAAAAAGATGTCTTAGAAATAAAAGATTATAATATCAGTTCTACAGATATGCCTGATTCTTTGGCTTTAAAAAATGCTAAAAAACTTCGCTTAATTGAAAAACCACTAATTGAGAAATCTGCCAATGATGAATTGTTACTAACAAAATCTCGTAAGTTGCCTAAGTAGTTGTTAATTAAGCAATATCTAAAAATTTATTATTGATTTATTTTTGAAAAGCATGGCTATTTGGTCATGCTTTTGTTGATTCTATTAAATGTAACTCTAAGGGATTCTTGTTTTAAAAACTACTTTTAAACTTGCTTACAAATCAATTTACTGCTAATATGTTCACATGATTAAGAAATCCATTTACCTTGTAATCTGTATTTATCTCTCTTTTTTACCGAAAATTAGTTTAGGTCAACATGTAATTTCTGAACCTTCTGTAAGGGTAAATCCACTATTCAAAACTAGTTTTATTTCTTTTTTATTTGATGAAGTAAACTCAGATACCTTACAATTTTCTACGGATTCTGAAAATCAATACTATGGGAAACGATTTGGTGATGGTTTATTAATGGCCATGAATCTTTCAAATTTAGCAGAAGACTCCATTCGTATTTATACCTTGAATCTCTCTTTTTACGGTGGAAGAACCGATGATCAAGTTGAATTAAGCTCAGCAAGAATAAAAGCTATGCTTTGGAACGAGATCGACTCTTCTATAACCATTTTGCCAAGCAATTCAACGAGAAGTTCATCCACAATTGATTTTGTAGTAACAGCAGAAGAAATAAGACCAGCTCAATTTGCATTTTCGGATACAAGTATTATTATTCCTAAAAATTTGTGGATTGGCATTCGATACGAAAGTGCTATTGATACAAATAATGCCATAAGCCCGATTTTTAATGATACTCCAAATTCCTTAGAAATGCTTTTCTATAGAACAAATGAGATTGATTCATTAAGAACTGATACTTTGAGACTCAATCATAATCAGTTTTGGGAAAACCCAGAAATTATCGGTGGGATCTCAGGTTATATTGTTTATAAGAATGAGTCAACATCTGAAGGAGTTGTCACTTCCATAGATAAGCTTGAAAATGAAAAACCAATTGATCTTTCACTCTTTGCTTATCCAAATCCTTTTAATCCACAAACAACTATTCAGATTACAACTAAAGAAACAGGTGCGGCACGCTTTGAAATTTATTCAATCAAAGGACAAAGACTTGTGCAGAAATACTTGTTTTTAGAGAGAAATTCACCCTATCAATTTCATTGGGATGCGCATGCATTTTCAAGTGGAATATATTTTGCTAAGTTAATTCAAAACAATTCTGTAAAGACGATTAAGCTAACGCTTTTGAAGTGATTATTATGTAATCGGCTTTGTGATTAGAGCCTTTAGCATGTATATTTAGAGTCTAAAATTTTAATCAATTTCTACATGGGCAAAGTAATTGCAATTGCGAATCAAAAAGGCGGGGTAGGTAAAACAACCACTGCCATTAACCTAGCAGCTAGTTTAGCTGCTTTGGAACACCCTACCTTACTTATTGATATCGATCCACAGTCAAACTCCAGTAGTGGTGTTGGTTTTGATATTAAAACCATTGCCTCATCAATCTATGATGTTTTAGTTGATGGAATATCTATTGATGAGTGTAAACTCAAAACGGAAATGCCATTTCTAGATTTAGTGCCTGCTAATATCAACTTAGTTGGAGCAGAAATTGAAATGATTGAGAGGCATGGTAGAGAACAAGTTTTAAAAAATGCGATTGAAGCCAATCGTGATAAATATGATTTTATCATTATCGATTGTCCACCTTCATTGGGCTTATTGACCATTAATTCCTTAACGGCTTCAGATTCCGTTCTCATTCCTGTTCAATGTGAGTATTTTGCATTAGAAGGACTAAGTCAATTATTGAATACTATTAAAATCGTTCGTCAGCATTTAAACACACAACTAGAAATAGAAGGCGTGTTATTAACTATGTATGATAACAGAACGCGTTTATCGAATCAGGTTGCGAACGAAGTTAAAATGTATTTTGAAGACAAAGTATTTGATTCTGTTATTGCCAGAAATGTTAGATTAGCAGAAGCGCCAAGTTTTGGAAAACCGGTCATTCTATATGATGCAGTTTCTACAGGAGCTCAAAATTATTTATCATTATCAAAAGAAATTATCAAACGGAATCGTAAACGGTTTAAACACAGTCCAGTTTTAGCCACGGAAAAAGAATAATAAACATGTCGAAACGTCAGGCACTCGGAAGAGGCTTAGGAGCTTATTTTCCAAATATGGATAAAGAAACTGAAGGAGTTACTCCAGTAGTTAATCCATTTATAGAACCTAAAGATCCTGTAAACACTATTCTGTTCATTCCAGTTGGGAATATTCGTCCTAATCCAAATCAGCCAAGAAAAGAATTTGATGAACTACGTTTACAAGAACTAAGTGATTCGATTTCACAACATGGTCTTATTCAGCCAATTACAGTACGGCACTTAGGTAGTCAGAAATATGAGCTAATAAGTGGTGAGCGACGATTAAGAGCAACAAAAATGACTGGAACGGACACAATTCCAGCTTATGTAAGAGAAGCAACAGATAATGATTCAATTGCTTTAGCTCTCATAGAAAATGTTCAAAGAGAAGATTTAAATTCAATTGAAATTGCAATGGGATACCAGCAATTGATAGATGAATGTAGTCTTACACAAGAGGAAGTTGCTAAAAAAGTCGGAAAAAATCGTACAACAGTCACAAATTTATTACGCTTATTGAATCTCCCTGCGTTTATTCAATCTGCGCTTAAGCAAGGGAAAATTAGTACAGGTCATGCTCGTTCATTAATTAGCATTACAGACGAACGAGTTCAGGAAAGATTACTAAACAAAGCCATAGAAGAAGATTATTCAGTTCGTCAGATAGAAGAAGCTGTAAGGAAATTAACAGATTCAGATAAACCAAGAAAAGGTAAAATAAACACAAAAAAAGACGAATATGAAATTCACCTTGATGCCATATCGAAACGATTACGTTCACGATTAAGCACAAAAGTTGAGGTTAAGAAAAAACACGAAGGCGGAGAAATACGGATTGAATATTATTCTGAAGACGATCTCGAACGTCTGCTTCAACTATTTGAATCGATGGTTAATTAGTAGTTTAATGCTACTGTTGGTGTTAACAACAGTAGTTACAGCTCAAGAACCAGTTTTGATTAGGTCGGACGGTTCAAAGAAAGAATTCTCCATTCGTGATACTGTTCCCAAACCAAAAAATGTGATGTTTCAATCACTTATTCTTCCAGGTTGGGGACAGATTACAAATAAACAAGCATGGAAAGTTCCTATTGTTTATGCCGCAATACTTGGGGTTGGTTATTATTCGTATTGGTTAAATGGACAATATGTCGATTATCGGGCAGCATATTATAATTCTTTTGCAGAATCGAATACAGCCTATGCTGATGAAAAATATGGCCCAACACCTGCTTATTTAATAGGTGCACGAACAGAAGGGCTATTGTATTACAGAGATTATTATCGAAATGAACGAGATAAAATGGTTGTATTTACAGTGCTTACTTATGGCTTAAATGTGATAGATGCCTATATATTTGCACACTTAAGAGATTTTGATGTGTCTGATGATTTAACTGTTCAAACACGTTCATCGATCATAAATGGACAAATCACTCCACAGTTAAGTTTTACGTATCGTTTTTAAATTTGCAGGATTTAACTTCCGAAACAGTTAAATCCTTATTAATTTGCTCCCAGATCAAAAGAGAAAAAAATATCAATCATGTTCATTTAGAAAGAAAAAAATGCAGAACGAAACAAATGAAGATGCCAAAATTCATGAATTAAAACAACAACCCGCAAGAAGTTACGAAGGTGATTTTGAACGTGATATATGGCGAGTCTTCAAAATTATGGGTGAATTTGTTGATGGATATGATGGTTTATTTAAAGTTGGTCCTTGTGTTTCAATTTTTGGAAGTGCTCGATTAAAAGAGGATTCAAAGTATTATGATATGGCTGTAGAAGCAGCGCAAAAATTAGTAAAATCAGGTTTTGGAGTGATAACTGGAGGAGGACCCGGAATTATGGAAGCGGCAAACAAAGGAGCTTCATTAGAAAAGGGGAAATCGGTAGGATTATGTATAAGTTTACCATTTGAAGAGAGACCAAACGCATTTGTAGATCCAAAATATTACTTCAAATTTGATTATTTCTTTGCTAGAAAAGTAATGTTTGTTAAATATGCACAGGGATTTATCGTTTTCCCAGGAGGATTTGGAACATTAGATGAACTCTTCGAAGCAATTACTTTAGTTCAAACACAAAAAATATCAGTATTTCCAATTATTTTAATTGGAACCGAATTTTGGGCAGGATTAATTACTTGGTTAAAAGAAACACTTTTAAAAGAAGGAACTATTTCAGTTTCAGACTTTGTCTTATTTCATATAACAGATTCAACCGACGAAGCGATTGAAATCATAAATCGTTTTTATAAAACAGAAGAATTAAAACCAAATTTTACATGAGTAAATACGCTCCGTTTATTGCGGGATTCAGCATTATTCTATTTATAGCATTAATTTCGTATTCCTTATTAAGTTCAAACAAACCTGTAAAGCCAGCTTCTTTAGCCTACACCGAGGCTGAAGTTGATATGGCAGTAGAAAAAGAGCTTAAAACCAGAATTTATAATGATGAAGTTAATCCACAACCTCAAATTGTTTCCAAAACAGGTTCAATGTCGAATATCCCGATCATTTTGCCTATTCCTGAAAGGTTAGATTTTTGTGGAGAAAGAGTTCCTTTAGAAGATCCTGATATTTTAGAACGATTTGAAAGAGAGTTATATATAACAGCACAAAGATCGTATCAGGTTGTTTTTTATTTAAAAAGGGGAGGAAAATACTTTCCGGAACTTGAACAAATTCTTAGAGAAGAAAAAGCTCCCTTAGATTTAATTTATTTATCAGCGATTGAATCTGATTTAATTCCAACCATTCGTTCCCCAAAAGGAGCACTTGGATTATGGCAATTTATGCCAGAAACAGCAAAACGCTATCGTTTAACAGTAAATAAATATATTGATGAACGTATGCATACTGAAAAAGCAACCCGTGCTGCGGTACGTTATTTGAGAGAGTCGAAAGAGAAATTTGGTACATGGACTCTAGCTGCTGCGTCTTACAATATGGGTGTTTCTCGAACTTCAAGAACAATAAGTGAACAACGAACAAAAAATTATTATAAGCTGCATATTAATCAAGAAACCTCTCGTTATGTATTTAGAATTCTTGCAGTTAAAGCAATATTAGAAAACCCAGAGTTATACGGATATTATATACCTAAAAGCGAATCTTATAAGCAAGAAAAAACAAAAAAAGTAGTGGTAAGGCAATCTATTCCAAGTCTTCCCGTTTGGTTGCAGAGGTATAACTTAACCTATTATGATTTAAAGCGTTTAAACCCTTGGGTAGTTAGTACTAAATTGCCAAAAGGAGTTTATACCTTTGAGTTACCTATATAAATAAAAGTTTTTGTTTTACTATTCGCTATCTATCATTATTTTTAGAACTTAGTGCCAAATTGGCGTAACATGAATATCTATCAAAATCAATCGCGTAAACTATGAACAGTCGTTTCAAATTGATCTTATTGTCATTAATAATCCTATCCGTTTTCACAAACGCTAATGCTCAATCCTATGAAGATGTGATAAAAGCATTTAACGAAGGTTATCAGCTTGTTAAAGATTCAAAATCTAAAGCTGCAAAAGCGAAATTTTTTGAAGTAATTAAAATGTCTGATGCTGTTGGTGAACAAGCTAATGAGATAAAGAAAAAAGCAGGAGATCAAATACCACCACTACAATATAAAATTGCTGCAGGAATCTATAAAAGAAAAGATGTTGAAGGCTCAATTGCAGCATTTCAAGAAGCGTCTGATTTAGCGGTTCAATTTGGAAATAAACAAATTGAGAGCAAAGCAAAAGATATTATCCCAAAATTATATTTTTCATTAGGAAATTCCGCCTTCAAGAACGAAGACATGGAAAATGCAGTTGTTAATTATAATAAAGCGCTAGAATTGAACCCAAATTATAGTAGTGTATATTATCAATTAGGACTTGTTGAAAAAGGCAAAGATAATGTTGAAGCAGCTTTAGAGAATTTTGATAAAGCAATTGAAATTGGTTTAGCAACTCGTGATAATAATTCTGCACGCCAAGCTGAACAAGCCGCTCGTGATTATTTAGTTTATATCGGATCTAAACAAATAGAGGCGAAAAGCTTTAATAAAGCAATTGAATTGCTAAACAAAGCAATACAATACGATAATGAATTCGCTGATACTTATTATAGACTTTCAGAAGCAAATAATAAAAAAGCTGTTTTTGATTTGGCCGTTGAATATGCTAATAAAGCACTTCAATATGAAAAAGGTGGAAAAACAGATCGCGCTAAAATTTGGTTTGAATTAGGTTATGCTTACAAGAATCAAGGAAATGTAAATGCAGCTTGTGAAGCTTATGAACAAGCATCATTTGGACAGTTTAAAACAGTTGCACAACACGAAATTGAATTTGAGCTTAAATGTAAAAAAGCAAACTAATTTTTAAAGCCTCGTTTATCGAGGCTTTTTTTTTGGAAACTGATTTTGAAAAGCAAAAAAGTTTAGTGCTTTTAATTCAATGTGGTATCTTTGGGGAATAATAAAATCTCAGTAATTAGTCTGTTTCATGCAAAAATCAATAGCTCAACTTAGTACAGATACCATTCGTACACTTTCTATGGATGCCGTTCAAAAAGCGAATTCTGGTCACCCGGGAATGCCAATGGGAATGGCCGATGTAGCCTATGTATTATTCCAAAAATTTTTAAGACACAATCCTAAAAATCCCAAATGGATAAATCGTGACCGTTTTGTTTTATCTGCTGGTCATGGTTCTATGCTTTTATATTCAATGTTGCATTTAACAGGCTATGATGTAACACTTGATGACATTAAACAGTTCAGACAGTGGGGTAGTAGAACTCCTGGTCACCCAGAGTTTGGTCATACTCCAGGAGTTGAAACAACAACAGGTCCTTTAGGTCAAGGGTTTGCCAATGGTGTTGGTTTCGCTTTGGCTGAAGCTCACTTAGGTTCAGTTTTGAATACACCCGATTTTAGAGTAATTGATCATTATACTTATGCTATTGTATCTGATGGTGATTTGATGGAAGGGATTTCGCATGAAGCAGCTTCTTTCGCAGGGCACCTAAAATTAGGAAAGCTCATTTATCTTTATGATGACAATAATATCAGTATTGAAGGAAATACAGATTGTACGTTTACTGAGGATGTAAAACTGCGTTTTGAGTCTTATGGCTGGCATGTACAAACTATTAATGGACATAATCGTGACGAGATTGAAGCTGCGATTAAAGAAGCTCAACGAGTATCAGATAAACCTTCGATCATTCGCTGTAAAACAAAAATTGGATTCGGTAGCCCAAACAAAGAAGGATCTGAAGAGTCTCATGGTTCACCATTAGGAAAAGAAGAAATCAGATTAACGAAAGAAGCGTACGGCTGGGATCCTGATAAGAGTTTTTATATTCCAACTGAAGTTTCTGAACACATGGGACTTGCCGTTCAGTATGGTAAAGAAAGAGAAGCAGAATGGAATGCAATGATGATGGAGTTAAAATCATCTGATGAAACTGCACATTCTAAAGCAATTCAAATGCTTTCTGGAACTTATCCTGATGGTTGGTCTGATAATTTACCTGTATATCCTGCTGATGAAAAAGGAGTTGCAACTCGTAAAGCTTCTGGTAAAGCACTAAATTTCTTTGCTAGTCGTATTCCATCAATGCTTGGAGGTTCAGCTGACTTGGCTGGGAGTAACATTACCGAAATTAATGGAGAAGCATTTATCGATGCAGATCTTTATGATGCTAGAAACATTCACTTTGGAGTTCGTGAGCATGCAATGGTTTCAATTGCAAATGGAATGATTATGCACGGTGTCTTAAAACCGTATGTAGCTACATTCTTAGTTTTTTCAGATTACTGTAAACCTGCAATTAGAGTAGCCGCACTTTCAAAAATTGATCCTATTCTTGTTTTCACACATGATAGTATTGGCTTAGGCGAAGACGGGCCAACGCATCAACCAATTGAACATTTAACGGCTTTAAGAGCAATTCCAAATGTAGTTGTTCTAAGACCTGCAGATGCAAATGAAACCGTTTATTCTTGGAAAAAAGCTCTTGAAATTAGAAATGCACCCGTTGCATTAGTCTTTACTCGTCAGAATTTACCTGTTTATGAACGATCAGAAGTAAATGCAGCTGTTCTAACAGAAAAAGGTGCATACATTTTATCTGAAGCAAAAAATGGTAATCCTGATGTTCTATTAATTGGATCAGGTTCAGAAGTTCAATATGCTTTTAATGCACAAGCAATTTTAGAAGAAAAAGGAATTTCAGCTAGAGTAATTAGTATGCCTTCTATGGAGTTGTTTGCAATGCAACCAGTTGACTATCAAGAATCTGTTTTGCCAAAGTCTGTGCGCAAACGTGTAGCTATTGAAGCAGGTTCTACCATGTCTTGGTATAGAATTGTTGGAAGTGAAGGTAAAGTGATTGGCTTAGATCATTACGGTGCTTCAGCTCCTTTTGAAATTTTATATAAAGAATTTGGTTTCACAACTGAAAATGTTGTAGAAACTGCTCTATCATTGTTTTAGAGTTCTACATATAAAGAATAAAAAAAGGCTGTTAAAGTAAAATTTAACAGCCTTTTTTATTCAAAGAGTTCAGATTTTGTTAAATATTAAAAAAACAAAAGTATCTTTGATTTTGCTTTGATGAAATACAAATTAAACTGAAAGTTCGTATTAATGAATACTTATTCATCTTAAAATCCCCAACCACCTTAAAATATCATGCAAAATTTTTGAATATTAGTTTTGGTAAAAGGGGGAGTTAATCCGATTTTATTTATTTAGCTCTTGACCAAGTAAAATATCTATTCTCTGTAAATACAAGAGTTTCATCTATTGAACTCATTTGTGATTCTGTGATATTTGTACCTTGTGTTTGAACAAGTTTTAAAACATATTCGGCTGAAGATGGATTTGAGTCATTAATTCCTCTTAAGATGACATTATACAAAATTGGGTCATTTTTTGGTTCCCAGGAAACAATACCTGGACCATCATTTATTGGTAAAATAGCTTCTCCCAATTCATATTGATTAACTTTTCTAGCATCAAAGAATATCGAAGCGCCGTTTCCTTGTAGAAGAGTTGTAGTTTTTCCAAATATTTTGAAACTTACTTCATCTTCTAAACAAAATACCCGAACCTTATTTCTCTCAGAAAGAACGGTTAATTCAGTATAAGTTTCTTGTTTGTACATTCCATTACCGTCAGATTGTCCTCTGTAAATTGACACACCTTTTGATTTTACAACTGACTGTTGGCTGATTCCAGAAAAGTATACTTTACCTGTTTTAATATCAATTTCTTTATCTGTTAACTGAACATTGGATTTAGGAAATATTACAATAAATCCACTTTGATATTCAATTGAAATCCATGAATTATCAGCCGTTTCGATAGTGGTGGCTTTTTTTGTAAATGATATACCATTGCTTGACGATACATTATCTGAATTTAATCGCTTTCCATTTAATGAAACATTTCCTGAAACACCGCTAAAATAGCTATCAGTGCGGAATAATAATGAGGCCTTATTAGTGCTGACTTCATCACTGTTTTCATTTTCATCAGTAGATTGAACTGACTCAATATTTGGTAAAGCACGCGTTCTTCTTTTTTTCTTTGGCGCGTTTTCATCCCATTGAAACCCTACCCAAACGTAGAAAAGAATCAATATTAGAAGAGCTAACTTCGATGTAATATCTAAAAACTTATAATTCATGTGGTTTTAAGCCGATTTTTTATTGCACAAGAGTACTCGAACTTAAGCATTTTACCTTAAATAGTAAAAGCCTTGAAACGAAATAGATTGATTTTATGTGTTAAAAACAAAAAAGCCTGACATCTTACGATAAGAGTCAGGCTCATTTGTACATATTTTTAATTATGCAGGAACAGGAACTTGAACGAGAATTTCAAAGTTCTTGATTTTTTCTTGCAATTCGTCTAATTCAAAACGCATTTTTTCTGTTAGTTCATGAGCTTTTTCACCAGCAGATTCATAAATAGCAGGAACAAGATTATGATAATAATCAATTCCTTGAAGTAAGTTAGACTTAAACGTATCTAAGTATTTTACTTGCTTTTTATTCATGTTATCTAATGATTTGTCAATTTCTTTTTTGAGATAATCAACATAAAGCACTAATTCATTTACAAACATATTTGGACGTGGTACTGCTGGGTTTAACAGATTTAAACGACCATATATATGATCAACCATGTCTTTCAATGAGAATATACCTGAGAAATAAGCCAAATTAGGGCCGGGACAAATACTAATTGCTGTGAGGTTATGTGCAGGAACTTCACCATTATTAATAATAGCAGAAGCACCCAAACCTTCACAAAGACAATCTTTTATATTTACTTTGTCCATTTCTTCTTGAATTTTCTCATCACTTGTAAATGCAGCTTTAAACTGTTTGAATTTTTCATTCATATACTGTCTTGAAGCTGTACAAATAGGGCGTTCAGTAAATTCCGTATTATTTTGAAGGAATTTTTTATGGCAAGCACTTCCCGGACGGCCTTTTAACATTCGTTCTTCACGAAGTTTATCAGAACTTGTGTTTCTTAGGTTATTAAAAGGAACACCAAGAGGAGAGGCTTCAGACAAATAATAGTCTTCTTTATTCGCGTTAATTAATTGAGCTAAGGTATTAGATTCAACGTTTGAAGCTTCAGGAACCATTAAGAATGGACTACCCCAACCTGTTGCATCAACATTAAAATGCTGAAGTAGGAAATTTTGTTCTTCGCCGTTACCAATGCCACCTTGAACGGTTAAGCGTTGCTCTGGATAGACATCATTTTCGATTTTTCCAGCTGCTTTTAATGCATTGTTATAGATTTCGTATAATTCTTCGCGTAACTCATCACGTTTGGAAACAAATTCATTTAAAATTGGGCCCATCAATAAACCATCGGTAGCAAAAGCATGTCCACCGCAGTTTAGTCCAGACTCAATACGAAATTCAGAAACCCAAATTCCTTTTTTTGCAAGAATTTTACCTTGAATGATTGAAGAACGGAAATCACTAACTTTTAAAATTACTTTTTTCTTAAGTTCGCCTAATTTATTAGGGAAGAAATCTTCAAATTGTTCAAAATAAGCAAATAAACGCTGATTCATTCCTGCAGATAGAATCATTGATGAAGATAGCTTACTTAAAGCAAAACCCCGTAACGCAGCATGTGCATCATTGTATTCTAATGGGAGTTGATTTTTTTGTTTATCGTAATTTGCTTTATCGAGTTTGGTCATGATGTTTACATCGATTGCTCCTGCTACAATCTGAGAACGTAAATTCTCTTGTGCTTCATCACGTTCAACGCCTTCTAGCTTTAGCATAGCGTTGTAATCTTGTCTTAATGGACTAGATTCAGGTAAAAGTTCGAAATATTTTACTATATCACTACCAAGTGTAAACGATTCGCTTTTTAATTTAGCAATTTGTTTTTCAACTATGTCGTGAATAAGATTAAGATAAGCTGTTGTTCTACGTGCGCGTGCATCAGCTTCATTATCTTTAATCGGAATATATTCTACATCGTTTTTCTTAGAATGAATTTCACGCATTCTTTCTATAAGAAAATCTTCAACGATGGAAAGTACCGATGAGATACCATAACGAGCTACTTTAAGTGGAGTGTCAATTGTATATGCCAATCCCATAACTGGTATGTGAAATTTGTGAGGTGATTTAAAAGTCATGTAGTAATGAAAAGATTAGTTAATAAAGCTAATTAATAGCAAAATAAGGTATTTAGAAGTAAAAAACGATAAAATGGACTGTAAATCAACCTAAAAAGATTTGTATTATCAAAAAATTACAATTTTAAGAATTAATATGGCTGAACAGCAAAACGAGATCGATCAAATTATAGTAAAACAGCTCAATTTTCTCAAAACGAACATTCTTAAACCGTGTTTGAAAAAACACAAGGATGTTTATTTGCAGTTGAAAAAACTAGGAGATTTGATTGATATCCTTATCCAATTTATTAATGAAAATGATTCTCTGAATGAGGAAAAGCAAGCGAAATTTGTAATCAATTCACTTCGAAAAATTGAAAAACAAGCAAATATTTGTATTGAATATGAAGGTTTTTCAATTTGGAGATATTTTGAAAATCACATAGATATAGCTAACCCCAATTGGGTAGAAGAATATGTTTATACACAATTGGAAGAGCGATTTCAAAGTCAGGAATCTGATTCACTGTATATAAAAACTGGAAAGCAAGCAAAACGTTTAATTCGGCAACTTGGAAAAGCTAAAAATACCATTCTTAATCGATGGTTGAGGTTTCAAAAGAAAGAACAAGTAGTTTATGAAGATGTTAGTCAAACTGTTTTAGTTCAAGAAATATGGTCTGAAGTTTTGTACTCCGTTTTTCCTGAGGTGGAAGAAACAAAAGCAGCACTTTACACAAAAATTGTAAAACAAACATTTGAGTTAATTCATGAGCTAACTCGCTTCGTTGACAAAAGTTTACAAAAAAGTGATGTAGGTATTGATCAACTGAAAGCAAAAGTTGTTTCAATTCATTCAATTATTGATTCAGAAATTGAATCAGCTTCGGAGTTTCAGAAACAATTGCTTGCTAAAACAGAAAGTCATTTGAGACTTAATTTTGCTCTAAACGGTACCTTTGAGTTCACACATAAAGCATTAGCAAAAAAGACAAAACAAAAAGAATTTAACAAACGCATTCTTGAAGATTTAAGTCAGAGGCAATCAAAGTGGCAGAAAGAATGGAATGTTGATGCAAATTATATAAGTGTATTCAGAGAAGTAATTGAGTTACAACTTGAGCATAGATCCATTCTAGAAGGTCTATTTTCACAATTAAGCAGTCAGTTTACAGCGAATTATAAACGTGTGTTAGACTCAATCGCTGAAGTATTAAAAGCTTCTGAGTTAGAAAATGATTCAGAAGAAATAAAAAATCTTAAACCTTTAAAATTAAAAGAACATCTTCAAAATCAATTAGAAGAACTAAGAGAAAAAATAACCTTAATTCTTGAACAAAATAATAATCTCAAAACGCTCGAAAAAAAAGATGAGATAATTCAAGCCTACGAAACAAAGTTTGATGATTCATTTTTGGTTTTAAGTGAACGTGCTACTGTATTTACTAATTATTCAAGTAAAGAAATAAATGCAGACTCTGATTTCAAAACAATAGAATGGCAAATTTTATTAAAGCGAATTATTATTTCAGAGCATTTGCACAAAACCAAATTATTAACTTCTTTCTTTGAAGAGACTTCAGTTGAAACCGAGAGTTTATTACAAAGTGTAACTGAGGTTATGGAAACAAATATTGTTTCTGCTATTGCAAAAACAAAGGAAGAGAATATTGAGGAATCAACTGAAGAGCAATCTATTCTTGAAATTGTTGGAAGTGCTTATAATCGTTCTATTAATCAGTTAATTAGTTATTCTAGCTCTAAAGAAGAGGAATTAAAGGAGATTAAGAAAGATGTAAACGACTCACTAATTAATGCGACACAAAATGTTCTAACTCAAATTGTCTCGAATGAACTTGGAGAGTTGGAATCAAAAAGAAGAACAATTCAAGTTAAAAGTCGTGCTGTTGACTGGAAAATGCAGCTCGAGATTACTTGGGCACGTGTTGAGGATTTCACTGTTTTATTCTCTAAAACTACTCTTAAGTATATCCGATTTTGGTGGAAAAAGATTAACGATTTATTATATCCATCTGTAAAAGTAGTTACAAAAAAATCTCAAGAACAATTAGGTGATTACTTAATTGAATTGTATAAAACTTTTGAACGGCTTCCATTTGTGTATAAAAAGTTATTTGATTTAGAAGGCATAAACGAACTGCGCTTTTATTACAAAAGAGAGAATGCAATTCAGGAGTTTACAAATGCCTATCAAAATTGGATAAAAGGAAGTGGTCAGACTCTTGCAGTTATTGGAGAAAAGGGTAGTGGAAGATCTTTTTTTGTAAACAAAGTAATTAAAGAAACGGCTAATTTTTGTCCAGTAAATTATATTAAAACCGATAAAACTATTTACAATGAAGCTGGATTATTAGACTTATTAAACAACTGTCTTGGTAGCACAGCAACTAGTACAGATGAATTAATTGATTATCTAAACAATAATGAAAAAAGCTGTATTGTAATAGATAGTTTAGAACGTTTATTTCTTCGTTCAGTAGATGGATTTGATGCAGTTGAACAATTATTGTTAATGATAAATTCTACTTCTTCAAGAATATTTTGGGTTGTAGTAAGTGGAAGATATAATTGGACTTACCTGGATAAGATTCTGAAATTATCTATGAATTTTAGTACAGAGCTAGAAATGGATACATTAGCAGGTACTCAAATTAAAGAAATATTACTGAAACGACATAAATTGAGCGGATTTCAGATTCGATTTGAACCTGATTCTCAAATAAAACAAATGAGATCGTATAAAAAATTGCAAGGCAATGAAACTGAGCGTCAGCAATTTTTGGAGAGTTTATTTTTTGCGGCTATAAATGAAGTCTCGCAGGGAAATTTGAGAATCGCGATGATTCAATGGTTGAGAAGTATTAAAAATGTTGATGAATTAGTCATTGAAATTCGAGTGATAGAAGACATGAATATTCAGTTGCCAATGTTGCTTCAGGATAGTGAGTTTTTCTCTTTATCGAATTTGGTTTTACACTCAAAACTAAGCCCTGCACATCATTCGAAAATATTTAATGAATCAATCACTGATTCCAGATTAATCTTGTCGAGATTAGAAATGATGAACTTGATTGAATTAGATGAGGAAGGAATGTATCAAATAAACGTATTTGCATTCAGACCTGTTATTACTGCATTGAAACGCAAAAACATTTTACATTAGGATTTGAATTAAGATGAAAAAAATAACAAGGAATTCCATTTTTCAAAAAGTAGCTTTTATGCTTCTGTTATTTTGGCTGTTTAGTCAAGTTTCACAAGCGCAAGTTATTGAAGCTGATAGTGTTATATCACTAATAGAAACTACTGTAGATTCTTTAAATAGTGCAAAAAATGAAATTAAATCAACTGTTATTCGAGATACGGCTGTAGCTAAGGAAAGTTCAAAAACAATCCCCTCTATTTCTGAAGTGATTTCTTATGGAAAAATATATTGGTCAATTATTGTTCTGATTTTAACCTATGCTGTTAGTCGTTTTATTCTATCGATTTTAGACAGTTTTGCTGAGCGATCTTCAGATTATCGATTGTTTTTTAAACGTTTAATACCCGTTGTCCGTTTAATAATCTGGATAATGTCTCTTTATTTTATTATTGAAGGAATCATTGATCCGCCAGTTGAGACCTTATTTGCTATGTTGGCATCCATTGGTTTAGCAATTGGTTTTGCATCTCAAGATATTTTAAAAAACTTCTTTGGAGGGTTTATGATTATCCTAGATCGACCTTTCCAAGTTGGAGATAAAATTATGCTAGGTTCCGATTACGGCGAAGTGTTACAAATTGGATTACGTTCAACAAGAATTGTAACTCCAGACGATTCTGTAATTACCATTCCTAATGGGGAATTAATGAATAAAGCGGTTTCGAATTCAAATTCCGGTGCTTTAGATTGCCAAGTTGTTGCAGAGGTCTATATTTCAGCAAATTCTGATTTGACTAAGGCTCGTCGATTAGCTTATTTAGCTGCTGCTACTTCCAAATATGTGTACATGCAGAAGCCGATTGTAATTGGAACAGTTTCCGAAGTGATTAAAAATCAATTATATATGAAGTTTCGAATAAAAGCATATGTCTTAGATATTCGCTATGAATTCCCTTTACAAACCGATATGGCTGAACGAACAATTCAGGCTTGGAAAGATCATGGAATTCAAGGATTTACTTGATAATGAGACTTATTGAAATTGGATTTTTTGATGGAAAAGCTAATGTTTAGAAGTTTGTATCGCTAATAAATGTTGATAATAAATAAATACTTACCTTATTTTCTTAAAAGTTGGGTGAAATTGACTTTGAAAGTTGCAAATAAATTATTTAGAAATTAAAAATTATGAAAGAAAACACAAATTTAACAGAGATAGAACAATCATTAATTCAAGTTAAAAGTAATGCACCAAAACGAACTATTCGTATGCATAAAGTGAAAAAAATTGCATTAGTGGCGCATGATAATCGGAAACAAGCACTTCTTGAATGGGCTGATTTTAATAAAGGATTATTATCAAATCATATTTTATTTGGGACTGGAACAACCGGTAAAATTGTTTCAGAACATTTAGACTTACCGGTTCATCGTTTTAAAAGTGGTCCTCTTGGTGGTGATCAACAAGTGGGTGCTAAAATCTGTGAAGGTGAAATCGATTTCTTGATTTTCTTTTGGGATCCGCTTGAAGCACAACCTCATGATCCAGATGTTAAAGCATTATTGCGCTTGGCAACTTTGTATAATATTCCAGTTGCTATTGATAGAGCTTCAGCTGATTTTATGATTTCATCGCCGTTGATGAATGTTTCTTATGAGCGAATGTTGCCTGATGCTACTGGGCGATATGAGGTTAGGTGAAATTTATAGTTGAAAGCGTGGACGCTTTCTTTTGTTTTTTAAGCACCTGCGAGGACGCAGTCGCTATGATTGTAAAATGATTTTATTAAAAACTTAGGACAGAAAACTCCCCCTTATACCAAGAACTGCTGCGCAAAAAAAATGCACGAAAACCAAAGGGGGCAGGGGGGATTTCATGATGAGCGAATTCGTATGTTTGAATTTCGAAGTGATTTTTATAATCTGAGTTAGTTTTTTTACTGTTGAAAGCGTGGACGCTTTCTATTGTTTTTTAAGCACCTGCGAGGACGCAGTCGCTATGTATTTGGTTGAGATTCGCTAAAATTTATAACTTTGGAAAGTCACGATTTATTAAGGTTACTGCATGTTTCGCAGATAAACTAACCAATGGAATACCACCACCTGGATGAGTTCCTCCGCCGACTAGATATAAACCTTTAAGAAATGGTGATCTATTTCGTGGTCTTAAAAAAGCGGCATATCTACTGTTTGATGAAATCCCATAAATGCTACCTTTATTTGACTGAAATTTTTGTTCAAAATCGTCTGGTGTGATACAATCTTGTTCGACAATGTGCTTATCTAAATCAAATAAACCATTTTTTCTGAGTTTATTAATAATGAGTTCTGAATACTCATTTTTGTATGATTCCCAATCAAAACTTTTCTTTGTGTATGGTGCATTTATCAAAATAAAGAGATTTGAATGTCCTTCTGGTGCATGGTTTTTGTCTGAGTAAGAAGTATTCGCAATATAAATTGTAGGGTCTTGGGAAGGTTTTCTTTCAAGGAAAATGTCATCAAATTCTTTCTTGTAATCCGATGAAAAGAAAATGTTATGATGCTTAAGATTTCTATAGGTTCTATTAATTCCAAGAAATAAAACAAAGCCAGAACAAGATGGTTCAATGTTTCTGAAACGTGATTTTACGCTTTCAGAAAGAACATCATTTGAAATTAATTTTGTATAGGTAAAAACAGAATCGGAGTTTGAAACAACAATTTTTGATTTATGAAACATATCATTTGAAACAATGCCAGTTACTTTTCTATTCTTTACACTAATCTCTGAAACTGGTGAATTGTAATGAATGGTAACTCCAAGTTTTAAACATAAAGATTCTAATGCTCTTGCAATACTAAACAGACCTCCTTGAACATAAAAACCACCTTGGGCTAATTCCACATAAGGAATAACATTCATAGTTGCAGGCGCTTTATAAGGCGTAGAACCATTGTAAGTAGCAAATCGCTTAAAAAACATTTTCATATAATTGCTTTCAAAATTCTTTTCAACACTTTCAGAAACGGTTGAAAACGCATCAATTTTTACCAAATCTAAAAAGTTTAATGACTTAAAATCTTTGAAATCTACTAGAGGATTAAATAAGAAAGCTTTAGCCGTTTTTTTGTAAAGGTCTGCACTTTTACCAAGAAAGCGAATGTAATTTTCTTCATCTTCGGGTGAAAATGAACGCATAGATTGTAAGGTTTTGCTTACATCTGTTGAGTTGTCAAAAACTGTTCCATCAGGATATGTGTATCTACATAATGGTTCGAGTGAAGAATAGGTAAGATAATTTGAGAGTTTTTCTCCACATGTTTCAAATATGGATTCTAAGATGAAGGGCATGGTAAAAAGTGAAGGTCCTGTATCAAATCGATAATCACTTAAAATATGTTCACTCATTTTCCCGCCAGGACTTGAGTTGGATTCAAATATCTGCACTTCTTTTTTTTGAGCGGCAAGGAGAGCTGCAGTACATAATCCGCCGATTCCTGCTCCGATAACTGTAATCATAATAGTGGTAAACTAATTTCTTTGATTATTTAATTTCGATTCTCTTTGATAATAGTTTAGTTGAAAAATAAAGGAGAATCGTCGTATATCTTTGGTTCGTTTAGCTTTCTTAAGCTTTATTTTTACTGAGTTCTGTTAGTTAAATAATAATTCTAAAAGAAGCAAAAAACGAATTATTTCATCAATGCCAAAATTTTAATTTCTGAGTACAGAAGTTCGTAATTATGAGTCTACTTCGAATTGTAGTTTTCTTCAAAAAAATGGTGATTTCATACAATTTGAATGGGTTAAAACTTATAAAAGCGACTTTCTGGATTGTGCTCAATTATTTAATATCTGATTCTTGAAATAAAATCAATTTTGAAGGATTAAATTTTAGAGAATAATGAAAATAGTTCTTTTTAATAAATAATGATGTGATTTTAAGGCTAAAATTTAACTGAATCTTTAATTAACATACTCATTTTAAGCGTTCAAAAAAGTAATATATCACAACTTATCGATCAAATTCAGCAATTAATGTTAAAATAGAATCGGTAATTCTATCAGTATCTGAGCTACTTAATATGTGTCCGTTTACCAAAAATGAAAACGCAAACTCTTCACCAGATTTTGATGTTACATAACCAGATAAACCTCTTGAATTTGAAATAGTACCCGTTTTTGCACGAACATTATTTTCTGCTGAAGTGCCAATCATTCTTCGTTTTAACGTTCCATCAACACCGGCAATAGGAAATACTTCTAGCCATTTTTCTTTATAGGGCGAATAATACATGTATTCCAAAATGCTTCTAAACTGATTGGGTGAGAAGTAATTATATCTTGCCAATCCAGAACCATCGGCATATTGATAGGAGCCTTTTTTGATTCCCATTTTTTCCATGTTAGGTTCAATAATTTCTAGCCACTTATCAAATGTTCCATGTCCCGTTTTTTGGTAAGTAACAAAGCGAGGCATGGTTTCCGCGTACATATTTTGGCTGCGTTTCATCAATTTTGAGATAATAGATTGACCATCTGGAGAGAAGTGCAATAAAAGTGTGTCTGATTTCATCAAAAGAGAATCAGAACGAAGTGTATCGCTAAAAACAGAAGTAGAACCTAGAACAGAAATTCCATTTCTCTGAAAAGTCTCTTTCAATACAGTAGTAAAAAATAATCCGGGATTAGTAATACTAGGCGATCGAACAATCTTATTTCCACCTATCACAAGCGTTCCTTTAATTTCAATGTCGTTCGTTCCAAATTTTCGTCTGACGGAAATGTCTGATTTCCCAGTGTCAGCTAAAACGGTTTTATCAATAATTGAGAAATAAGAAGATGAAATATTCGGGAATACTCTAGTTGAATCTTCTGAAGTTGCTGGAGGAAAAATTGTGATATCAACATAATTTTCATTGATTTGCAAAGGTCCGAATTCAGCGCTATACCAGGTATCAAAATTGTCAAAAACCCAACCATAACCGAGTCTTGATTCATCAAAAGCCGATTCATCACCAATAATATCACCTTGAATGGATTTAATTCCTTTAAACTTCAAAATGGTAGCCCAATCAAAGAAAACAGCAGTTGTTGAGTCATAGAACTCTTCATAAAGAGTCGGGTCACCCGTGCCTTTTACATAAAGATTTCCTATCAAAATTGAGTCTTGAATTTCTGCATCTGAATACAACATTGTTTCAAAATAGAAATCAGTGCCTAATTCTAAAAAAGTGTTAGCAGAAGTTGGGATTTTTGTATTTGATGCTGGTAGAAATAGTTTATCATCATTTTGTTTATAAAGAATCTTTCCCGTTTTTAAAGACTTAATACTTGCACCCCAATGTGCATGAGCAAAGGCTGAATCGTTAAAAATAGTCTCAATTTGTGAGCAAAGTTCTTTGTGATTTTTTGCTTTTCGATGTTGAAGGTTTTCAGTTCCTGCACAAGAGTAAAATAAAAAAAGCAGAATCGTAAAAAATAAGGACTGTTTCATGAGTTTGAAGTCAAATTCAGAATGATAAGTAACGGTTAATGTCTAAATACTTTTGAAAAACGGTATATTTTGAACTATTAAATGGTCGAAGCATTAAGTTTCGCTACTTAATGACCATTTTTGATAAAATACGATTTGAAGTCTTGAATACAAATTTGAATTAATACTTTCGAGCTGAATTAGAATGAGCGAACAATTGAAATAAATTAAGTCCTCAGATCGATTTTGAAATGATATTAAAAATCAAACAAATAGCAGAACATGTGTTTTGCAGTTTTTCGAATAAAGAACTGTTTTAAAAATCAAATATTGAACATAAGCGCTGTTTAGGATTGATAAATTCAATAACGAATATGAAATTTTAAGAATTGCATGAAAATGCGAAAGTAATAATTAGAAAAAATGACAAGTAACACTAAAAAAGATTTTTATTCACACGTAGCTCAGACTTCAGATTTTCCCATTGGTTTAGAAATCGACTACGCTGAATCTTGTTTTTTTTATACCAAAGACGGAAGACGAATAATAGATTTTATATCAGGAATTGCTGTTAGTAGTTTAGGTCACCGACATCCTAAAGTTGTGCAAGCTATTAAAGATCAAGTAGATAAGCATCTTCATGTTATGGTTTATGGAGAATTTATTCAAAAACCACAATCTGATTTCGCAGGATTATTGGCGTCTCAATTACCTGAATCTCTGAAACGAATTTATTTCACGAATAGTGGAACTGAAGCCAATGAAGGAGCGCTCAAATTAGCAAAGAAATTCACTAAGCGTTCAAAGCTAATCGGCTGTTTGAATTCCTATCACGGTGATTCACACGGGTCGCTAAGTGTAACAGGAAGGGGAGTTTATCGAGATCCATTTTTACCACTTCTGCCAGATGTTCATTTCCTGAAATTCAATTCTTTTGAAAATCTAGATTTGATTGATGAATTAACAGCAGCTGTAATTTTAGAACCAATACAAGGTGAAGGCGGAATTGTGCCTGCTGATCAAAATTGGTTATTAGCAGTTAGAAAACGATGTTCTGAAGTAGGAGCATTATTGATTTTTGATGAAATTCAATCTGGATTTGGAAGAACTGGAAAACTATTCGCTTTTGAACATTATGGTGTTGTTCCTGATATTTTATGTATGGCAAAAGCAATGGGAGGCGGAATGCCAATTGGCGGATTTGCATCATCAGATGAGATTTTTGAAGTATTTAAAAACGATCCGCCCTTGAATCATGTCACAACTTTTGGTGGTCATCCCGTTTCGTGTGCTGCTGGATTTGCAAATTTGAGTGTTTTGTTGGAGGAAAACTTAATCGAAAGAGCTTGGTTTATTGAAAATAAGATTAAATCGAAGCTCAAAGGAAAAGGCATTGTTGAAGTAAGAGGAAAAGGAGCAATGCTTGGTTTGGAATTAGAATCGAGAGAATTAACGCAATTGGTTGTTGAAGCTGCTATGGAGAAGAATATTTTATTGGGCTGGACATTGCATTCGAATACTTTAATACGATTAGCTCCAGCTTTAACTATGCCTGAAGATGTTTTGGATGAGGTTTTAGAAGTGATTCTGGACTTAATCAAACAGTTTCAAAATAATTGATTGGAAATCATCGAAATAAGCGAAATTAAACTATATTTTTGCCACGAAAACTCTCTCTCCGTGATAAATAATGTTAATTGCTTGCAATAACAATCGGAGGGAGAATAAAAGAGGGTAGCTAAATCGAAATCAACCAAATTATGCCGAGCGAATGCGAGTCTGTAAAGTAGAGCAAGAGCATTGTTTTCCATCCTCTCGGTCTCCTTCCAATTCGACTACTGAATAATTGCAGAAAGAATATTGGAAGGAGAGGAATCGGAATCGAACACATTTCCAAACGAAACCGATTGTATACATACCAAGAAAGTGGCCAATCCCGAATGCTCTCCCTCCGTGATAAATAATGTTAATTGCTTGCAATAACAATCGGAGGGAGAATAAAAGAGGGTGGCTAAATCGAAATCAACCAAATTATGCCGAGCGAATGCGAGTCTGTAAAGTAGAGCAAGAGCATTGTTTTCCATCCTCTCAGTCTCCTTCCAATTGAACTACTGAATAATTGCAGAAAGCATATTGGAAGGAGAGGAATCGGAATCGAACACATTTCCAAACGAAACCGATTGTATACATACCAAGAAAGTGGCCAATCCCGAATGCTCTCCCTCCGTGATAAATAATGTTAATTGCTTGCAATAAC
>Ga0210025_1000900_pt1 | contig 35101 bp, 55 predicted proteins | sample CryGeyme20150102_FD_183989 | JGI IMG/M metagenome (GOLD analysis project Ga0210025, IMG submission 183989) | Groundwater microbial communities from Crystal Geyser aquifers in Utah, USA - Crystal Geyser metaG 2015-0102 (SPAdes) (version 2) | ecosystem: Environmental > Aquatic > Deep subsurface >... | reverse complement strand
AGCAGTATGAGAGCTTGCTGGAGGAAAGGTCAAGAAAAAGTGCATAGGATATTAGAAGTAACCTTGAAGATATGAACAGTAGTCTTAAACTACCATCATCCAAGATCAGAAGAAACAAGAAAAAATATGAAATTATCGGAAGTTCTATGAAAGATATTGAGTACAACCAGCCTTGTGATACTTCCTCCCGAGAAAGAAGACGGTTTGACACCTAGATCTGTCAAGATGTAAGTCAGGGTTCCTTGGCTTATGAAAGTAGATCGTATAAGACCTGCTTCTCAGACCTGTCGATGCTTGGAGATGTTCACAAACGTCAGTAGTCAGCTCTTATCAGGAATCGAATAAAAGTAGCACATGTATACCATCGGGAAGAGCCACAGTATTTGAACAGTTCTTACGGCAATGCTTTTGATAGCTTGGCATCTTTGAGGCGAGAAGTGAGAAGGTAGATAAAGCGTTCAAATTGCATTTGAAAGTGATATAATTATAATATACTAAGTTAGCCCCTTGATTTGTTATTCTTCTTCGCAGCCCCATCAACTGATCTCCCCTTCTTGCTCCAAGGCCAGCTTTCACTCCCCGCCTACCCGCTGTCCCCAGCTCCTAGCTCAATCTCAGCACCTGGATCTAGTTGTTGATATTATGGGTCAGACTGAAACTTCTCTTGAGAGAAAGAACTTATATTTTAAAGGCTCGGGTTGAAGGGTGTTTCTGAGGCCTCGGTGAGTGGTAGCTTATGGGCCCGGAAATTTAGTTTTCTCAACAATGGTCCCTCATAATAAATTATCATTTAAGTGGAAGTTAAGATGGAGGGAAGGAAGTAAAGAGCAAGTTTTTTGGATGTCTCATAATACATGCTGAAAGAATTTTCCCCACAGCAGCGAGCCATGGGAGCAGAAAATCGGCAGCCGGACAGGGTAATACTGGATCGATTATGAAGCTGACGGCCATAGCATCATGATGCGTCCTCACTTCATAAGCTTCTTCGGTGTTGCTTATAATTTAGAATCACCGTTGAGGAAGGGGCACTCCCGAAATAGAACCCATCGACCACGACGCCTCGACCCTCAAGATCACTCCCTTCCTCAACGGGCTCATCGAACTAGCTGACAGCCAGCTGGATGATTTTTCGCTGGACGGAGGGGATGGAGCCTTACCTGATGGAAGGAGAGGGGACAAGTTCAGACGTGAGCGGCACCATAGCCGGCCAAGATCAAATTCATGGGTGCTACTTCACCTCGACAACGACCTAGAGGATATCGTCGAGTAGTATGATTCTGAGTTATATTCTTATGAAGAGTCGAATAGCTATCCTCTCGAAATCGAGGAAGAGTCATCCGTGTTCTTTGAAAGCGAACGTGGCTCTGAAAAGATAGCTTAATTCGACTTGGCCCGCATCAAAACTCAGACGGAATACAAAGAAAAAATGGATAAGTATGTCAAGGAGCCCAAAGCCACCCTCACCAAATAAATCAGGAGAATCTCCAATTCAAAAGACTCTAACTAACTGGCCAAGCTCCAATAAATCAAAAATATTATCATGGGATACATCGTCGACTTCGAGGTCCCATGCTTTGAGGAGGCCTGGGAGGAACAAAATGGGTCTTTCCAGGAGAAGATTAACCTGATCTGCAAAGGAATCGAATAAAACTTCGGGAAAAAGATCGGAGAGTTGACGTTTGAAAGTAGAAGAATCAAGCTACTCAAGTATCTTTAAAAAAAGTAAGCCAATAACTCTATTAAGGAAACTGAGAAAATGGCGGAAGAAGGTCAGCTATGACTGCCGCAAAAAAGTTGCCGACAGTAGGCTCAGGATAAAAGGAAAGTTCGTGACAAGAGAACAAGTTTGTGAGCAATTGGGAATATCGGATATTGACGTTTACACAGGGTAGCAAATCAAGGGGCTGTTGGAGCGCAGAAGAGAGGGTCTCCAGGACAGATCATAGTTTGATTAGTGATGATTCGATTTTTTATAAGGTTACAAATAAATATAATTTAAATCACTACTTGTGCTCATTATGCAGATTCTCATGAGCTGAGCAAAACCCGAGTTTCTCAAGCACACTTATCTTTGTCTTCTTGGTGAACCTCATCTTTGTCCTGCCTTTCTGGAAATCATGTTTCTTGTAGATCTATTACCTTATGATCTCTATAACCGTCCCAAATTTTGATTTAAGATCAATTATGCTCAGCTATTTTGTCGTCCGATCTATCAGGAGCTTACTATGCTTTCGAGAAACCGATAACTAGTTGATGACCATCAGACTCTCAAGGCTTCGGCCCATTGTGATTCCTTCTTCCTTCTTGAGGTCCACAATATAGATCATTGGGCTATCGGTATCTACCATGAAGGCAGCAAATTATTGTAGCTTTTCCTTGTCGACTTTGAATACTTGCCTCAAAAGCCGATCTACCCTGTAGAGTGACTTACAGACTTAACATGTGAAGGCTTTAGCTTGAACGCAGTAGATGCCTTATTTTAAGTAATCTTCAGAAATCCCACTTCTCTTTCTGACCCATTCCACTAGACATCCAAGATGTATGTATTTTGTATGTCCTGAGCAGTTGCATAGAGCCATAAATGGATTTTCATCGTCGATTGTTTTGCTGTAGCAGTATCTGCAGGATGGATTGCTTTCGACTAAGGAAGCTTTTTCTTTCTGGGAGTAAAAAGATGCGGCAAAAATGCTGGGACTTTCAGCCATATTTGGCTCTCTGCAGGTCTAGTAATGATTTCCTCTGTTCTTCTGAGCCCATGAAAGTCTCAGTAACTCCAGCTTTGCTTTTCCTAATCTAATGTGATCTCCTTATTTTAATTTTAATCCCTTTAAGGTCGGGGCGATAGCTGCCAAAGGCTAATTTTAACACTAGTTGAGCAGGTTGGCCACAAAGAAATGCCCTTGTTTGAACTCAACCTTGAGAAAGGCGAGGTATCCCTAGGGAGGCGTGACTTCAGGCCCTTCGTTGAATGCTAGTTAGTAGGTGGTGATGTTTCTGAAGAGTACGCCTGAAGTTTTGATGAATATTTTGGGGTAGGTGAGGACAGCTTTTTATTCGGAGTAATCAAACATTCCGTAGGTTTATTATCTTTGCCAGGTTTGGTATTCCAACTCCAAGAAGTTCATTTTTCAAGTGAGGAGCGATAATATAATAAATCTCCTACTTAATTGGTAGTCTATGCCAAAAGAGCACGGAAGCCTGAGAACAGGGCCAATAATCAATTGCCTTTATAATATTTGCTTCAACAATGAATAAAAAGAGTATTGAACAGTACCTGCACCGGCCCAACTATAACCAATAACTATTCACTCATTCCCTACAAATTGCCCAGTCCTTCCAGAAACTCATGAATAAAGCTGATGCTCTCTCACCAGAACAGCAACTTTCGCTCCTTGATAAAAATAAAAAACTATAAGTCGCTCTCAAAAATGCCATCAGTGCTTTTGGAAAGTTCACCGATATCCACAAAGCTCCCTTGGCAACTCCTCTGGACTACACTATTGACATCTTTGAAAATATTAGCGATAACATCGAGACTTCAGTCAAGAAGTACAGATAGGCCTCCAAGAACAATCAGGGAGAAAAGAAGAGCAGCGAAAAGAAACAAGTTACAAGACCTCAGGATCAATATTCATTCATTAAGCCCGTGAAATTCTAATTCCATAGTCATGAGAAAGATCTCTAAAGCATTCGAACTGATCTTAGTTTTACACCCTCTCGTCCCCTGAGTGAGAAATATGTCTACGTAAGCTCAGAAAGGCAACTGTAGGAGATGGTAGAGGAGCTAAGTAATCAGGCAGAGATAGCAGTGGACGTCGAGCACTCGAACAAAAGCTATGAAGGGCTTACTTGCCTGATACAGATTTCTTCAAGGTCAAAAGATTACATTGTTGACGTATTTCCTCTGTGGCAGAGTATTCCTTTGCTGAAGAGAGTGATGGAGGATCCGAAGACTATCAAAGTAATGCATGGTGCCGACATGGACACAAAATGGCTGCAGAGAGATTTTAATATACACATTCACAATCTGTTTGATACATACAGAGCTGCTCGAGTGCTAGGAATGCAGAAACTGTCATACGCTTTCTTGTTGACTCATTACTGTAATGTCTCAACAGACAAGACCTACCAAACTGCTGATTGGAGGCAGAGACCTTTGCCCCAATAAATGTTGCATTATGCTCGATTGGATACACACTACCTTCTATAAATTTTCGATAGGTTGCGATCGGACTTGCATCAAAAGGCTCTCTCGATGGGGCTTAACCCAATGGCAGTATTTACCGATGTTTACAGTACAAGTCATGAAGTCACCAGAAACGAGGCTGAACTTTTTGAGTTTAAGAACAAGGAGTGTCTTATCAATTTGCAGAAATAATACAAGGAGCCAGAGTATCTTTTGTTTGAGGAGATGTTTGGTCTTTTGAATAATGTTGCAAGGGAAAATGATATATCATTTGATGAGTTGGTGACTCACCGTGTTGAGAGGCAGCTGATTGGCAAGCTGAAGGAGCTACTGCTTGTCAAACCTGAAAACATCAACATCAAGATTGACAGAGTCATATCAGACCTCAAGTCCATCGAGCACCATCTCCACATCAAAGATCACCTACCCAAAATCAAATAGTACCTGACTGAGTACTTCAACAACAGAAAAGAAGTCTCCAAAAAGGACAAGAAAGTGACTCAAAAGGCAAGAATTATTCATCTGGAGGAGGAAACAACTCATGAGCCAATCAAGAAAAATAATAAGTATCAAGTCAGTTTCGAATAGTTCCAAGGAAAAACCTATGAAAACATGAAAACTGACCCTTTCAGCATGTTGTCGTTTGAACCTATCGCCAGCTTTGTAGCCAGTAGATTCGGGGTGGCTTCCAAGGATTAAGACAAAGCTGAGGAAGCTGAATAGGAGTCCGAATCTGATGGGATGGAGGTCGAGGTCAGTAACGAGATGAAGGAAGAAGACTCTAATCCTGAGGGAGTGATCGAGTTTAAAAGAATCAATCCGAACGTCATATACACTGTGGAGGATGCCGAGCCAGTCGAATAAAAATACAAACCTCGCAAGAAGAGAAAAGAAGAGGAATACGAAAAAAGGCTAAAGCAAAAAGAAGGAAACATTTATGAGCTGCTTTAAGATTGATCAACAAGTAACTATTTTTGCATTTACCTAAATAGGTCATAACTGCTATGATATATATATAATATCTTGTAGAATGAAGGAGGGGAACATAAAGCTTAGCAACGAGGAATAACTCTTTTTCTACGAGTGTAATACTGAGTGTTTGGGCAAAGAACCTTCTTTGGTCTTTGTCCACGGAAACACATCTAGCTCTGAGTCTTGGAGAGACACCATTGAACACATTCAAAAGATCGAGAGGCATATAATTGCAGTCGACCTTAGAGGTTTCGGAAGGTCCAGCTATAAAAATCCCTGCACAAGATACGGTCACTGGGCAGAAGACATCAAGGAATTATGTAATATGAGAGGGATTAAAAAATGTATTGTGAATGGATGGAGCTTTGGAGGAGGTGTTTCAATGAAACTGGCTTAAATTGCTCCAGATCTTGTATAAAAGCTTATCCTTACATGTTCTGCTCCTCATACATCGATAAAGTTCGAGCATGAAGGAAAAATCTATAAAACGTCTGAGGAGCTGAAAACACACCCTCATATTGCTATGATGATGGCCGTGTTTGAGAGCAGCAACTGGCAGGCCCTTCTCCAAAGCTATAATAAGCTCTTTTTTAGTCGAGCAAAGGATTATCCTGAGGAAAGAAAAGAGGCAGTTGTGAAGGCAGCGATCAAAGAAAGATGCTATCTCCATGTGTCTGAAGCCATTGCTAACTCTGACATCGATATTGAAAAAATAAAGGCAGAGGTACAATTTATATAAACTAGACTCTGATGATTCATGGAGCTCAAGATCCTTTGGTCCCAAGAGCTATGGTCGAGCCAACAGGCACTAATTTCAAGAACTTTGTCGTTTGGCAAAACAATGGTCATTATATTCCAGGAGAGAGTCCAAAGCAGTATGAGGAGCTCATTCTGAAATTTGCGGGAGGAAAATGATATTTCCTTATCCTTCTTGTATAAAAATATGCAATCTGGATTTATAACTCTATCCAATGGAGAAGAGATCTACCATGAGGAGTGGGGACTGGAATATAAAGGAAAATGCCCTTCTCTCCTCTTCGTTCATGGGAACTTTAGTACATTGGAGTGGTGGTATGACTCCATCGAATAGCTCAAGTCCATCCAGAGACATATTATTGCTGTCGACCAACGTGGTTTTGGCAAGTCCTCCTACAAAAATACTTGTAATCGGTTGGTGAGCTGGGCAGAAGACCTCAGGGACTTGTGTAAAGTCAAGGGGATTGAAAAGTGTGTGGCAATCGGCTGGAGTTTTGGAGGAACAGTGGCCATGAAGTTTGCTTAAATTGCTCCTGAGCTAGTCCAAAAAATAGTTCTGACCTGTTCTGTCTCCAACGAGGGCTTGAAGTTCGTAGATGATGGTAAGCCTTGCTCATCTCGAGAAGATTTGCTAGCCAATAAGAAGATAAAATTCATGGTCCAGGTGATGTAGAGCCAGGACAGAGAGAAGATGGCTCAGATATATGAGTCCCTTCTCTTTACTTACTGCCAACACCTTTCGAAGGAGAAGAAAATGGTGATAGTTGAGGGCTGCTTCAAGCAAAGGTGCTATGTAGAATTAATGGAATCACTGGCAAATGCTGATATTGACCTTTCCAAGGTAAAGGCTGAGGTAAGAGTGTCTTAAGTTAGTGTCTGATGATACATGGGAAGCAAGATATGGTGATCACCTGGGACAGCGTGAAGAACATGAAGCAGCACTTCAACAATGTCCACCTTTGGGAAAATAACGCACACATGATACCTGTGGAAAACCCAAAAGAGTATGCCAAAATGATTGCTGATTTCGTATGAAATGCTGAAGTATTATTGTTTGACATTAATTATGAACTCAGGATATATAACACTGCCAAACTCAGAAGAAATTTACTTCCAAGAATGGGGAGCCGAATTCCGAGGAAAGGATCCCTCCCTTATCTTCCTTCATGGGAACCTCAGCACTTGCTAGTGGTGGAGGGATGCTATTGACAATCTTTCTCACATCAATCGGAATATCATTGCCCTTGACCAGAGAGGTTTTGGCAAGTCATCCTACAAAAACACTTGTAACCGGTTGGTGAGCTGGGCTAATGACCTTAGAGACTTCTGTAAGGCGAAAGGGATCGAAAAATGCATCCCAAATGGCTGGAGTTTTGGAGGAGCTGTGGCTATGAAGTTTGCTTAAATTGCTCCTGAGTTAGTCAGCAAGTTGGTCCTGACCTGTACTGTTTCTAATGAAGGAATTATTCTAAAGAAGGGGGATAAAAAATGCCTGACAAGAGAAGAGATATCCTAGCATGACATGGTTAAATGGATCATGCAAAAACTTTAATAAAATCAACCATAAGAATGGGTGTAAGCCAACTTGAGCTCAGTTTATGCTTTTTGTAAGCACATTCCTAGGGAAAGTCTAGTGAAGTTACAAAAAGGGTCTTTCCTTTAGCGATGCTATATTGACTCGATGGAAGCTTTGGCCCATCCTGAAATCGACATCAGCAAAATAAAATCAGAGGTAGACCTTTAATAAGTTAGTGCTTGGTGATTCACGGCAGCCACGATTAGATTATTCCTTGGGAAGACGTCAAACATATGAAAGAACACTTCAAAAGTGTCCAGTTGTGGTAAAGCAATGCTCACCTTATTCCTGTCGAAAGTCCCAAGGAATACGCCAAGGCCATTGCTGATTTTATTTAATGCTGACAAACATACAGAGCAATCAATTTTCATCCTCAGAAAAAGGAAACTCATCAAACCCTTCAGGTACATACGGAACTGGCTCTTAAGACTCCTCCTGAGGATTCTCCTATATTTTCTTCTTCTTGGCCACTTTCTCCATCATCTACATCAACTCCAGGTCATCCTCATCCAGCTCCACATTTTCCTTATTCTTGTTTCCAAGGGCTTAAAATTTATTGAGCATATCCATCGCCTGCTTGTGTTCCTCTTGCATGTTCCCATGTTGATAGTAGTCCTCGCCCTCGCCCTGAGCAGCTGGCTGCTGAGGCTGGTCTGCAGCTCCTTGGTTCTCAGTGGTGGGCCAAGACTATTCTCCTTTGTGCACCTTCCTAACCTTGGCCATGTATGCCTGAGTATATGTACAATTACCATGAGTTGCTTTTGGGCGCCTAGTGCTTGGCACCTCTGAAGGAAATAATCGAAAGTGTACTTAGGAACCATCTGAAATTGCCATGTTTTCATGGTGACGACTATCTTTTTCATTGTGTTCTCGACATTTATTTCAGAGTTTTCATCCAGTTTTAGTTCTTTTGTCCTCTCATATAAAGCCTTTATGCCTTTTTCTTGCTCAAATTCCTGAGGGGTTAGCTTGTATTGAGGCCTGGATTTTTTGACGGGGGCTTATCGACTTCTTCTGTTGCTCTGTTGGTTATTTTAAGGGTTTTACTGAGGGTTCTGCTGTTCTTAGGGCTGGTTGGGTTCGGAGGGAAACATTATTTGGAGCTAAAAACAATATCAAAATGAATGAGGAGTGATTGTAAAAATATAAATCAGGAAGATGGCTATGTTTAAAAATAACCGTAGCTTTTGGCATGCTCCCTGTTGCTCTGCCTTTTGTGTGGGCTTGAGATTGGCATATTGTGCCGGTTTACACAGGTCAGGTTCCGCTTTCTTTCAATGCTGTAGCTGTTCTTGATAGAGATGTAGGGAAGCATAAGCTTACTTTCCTTGGCCATTTTCAACTTATTTTCAGAATGAATTCCCATGGTTCTCAGCTATTTATTTTTGAGGGGAGCTGGTGGAGGTTTCATGCAACAGTTCCTGGCTCTGCGCTTAACCTCGACTGGACTTCTACCCTTGGTGAGGTGTATCTTCTAGAGTTAAACCTAAACTCTCAGATCTTTGTTTCCATTTTTGAAACGCTGTCGACTGTTATTTTGGAAGAAATTATATACTTGCTGGAAGGATGGCACTTCGAATTTGTTGCTACTAAACATTTTGACGATGAAGTTGGTGAACCTATCGTTTCCACTGTACTTCAGGATTTGTCTCTAGGAATGCTATCGAACGTGTTGAATGTACTTTTCATATTATTATCTGGTCTCTACCTTTTCTTATTTTTTGCCTGTCAGCAGCCGATAAATGATGAGACCCAACTGGAACACCAGGCTCCCCTTGTATTGATCAGGCATAAAGTCAGCCTGTTCCTATTCATAACTGATTGAATTGTTCATTTCCTAATCATGGTTGTGAGTGAAAATATGTTTCCTCTCTTCATTCTCCTTAGCCAAAAAAGGTTCGTAGTGAACAATTTTTAAACTGTTTCGATGAAAGTAGACCCACTAAGGTAGTATCATGATCTGAGGCACTTCCTGTTCCATCTACCTTAGGCTTTACAGCAACTAGGTCATGAGTTGGATGACCGAGGGGAAGTCATGCCTGTCGATAGGGTAGTTGATCCCGACCGAGCTGCCATAGGTCTTTTCAAATACAAAGAAGAAGCTTCCCTTGTGCCTGAAGATCTAGTTCAGTTTAGGAAATGCTTTAAGGCGACTGATGATTTGCAGCTGACGATGACAGAGGACCTCATTCCATGAGAGGCTGTTTCTTACTTTTTTGATGATGACATTTTGGGCTGTTCTGCGGTTGAATGCTGTGAAGATGGAACAGTCCCACATTCTTGATTGCTTGACAAAGCACTCATATTTGTCCAGCATTCCTTTTCTTATTAAAAATATTATTGATAAACCTTCAAATGACGAGAGTCAGTCTTACTGGGTCATGTCTCTTCCATGAATAGGTAATAGCTAGATATATATAGGGCTAGGAGTAAACGAACAATCATTGATTCTTTTTTATGTTTTCTCTGAGCTTATTGACCCCTGATACATACTCACACATCTGTTCCAGCCTTTAATTGAGCTTTTTCATGTTTGAGACCGTGTTTGAAGTGACTTCAATCTGTTCGTTTATCCTGAACAGACTCAGGTACATCAGCCTTCCCACCAGCATACTTAGAATCCAGAAGACGACAATTACCAGCAAAATCATATACCTTTCTTTAATGATTTGCTCGTCAACTCCCTCTTCTCTCAATATCTGAACGACAAACTGATCAAAATTCATTTTTAGAAAGTACTTATACAATAAATGAATCAATCCCACTGCTATTCGGGGTATTTCACTCCTATCTTCCTTATCTTTTGGGTGAGCCTGAGCTCCACAAAAAGGCTGTCAACCGCCTCCATTGTTTTCTTTATGTTTTCACTTGTCTGCTTTTGGTCTTAGTTTTTGATAGTCTGCTTGGAAAACCAGTTCCAGAAGAGGGACTCGAAGCCCATCGAGAAATATGTGATCAGAAGGTTGACAACGACAGTTTGGAAGTACTCAATGATGAAGGTGAGTATGTATGGGGCCATAGTCGATTGAATTATAATAGCAGGAGCAATGATCAATATGCCAATGGGGGAGTTTATGGAGTGGTTTGAGAAGAAGATGGACTGCAAGTACGCTATGAGGATGGAATCTCTCAAACGATCTCTGACCTTCTTCTACAATCTGGCTGACCAGGTCATATCTCTATACAACGCCATTCGTATCAAGATGGATAAGTACAACGATAAAGAGGAGTACAACGACATCATGATGCTCCTCAACAGGTCCCTAGTCATCATTGCCAAAATTATAGACAAGATGCCCATCTGCCTGGATTCCAGTTTTTGTGACAAGTTCATCAGGAATTTTGACTTCCACATCAACCTCCTTTGCACTCTCTACCACTCTCTGAACCACTTCTAACTCATCAGTAAATCTATCTCAACCCAGATAAGGAGAACAAGTTTGAGAAGGAAAAGATAGTGGAGGGTATCAACAAAATGTACACCATCCACGTCAAGATCAAATAAATATACAAGCAGAACATATAGATTTCGCAAACGCTTCTGCTGATCAAAGACTACAAGACCATTTTCAACAATAAAATCAGGTCTATCTCCGAAAAAATCAACCTCAGGAGAAACTACAAGCATCAGACTACCGAAGAGTTTGAAGCTCAAGCCATGGAGTTTTATGACGGACTAATTGATAAGATCCAAAACATAAACCAGGAACCGGAAGCCAAAAGTAAAAGAAGGTCTATCCAGAGTCTCTGATGAGGGTTTACTTCCAACTCATGCACCAGCTGTATTCCTCGCAGGCTCAGCTTTAGATCCATCTTGAGCATGCGATCAAGGTGAGCGGGGAGCTGAAGGGCCGGAAGAAGAACATATCTTTTGTGGGGCAGGAGAGTAGCAACCAGCTGATGAGGTGGATCAACTCTATCCTGAAGCCAAGCATCAGCCTTAAAAACCTAAAGAAGCTGAAGGTGGAAGACTTCATTAAGGCGATTGCTACTGTTCTTCAGTAAAAAGACACCTACAACTACTTGGTAAGAATGGCTTGATGCAGTATATGGAGGCATTTGAAAATAACCAGGAGGAAATTCAGGCTTTGACGAATTTGATCATCGATATCGCGCGCTAAATAGACAAAATTGAAACCTCAGGCCTCTTGACTCTAATCTCTTAATACAAGGATAACCTGATGCCTCCAGACTCCAAACGCTTCATTAGTCGATTGATCGACTACCAGAACGAGATGAGCCGGTTTTACTCGTTACATGAGGAGACCAAACAACTTCAAAAATATGTGCAATCCATCGTTCTGGAGGAGCTGGGTGAAAAGGTCAATATTATAATCGATTAAAATGGTGACCTTAGCCTTCTGCAGCAAGGAACCATCAAGATGAAGACTGCCTAGTGATTACCATCATCCATCATCTTTTTCAACTCGCCTTTTCGGATGGAAAGAGATAATAAAATCCAATGAATTCCTAGATCTATCATTCTTCCTTGGCGGCCTTGTCGATGCGCTTCTTCTTTTTCTTGCGCTCGATCTTCCCGTACTTATCCTCGTACTCGGCCTTCTCCTGGGCGACGACCTCCTTGTTCTTCTGGTACTCGGCCTCGAGCCGGTCCTTGGTGGCCTGGTCGACATTCTGCCACATGTCGCTGATGATCTTGGTGATTTCGGTAATCTTGGCGGTCGGGTTGTCGGCCTTGACCCTGTCGTAGACTTCTCCCCTGTAGAGGAAAAAGGCCGAAAGTGCCCGCTTGGGGGCCGGTGGCTGTCTAGACACACAAGTACCTTGTCAGAATTTTCCTTTTTGCCCATTATATACAACCCCTATATAGCACCCTCTCTCTTTATATGTGAACAAATCCCTTATTATTCTCATTCTTAATTTCATTGGCTTATTTTGAAAGCCTTCCTCCTGCAACCCTGCTCAATAATTCATACCAACAAGGTCTCAAACCTGGCAGTTCCCAGCTCATCTCTTCATCTCTAAATTTTTAAATATTTTTGCTTTATCGAATGAAGATATGAAATTAATGTAGGAAAGTAAGAACTTTGATACATTCATGTCAAAAGAGCATTTTTAAGATATTTTGGAGCATTATAATGTTTATCAAATCATGACGGTCAATAGAAGAAGTATGCATATTTTGACCCAGGATTCCCAACTATAGGTGACCACAGTGTCAGACATAACGGAGGTACTAGTGACTGGCCTAAGAGGGTACTAGCTAGATACCACGTAGTATATCAGGTAAAGAGAGTCAGGATTCACCTGGGTGAAAGTAACACTGATGGCTGCTGAGCCCGAATAGACAGCTCTAGCACAGGTGGTAGTGGTTTAGGCCAGCCAGTTCTGGCAGTTGATGACCTGCTCAACAGTTGGAGGCTTGTTCATCTTGATATTAACAGTAGTTGTTCCCGTAGTGTGGTTTACAATGATAGTCTTGTAATGCACAAGAACAAAATAAACTATGCCTTGTCCTCCCATCACCTGCACATTCTATACTTTTAGTTGTTGGATGGCTGGCTTGTAGGTAGGAGTGCTGTAGTGGACAGAAAGAGAGCTTGTTTGGGATGTGGCAGTCATCGCTCGGGCATTGAAAGAAGTCACATAGTTAGCAGTCATATACGTGATGGAAAACTTGGATTGAGCCAGAGCTAGAGAGGCAGTACTCAGGGAACCACTTGCATCGAACAAATTGGTGAAAGCCAAAGGAGCAGGGTCTGAGCCTATCAGTGTGGGATTTGTAAAGAGGTATATATTTGTGCTCTGATACTCCAAGTTAAAATTGCTGCCACTGTATTTGTAGTAAGTGTTAGCAACCGATCTGTTCCCGCAAGAGTTCCCCTCAGAGTTCACCAAATATCTTTGATCGGTTCCCGTGGCCCAGGTGAAGAAGCAGATGGCATTGTTGAGTTATTGTGGGCTGAGAGTTTTGCTGAATGTCAGCCGAGCTTTGAGAGCTGATCCCCAGCTCATAGTGTAGAGATTGAGGCAAGCGGGAGCACTTACAAGGTTAAAGTTGTTGATGAGGTAGGCACAAAGTGTGTAGGGAGATTATGGGTGCAAATTGTCTATTCTGATGGTGGTTGTGGAAGCAGTCTGGAAAAACTGGGCTATTCTTTGGTCCCGATCTGTGTTGTAAAGTTTAGTATACTGATCAGCAGGTGAGGCGAGGATCCAGCTGCCGGCTTTGGTGAGTACCTGCATGTTTGGGAGGGTGTTGGTGGTTACACCTGAGCCAAGGACCATCTCATAGAAAATGATGCCATTGACATTGTTTGTGAAGTTGACATCCAGGAAGCTCTTCTGCTGGTTGTTCAGGTGCAGGCTCAGAACAGGGGCAACATTAGGAATAGTATTGACAACATTCAAAGTTACAACGTTTGAGGGTGAGAAAGTATAGCTCTGGTAGTTGGTTCCTGAGATAGAGAGAGTGAGGGGAACAGAACCCAGAGGAAGTGCTGAGCTTGAGCAGAAGGAAAAAGTGCGATTGTCACTAGTAGGGGTGAAGTCCAATTGAGCCGAGGAGGTGATTGGATTGGGGTATAGGTCAACCTCCGAGTATACGCTGTTGTCAAAGGTGTAAGTGATTGCTATATCAGAGAAGGGAGGGTTGGTCAACTTGATCAGGAAAGGCTCAGTGCATCCTCCCTGAGGTAGGTCAAGGCTGGTCGGGAGGGTAATAGTGACTGGCGTGTTGGTGACCTTGATGTTCATGTTGAGAGTTATTTGGTAGTGAGTGTTGACCTCTTCTTGTTTGGTTCCTTGGTAGAAGTAGACTACCGGCACCAGAGAACCATCTGCTCCTATTCTGAACTGTCCCTATTTCTGCCCAATAGGAAGGAAAACGGTGCTGGGCTCAAACAAGAAGCCGGTGCTCTGAAGCTGGATATTGGTGTTCGAAAGGAATGCATCACCTGTGTTGGTTGTTATGGGAATTGCCTGTGAGTATGTGCCAGCTGTGATGGTGATGGGGTGATCATGGTTAAAGGATATGTACAGACTGTTGGCCACAAAATTCAGTTGAGGAGCAGAGTTACCCTGAATGCCAGATGCAGCAGTAAGGGAAAGCCTGTCTGCTGGGGTGACGGTGACGATCATGGTGCTCATTTCTGTGGTACAGGGACTCATGGGAGTTGGAAGGTTGGGGAATTGCACCTGGAATTGTGTGTCTGCCGGAATTGTACTGCTGATGGTGATTTGAACTTTTCTGTTGAGAACGTTGGCGTTGGTGGATAGAGTTGTGGTGCCAAAGAGGATAATGGCATTGATGGCCACATTATTAAGATTGTCAAATTAGACAGGGAGATCCATGAAGAGGTGGCTGCCTGAGGTGATGTCCACATTGCAGATCAGCTGGAACTGAGCATAAATGGAAGAAAATGAATAGAGTCCACCGGTTGACACCCCCAGCATATCCTGAACTTTCACCACTCCTACCACAGTCGACTGAATATTTTGCTCAGGCAGAAGGAGAGCCCTTTCAACGTATCGAGTGCTACTGGCAGAGGTCAGCACTCCCACAAATATGTACCTCTGCGGGTAGGCGTTGTTGGCGTAAATTGATCGTGGCGTTGCCACTCCCACGATGGTGATCGTGTAAGAAATACCTGCGTCTACGGTGACGGGCGAGCTGGTGACCAGCAGTTGATAAGGAGTGGTGGGGTCTACTTGGCAGGATGTCTATGCCCCGTTGATGGTGCAATAGGCGTCCTGTTGGAAGAGGTTGGGAGAGTAGTAGGAAGGGAAGTTGAACACCCATACCATTTCGTCATTAACGTTATTGTTGACATTTGTGATGGTGAAAATCATATCCTGCTTGTATCCTTCGGTGTTGTAGTAACTGACTAGACTAACTGAGCTGGTTTCAAGTGTACCAAACTCGGGGAAGATGACGTTGGCGTAGTTGTTGACAATGGTGTATGCGAAATCATGGGTCCTTCTGTAGATCATGTTGAACGCGTTGAGCTGACTGACAGGAGTGGATATTCCGGTGATGGTCATGGTATAGTAGGACTCTATCAGGAGGGAAGGGTCTGTGAAGCCAAATACAATCATATAGTTGACGTCGTCAAGGTAGTAGAGAGGGTAGATAACTGTTCCATCTTGCCGGGTGATGTGGATCTTAAGTCGGGAAACCTCAGTGTTGGCATCTGAAAGGTCCTCGCCAATGACAAAGGCGAACTATTAATCGTGATAAAGGGCTCTCGGCAAGTAGAAGTTGATTGTCATCTTGTTGTAGCTCAGAGGGTTAAGGTAGGCGTAAAGGATTTCAGTCAGAGAAATATAGCTCAAGCCTGCAATGGTAGTTGTCAGGATACGCACTCCAGTCTCAATCACAAACTGGATGGAAGGGTCGTACAAGTAAAGAGTTATCGACTGAGAAAGAGAAGCGTTGCTTATGCCAATTCCGTATACAACAAGCCTGAAGGTGTCCTGAGGATAGAATTACCATCCAGACATCGAAACAGTCACGTTGAGGTTGTCCGTCGAAGAGGCACAGCTGACTGGAATTTGGGTGCCGTTGCTTTGGTAGAGGAAACAAGTGCTGGTAGAGACAGTCATGCCAGAAAGAGACAGTCGGATGTTTCCAGATGCCAGGAGTGGATTGGAGGTGCCAAATAATATTGTGCAGTATGTGTTGACGACTCCAACGGCGTTGTCCTGACAGGTGACCACCAGCGATTGGAGAGGCGACTGATAAAGGGTCCCTCCGTTGGCCATGATGAGTTAGTTAGAGGAGGTGATCCGCCAATCGTTCCTTCTGATGGTGTAGATGTAGAAGTTTGGTAGGTCGTAGGTATAGGGCATGTGAGCGTTATCGAGCCAGAAGGTGAAAGATACGGTTGAGGTCACGTACTGCAAAGGAATCATGGTTAGGTACATATTGTTATAGAAGTAGACTGCCAGGGGGGACTGGTCAAGAGTGCCTATGAAGGTGGCAGGGGTGGACATGGATAAGGTGGCTGGGCTGAGAGTGGTTACTCCGTTTTAGAAGAGAGACCACTGCGTGCATATGAAGACGTAGGAATCTGCTCCGGTGGTGATACTCGGGTTGTACACATTGACAGAAGTGTTGGTCTTGTAGGAGCCCGCTTTGCCTACGATGTCAGCTGTGAGGGAAGGTTAGGCAACCATAGAGGTATTCCAGTAACTTGATTGCCGATAGAAACTATTTGAGTAGATATAATTGTAATCTTTAGTGACTTTGTTGTATATGCCGAGGTGGTACCAGAAGTAGCTGTTGCGCTGAGCATCTGGAGTATCGGGAATCATGACGTGGAAGCGAGTGCTGGTGTAGGAAGTGTCCGTGAAGCGAATGATCACCTGTTGGCTCATGCTAATCTGGGAGTAGCCACTCATCCCTTGATAAAAAGTACAGCTGACTCCTATGTTACTTGTGCAGGGGTAGGCATCCATGTTTTTCAAAGTGGGGATACTGTTGAAACCATAGTAATTCATAATTGACACAACCAGCTCTTCGTCAGGCTGAACCACCAGGTTCATGTCTGCTGGAATTGTGGAGGCGAATCTGATGGCTCCTGGGTAAGTTTGGAAGTTTGATGAACTTGAGGAGAAGTAGTTACCAATGTAATTGATAGTAGGGCCAGAAAGGGTACCCTAGCGTGGATTAGCACTGACAAAGTGGGCCCTTCGATAAACCACTGTGCCTACGGCGTCGGCTTTGTAGAGAGTGGCGTAGATAGGATATATGACCTTAGTGGTGGTGGTGGTCGGAAAAAGAAGGTTTCTGAGGTAGATATTGATGGTGGAGCGATAAGGGAAGGCGTTTGGATTACTGGCTGCCCATGTGCCTGTAGCCTTGATTGTCATTGTAAGATGTGTAGCTGTCTGCTAAAACACTACATTGCAGCTGTTGAGGTTATTTTGGAACCGGCAATCGTCGCTGGAGTTGAAGGAAGGAGAGCGCTGAACGTTTGGTGGAAAGTAGAGTTTCAAGTATGAGCCTGATGATGTGGCCGTGTTGCCAATGTCTTGGTAAATTATGACCTGAAAGACCTGACTAGCATCGAAATCAGTTGCCGACTGCACCCTCCACCCTGCTCCGAATATGTTGTCCCGGAATGATGAAAAAAAATTATCAAAGGCTACTCCGCTGCTCTCGACGAGGCCTTCATAGAGGTAGGCGGGAGAGGAGAAGGCAGAAATGACAGCTGCAGTGTCAATATATCCGGTGATTCGGAAGTTAGAGTTTGTGTTGATGTATATCATCATAGTCACTGTTACCGTTGTCCCCACCACGATAGGCCCAGTGCCTGATATCAACAAAATGGAGGTCCCTAAGCTGTAATCGTAAACAGGAGTGTAAGCCAGCTTGTGGATGTTGGCATAAACAGTTCCCACGTAGTAGGTGGCACTCGTAAAGACCAGCCTGATGGTGTAGCCTTCAGGCAATGAGTAGGGTATCACGATTGAGAGTTGGACATAACATTCAGTGTATCTGTAGAACTGCATAGCATCCTGGAAAGGAGCGTTGAAGGGCAGGCCTAAGGTCATGGTCAGGGGGTAGCTAGCAGTGGCTATTGGATACAGTCCCTCGAAGGCCTCAAGAGGAATCATGGTGTTGTAGTTGAGGCTATAAATCGAAATGTTTGAAGCAGTAATCTGGAAGGGATTGCTGATCTGGTCTATCTGGACTATAAAACGTCTGCCCACTGTAAACTGTTAGTTGAAGGTCAACATGAATATGTGCGGGGTCAGGACCTAATGAGAGTATTTCGATGGGCTAGAATAAAGAGGTATTGGACTGGTGGCGTAGAGAGACGATTCTATGAGGGTAGGAGTTGAACCCACTGAGAAGGTAAACGGCTCGTGGAGAGTGAACATGAAGGTTGACAGGGTGGTTGATATTGGTTGACTGATGGTGAATTATGCTCTGAGAGTTGAGGTGGTGCCTGGCTGAGTGGCTGAGAGAGAGTTGAGAATGCTTACAGCCAGCATTTGAGTGTTGGGTTTGCTGTTGATGACTGCTCCCATGTTGGGATTTTCCTCGTAGATGAGTCCGCTGGCAGACATGGTATACATTTCCACACTCGGAGATATCTTCTGAATGTTGGGGACCACATTGTACAGATGCAGCTCAAGGGAGTACGTGGTGTTTTGCAGCAAATTGCTCCCTATCTAGATTGCCACCATCTTTGTTGTGTCGAAGATGCCATTGAACTTGCTGAAGTCACTCGTGCTCACAGTCAGAGGAAATGTGGGAGAAGCCAAATTTGTGCACTTGATAGCAATGCTAGTGTTGACTAGTTGGCAGCTGTGAGGACTGAGTGCTGAGGCGTACCAGTCCATGCCGACGAGGATGTAGGACTGAGAGGGTAGAGCAGTCTAAAGAGTAAAACGGAAGAGGTAGATGGAGGGGGAGTTTTAGGTATTGGGGAAGAGCTGGATATCTCCAAAGGGCTTAAGAGCCTTTGAGTGGGTGATTAGGAAAGTCAGCAGAGCTAGCAAGATTATTGGGGCTCGCATATAATAATTTATCGTTTATCAGGCAAAAAAGACAAGCCAGAGGAATTTATTTTCTCCCGTACTAGGTGCTTTCTTCGATGGGTGTATTGAGTCGACATCCATATCTTTACATTATTGTGATAAAATTAATATGGAATAATAGAATGTCTTTAAATCATAGCTTTGCAGATGGAACCCGCTGCAGCTCACGAGCAACCACCTTTCTACAGTTCTTGTAGGCCCAGTCGAAGGCCTCCGCTAACTTTTCCAACTGCTCGTGGGTGTGGTCAGGAGTCAGGGTCATGCGAATCGTTGCCATCCCCACCTTTGTGAAAGGGTATTCCACAGAATTCACAAAAATATCTGAATAGGAAAGAACTTACTATTCTCCATAAGAGTCTTAACGATCATCCGAGCAAGAATTTCTTAGCCAACTGGGACACAAACGAAGGGACTCACCCTACCTGAAACGCGATGACCTCTGCTGGTGAGCTGTTAACGAAGATAAGTTGAGTTATCCATGACCTGCTGGACAAGCTGCTTTCCTAACTGTGATCTCATCATGCGGAGAGTGGCGAGACCGCAGTTGGATTGAACTGGATTTATGGCATTGGTGAACATGTAGGTGGAGCAGAAGTATTTCCAGTAGTGGATAAAATTTTTCTTGTTTCCAGGAAGAGCGATGAAGGCAAAGTTGACTCCAAGGGTCTTGCTACCAGAGCCGACGAAGAATACGTTGTTGAGCTCCTTGAGGTTTTGCTCCTCCCAGATACCCCTTCTGTTGGCTCCATAAACGCCGAAGTCATGGCCGATGTTGACCAGGAGAAAAGCTTGGTTATCTGCTGATATTTGTTGATATTTGACCAGATCAGGAGATGTGGAGTCAGCTGCGAAGAGAGAGTCAGTGATGACCAGAATTCCTCCCTTTTGAGTTTTTCGAACAGTGGTAAGCTTATCCTCAAGATCTTTTTCGTCTAGATGGTTGAAAGTGATGACGCTTTTTGTGGTGTAGTGGGCTCCCTCAAAAAGAGCCCTGTCGCACATCTCGTCAATGACGACATGATCGTACTCTTTGACTATGGCCTTGACAAATCCGAAGCAGGAGAGCCATCCGGACGAGAAGATGAGGGCAGAAGCGTTGAGGAACTATCCAATTTCATCCCGGAGTTGTGCGTAATACCTGGGTTAAATTCAAAATACTTAGTGGCTCCGAAGGCAAGAGGGCTGCCAGCAGAGTTGACTCCAAATTCGTTAGCGGCCTCGATGCCTGCCTCAACCGTGAAGGGGTGATTAGCCAATCCGAGGTAGTTGTTGGTTGAGAAATTGAGTCCAGTGTGTTCTTTTCCCTGAGGATCCCTGACCTTCATTTCGATATTGGGGGCACTAATGAGTTATCTTTTTTCGAGCCAGAGCCCATCTTGTTCGGCTTTGGTGATGTACTGATCATTAGGATAGTATCTTTCGAAAAGATTTTTTCCCTTGGCGTGGCGGTGGAACTGGACAAACTTTTGCATGGAGTCGAGTTGCAAGCCTTGGGGGAAGTCAGGCAGTCTGAACTGCTCCTGTTTCTGGGCCATTCCTTTTGATAAATTTATATATTGTTGTTGCGTCAATTTGATTTGAATCATACAGCCGTCATATCATCATAAACACCCCCTCAAAGGTTCAACTGCTTCTTCTTGTATTTCATGTCCCGACTCGACAGCACCTCGTGAAAATTGTCTCTTTTACCCCCCAATATTTGCTTATAAACGAAATTTGAGTACTACCTGTCCTTTCTTAACTTTTACTCCATCTCCTCCCTTTCCTTGTCTAGTCTCTGGAACTGGCTCTGGAATCCTTCGAAAAGCCCACGCATGGCAGTTGGCAGATGGATGTGATCCTGAGGAGATATATCCTTTTTTGATGGCAGCTAGATATCTATATCTGCTACTGATGCCCTTTTCTATGTTTTAAGGCATTCAAGTCCCTTAAAGAAAAAACTTTTTCCGTTGTCATTGGTGATGTAATGAAGGACGGCCTGCTGGATGCGGATGTTGGATATTTCTTCAAAATAGATGAACAGTTTATATGTCTGATAGAGCAGAATGTGCTCTTCGGTGATCTTTTCCAGGCCTTCTGCTTTCCGGATGTCCTAGTATACATTATCTTCGAGTCTTTCAACAGTATCATTCTTTTCCTTCCAGCAGGAGACGTACAACTAAGCGAATTTAAAGCCTTTCTTGATGCACTATTTATCCCTGAAGTATTTTATGGTCTTTATATAGGAGTTCTCTTCTTCTCCAGTCATCACAGGAAACACCTGAATGTACTCGATATCTTTCAGGTTGTAGACTCTTGCTTTGGTTATGTCAAAAATATCGAGGTACTCATTGCGAGAAAGAAGCTCATGATGCTCCTTGTTCTTGAGTTTTACTATTGCCGTCCTATTTAAAACTCCCGGTATTTTGTATTTGATGTTGTTCTCAAATTATTTTATCTTTTTCTCGCAGGCATGCTCAAAAGCAGTGAAGTGATAATTGTTCTATCGCTCATGCTTCTCGATTTGGTACTGAAGGTCCAGCTCTTCCTTTCGGGCGATGATCCAGCTCTTGCAGTTCACCTGATGGCTGATCTTCAGCTTACCACTCTCGAAGTGCAGGGCATACTATGGTTATCCATCTTACAAAACGACAGTATCTAGAAATTTAAATTTGGGTAGATGCTTGGCTTTCGCTTGGAGGATGTTCAGAAAGAAGAGGAAATCGCACTGTTATTGTTGGCGGTTGGCTGCTTGTTGGAGATGAATCAACTCTTGGTCCAGAGAAATTTCGGGGTTGACTGGCTGCCGTATGTTGACGCACTGAGAGCAGGTGCAGCAGGCTTTGAGGTTGAGGAAGTCATGAGGTTTGGTTTAAGATTTAGAGCCCAGAACGAATCTGTTCAGGTATTAATTTTATTTCATGGTTAGATTATACTATTGATTTCGGTGGCAAATTAGACTATCAAGCTATCCTCATCATACTCTTTTACATGGAACAGTTCGCAATCAATTTTGCGGCCGGCAACTTGGCTGGCTGGTCCTTCATCACCATGGCAATGCCTCTGGACCTCATTAAAACTAAACTGCAGCTCAACAAAGACATCTCTCTCTAATACTTTGAACAGATAAAGAAAAATAAGCAGGGCTTCTTCAAGACGTTCTACAAAGGAGCATCCTCTATGTATCTTTTCTTTGGAACAGCAGCAGCAACTGAGTACACTCTGTTCGAACTTACCTTGAAAAGTCTCAAGAAGACTGATATTTTTTAGGAGGCTAAACTATATCTGAGCGGATGGACGGCTGGCTTCGTGAGCTCTTTGATATATACTCCCATTGAGTATGGAAAAATACAAGCCCAAACAGCTAAGGGAGAAGACAAGAAGAAAGGGTCTCTGAGAAGGATATTCGAAACCCTTAAGTAGGATAAGTTGCAGGGGGTTAGAAAAATATATACGGGCCTGCAGTACACCATCTTGCGGGAAGCTTTCGGTCTAGGCATTTACTATGGAGGGTTTCATATCTTCCTCAGAAACGTCCTTGGTGAAAAGGACAGAGAAAATGCCAAATTTAGAAATCAAGTAGCTTCGGCCATTTTTGCTGGGCTAATTTATAACATGTGGGCCTATCCTTTTGACACCTTTAAAACTAACGTCCAAAGTGGTAGATACAAGACCGTCAGTTCTATGATCAAATCTAAGTTTTGGCAGGAGAAAGCAGTGAAGCAGGGAGCAGCCATTCTATTGATGAGAGGACTGGTAGCTGACAGTATTAGCCTTATCGTATACGAGAATGCCAGGAACATGGTCGAAAAGGCAGTAAGGAAGACTGAAGCTGAATGATTGTTCATATGGCTTCTATATCAAAACATGGGTGTTAACTTTGATTTTGGATGATTCTCCTCTGAATGTTATCATAGTAATAGTAATTTATATGGAAATCTTTATCAACTATGCAGCTGGGATCATTGCGGGGTGTTCCTACATCACAATGGCCATGCCTTTCGACCTCATCAAAACTAAACTACAGCTCAACAAAGACATTTCCATCTAATATTTTCAGAACCTCCGGAAAAGCAAACAGGGCTTCTTCAAAACCTTCTACCGAGGAGCCTCCTCAATGTACCTCTTCTTTGGATCCGCAGTGGCAACCGAGTTCACAGTGTTCTAGTATGCTCTCAAAAAGTTCGAAAAGGTCGATATCTTTCATGAGGCAAAGTTGTATGGAAGTGGTTTCGCAGCAGGGCTGTTTAGTTCCCTCATCTACACTCCAATTGAGTACGGGAAAATCATGACTCAGACAGCCAAGGGCGAAGACAAGGCGGGGTCGATGAAGAGGATACTGTAAATAGTAAAGTCTGATAAAATAGCGGGGGTGAAACAAATATACACTGGCCTTCAATATACTCTGATGCGAGAGGCACTCGGCCTAGGAATTTATTACGGAGGCTTCCATATTTTTATGAGGGACGTTCTTCACTAGAAAGACCGAATGAATGCTAAGTTCACAAGTCAAGTGACTGCAGCGATGTTTGCGGGTGTTCTTTTCAATCTCTGGGCCTACCCCTTCGACACTTTCAAGACCAATATTCAGAGTGGCAGATACAAATCTATAAGGGAAATGCTGGCTTCTAAATTTTGGCAGGACAGGTCAGTGAAGCAAGGAGCAGTTGTTCTTCTGCTGAAAGGTCTGGTGGCAGACAGTGTCAACCTGATCGTGTATGAGAACGTCAGAAATGCTGTTGAAAGGGCAGTACATGGAGTGGTGCCCGAATGATTGTGTTCACATTTATTAGTGTAGAGTTTAGATAAGAGCTTAAGAAAAATATGTTATTGATCACTGGCACATCCAATACTCCAAAGTTATTTTCTTGAGCCTTGAAGATTCAAACCAACCGGAGTCAGAAAAATAGTTGATGGCCTGAGAGAGTCTCCTTAGTTAAATTTGAAGGTGTTCGCAATGAGCGATGAATGCCAACACTCCACATGTAGCTCAAGGATACTTTCAATCGAAGGGCCTACTTTGTTGATAGTATAAACAAAGGCTTTAACTGATTCATGATTGTTTTCGTTCTGGCGTATAGATTGCTAGACTTCGAGATCGGCTGTTCCCTGCATTTTTGCTATATCATGACCCAAAATAGTAACCTTGTAATGGTGACTAAAAATGAGTGCAGGAAAAGGATGTGCTTTAACATGAGTGGGAGACACACATTCAGTCGTAGTTTGATATATTTATTATTAATTTACCAATTGGAGAGGTTTGTATCTGACAGCCAGCTTTGGGGAACTCTTTCTTGATTTTCCACCATTATGGACATTCGGATAAGTACAATCAAGTCCCGACAGGGGAGGTGAGTTACTGCTGGGGAAGATAATTGTTAAAGGTTCCAAAGGGCTACGGTTAAAGTAGTGACCTTATAAAGCTACTGAGGTGTTAAACTCGAATAATATAAAATCTTCTCCTAGACAGTTGGAAAGCCCATGGAAAACGTTGCCATCAACCTAACAGCCGGAAACCTCGCTGGCTGGTCTTTCATCACCATGGTCATGCCCCTCGACCTCATCAAGACTAAACTCCAACTCAACACTCAGCTATCCATCCCTCTCCTCAAGGACCTCATGAAAAGCAACAGGGGTTTCTTCAAGACTTTCTACAAGGGTGCTTCCTCGATGTATCTCTTCGTTGGAGCAGCTGCAGCCATCGAATTTTCCATTTTTGAGGCCTCTCTGCTGGCCCTGAAGAAATGTAGCCTACCTTAGGAGATGGGCCTGTTTGCAGGTGGATGGACAGCTGGCTTTGCAAGCTCCTTGATCTACACGCCAATCTAATTTGCCAAGATAAAGACCCAGATCAGCAATGAGAGCTAGAGGCAAGGTTCTGCTCGCAGATTATATGACATAATACGCCAATAGAAGTTGGCAGGGCTGAGGCAGATATACACAGGATGGAGCTACACAATTCTGAGGGAGGCTTTTGGACTGGGGATATACTACGGAGGGTTCCACATTTTCATGAGAAATGTCTTCCAATAAAAAAACAGGGAAGATGCGTTATTAGGCAGCCAGGTGGGTTCAGCCATATTTGCTGGTCTGATTTACAACCTGTGGGCCTACCCTTTCGACACATTCAAGACAAACATTCAGAGCGGACATTGCAAGGACATCAGGTCCATGATCACTGCCAAGTGCTGGCAGCAGAAGTGTTTCAAGCAGGGCATGATAGTCAGCCTCATGAGAGGGCTTATTGCCGACAGCACAAACTTGATCATGTATGAGAACGCCAGAAATTTTGTGGAAAAACTAGTCAAGAGGAACTTTCACTGATGATTTTATGCCTTACTTTACTTTCCTTTCATTATAGCTTAGCCCATCATTTCAAAGCTACAGTATGATAGACATATCAATTACCATTGGACTTCTGCTTGAGTTTCTGCTTCTTCTTTGAGTGCTCCTCCTCCTTTACATGCTCGCGCTTGGGTTTATGTTCTTATTTTTTGACCTTGAATTGTATGGGCTACAAGGGCTCAGGCTGAGGTTGCACGGTGGCTTTGGGGATTTTGGCGTAGGCTGCGAATGTCTGTTTGTAGAGGTCTGCCTCTTTTCTGAGGAGCTCCAGGTCGATATTGTTGTTCATGTGACTGTTGATGAGATATAAGCAAATAATATAGCAGCTAGATAATTATTTTATCGATCTAAGATGAACCATCACAACCGCATTTGAGAAGTCAGAGGGTGCAGAAGTTATAGATCAGCTAGTTGTTCATCCTGTTCAGGTACTTCACCCTCTCTAATAAACTCTAGAGCTATATTGATAGCTCTTGGGTTAGATTCTTCTCACTGTTTAGCTCTATCAAAATGCCCTATCTTTGCTCGTTCTCGAACAATTGCCTGTCACTACTCAACCTATTGATCTCCTCTATTCCTAGTCTCTCTACTTCTACATTTTAATTCCTCAAATCGAAGACCAGCTTTTCCAGCTACTGGATTTACAGTCTGAGATGGTGAACGGAGTCGCCTCTATAGTTGAGCGCCTTTAGTTCCTCAGCTAGCATTTCCTTCCTGTACTCCAGTTCTCGAATTTATCTGAGGTCGACTTCACTCACTTCTGAGCACTCCTTGCAGCATTTGAGGGATTTCATAAGGTGGACAGCTGCCTGATGAGGGTGATCTGCCTGCTCGTACATTCAAATTAATTAAATAACTAACAATTATAATCAATGTTGCCGACGCTTTTCAACGAGTACCTTTGGTACCACGCCTTCACTCTGGTTGCCGTCTCCATCATCGTCACACTTATCCTGGTCCACCGAAGAGGAAGCTAGCATAATATGGGATTGGCTCAAAAGTATAAGGAACTGTTGCACCCCCTGCTGGATAAAAGCTTCGAGGAGTATGATGGAGATCTAGTAGTTGAGTCTCCCAATGTGATCAAACTGTATGTATCGGGTCGAGAAAGCTGTCTATTCGGTATACTGGCCTTCGCGGTAAATGTGTTGCTAGGTAGTTGGTTCCACGTCAACAAATCCTGTCTTTCCTCTTCAACGACCTCTTCATCGGTCTCAAGGATGAGATAGTCATAGAAATTCCCATTCTCAACAAGCACCCGATCTCCCTAACAATGGCAATTATTCGCAAGAAGGACATTAAAACTCTGACAAAGAAGAAGTATCCGGACATCAAACAGCTTTGCAAGTAATACAAGCCAATTCTGAATCCCTCCCAGAATGTTCCTGAAACGCACTCCATTCTAGTCGAAAAGGTTGAGCACTATCGATACTTTTTGCACAATGAGGAATAAATACAGCTGTGGAAGGAGCACGGTAAAAGTGTGAAAATGGTGTACATGAGTGACGTCAATCGGTACAGTAGATATCCAATGACTGTCCGAATGGTCATCAATTTGGGAAAGGATGTTCTCCCCCTGGTTCAGTGGCTGTTGGCATACGTTGACAGAATGTCTCGGATCAGAATGAGTTCAGGCGAGAGAAGAGAAGCAAGGGACAGGCGCAAGGGTCTCGACTTGAAATTAGAGGAGTGATCCTAGGCGATGCTTTAGATTTACTTATAATAATTAACGGTTAGATGTCCTCCTAAAGTGTGGCACAATACCTCTATGAGGTCGGCTCCAATGAGAGAAAATTATAGTACTGCAGACAGCTGCTGTCATCCAACCCCAACTTCATTCCCCAGTGCGTCTTCAACATCAATAATCCCCAAAGTACCAGCACCCAGCCAAAATCTGAGTTTATCGCCAACATTCGTAAATTAGAGTTGGGATGCAACTAACAGGAGTAGAATCTTCTCTACAGCTACTTCCAGCTTGATGGAAAGAGCTACATTACCTTTGGATAATATACAGACCTTCTTCTGCCTCAAAACGATCAGGCTGTCAAAAAAATAGTCAACATGCGCAAAAAATAAGAGTTCAATCTGGACTATTCTCTCAGGTACGCCCTTCAGAAGTTCTTTTTCCAGGTTATCGCCAACCAGGTTAAGCTCGAGATTCTATGTAAATTCACCTTTCCCAAAGACTTCAGAGAAGATAAGCTCAAAGGAAAGAGGCTCGATCCCACGATGCTGTCTGAATTCATGAAGACTCATGGGAAGTACCCTGATGCAAAGATGGGGCAGCTGATTGTGAGAGAGATGAATCTGAATAAAGGAGACTGCAAGAGACATAGGTTGATCATTGAGTATATCAGTGAGTACAACGAAAAGAGTAAAAAAGGATAGAAGCTACCTGAAGTGCATTACAAGGAACCTCTCGTTGTTGCTCTCAGCAAAAAGGAGTCGAGAAAGGAAAACAAAATCGGCAACACTAACAGTCAGGTCAACAAGAATGACTTTACCTATAGCAAAATCAAACCTGTTTCTGGAGTCAACAACAGCAACACTAGAGCCAGAAACCCTAACACTGGAAGATTGTCAGTCTCAGCCATCATGCCAGCTGATGGCTACAAAGGTCCCAACATGTAAAACATCAGCTCTGTCGAGAAGAGAATCAACGAGCTGATGTCTGAGGTGAAGGTCAAGAAGGTGAGGGATATCAAGGATAGCGCAAGCCCTTCTCCTATTAGAGCAATGATGATGAAAAAAGATTCAATTCTTTCCAGACCTATGAACACTAGCTCAGTCGTTGAAAGTGTTCGAAAGGAACTTCGGGAAGAAAGAGCCGCGGCAGAAAGTAAAATAAGCGTTCCTGATAAGCAATATTCCTTTGAGATCAAAGGGAAGAACAATAGAGAGGACAAATCTCACACTGACAGAGAAGTCAGCAAATAGGACTTCAATTATGAGGCCCTAACGTCTCCCCACAGAACGGACAGGGCGTTTGGAACTAAATCGAAAGCAAAAGAGGATCAATTCGAGAGGGATTCTAACATTTACTCTCAGGTTGTATACAAACCTAAGAGTAGGCTCAATGTCAGCATGAAGAGAGCCAGTCCTGAGAAATCTCAGGTAGACCAGAAGAGAATCGACTATCTGAAAGATTTATTGGCTAAGAATCCTTGATTGTCGAACTTAATAATATTTACAACAATTAGTCATTAGATCAGAGGTACGTTAAGTCGATAGTATTGGTCAATTCCATGTTCTCTTGTTACATTCACAGGGTTGAAGTCTATCGAACGCGAACTGTCCAGTTTATTTTTCTCAAATCTTGAATTTTTCAAAATAGATCCTTGTTTGTTTAACCCTCCTTTTTGCCTAAATGTTTTTGGAAGGCTAATGGAATCTTCTCCCCCATCGATCATAAGGGTACCCTATACATCTTTGGCTGGGTTTCTATAGTGATGGTTAAAAGTCGATCTGAAGCTAATTGATCGATTAGTTGAGGGTCCTTGCAGTATATTTATGTTTTCAATAATCTAAAATAATTAAAACTTTTACTTTTGAGTTATCGGTGAGCGAAATGAAAGGAATGTGAGAGACTTGCCGCTTATTTTAGTTGCTGAACTATCTTTTTTTCCTTTCTCCTGATTTTGTGTCCGCTCTGTTAAGCATTTCCTCGATATTGTCTTATTCCTGGGAACTTTTGTTTGTTGTTTTCTTGTTTTTATTCATTATCTTTGGGGCACTAACTGCCTTGCTTCTAAGTATTGATGTGGAATTACTTCAAAGGGCTAGCGACAGTATTTATAATGAAGTGCTGGTGCTTTTCGAGGATTTCTCCGTTGATGTCAAAAGTGAACTATCGGGGAATTCTTTTCTTCACTGCAGGAGGAAGCTATTGTGTCATTGACATTCTTTCTTTGGCCTCTTTCCTCAGATTGCTCAGATAGCTAGATCTCAATCTTCCTATCTAAGTCTCCAGTTATCGCACAGATCTGTAACTTTTGGCTGTTGACTGAGCTACTCGATCCGGTAATTCTATAGGTTTTTGATTGATATTTTGACTCATTTATCGTCTCACCTTCTTCCTTGTATTTTGTATTTCTCCAGTTGATGGGTACCTGGAAGATACGTTCCTTTTTGATGAATCATAAGCTGAGGCTGTTCTCAAGAGCTACAGATCTTTTCTTCTCACCACCGGCATTTGACTGGTCACTAGTCCTTCGATGCCGGGCTCAATGACCATGGCATCTTCAACCGGGTAATCCTAAATTCTTTTATTCGGTCGAGGCACTTTACTAAGATAGAGAATATTCTTGTTCTCTGCAACAAATTGACGCTTGATATACTAGGGGAGAAATTTGACTGCCTCTTTAGCTTTGAGTTAGTGGCTAAACTTATCGATAATTCCTTTGATGGCGTGGCTGACGACTTGGTTAGAGGTGTTGGCTTAGTTTGGGACGGACATCGGCTAATAATTATATTGGCTCAGTTAAAAGAGGAAAACAAATCAGTTGGCTTAGCTGTATCTTTCGATTATTTTGACTGGAGGCCTTCCATGCCAAACTCGACCCTTCCTGCCCTTCATTTCATAATAGTTGCACTCTGAGTGTCTGACATTCTCCAGCGGTGAGCTCCTCTTGGCAGTCTTGACTGGAGATGTTTGCCCGATAAAAAAGGTGCCCAGCATCTGTGCTTTGGCCTATCTGTATATATTAAGACGCTCCTGATTCTAGTCAGTTTTACTATTTGCTCTTTTCCTGGTTTTGTAGAATGTGCTCAAGCCTTCGCTTGGAGAGCAGGTTCGATAGAACAACTCATTTTTTGCTTCCTGTTTGGCTCTAGCGTGACTGATTGTCTGTAAAAAATTTCTCCTTTTCTCTGATTTGTACTGAGTGTTCGAGAAAGCCTAACTAGCATTCGATACCTCTCTGTTGTTGCCAAAATTATCAGCCTCTTTGGCAGTTTGATTAAATCTGATATTTGTTGTATTTCTCTGAGATTTCTGTCTTTTATCAGGCTGTTGCTTATTTTTGTTGATTTCAAGACTGCGGTAGAGTTAGTTGAGCTTGTAGATACGACGGTCGATATAAGATGTGTACTAACTGATATCACGAAGTTCATTCAAAGCATTGGACTCTAATTGTCGTGCGATGCTCATTAATGTAAAATTATTAGCAAAAACTAGAAATATAAATCGAGGATATTTGAATGGAATCATGCACAGTTGTCGGGGAGTCCTACGTCTCTGGGTGATACGTTTGTCGACAGTCCCATCCACTGTCTCATAGCCTTTATGATTCTGAAGTCTCTGTGGACGCGGGTGTAAACTCCTTGTTGCCAACTGCCATTCTCGATGCAGGTGTAGCCACAGACATCATCTCTATGGGCCTTGCTGTAAGGCATGCTCTTGCTGCACTTAGACCTACATTCGGAGGTCAGACATTTGTTGCAGTCTGAGTTACCATCGGGGAAGCCATATGCTCCTTGGGTTTCCATAAAGGTGTAGGAAGAAAGGACCAACTTTATCTGCCAGTTTCCGTCGGTTCGAGTGAACATCTGCACGTTGAAGTTTCTGTGCCTGTCGATGTTTTTCTCCTTGACCAGAACTGAACCTGTGTCTCCCATATCCCTTGATGATGATCCTGGGAACTGGTCGTCGTGGCAGTCGAGTTGAATGGCATACCTTTCTGAAGGAATGGGCCATCCGCAGAGAGGGAATTCTTTGGGATAGTCTGATTCCCATATTTTGACTTTGGCGATATCTTCCTGTGAGAGTCCAGCCTCTGCCATGTATTTTGCAAAAGTGGATCCGTAGTTGTAAGAGTTGTCTTGGCACATCAGAAGGTCCTTTTATCCCCCAATGATGACTTCCAAATAGGTGATGAAATCTTAGGGGATGTTTCCTCCGTGATTGGCTTTGAATTTGGCAAAAATGGCAGCCAGGTTAGAAGGAGAAATGTGCTTAGCAGCATCGATTCTGAAGCCAGAGAAACCAATAGACAGGAGAGATGTGAAGTAGTCAGCTATTCTCTGCCTAACGTAGTCAGTTTCAGTGTTGAGATCAGCCAAGTTGACCAACCATCCATAGTTGAGGATAAAACCATCAGTCCAAGAGTTGAGAGATCGGGCGCAGTGGAAGTCATTTGGACCATAGGGAACCGCAGGCATCTACATTCCTGGTCTGCTGCCAGTAAATCTCCAGTTCTCATATGCAAATCCTTGAGACCAGAAGGGACTACCTCCACTTGAATTTTTGCTGCCCCAGTAGACGCTGCCCGAACAATGTGTGGGGAACATGTCGTTGCCATTTCCAGCCATATGGTTGACAACAGCATCTGCGTAGACCCTCACTCCTTTTCTTCTGCAGGTGTTGATCATATTCCTCAAAGAGGATGGGTTTCCTTGTCTGGAGTACAGTCTGTAACTGCTGGGCTGATAGAGCCAGTACCAAGGGTTCAACTCTCCATTTTCGGGGTGCTCAAAATCAAGAATAGACTCTTGAGGAGGGAATACTTTGATGCCCATGTAACCTGCTTTCCCGATCATTTCGCACTCTTAAGCGATATCATCATAGGGCCACCCGAACATTTAAATGATGGCTCCTTTCTGTCCCCTTTTGTAATTATCAGGCTGATTGACTGTAGGGTGGTTCCACACGAAGTCGATCTCGTCCAGTACCAATGTAGCTTTGACAGCATCTCCGTCAAGAGCTTCAACCTTTATCTTCAGCAACTAGCTTGCTCCCTGGTTCACGAAGAAGCTGCTGGAGGAGGATTGCTCTCCATTGTAGTTATACCTGTATGGGAAGGAGAGTACCTCAGATTGAGATAGCTGTAGGCAGGGTTAAGGCGAGTCACAACTGTGATGTTGACCCCTGAGGCGGAGTAGGTGCTTCTGGCATATCCCACCAGAATATTATAGTCCTGGTAGTCTTACCTCCAGAGAGGATCTCCTCTCGGAGGCGTTTGAAAAGATCTGTTTTGCCATGAGGGGTCGTTGTCAGTTTGGCTCCCCTGACAAGCATTCTGATTATCAAAGTTATTGCAGCTATCCATGAATTTTCTGAAAGAAAAGGAGTGGCAGAGAGCAAGAATAGCAAGAAATGCTATGATGCTGTGGAGACGTATCATGCGCTAAGGAGAATAATAATAAAAGCAAAGGATCATATAAGAATTTAACTGAGTGGTCAAAATCAAATAAAGGGATAGATGATGCTGGCGAACTGTTGAACTTTATAATATTCTAGGGACAATAATTGAGGTCACAATTTACATGAAATCACTATTCAGCAAATACAGCAACTACCTGCTTCAACTCTCCAAAAAAGACCTTCTCTCCTAACTCAATCACTTCAACATTCCTCCTCCCATCAAAAATAACAAAAAGAGCTATATAGAAAGCATTCTCCTATCCGCCAAAACATAAAGCATTAAGGCCCGGCTGTAGGCCTTGGAAGAAGAAGATAAAAAAAGCAAGGAGGACAGGCCTCATGCTCTTCAGCTGGATTTGAGTCGAAAAATGGACCAGTTGTTATCAGCTGAGAGCAAAAAAGTAGAGGATAAGATCATGAATATTTAGAGGCACCTTGAGAACGAGCTAGCAGAGCAGTTTAAAGCTAGCAAGACAATAGATGTTTTGATGTAAGAAAATGAATCTTTGAGGAATAACATTTTTGGCATTGAAGAGATCGAGATCCGAAGGCTTCCTATATTGAATCAACTGTTAAACTCTCAGAACTAAATCAGGTTGCATCCCTCTAAGGTCTCAATGAGCCATCACCGTAACGTTGGATAACTATTGGATTCTTTCGTGACTTACAAGAGTGAGGAATACCTCCAGAACAAAGAAAAATAGCTCTACAGGAGGATGCTACCTAGGTAGACTGATGCCAAAGGTAACTGTATCCCCAATATTTTGATGTTATACTCCAGCAGAAAAGAGGAGGAATTTTTGTAAGACACACAGGATCCTCTAGAAAACCTTCTTTACTCCTCAAAAAGTGGAGGGTCTTCTCATTAACTCATCAATGGCATTTGCAACAAGATATTTCTGAGAGGTGCTTACTACAGAGCTATAATAAGTTCTCTTGACTTTGAGTCTCTTCATTTTTTAGTAAAATTTGTATCAGAAGTAAACAGGATGCCAGAAGTAGCAACATTGTCAATCTGCTCATCTCTATTGCGCCTGGTTGAAATGGTTCGCAACAACAGCAAGCACTTCCGTCATCCTTACTACAAGACTCTCCTTTCCATGAGTCTGAACGATAATGAAATCAAGCTACCAAAGTTAGAGGTCAGGAACAAGATGTACTAGATCGAGGGGTGGATATTAAGCAGCATCTAGCAGTTCAGAATGTTTGCTGAGAACTTTCCTTTGAGGAAGGACTTGCAGCTAGAATTCATGAGACATGTTGTGATTTACAAGGAGTTGAAGCGAAAAATTATAAGAGATCTAGTCCAGGAAGAAAGTTCATAGGAGGAGAGAGACTCTTACATTGCTAGGATGGAGAAGGAGCTAGAGGAGTTTATGCTGACTGATAAAGCTGACATTTGGAATGTCTTTGAGTTGACTGAAAACGAACAATTTAACCAAAAGATCCAAGAAATTATTCTTTTCTTCAGCCCTAACAGGGCGCCAGAAGCAATCCTATAACAGCTGTCTCTTTATCAGCTCATTCTGCACTATATCGTTGAACTTTAGCAAATGGAATTAGGAGCAGACTTGTTCAATAAAATTGTCAAGGACAACATCTTCCTTCTTCAACACAGCCTGGGATTGCCATTTAAAAATGTAGTTGATTCCTAATACATCTACAACATTATATAGTTGACCTTAAAACTCAGCAGCTATGTCAACAAGACCGATTTCGCAGCCATGTTTGTTGCTATTTGGTAGCACTACAAAAGTATACACTCAAGCCAGGATATCATGAGCCCAGGGTAAGGAAAAAGTTTCATTCAGCTGACTCGTTTAGGCTCACACTTGGGAAAGGTACATGAGTCAGTGAAATAATATATCTTTTCAGGCTAGTAGTACCTGTTGTTCCTGAACAGGTACATTGAACTTCTAGTGGAGGGTAAGTAACAGTCAGCAGACAAAAAGGCCATTGTTGATATGCTGAAAGAGGACGTTCTTTCCCTTATAGCCCCTTCTTCCTCATGATATCTATACTTCAGCCATATCAAAATACACCCTGTATCACTTGAGATAAAGGATGAACTATCATTCAGTACTGTCCTCTCTTGTCAGTAAAAGGCTTGGTCTCGAGCTCCACTTGGTCCTCATGAATCCATATCTTGTACAAAAACTCATTCATTGTGAACTTGAAGGTCACAGGCACCATGTGGTTTTGAACAGGCTCAGGAATAGTCTGATTGTTCTCAACTACCAGCACTCCCACACTCTTCCTCAGGTACTTGCATAGCTCTTGAGATAACTCCTTTTGGATCTCTTCTGGGGATGTGAGGTACTTCCTAGCGATCTTCGGAACAAGGGTGGAGATGAAGTTAGTCTGTGCGGTTTCGAGAGGAGGTTATTCCACGAAGTTGACCTTGAAGTTTCTGGGAGGGCTGCGTACAGAAGGCCTTTTGTATGCCATTATGATTTGATTATAGGTTCCTTTGCTAAAACGGTAAGTGTAGTGTTGATAAAATATCGAAATCACTCGTAGGTTCTGATAGTGTTGGTGCTCTTGATCTGACTGTTATAGAACTGCCGATAGATGCCTGTTTTTTTGCCACCTTCGTGCAAGGCTTTTATTTTAGAGGTTCCTATTGTCGAGTAGT
>Ga0210025_1000898_pt1 | contig 35133 bp, 32 predicted proteins | sample CryGeyme20150102_FD_183989 | JGI IMG/M metagenome (GOLD analysis project Ga0210025, IMG submission 183989) | Groundwater microbial communities from Crystal Geyser aquifers in Utah, USA - Crystal Geyser metaG 2015-0102 (SPAdes) (version 2) | ecosystem: Environmental > Aquatic > Deep subsurface >... | reverse complement strand
AGCTCCAATAATTTTAGCGCGGCCATAGACGATCTTGGCGTTTGGCAGGGAGCTTTGAGTGCGTCTCAGGTGCAAGAAATTTATAATCTTTTTTGACAAATAACACATAAAACTTGCGTTTTTTAATGTTTTATTGTACTATAATGGGGTTATTAGGGTAAGCGGGCGATCGCTCTTCTTTTTTAAAGAAGAGAGGAAAGTCCGGACTTCAAGCAAAACGATAGTGGGTAACGCCCACCGGGTTTGCGATAATAATCGTAAATTTAGGGATAGTGCCACAGAGACAATACTAATTCTGGAATTTGACAGGATTAAAGGTGAAAAGTAATCGGGTGTCTTTAGAGGCTACCGATTTCGGCCTCCGGTGACGGAGAGACCGTGGTAAACCCTATCGGAAGCAAGAGCAAACTGGTTTTTTCTTTTTGACTAAACCAAGAAAAGTGGCTCGCTCGAGCCCATTAGAGATATTGGGCCTAGATAAATGATCGCTAGAACAGAATCCGGCTTACGGCTGTCCTGATAACAAAATTTATTTTTATGAAAAAAATTGAGTCATTTTTTTCCATTCTCTTTGTACCGGTAGATTTTATTATTCTTCTTTTAGCCGGTGCTTCCGCTTACTCTTTAAGATTTTCCGGTTGGTCGGCTAGTATTCGGCCGGTCATTTTTAATTTACCGTTTTCGGAATTCTTTAAGTCTTTAGCCCTGATAGCTGTTTTGTGGGTGATAATTTTTGCCATTGCCGGTTTATATAGTATTAGAAACGCTCGTCAGGTGGCAACGGAATTACAGAAAATATTTCTTGCTTGTTCAACCGGTTTAGCCTTGATTGCTATTGTCATATTTTTTCAACGCGAATTATTTGATTCGCGTTTTATTGTTTTAGCGAGCTGGTTCTTTGCCATTATTTATTTGAGTTTGGCGCATTTTATTATTCGTTGGTTTCAGCGTTTTCTTTTTAAATATGGCGTGGGAGTACACCAGGTTGTTTTAGTGGGAGCTTCTCAGACTGCGGAAAATTTATTGGAAGAATTTTCACGTAGTAAAAAATCCGGTTTTAGTGTTGCTAAACATATCCGTGATTTTTCTTTAGAAACTGCGCAAGAACTAGCTGAATTTCTTGAGGATCATGAGGTAGATGAAATTATTCAGAGTGACCCTAATTTAAGCAAGGGAGAAATTTTGCGACTGTATGATTTTGCCAATGAGCATCACCTGACTTTTAAATATGTGGCGGACTTATTGGAGGTGAAAGTATTAAGGACAGAAGTAGCGGAAATTATTGGTATCCCGGTCGTGGAAGTGAAGAGAACCACTTTAGACGGTTGGGGAAAAATCTTTAAAAGAATCTTTGATATAGTCGTTTCCGCTATATTGATTATTATTCTATCACCGATAATTTTGTTAACTGTTTTCTTTATTGTTGTTGATTCGCGCGGACCGATTTTATTTTCTCGTCGTGATGACGGTACTTATGTCACTCGTATCGGAGCCGGTGGTAAACCTTTCCGTTATTTTAAATTTCGCTCCATGATTCCTAATTCCGATAGCATGCGTTATAAGGAGTTGGCGGATCGTAATTTGCGCGCGGATGGACCGATGGTTAAAATTAAAGATGACCCGCGTGTCACACGCATCGGTAAATTTATTCGTCGTTGGTCTTTAGATGAGCTACCGGAATTATTTTTGGTCTTTATGGGTCGCATGAGTTTAGTGGGACCGCGTCCTCATTTACCGGAAGAAGTCGCTAAATATGAAAATTATCACAAAAAAACTTTAACTATAAAGCCTGGTATTACCGGCTTAGCTCAAGTTTCCGGACGTAGTGATTTATTGTTTGAAGAAGAGGCTAAGCTGGATGTTTATTATATTGAGAATTGGTCTTTAATGTTGGATATTTCTATTTTACTCCGAACGCCATTTGCCGTTCTCAAACATCGTAACGCCGAATAATTTATTAAATTGCCCGATGACGGGTCCCTTAAACATGAAAGTTGCTCTAATTCATGACCACTTAGCTCAAGATGGCGGTGCTGAAAAAGTACTGAATATTCTCGCCGGTATGTTTCCGGAAGCGCCAATTTACACTCTCTTGTCAGAAGAAAAAAACGTCAATAAATATTTTAAAAATAGGCAGATAGAAACTTCTATTATTCAAAAGCTCCCCGGTGGTGTTAAACATTATCAGTGGTATTTATTGTTTATGCCCATGGCCGTGGAGTTTTTTGATTTACGTGCTTATGACCTGGTGATTTCTGATACCAGTTCTTTTGCTAAAGGAGTGATTACTAGACCGGAAACTTTACATATTTGTTATTGTCATACGCCTACTCGTTATCTCTGGAGTGATACTCATCAATATATTAATGAGCTGAAGTATAATAAGTGGTTTAAGAAAATTATTTCTTACGTTCTTAATGGTTTGCGTATTTGGGATCGGGCCGCGGCCGATCGGGTAGATATGTTTATCGCTAACTCTAAAACTGTTCAAAAAAGAATTACTAAATATTATCGTCGTGATTCCGTGGTCATCTATCCGCCGGTAGAAACAGAAAAATTCACGCCTCTTGATTTAAACGCGCAGTCGGCAGAAGAAAAATATTTTTTGCTTGGCTGTCGTTTAGCCCCTTATAAGAGGGTGGATATAGTAGTAGAAGCTTTTAAAAGTTTGGGAGAAAATTATAAATTAAAAATATTTGGGGATGGCGTTGATTTATCGCGCTTGCAAGACTTGGCAGGCGGAGCTTCTAATATTGAATTTTTAGGCAGAGTAAGCGAGACGGAAAAGGTGCAGCTCTTTGCCGGTGCGCAAGCGTTTATTAATCCCCAAGAAGAAGATTTTGGTATTACCGTTGTGGAGTCAATGGCGGCCGGACGACCAGTCATCGCTTATCGCCGGGGCGGGGCAACAGAAACTATTATAGAAGGGAAGACGGGATTATTTTTTTCTGAGCAGACGGTTAGCTCTTTAGTCGCAACAATTAAAGAATTTAACTCCGCTGATTTTAATTCGCAAGAAATTAGACAACATGCCGAAGAATTTTCTGTCGCTAATTTTCAGAAACAATTAAAAGATTTTATTGCTCAGCATTATCAAGAAGAGGATAGAAAATAAAAAGGACGAGATTATATGAAAATAGGTGTGGATATTAGAGTATTAATGGATAAGTATTATAGCGGTGTATCAGAATATACCGCTAATTTATTAATGGCTATTTTGCGCCAAGATAAGTTAAATAATTATAAATTTTTTTATAATTCTTGGCATGATTTAGGCGGTCGTTTAGATCGTTGGCAGCAGGAAAATTCGGAACTGATAGGCACTCATGTTCCTAATAAGATTTTTTATAGTTTACAAAAATTTTTAGCTTATCCTAAACTGGATAAAATTTTGGGCGGTGTAGATATTTTTTGGTCACCGCATTTTAATTTTAGCAGTTTTAGCGGTTCCGCCTCCGGTTTAAAAAAAATTATTACTGTTTGTGATTTGTCATTTTTAAGATACCCGGAATTTTTTAGTTGGCGCAAACGTTTATGGCACGGCGGTTTGGATATAAAAAAACTTTTGCGAGAGTCGGAGTCCATCGTCGCTATCTCCGAACATACTAAGCGAGATATCATTGAACTTATTGGTATTGATGCTAAAAAAATTACTGTAATTTATCCCGGTAATAATATTAGTCGTTCTCAGCCGGCAGCAGCCGCAAAAGAACATTTTTTACGGCAACATGATTTAATTATAGATGGTGAGCAGGGAACCGCCCCTTTTGTTTTATTTGTCAGCAATATTGAACCGCGCAAAAATATTAAAGGATTAATTGAAGCTTTTAATATACTGCGGAATAAATATCAATCCGACCTCAAGTTGAGCAAGCTTAAATTAGTGTTAGCCGGAGCTAGCGGTTGGAAGAATAAAGCAATTTATCAAGCTTGGCGTCAGTCACCTTATCAAAAAGACATTAAATTTTTAGGCTATATCAGTCAGGCAGAAAAAGAAATTTTGTATGATAGTGCCGCCATGTTGGCTTACCCCTCTTTCTATGAAGGTTTTGGTTTTCCTCCGCTAGAGGCTATGACTTTTGGTCTTCCCGTAGTTTGTTCTAATGTGGCTAGTTTACCGGAAGTGGTGGGTGAGGCGGCTATTATGATTAATCCTTTTGATTCTGAAGAAATAGCCGAAGCTTTGGCTAGCATTTTAATAGACGATGATTTGCGGGAGAGTCTAATTAATAAGGGCTATGAACGAGCTAAACTTTTTTCTTGGGACAAGACGGCGGGAGAATATTTACAATTATTTAAAAGTTTATGAGATTTAAAAAACTTGCCGAAAATTATCGACAAGTTTTTTTGTTGATGTGCCGCGAGAGGGACTCGAACCCTCATGGGGTTGCCCCCGCACGATTTTGAGTCGTGTTCGTCTACCAGTTCCGACATCGCGGCGATTAGCTAAATAACTTAGTAAAAGTCTTAATTAAAGTCTAAGATAAATTACAAAAATAGTATAGTAAATAAGCTTTTAATTGTCAAAGGAATTTCTTTAAGATATAATGAATTATAGTAAATTTGATATGGGAAAAATAATCGCGATTGTTAATCAAAAAGGTGGGGTTGGAAAAACTACCACAGCCGTTAATTTAAGTGCCTACCTAGCTCATCTTGGTAAGCAGGTTCTTTTAATTGATGTTGACCCGCAAGCTAACGCCACTTCTGGTTTAGGCCTTGATCATCGTAACTTGGAGGCGGGTATTTATGAATCGTTAGTCGGTAATAAGCCTGTTTTTGAAATTATTAAACGGACGGTGCAGTCCGGTTTACAAATAGCGCCTGCCACTCTCGCTCTCGCTGGAGCAGGGATAGAAATGGTTACCCTAGATAATCGGGAATTTCGTTTGTCTCAGATTTTAGAAGATGTAAAAAAAGATTTTGATTATATTATTATTGACGGACCACCTTCACTTGGTCTTTTAACGGTTAATAGTTTGGTAGCGGCTGATGAGGTCTTAATTCCGATTCAAAGCGAATATTATGCCCTAGAGGGACTCAGTCAGCTCTTGGAAACGATTAGCTTGGTGCAAAATAATTTAAAACCGAATCTGGGAATTATGGGAGCAGTGATTACCATGTTTGATCGTCGTAATAAATTGTCGGAGTCGGTGTTAAAAGAATTATATCAATATTTTCCCAACAGAATATTTCGTTCCGTTATTCCTCGCAGTGTTCGTTTGGCGGAAGCGCCAAGTTATGGACGTTCTATTCTCCATTACAATCCCAAGTCAAAAGGGGGTCGAGCTTATGAAGGTTTGGCCAGGGAAGTAATGAGTTTGGAAAAATAATTTATACAAGAAGAATATTCTTTAATCAAAAAATATATGCCATCAGGTCTAGGCCGAGGACTCGGCTCCTTAATTCCTAAAAAAACTGTTACTTACGGACAAAATCCTTTTGCGACTGGTGCGGCTGCGGAAGATGCTGTAGTCTTAAATGACTGTGATAGAGTATTAAAAATAAATCCAGCGCGGATTGTTATTAATCCCCAACAACCGCGCACTCATTTTAATGAAGCGGCTCTTAACGATTTAACTCAGTCTGTTAAACAACACGGCATTATTCAGCCTTTGATTGTTACTAAAAAAGGTGATGATTTTGAGCTGATTGCCGGTGAGCGTCGTTGGCGCGCGGCTAAAGCCTTAAATCTCAAAGAGGTCCCAGTAATTGTGCGAGCAGAACAAGAACAGAAAAAATTAGAGTTGGCCTTAATTGAAAATTTACAACGGGAAAACCTTAACCCCCTGGAAAGTGCGCGGGCTTATCAGCGCCTTATTAGTGAATTTAATATTACCCAAGAAGAAGCGGCGCATAAATTAGGTAAAGCTCGTTCCAGTATCGCCAATGCTTTACGGCTTCTTTCGCTTCCGGCAGCCATTCAGGAGGCTTTAGCGGCCGGTAAAATTACAGAAGCACATGCTAAATACCTTCTCGGCTTGGAGGGAGAAGATAAACAGCTCAGCATGTTGAAGAAGATAATCCGACAGAATCTAACAGTAGCGGAAACCGATAAAGAAATAAAACGCTTGGGTGGCACCAAAGCGTCTAAACCTAAAGATTATTTTGATAAAGCTAAAGAAGATGAGCTCGGTGAATTTTTGAGCACAAAAGTGGAAATTAAGCGGCAAGGGAAGGGCGGTAAACTTATTATTGATTTTTATAGCGAAGAGGAGCTTGGCGATATCGTCAAGAAAATTAAGTAGTGATTCTTTCAATTGTTTCTAATACTTTATCGTTACTGTAGTTAGTAATTGAAATATCTTTTTTCTCCTCTTTTATTTTTTGGACTTTATTTAAAATAGAATTTATTTCATTTCTATGAAGTTCACTGTTCGGATCATTTTTATCTTTTAGTAACTTTAAGTAATAATTTAATTGTGTTACTACTTGGCGATAAAAAACGACTTGAGCCGGATGTTTGAGTAATTGTTCTGTTAATTTTGTTTGACGTTTTTCCGGGTCTAAATCTAAATTTTTTAAATTTTCAAATACTTTTGGGTCGGATAATGTTCGGGCAACTGCACAGAGTTGCATTAATTCATTAACATGGTCAGAATCTAAGCCAATAATTACCGGAATAATCGTTGTTAGTTTTCCTCGAAAATCTTTATTAATGGCAGATTGGAAATATTTTACTTCAGGCAACTTTTGCTTATCAAGATTCATTATTTTTTTGACGTTTTTTTCAAGCTTTTTTTCTAGAGCATAAACATCACTATTGCGCGAAGCGTCAATTCCCAGGGCAATTCTATCTATATTATCTTCATTGGCAACTTCGTTGTCGCCCATAAATTCATATATTACGTCAACCCCGTTTACTATATCATCAAAGCGACTAGTTAGATTTGAGCGCGTATTTTTACCCATCCATTGATAGCGCTCGCCATCAGAAGCAATCATTATTTCTAAAATTTCTGAACGTTTTTCACCATCGTGAATTTTTTCAATATCCGCCCGACTCAAGTGCTCTAATTGATTTTCAAATTTTTCCTCAAATCGCTCAACCATCGCTAAATCTCGGTTTATTGACTCATCGCTAAAAATATCAGTAAAATCTTTTTCTTGAATTCTTACTTTGCCGGGATTTTTTAGAATAATCTCGGTATTTTGTTTATGTTGTTCAATAACTAGATCTTTATCTAAATTATTGAAAAAAGAGTTTTCATTCATATGAAATTAATATCCCATAAAAGTCTAGAATTTACAAGTATTGCTTATTTATTTCTAATTTCTTGGGAAAATATTAATAGTTGCTAATCTTATCGTCATATACTAAAATGATAATAACTTTATAATTTTTTATCAAATTTTTCATGTCTTTTGTCCATCTCCACAATCATAGCCATTATTCTCTTTTAGACGGTTTAACCAAGCTGGATGAGATGGTTAATTATGCCAAAGAACAGGGTTCGCCGGCTATTGCCCTGACTGATCATGGCACGATGTACGGGATTATAGAGTTCTATCAGAAGGCTAAAAAGGCCGGTATTAAGCCGATTCTTGGCGTGGAGACCTATCTAGCGCCTGCTTCACGTTTTGATAAAAATATCAGAAGCGATAAGGGACACCATTTACTTCTTTTAGCTAAAAATATCACTGGTTATAAAAATTTAATTAAGCTTGTTTCTATAGCCCATTTAGAGGGTTTTTATTATAAACCGCGAATAGATTGGGAACTTTTAACTAAACATCATGATGGTCTAATTGCGACAACAGCCTGTTTAGCCGGAGAAATTGCCGATTTAATCGCTTCGGATCGTTTAGATGAGGCGAAAAAAAGAATTTTAGAATATAGTGAACTTTTTGGTAAAGATAATTTTTATCTAGAATTGCAAGACCATCCGGAAATGCCGGAGCAAGTTCGCCATAACAAACAATTAATTGAATTTGCACGCGAACTCAATTTACCTTTAGTAGCGACTAATGATGTTCATTATTTAAAGAAAGAAGATGCTGAGGCTCAGGATATATTGCTGTGTTTACAGAATAAGAAAAAAAAATCCGATACTGATCGGATGACGATGATTGGTCGCGGTGATTATTCTTTACGTTCTAATGCTGATATGATTGCCGCATTTTCGGAAACACCGGAAGCTGTGGCCAACACTTTAAAAATAGCGGAGATGTGTAATGTGGAGTTGGAGTTGGGAAATATTCAAATGCCACACTTTGAAGTACCCGCTGGTTATAATGGAAATTCTTATTTACGGGAACTTTGTGAAAAGGGAATTAGTCAGCGTTTTTCCGACGCTGAGGCGTCTGAATTGAAAATCGTCAATGAGCGTCTGGATTATGAATTAGGGGTTATCGCTAAAATGGGTTGGCCGGCTTACTTTTTAATTGTGGCTGATTTTATAAGTTGGGCTAAGGGCAATAAAATTGTCGTCGGTCCCGGTCGTGGTTCGGCGGCCGGTTCTTTGGTTTGTTATTTAACCGGTATTACTAATCTTGATCCTTTAAAATATGATTTAGTTTTTGAGCGTTTCTTGAATCCTGAACGTATTTCCATGCCTGATATTGATATGGATTTTGCCGATATCAGACGGGGAGAGGTTCTGCGTTATGTGGAAGAAAAATATGGTCATGATCATGTTTCACAGATTATAACTTTCGGTACTATGGCGGCTAGAGCTGCGGTGCGTGATGTCGGGAGAGTTTTGGATGAACCTTATGAATTTTGCGATAAGATTTCTAAGAGCATTCCGATGTTTATGAAGCTGGGAGAAGCGATTAAGACGGTACCGGAAATACGAGAAATGTATAATAACGATCCGGCCGCTAAAAGAGTCTTAGATTATGCCCAGCGTTTGGAAGGGGTAGCGAGACATGCCTCAACGCATGCTTGCGGTGTTTTGATTACTAAAGATCCTTTGACTGAATATGTACCCGTTCAATACGCTTCCTCGGCTGACCGTAGCATTATTTCCCAATATTCTCTTCATCCGATTGAAGACTTAGGCTTGTTAAAGATGGATTTTTTGGGTTTGAAAAACTTAACGATTATTGAGTCGGCTTTAAAAATTATTAAAAATACACGCGGTCTAGATTTAGATATTGATAAAATTCCCCTGGATGACGCTAAAACTTATAAATTATTTCAAGACGGAGAAACTACTGGAGTATTTCAATTTGAATCTTCTGGTATGAAGCGTTATTTGCGTGAACTAAAGCCTACGGAATTTGAAGATATCATTGCCATGGTTGCTCTTTATCGTCCCGGTCCGATGGAATGGATTCCGGATTATATTACCGGTAAACACAGTGATAAAAAAACCACTTATCTACATCCGAAGTTAGCGCCGATTTTAGAAAAAACTTATGGTGTCGCTATTTATCAGGAACAGGTCATGCAAATCGCGCGTGATTTAGCCGGTTTTACTATGGGTCAGGCTGATGTTTTACGTAAGGCGATGGGTAAAAAGATTGTTTCTCTTCTCGCTGAACAAAAAGAAAAATTTATTGAGGGTTGCGTTAAAAATGGTGTCTATAAAGAATTAGGAGAAAAAGTTTTCTCTTTCATTGAACCTTTTGCCGGTTACGGTTTTAATCGTAGTCATGCCGCTTGTTATGCCATGATTGGTTATCAGACCGCTTATTTGAAAGCACAGTGGCCGGTAGAATTTATGGCCGCTCTCTTAACTTCAGATCAAGGGGATACCGATCGAGCGGCGGTGGAGATTAATGAGTGTCGTAATATGGGTATTAATATTATGGCGCCAGATATTAATGAGTCTTTTGATAGTTTTACCGTTGTCACTCCCGGCACTAAGGAAAATCAGGCTGTCACTCCGGCGACAGCGGAAAAGATAGACACGATTCGTTTTGGCCTGAAAGCTATTAAAAATGTGGGAGAACATATTGTGGAAGAAATTATTAGGGAACGTAAAGAGAATGGCCACTATCAAGACATTTTTGATTTATTAGAGAGAATTACGGATAAAGATTTAAATAAAAAATCGTTAGATAGTTTAATAAAGTGTGGCGCTTTAGATAATTATGGTGAACGCGGTTGGCTATTAGCAAACATGGAACGTCTTTTGAGCTTTAATAAAGAGTTAGCGAGAAACTCAGATAGTAAACAGGATAGTTTATTTGCTGATTTGCCTAGCGCTGGCCTAGGGCGGCCCACGCTTAATTCGGCTCCGCCGGCTGAATCCAACGAGAAATTAATTTGGGAAAAAGAATTATTAGGATTGTATGTGAGTGAACATCCTTATAATACTTTTCGTCCATATTTAGCTAAATATGCTATTTCTATTGCAGAACTGGGTGGACATAAAGGAGATGACCGAGTGATAACGGCCGGTGTTATTTCTACAATTAAAAAAATAATGACGCGTAAAGGGGAGTCTATGTTGTTTGTAAAATTAGAAGACGCGACCAGCACGGTTGAGCTTTTAGTTTTTCCGCGCTTGTTACAAGAAAATAGTGACCTCTGGGTTAGCGGTCAGGCCATAATACTTGATGGAAAAGTTTCTGATAAAGATCAGGAAATAAAAATATTAGTTAATCGCGCTTCCGCCTTAGATCATTTCAATCCGCTTGAGTCTATAGATGCCTTTAAAAAAATTGTTTTGGAAGGACCGTCAGCCGTCAGCTCACGTAACGGTTATAGAAATAATTACCGGTCGGCAGCTAAGTCAGAAAAACCTGTTGTGAAGCGGGAAGTTAATGTCGCTAAGACCGCAGTCGCTCCAGCTAAAGAAATTAGTAGGGCAACCGCCACTTTATCGGAACAGCCTATCCTGAGAACGGAAATTAATGTTGCTCCCGACCCCAAAGCTCTGCGCCTGACTTTTTTAAAGGAATTAAATCAGTCAGACTTAGAAAAAATACGAAATATTTGTCTGCGCTATACTGGCCCGAATGAAGTACGCTTGAGAATTATGCAAGATGGAAAGTCTCAAGTCATTAAGGCGCCATTTCTAGTGGATAACAATGAGAAGTTGCGTTCGGAATTATTGCAGGATTTTTCCGAGACTTTAAAAATAACGTAATAATTATTATTAGATTTATTTTTTGTTGGCGTGCTTTGAAATTTCTGCTATAATGTAAGAAGCTGACAAACTAGCTTCTTTTTTTGTAAATTTTTTAATTTTTCTCTTTCAATAATTATGCCTAGAGTCAAATCTTCTGACACCGCTCCTAAAAAAGCCCCTGTCAGGAAAAAAACCCTCACTAAAACAATTCATCCCAAGAAAAAAACTAAATCTATTTTGGTGGATGTTATTGAAGATGAGGCTTTGCCGTCAGAAAAAAAATTGGCTAGTGATTTTCTCGTGGAATCAGAAAATAAAAAGAAAAGAAAGGGCATGACGTCTCAGGCGGAGAAGACAACTTCAGAAATTAGTTCTAATCTTGATAGACAAAAAGAATTTTTTTCCAGTTTAGCTTTGAAAGAAAAATCTACAGATAACTCAAACGATGGACGAGGCGGAAAACAGGACCGGGAAGCTGGTAAAAGAAGTCTAGGACTTTATCGTCGCCTCGCGATTAAGTTTATTATTCTTGTAGTGGCCTTAGCAGTAATAGTTGCTTATTTTTCTTTTTCTAAATTAACCGTGGCTGTGAATTTGAAAGGTGAAACAATTAGTGATACTTTACTTTTAAAAATTTTTGATCCCAATAATACTGAGGTCCCCACAGTAGATGATGCTACTGATTCTATCACTAAAACCGCGACCGCCACTGTTTCTATGTTGCAAAATGATCCGCGTGAACCAATGGCCGGAAATATTAAGGAAATAGGCACCTCAGTAGATAAAACTTATTTGGCTACAGGAGAAACTTATTTGGGCGAAGAAGTTGTTGGTAGTGTGAGAATTATCAATAATTACAATAAAAGTCAGCCTTTAGTAGCTACTACCCGTCTCTTGAGTCCTGATGGAAAGTTATTTCGCATAAAAAACGCAGTTAATGTCCCGGCTGGAGGCGAAGTTACTGTTGATATCTATACCGATAAACCAGCCGAGAATATGGCCATTAGTTCTACTACTTTTACTATTCCCGGTCTTTGGCTCGGTCTTCAGGATAAAATTTATGCTAAAAATGACGCCCCCTTTACCTTCACTAAAAAAGTTCAGAAATATGTTACTGCTAATGACTTGGAAATGGCTGTAAAAGATATTGGAGAGAATTTAATTGACAATGCTAAGTCTAAGGCTGGTGCTGGTCAGAACTGGCTTTATCTGACTTTAACGTCGCCGGTTGTTAATATTGACGCTAAAGTTGGCGCCAAACAAGAAGAATTTACCGCTAAAGCGAGTGGTAAGATTGTGGCGGTGGCGGTTGATGTGTCTGAAATGTCTAAACTAGCGGCCGCCAAACTTAATTTGATTATACCCGATGATAAAGAATTGGCTAATTTTAAAGGTGACAACATTTCCTATAGTCTGGATAATTATGATGTTGCTAGTAAGACCGCGACCGTTAAGGCTAGTTTTAGCGGGACAATGATTTTAAGAAGTGATGCTCAAGTGATTAATCCTCAGCAGTTGGTTGGTTTAACCGATGAACAAATTAGAACTTATTTGAACAGTCGTCCGGAACTTAAGGAATATACTCTTAAATTTTCTCCAGCTTTTATGAAAAAAGCTCCCAGCTTAGTTGATCGTATTAAAATTGAAGTAGATAAAAATTAAAGAAGATTTGGTAAAATTAGAGAAGACGGGAAATCCTAGTTATATTAAAAAATACCGCATATGAGCGGTATTTTTTGTGTTTAATATATTGATGAGAATTTAGAATAGACCTAAAAATTTATAATTTTTCTTAGCTTTTTTAGTTTTATTATTATAAATTACTAAAGCTTCTTTAGCACTTTTATTGTCAAAAATAATAGAACCTAAAGCCGCTGTCAGACGCGTTGCTTCTTCTAAAGACCGTTGGTGTAAATTACGACCCATGGCCAAGCCGGTGGTTCCGGAGATTTTTATTTGTTCTTCTAACTCTTTTAGCATTTCCGATACTGTTCGGCGAGAACCACCAACACAAATCACCTTAGTGTGACCGGCCGCCATAACTGCTTCTTGAAATTTTTTCGCGGTTAGTTTGGTATTTTTGGAGCCGTAAGGATATTTTATTTTGACAAAGTCGGCATCAAGAGCCGCTGCCATCCCGGCTCCGCCGGCTATAGTATGAATATTTTCTTCTTTGACATTTTTTCCACGCGGATACATCCAAATAACGGCTGTTAATCCGGCTTGATGTGCCTGCCAAATGGCCGAGGCAGCCGTTGCCAGTAGTTGTGATTCAAATTTTCCCCCCAAATAAATTGTATAACCGATGCCGACGATATTTAAACCACTTTGTTTTTTGAATTTAACAATGTCTGCGATTGTCCACCAAGTTGGGCTGGAGTCTTTATCATCATTTGGTCCTAAATTACTTTTTCCGTTTAATTTAATGATATAGGGAACTTGCTTATAATTATGTCCATAATGAGAGATTAGACCGAGATGCGCTGCGAGAACGCCACCCTGAGAAGCGGCTGCTATTTTAAAAAGATGTTCCGGACTGGCATCTTCACTGGAGACATTAGCGCCGATGAAGTCATCGTTTAAATGTTCAACTTTTTGATCGCCGGCAATTAAAAATAAATTACCTCGATTTTTGGTTAATTTTCGATAGTTGTCACTATACTCACTTTTCTTATTGCCGGGGACACTTGCCGGTATTTTAAAATCGGTCATAAATTTTATAAATTTATAGTATTATGATATTATATAGTATAAGATACTTAAAATATTATATCATAAATATGGTGAAAGATAAAAACTTTAAGTTGGAAAAAGATTTGGCAAAATATGATAAGCTGGATAATCTTAGTTTGCGAGATATGAATTTCGGTTTGTGGTTGTCTCAGAAGCGACAAACATTTTTGCGTATTATCATTAGTTTTCTGGTTGTTTTGTGTGTCTTCTTTTTAGTTTATTCTGCTTATAATTATATTATTTATTTCATGAACGACGATCCTGTAACTGATGTTTATGTCCCGTTATCACCACGTCAGGTGACAGAAGATTTACAGGTTTCGGCTGTGGAAATTTTGCCCAGCGGTGACAGCCATGATTTGGCGGTGATCATAAAAAATCCCAATGAAAAATTTTCTGTTACTTTTAATTATTGCTTCATGTCTGGAGATAGTAATATTCTTTGTCGTAGTGATTTTATTTTACCAGCCGCGGAGAAACATATACTCGCCTTAAGCCAAGACTTACCCGATGGTTCTGGAGAAATTTTTTTGCTAGTAAGCGACGTCGTCTGGAGACGTTTTGACGCTCATCAGATTCCGGACTGGCAATCATTTATTTCTAATCATTTAAATTTTGAAGTTACAGATTCTAGCTTCAAACCGGCGGCGACTAATGGCTTATCGGATAAAGTAAATTTAAGTGCTCTTGATTTTTCCATTACTAACCAAACCCCCTATGGTTATTATCAAGCGCCTTTAAATATCTTGCTTTATAATGGTTCAATTTTAGTTGGCGTGCAGAGATATTTTCTCTCCAATTTTTTGCCGGGTGAAATCAGAAAAATTAAATTAAGCTGGTTTGATAATTTAAATAATGTGACCCGCACGGCAGTAGAGCCGGATATTAATATTTTGGATGATAATGTATATCTAAAATACCAAGGGGCGACAGTCAACTAATCGTCTGGTAATTATCTTTTATGTTTAGTCGTCTAAGAATATATTTAAGTAATTTTGATTGGATTATCTTTGCTGCTGTGTTTCTTTTGGTTGCCTTCGGTCTCTTAGAGATCTACAGCGTTGCTTTGGGGCAGGGTAGTTTTAATTTATTTAATTTCCAGAAGCAGCTATTACTCGCCGGCATAGGTTTCGCTGGCCTTTTTATTTTTGCGTTCTTTGATTCTTATTTTCTAAAAAGTTTGAATCGTTATTTTTATGTTTTAGCCGTTCTTTTATTACTGGGTGTATTAGTTTTTGGCGCGACTATTCGCGGTACTCGTGGTTGGTTTGCTTTTGCCGGTTTTAATCTACAGCCAGTAGAGTTTGTAAAAATAGTCTTAATCCTTTTTTTGGCTAATTTTTTTTCCGGTCTGGCGACTAAAGTCAAGACTATTAGACATTTCCTTTTTTCCGCACTCGGAGCCGGTTTTCTTATTACTTTAGCGCTTTTGCAGCCGGATTTTGGTTCAGCTATGATTTTGAGTGCTATTTGGCTGTTAATGATTATTGTTGCTGGATTTAATAAAAAATATTATTTGGCAGTTGGCATGACTGTTTTGGTTTTACTTAGCTTCTCTTGGTTTTTTCTTTTTAAGGACTATCAGAAAGAGCGGGTGATAAATTTTTTTAATCCGGGTGCGAATGCCCGGGAGTCAGGTTATAATATTTCTCAGGCTATTATTGCGGTCGGGGCCGGAGGTTTGACTGGCAAGGGGGTAGGCTTCGGGTCACAATCACAGTTAAAATTCTTACCGGAAGCTCAAACTGACTTTATTTTTGCGGTTATTTCTGAGGAATTGGGCTTTTTAGGGGTTCTTTTAGTCCTAAGCTTCTATGCCGTTTTTCTCTTCCGTTGTTGGCGTGTCTTGCCTGAAATTAAGAATGATTTCGGTATTTATTTCATAATTGGCGGCGCGGGCTTGATTTTTATTCAAATGTTTATTAATATTGGTATGAACCTAGGAATCATGCCGGTTGTCGGCCTGCCGTTGCCATTTATCAGCTACGGGGGAAGTTCTCTAGTCTCTCTCCTAATTTTAGTGGGCATTATGGAGAATATAATTATTAAATCAAAAATCAGTTTTTAATATGGATATTAAATTAACAGCGCAAAAACGTGAATCAGGTGAGAAGCTTAATAAGGATGTAGTTCCGGCAGTTTTATACGGCAAAGGACTTAATAATGAGCACTTAAAAATCAATAGAGTAGAATTTGAAAAGGTTTTTAAATTAGCCGGTGAATCTAACTTAATTAATTTAGATTTTGGTGATGGTGTGATTCCGGTTGTTGTAAAAGATACTCAGACTGATGTTTTAAAGGGCTTCTTCACCCATATTGATTTTTATCAAGTAAACATGAAGGAAGTAATCAAAGCAGAAATTCCTCTACATTTTATTGGCGAAGCTAAAGCGGTTAAGGAATTGGGTGGTGTACTTATTAAGGATATGGATTCCGTGGAAGTGGAATGTTTGCCCGGTGATTTGGTTGATCACATTGACGTAGATATTTCCGTTTTGAATGATTATGCCGATGCTATCCGCTTAGAGGATTTGAAGATTCCTAATGGACTTACTATTTTAAGTCAGACTAATGATATGGTGGCGGCCGTTAGAGAACCTCGCGTGGAGGTTGAGGAGGAAGTAGTGGAGACCGCGGAAGAAGGTGAAAAGAAAGAAGGTGAGAAGGGGGATACTGCCGGTGAGGGTGCTAAAGAAGAAGAAAAAAAGTAATTTAGATTTAAATAGAAAAATAAACCCCGGCTCTAAAGTCGGGGTTTTTGGTTTAATAGGTTGTCTTAAATACTAATTACCAAAAAACGATATTTTTTTCTTAAATCTTTTTTGCTGATTATATTGGCCGTCGGAAAGTATAATTTTGCTATTTTTTGACCAGAGATATTTTGACTGGGATCTATCTCGCAGATGAGGCTAATTTTTACTTCGTTTAAATTTAATTCTTTTAACTGCTTGAATAATTCTCGATAATATTTAAAGCCTTGTTTAGATCCATCTAGAGCTAATCGCGGTTCATGGTTAATGCCGGGGGACTTATTAATTTGAGTTGATGTTAAATATGGTAAGTTGGCAGCAATAATCAGATGTTTTTTGTTTAACTGATTTTGCTTAAATTTGAAAGCTTGCAGAAGATTTCCCCTGTAAAATTTAATTTTACTGCTGAGTTTGTGTTTAATGGCGTTTTGTTTAGCCACCTTTAAAGCGGGTGCAGAAATATCGCTGGCTTTAAACTCGGAATTTTTAAAAATATCATTCTTTAATTTTTTCAACTCACTAACCACAGCAATAATAATTGCGCCGGAACCGGTACCAATATCCACGATGGTACTGGTGACATGTTGCTGCTTATCTTTTTTTACTATATCAATAATTTCCTCTACCATCATTTCAGTCTCCGGGCGGGGAACTAAAACGGCTGGTGTCACCTTAAACTTTAGACCATAAAATTCTTTTTGCCCGGTTAAATAGGCGACCGGCCAATTATCTTGTCGTTTACGGCTCAGGATGAGAAATTTTTTATGAGTTGCCTTATTTATTGGTGTCTCGGGGTGAGTTAAGAGAAATTCTCTATTTTTTTGCAATAAAAAAGAGACGAAGATTTCCGTCTCTAAACGAGGTAAAGCAGATTGGGCGAAGATGTCGGCGATAGTCATATTAAGCTTTGTTAGCCGCTGTGGCCTCTTTATCGGCTTTTCTTAAGGCAGCTATGATTTCTTCTATTTCTCCATCTAAAATACGATTTATACTATGCCAAGAAATATTAATGCGATGATCGGTGACACGATCCTGGGAAACGTTATAGGTGCGAATTTTATCGACGCGATTACCGGCCCCGACTTGAGTGGCATGAGCGTTGGAGCTAGCAATACGACGGTCATCTTCTTGTTTGGCAAGCAGACGGGAACGAAGTACTTGAAAGGCCCTTTCTTTATTTTGATGCTGAGAGCGTTCGGTTTGTGAGCTGACGGTAATGCCGGTCGGAAGATGGACTAAACGAATAGCTGAATAAGTGGTATTAACGCTTTGCCCACCCGGGCCGCTGGAACAAAAAATATCAATCCGGACGTCGCCCGGTTTTATTTCTAAGTCTACTTCTTCTGCTTCGGGCAGAACGACGACCGTTGCTGTAGAAGTATGAACTCGTCCTTGTTTTTCGGTAGTAGGGACTCGTTGTACACGGTGAGTACCGGCTTCTAATTTTAAGGCACCGTAAGCACCGTCACCTTTTATTTCAAAGACAACTTCTTTAAAGCCACCAATACCAATAACACTGGAATCAATTAAACTTAATTTCCATTTGCGGCGTTCACAATAACGAGAATACATGCGAAAGAGGTCACCAGCGAATAAAGCGGCTTCATCACCACCGGTACCGGCCCTGATTTCTACAATGGCATTCTTCTTATCCTTTGGGTTATCGGGATTGATTTCTTCTTCTAACTCTTCTTTAATTTCTGTCGCTCGTTTTTCTAGCTCTAATAATTCTTCCTGAGCCATAGCGCGTAGTTCACCATCTTGTTCAGAATTTATAATCTCTTTATTTTGACTAATATTATCTTCAGTTTTTTCCAATTCTAAAATCAGCGTCATGGCCTTTTTTAGACTGGCGTGTTCTTGAGAGATTTTGACGAGTTCCTTTTGGTCGGCGATTAAGGCCGGGTCCATTAATTGCTGTTCCAGGTCGGAAAAACGTTTTTTGATGTCTGCGAACATAGATAATTTTAATTAAATAAAAATCGGGCAACAAAAAAACAAGCGGTTTATAATCATTTTAGCAGGAAAGCCAAATAATTACAGCCGCTTGTTTTGAGTAGCTATTTTTTACTTAATTTTACCTGAGCAATTTTTTTCAAATCTTTAGTCTTAACAACCACTTCTTTCTTAGCGCGAACTTCAGCGCGAGCAGCTCTCTTAACTTTCTTACCTTTTTTAATCTTAGCTACTCCTTCTTGAGCGCTAACCTTAGCGGTAAACTTTTCTACGCGACGAGCGGAATCAACCAATTTTTGCTTACCAGTATAGAAGGGATGGCAGGCTGCACATAGTTCAACTTTAATTTCCGGTTCGGTGGAGCCGGTTAGGAAAGTATTACCGCAGACGCAAGTTACCTTGCAATCAGAGTAGTATTTAGGATGAATATTCTCTTTCATATCTGACATTAAAAAAAATTTTATTGATTATTAATAAAATTTCTTGATATTATTTATCTATAATTTATGTTAATATAATGCTAGCATAGCTTTTAAATTTACGCAAGCCTGCTATAATATTAGGGAATATTCTGAGAACTTATGACTAAAATAGAAAATATCGCCAAAAATACCTCATATCTGACTTTAGCCCTGATTCTTCAGAAAATTATATCTTTTTCTTACTTTACTCTTTTGGCTCGTTATGTCGGGCCGGCCGCTTTGGGTCAATATTACCTTGCTATTTCTTTTACCACGATTTTTGCCATTTTTATTGATCTTGGTTTTGCTAATGTTTTAACACGAGAAATAGCTAAAGACAAGGATAGAGCTTCTAGCTGGCTGGGAAATATTTTGAGTTTAAAATTGCCATTAACTATTTTAGTGTTATTGGCTGTTTTTATTTTAATTAATGTCTTGGGTTATGATTCCATGACTAAAGCCTTAGTTTATGTGTCTTGCATTTCCATGGTCTTAGATTCCTTTACGGCGACATTTTTTTCGGCTGTACGTGGTTTTCATAATTTAAAGTATGAAAGTATATCTTCCGTTGTTTATCAGTTAATAGTATTAATTGTTGGTTATAGCGCCTTACTTTTGGGTGGTGGCTTGATTTTAGCAATAGGAGCCTTGGCGCTAGCTAGTATCTATAATTTTGTTTATTCCTGGTCGGTAGTGAGGCGTAAGTTACAAGTTGGCGTCCATTTTCTTTTTGATAAGCCCTTAATAAGAGAAATTTTAGTAATTAGTTGGCCTTTTGCTGCTTATGCTATTTTACAGAGAGTTTATACTTATTTAGATTCGGTTTTATTATCGGTCTTAGCGGGTGATGTTCAGGTTGGTTTATATCAGGTAGCTTTTAAAATTATTTTTGCCTTACAATTTTTACCTTTAGCTTTTACAGCTTCTTTATACCCGGCTCTAAGTGCTTATTGGCATTCTAATCGAGAACAACTGGCGGTGTCTTTTGAAAGGGCAATGAATTATTTAATTATTATATCTCTACCAATTATTGTTGGAGCCGTGGTATTAAGCGATAAAATAATATTATTGTTTAAGGATGGTTATGCCGGCGCGGCTTTGCCTTTAAGAATCTCTATTATTTCGTTATTTTTTATTTTTCTGAATTTTCCCGTTGGCGCCTTACTCAATGCTTGCGATGAACAACGTAAGAATACTCGCAATATGGCGATTGTGCTGTTTGTGAGCATAGCTATGAATTTATTCTTAATCCCTCGCTGGCAGGCAGTGGGAGCCAGCATGACAGTCTTAGCTACCAGCGCGTTGATGTTTATTCTTGGTATATTGGTAGTAAGAAAAATTATTACTTATCGTATCGGCAAGAATTTATTAGTTTTTACTAAAGTCTTTCTAGCCTCTCTATTAATGGGCTTAGTAATCTGGGTAGGACGAGAATATTTCAATGTTTTTATTACTACTATTTTAGGAGGCTTACTTTATTTTTTCATCCTTTTCCTTTTAGGCGGGTTTAGTCGTAACGATATTTTAAGTATTTATCATTCTTTCAGAAAATCTGACACCGGAGCCGTGAAAATTAACACGAATTTATGAAAACATTATTAATCACTTTAGAATACCCGCCCTTTAAAGGTGGCATAGCCAGTTATTATTCTAATTTGCTTAAGTCATGGCCACTTAACGAAGCTCTGGAGATTTTAGATAATAATAAAAATCAACTTGTAGTTACGCAAGGTTTGTTTGCTTGGCGGCGCGCTTTTAAAACTGTCTGGCAACGTTTACAGAAAAACGATATCTCTTATATTCTGGTCGGTCATATTCTACCTTTAGGCACGGTGACTTTTATATTGTCTTATTTAAAGTCATTTAAATATGCAGTATTTTTGCACGGCCTTGATTTCAATGCTACTTTAAATTCTCCGCGAAAAAGATTCCTCAGCGCTTTAATTCTACGACGAGCGGACAAAATTATTTGTGCCAATAATTACACAGCTGGTATAGTAGCGGATTTTTATCCGGCCGCTTGTAATAAGATTAAAGTGGTTAACCCTGGAGTGACGGGCCCGGATGATGAGGAGATAAATAAAATTAGCAATACGGTCAATCTAGACAGCCGATATAACTTAAAAACTCGCCTTATTTTATTAAGCGTTGGTCGCTTGGTACGACGTAAGGGCGTGGATTATGTTATTAAAGCTATAGAACAAATGTCCGAGCCCGAGAAAAAAAATTTAGTTTATTTTATTGCCGGTGCGGGACCTGATGAAAAATATTTAAAATCATTAGTTGCGGCAGAAGATACAAAAAGAATTATTTTTTTGGGAGCGGTAGATGAAAAAGATAAATGGCGCTGGTTAAAAAGATCGGATATATTTATTATGCCGGCCCGTAATATTAAAGGTGACGTGGAGGGCTTTGGCATCGTCTATTTGGAAGCTAATTTAATGTCTCGTCCTGTTATTGCTGGTAATTCCGGCGGAGTAGGCGATGCGATACTTGATTCTTATAACGGCCTCTTGGTAGAAGCGGAAAATATTGCTAGTATAAAAGCGGCGATAATTAAACTCGCTGGTGATGCTCAGCTCAGAAAAAAATTAGGAGAACAGGGAAGAGAGAGAGCACTTAAGGAATTTAATTGGTCCGGACAGGCTAAAAAAATAATTGATATTATTAATACACAGAATTTATGATTTCTATAATTATTCCGGTTTATAATCAGGCCAAGAAGTTAATAAAAACTTTAGAGAGTATTAATTCTCAGAGTTGGCGTGATTATGAGGTAATAATCGTTAATGATGGTTCACGCGATAAGGTGGAAGAAATATTTACCGCTTATTTTAAAGATTTACAGACGGAAAATAGTTACTTGTTTATTAATCAAAAAAATTTAGGGGCGCCAGCCGCTCGTAATCGCGGTGCGCGCGAAGCTAAGGGTGACTTTTTGTTTTTTTGTGATGCTGATGCGACTCTAGAACCAACAGCCTTAGAAGAATTAGTCGCAGCCTTACAGACTAATCCTGAAGCCAGTTATGCTTATCCTTCTTTTCATTGGGGGAGAAAATTATTTAAAGTTGGTCCTTTTGATCAAGAAAAATTAATGAGTGGCCCTAGTATTCATACTATGGCCCTTATTCGTCGCAGTGATTTTCCGGAAGCTGGTTGGGATGAAAGTATTAAAAAGTTTCAGGACTGGGACTTATGGTTGACGATGTTGGCGAACGGTAAATATGGCGTGTGGGTTGATAAAGTTTTATTTCGCGTGACGCCAGGCGGTGTTTATAGCTCCTGGCTGCCGTCCTTCGCTTATAAATTATTGCCATTTTTACCGGTAGTAAAAAAATATCAAGCGGCTTTAAAAGTAATTAAAGAAAAACATGCTTTGGACCAAATCGCCCAATAAGTTTTGGTTAGTTATTACTGCCGTCATTTTGTTAATGGTTGGAATAGTTTTTATTAGCATCCTGAATTTTTATTCTTCTCCTAGAATTTTGCCGACAGCGACTGTTAGTGTCCAAGAGAAAACTATTAAAGTAGAGCTTGTTGCTACTGCGGCCGACATGTATCGTGGTTTGAGCGGTCGAAGTTCTCTGTGTCCGGACTGTGGGATGTTATTTAATTTTCCTAACAGCGGAGAAAGAAAGTTCGTGATGCGTGATATGAAGTTTCCCCTAGATATTGTTTTTATTAGTAATGGTCGGATTATTAAAATTGACGATAATTTAGCGCCCGCGGGCGATAGACCGGAAATAATTTATAGTAGTGAGGGGGAGGCTAATCAAGTTCTGGAATTAAACGCCGGTTATACTACGCAAAATAATATTAATGTCGGAGACTTTGTTTCTTTTAATCCCTAGTTTATGTTAGCAATAAATTACCGAAAAATATCAATTATTCTCGGCCTGTTTTTATTAACAGAAATTTTGTCTTATATTGGTTTTGCTTCATCAATTGCTAATCCTTTTATTTTTGGTTTTTTTATTTTGACAGCCCTGTTTGTCACTGTTTATAAATTAGAATATGGCATTCTATTGGTTGCGGCGGAGTTATTGATATCATCTTTCGGTTATTTAATTTATTTAGATTTAAACGGTAGTCGTTTATCTCTGAGAATAATATTATGGCTCATAGTCATGGCAGTGTTTTTCTTCCAATTCTTAGGGCAATTAATTAAAGAGAAAAATCAGTCAGTTTATTGGAAAAATCTTAAGGATTTTGTCGCTTGGAAATGGTTTTTCCTCTTAGCTTTTTTTATTTTAATCGGTTTAATAAATGCCATTTTTCGCGGTAATGATTTAATGACGGTTTTTGCCGATTTTAACGCTTGGTTATATTTTCTGATGTTACTCCCAGTTATTGCGGTATATAGTCATTCTGAAAAGAGCATCGTGACTGGTCAGATATTAAGCGGTAAACAATCATCGGCTAAGTTAGAACTTTTATTAAATATATTTTTTGCCGCCTCGCTTTGGCTTAGTTTAAAAACTCTTTTTTTACTTTTTGTTTTTACTCATAATTTAAGTATTGGCCCGGAAATTTATACTTGGCTGAGACGTACTCTAGTGGGAGAGATGACACCGACTGCAAGCGGTTGGCCAAGAGTTTTTTTACAGGGGCAAATTTATCCGGTGGTGGCTTTTTTGATAATTTTTTGGCGGCGCGCTCAAGATTTACAGTGGAAAGAATTTTTTAAAATTAATAATTGGCCATTATTTGTGGTCTCATCTTTATTCCTTAGCAGTGTTTTGATTAGCTTTTCTCGTAGCTTTTGGCTTGGCTTGGCGGCTGTGATGTCGCTCAGCTTTATTTTATTATGGAGTTTAAATTCTTTTAAGAAGATGATGTTGGTAGCCGGCTGGGCAGCTCTATCATTCTTGGGGTCTTTTTTGATTATCTATTTAGTAGCCGCCTGGCCTTATTGGAATGTTAACGGTGCTTCTAATTTTAGCTCTGGATTAGTATCCCGGGTTACGGCCAGCGGGGAGGCGGCCTTAGTGTCACGCTGGTCACTATTGCCAGTTCTTAGTCAGGCTATTTTAAAAGAACCTTTATTTGGTCAAGGTTATGGCGCGACTGTCACTTATTTTTCCAGTGATCCAAGGGTGTTAGAAAATAATTCCAGTGGTCAATATACTACTTATGCTTTTGAATGGGGCTATTTAGATATTTGGTTGAAATTAGGCTTGGTCGGACTCTTAGCTTATTTAATTTTATTGTGGCAGATTTTGTCTGCAGCCTGGCAACAAGGTCTTAAACAAAATAATTATTTGTGGTTTGGTATTGGTGCTGCTCTTGTTTTTTTGGCGGTTATTAACTTTTTTACCCCCTATTTAAATCACCCTCTCGGTATTGGAGTCGTTATCGCCGGCTCTTGTTTAATTTGGCTAAATAAAGTATATTAGACAGTAATTAATCAAAAGTTCTATAATATAAATAGATAAAATATGAATGATCAAATAATTTCTCAAGAAGGTTACGATAAATTAAAAGATGAGATGACTTTCTTGTCTACTATTAAGCGAAAAGAGATTGCTGAGCGTATTGAACGCGCTAAGGAATTAGGAGACTTAAGTGAAAATGCTGAATATAGTGAAGCTAAAGATGCTCAAGCTCTTAACGAAGGTCGTGTATTAGAAATTTCCAATACTTTGAAAAATGTGACGGTAGTGGAGGGTACCACTTCTAATGATGAGGTGGCTATGGGCTCTAAAGTGACCGTCAAAACAGCGAGTGGGGAAAAGCAGTATACTATTGTTAGTTTTAATGAAGCCGATCCGGTGGGTGGAAAAATATCCAATGAGTCGCCATTAGGAGTTGCTTTTTTAAATAAACATAAAGGAGATGAAGTAGAGGTAGAAACTCCGGGTGGAATACTTAAATTTAAAATTACCAAAATAGAATAAAAATATGGCAGATAACTCTGCGGAAAAAAATTCTGATAGCGAACGAGATGAACGCGTCAAAAAATTAGAAGCGCTGACTAGCGCCGGACTTGTTGCTTATCCGGCTAAAGTAGAACGTGACTATGAAATAGCCGCGGTTTTAAGTGATTTTGCTAAGCATGAAAAAGCGGCTAAAGATTTTAACATTGTTGGTCGTTTGCGTGCTAAAAGGGAACATGGTAATTTGGTTTTTGCCAATTTAGAGGATGCTTCCGGTTCTATGCAGTTAGTTGTTTCTAAAAAAGATTTGGGTGCGGATAGTTTTAAAAATTTTATAAAATTTATTGATGTCGCTGATTTTATTCAGGTTAGCGGTCATTGTTTTGTTACTGCACGCGGTGAGCAAAGTTTAATGGTCGTAGATTGGAAATTACTGACTAAAGCCTTATTGCCAATTCCTGATGCTTGGTATGGTTTAAAAAATGAAGATGAGCGATTACGTAAACGTTATTTGGATTTATTGTTAAATCCGGAATTAAAAGAATTGTTTCGTCAAAAATCACGTTTTTGGGAGGTCACTAGGGAATTTATGAAAAGTCATGGTTTCTTTGAAGTGGAAACTCCGACCCTGGAAACTACCACTGGTGGCGCCGAAGCTAATCCTTTCCAGACTCATCATAATGATTTTGATTTGGATGTTTTTATGCGTATTTCTGTGGGTGAACTTTGGCAAAAACGTTTGATGGCGGCCGGTTATGAAAGAGTTTTTGAAATTGGCCGAGTTTATCGTAACGAAGGTTCTAGCCCCGATCATTTGCAGGAGTTCACTAACATGGAATTCTATTGGGCTTATGCTGACTATGAAATGGGTATGAAGTTAGCACAAGAATTATATCAAGATATTGCTCAAAAAGTTTTTGGTAAAACTAAATTTAGCACTAAAGGTTTTGAATATGATTTAGCGGGTGAATGGCCGCGCCTAGATTATCGTTCCGAGGTTATTAAACAGACCGGAGTGGATGTTATTAAAGCTACGGAAAAAGAGATGATGGCGGTTTTAGAAAAATTAAAAGTTAAGTATGAGGGGGATAATAAGGAGCGCTTAACTGATACGTTGTGGAAATATTGTCGGAAGAATATTGCCGGTCCAGTTTTTCTAATTAATCATCCTAAATTAGTTTCACCTTTGTCTAAAGCTAAGACGGATGATCCAGAGTTAACCGAACGTTTTCAGATTATTATTGCTGGGAGTGAGATAGGGAATGGTTTTTCCGAATTGAATGATCCGGTAGATCAGCGTCAACGTTTTGAAGAACAACAGACTTTAATTGACAGGGGGGATAAAGAAGCGATGATGCCGGATTGGGAATTTGTAGAGATGCTTGAGCATGGTATTCCGCCTACTTGTGGTTTTGGCTTTGGGGAAAGATTATTTGCCTTTTTGGTTGATAAACCGGTTAGGGAGGTTACTTTGTTTCCTTTGATGCGTCCTAAAGCGGATGACTTGAAAAAAGAAGATAAATAGATTATATTATTTATTGTATTCGGGGATCGTCTAATGGTAGGACGACTGGTTCTGGTCCAGTTAATCGGGGTTCAAATCCCTGTCCCCGAGCATCGTTGAACAAGCAGGCGCGAAAGCGTCTGTTTTTTTATAATATTCGCCAAATTTTACTGGTCCGAAACTGTTATTTACCTTAGGCATCCATTTAGCTAAAAATTCACCCCCTTCATTGTATTTTGGCCTTATTTTATCGCCCTTTAATTCAAAGTCCGAAAATATTTGAGACAACATTATTCTTTTATCTTCTGGCTTTTTATTTGTATCACAAATTAAGTCTTGAGCTTTAATTGCAATGCGGTGAAGAGTAATACCGTTTTTAAAATCTGGAGCACTTAATCCAGGATTAATTTGAGCTATTTTCTTCTCTAAATCTATTTTTTCTGCACTAAATTCGTTGTATTTTTTACTATAAAAATCTTCAGTAATTTTTCCGTCTAGCTTGTCATTATAAAGTAAGTCTAATCTATTCTCAATTCGCTTTAAACTCTCTTCTAAGGCCTGTTTTTTGGTCTCTATAAGCTTATTGTTAGCGGGTTCGTCTTCTTTGATCGCCTGTTCAAGCCAATCAATTAGCTTTGGTGTTTTTGGTTTTATCTTTTCAAGATAAGGCATTAATTGTTCAACAATATCTTGTTCTCTTACTCTAGAATTTTGTGAACAAGGGCGATAATGATTACAGGTTCCGTAAATATGCCCCTTTCTTTGGCTCCAACTAATAATGCCGCCACATTCAGCGCAGCGAATATTGCCCTTGAAAATAAAGAGATGTTTTTTAAATTGAGAAGCGGATAATTTTCGTCTAATTCTAAGCTGCACTTGCTCAAACAATTCCTGAGAAACTACTGGCTCGTGATTACCGGGGTATACTTTTTTATTCCAAATAATTTGACCAGTATAAAAAGGATTAGTCAGCATGCTATGTAAAGTATTTTTAGGAATCATTTTTCCCGATGGTGTTTTTAGTCCTTCATCATACATTACCTCGGCTAGAAATTTGAGAGAATAATTGCCACTAGCATATAACTCAAAAGCTTCTTTAATTAATGGTGCAATTTTTTCATCAATGATTTGTGTTTTATGTCCTTTGTCGCCAATTGTTTTATAACCTAAACAGGGACGTTGCGGCATCCAGCCTGATTCAAGTTTAGCTTTCTGTCCTTTTTTAACTTCCTCACTTAAATTATTAGTATAGAATCTAGCAATCGCTACTTTCATATCCCAAACTAAATTTTCGTGAGCCCTGGTATTTCGATTAACAACGAAATTTTCTTTTACAAAATGTATTTCGTGTTTTTCATCTTCATTAATCCAGTCGCTGATTATAGCCGCATCTCTAAGATTGCGAGTTAAGCGGTCTATTTTTTCAACTAGAAGAATATTAAATCCGTTCTTCTTTACATAAACTAACATTTCAGAAAAAGTCTTCCTGATCAGCTTACCGCTGGCGGATTCTGAAATCTTATATATTTTAGCAATACTAAAATCATTGCGCCCGGCATAATCTTTTAAAAGCTTTTCTTGAGCTTCTAAAGAATAGCCCTTATCCTCTTGTTCTTTAGAGGAGACACGGCAATAGATAATGCATTTTTTATCTGTTTTTTTCATATTTTTGATAACTAAAAGGGAGCGGCTCTGTGCACACTAACTAAATATCGCCAAAAGCAATACTTGCCAGTCAGAACCGCCCCCTTTTAGGGGACAAGTATAAAAAAAGCTCCTGGCTATTGTATTTAATTAGTGTGCATTTTCATACTAACAAATTACTTAGATAATTTCAACTTTATTAGAGCTTTATAATATCCGACTATCTGGTTGCCAATTTCAAATACCTCGCTATCTGATAGATCTCGTCCATATTCATCTTTGATGATTATCTTCAGTTTTTGAAGCATTTGCTTGCTAACCATATCAGCTATTGTGAATTAATTGTGGAGCAAAAAGTTTGTGCAGGACTTTTTACTCAATTTCTTTGAGAGCTTTTTCGTAAGAGGCTAATTTTCGCTTAAGCATTTCGGTGTCGCTGGAATGTTCAAAACTTTCTCCGGCCTCAAGCGCTTTTCTCATGCCGTCTATTTTTCCAATTAACCATTTTTCATATCCGTAAGCGCCGAAATAAATTTTTTCTAAGTTTGCCATATTATTTAATTTGATAAATATTTACTATCACTTCACCTCGATATTTATTGTTAAATTTTTTCTCATAAACCTTTTCTGGTGGCGGAGTATAATCAGCCATAATTGTTTCTCCTTCTTGGCCTTTGAATTCTTGTGGCCTGTTTAAGTTGCGAGAGTAGAAGAATTTCTTTTTGCCGAAATATTTGCGGTTAAAAGATTCTTTACTTAAATATTTAGAAACGTATAAGCCGACATTATTGATTGATTTAATTTTATTGATCTTTACGAAACCGTGTCGCCAAATTTTCTCAATTTTTTTAACCTCAATTTTTTGATTAAGTAGTAAATGATAATGAATTGCTCCGCCGAACTCTTTCTTGATATTGGTGCGGAAATAATAATCGCCTTGAAATTCGGGAACTGCTAAATATTTAATACCGGGAAAATTATATTTAAGCCGTTGCATAAAAGTCATAAACAGGTAATTACATTTCTCAAATTCGGTGATGTCTTTTTTGTTCTCGAATTTATTTTCATCGAAAGTAAGAGTCAGGAAAGTGATAAAATCGGGATTACTATTTACGAGGCGCATAATTGTCATTCTGGTTCTTCTCAGGGCGCCGCTTCTCATTTCTGTTTGTTCTTCTCGGGGTTTATTCTTCCGTTTCTTCCTATGGACCGCCTTCTTGCCTAAGACAATTTCGTTTTGATAAATATATTCTTCAATAAATGATCCGGAGATAATAATTTTTGTTTTGTAAGTGCCTTTAGCTCGTTTTTCTCTAGCTTTTTTAATGTATTCTAAATATTTTAATCTTCCTCTTTCTAATCTATCTGTATCTTTGTTATCCATATCACTTAAATCTTGTTGAGTGTGCTTATAGTCAAGTTAATAAGCAGTTGTGAAGCGTTGTATATCTTGCCGCCTCTGTTTTTCTTTTTCGGCTCCCCCACGGGGTAGCCGCCGAAAAAGAAAAAAACAGAGAGGCGGGCAAAGAATTAAGTAGTCGCTAGACCATTTGTTTACTGGGAATGATTTTTGACCTTGAAGCATACGAATATATTTATGAATTAATGAGGAGCTCGACCTTTTGGATTGTCTCCTACCCTATATGGACGAAATTTCTCTGGCAATAAAAAAATCCCCTAACTTTAGATAAGTTAAGGGATTGAATTATCGGGGAAGAAGCGAGGAAAATTCTTTAGTAGTTTGGCAAATATTCTTTAGGCGGAAGTTTTTTGTCGTCTGATTCGGAAATATGGCGGTCTGACCAGGATTCTCTGAATTCCGGTGGTGAGACAAGCTTAATTTTTATTTGGTATTCTTCATTCTTTTCATTATAAGTTATTGGGTCGTCTTTTAGTCCGAAATATGCCTTTAGTCTTTTTGACAGGTCTTGTTTATTCTTCTTAAACAAGTCTTTTTCAGCTTTCTTACTGGCGAACTTATTCATCTTTATACGGCCGTTTTGAGTAGAGAAAAGAATGAGAGTGCTCCAGCTTTTGACGTAGGATGAATTTTGAGAAGAATTTTGGCGTGTATCAGCGAAGCCAAGCTCCTCATAGCTAGAATCTCTTTCTTCGCCGTCTATTGTTAGAGCTATATCGTGGTTATTTTTAAAACGAATCTCAATATTTTCCCAAGACTCAGTTAATGATTCTTTATATGTTTTATTCTCAGTGTCAGCAAATTCAGTGGCCATTACTGAGACATTAAGCCAAGCCATAACGCTCTTATTGAAATCGAGCAGAAATCTTTTATGGAGTCGGGGTTTTAAAACTACATCGATTTTAAATTCTTTTATATCTTTCTCTATCCCTTTTATCTCCTTGACTTGGCCGTCATAGTCATTCTCTATCAGAGCCTTTTTTAAAGGCGCTAAACTACCGGCTTTAAGAGATTTTTGATAAGCCGGCGCATAAAGACTAGCGCCACCAATCATTTCTTTAAATAAACTGTAGTAAACCCAGTTATATGATTTAGTTTTACTGTTTTTTATTTTCCCTAAATTTTGTCCGAATAAGGCGCCGTCATGATCGTTATCTTTAACTTCTTTACGGAGCAGAATCATAAAACCGTTAAATATCTTCTCTGATTCAATAATATCTAAATATTTTTTGATAATAGTAAAAAGCTCGGGCAACTTGTCGGATATAGACAAGGTTTCAGTGAGCTTTATGTTTTTTCGGGAAAAAATAACCTTGAAATAAGTCTTACGAAATTCAGTAATAAGGCCTTCCAGGGTATTTTTTAATTGTTTGGCATCTTCAGTCATAGTGAGCTTATTTTATAACGTAAAGTTTTAATAGTCAAAAGCAGGGAAATAGAGTGGATTGTCTATCTGTGGCTTCTCATTTTAGCGTCAGCTTATCGCCTATCAAGGTAGTACAAGTCTCCACTTTGACTGTCGCAAGCCATCAGACGCTGTCTCATTTCGTGCCGATAGATAATCTAAGGCGACGTTATCCGGCAATTTAATATCAGTCGCTGCATTTAATTTTATGACTATATCAGTCAAATCAAATTGGACAGGTTCAGAAAGCACTTCTGATCTTGTTAGAAAACAAATCGCCGAGCGTTGGGGCGAAGATGAAGCTAGGCGTTATAATCCGTTTGTTAATTGCTTCACCTTTAACGGTTGGCTCAAAAACGGCTATGTCGTTCGTAAGAACGAAAAGGCTATCCGGTCTTTTATCGTCATTGAGAAGAAAGACAAGAAAACTGGAGCGGTCGTTGAAAGACGGCCGAAAACGATTTACCTTTTCTACGAGAAACAGGTTGAAGCGCAAGCTTAACAACTCAAGGGCTGATCCTTAAGGGATTGGCTCCTTTTTTTGTATAGACAATAATGGGATTATTTTTCGGTATATTCTAGTTTAATTTTAAAATATCGTTTTTATTGCTTTTAAACCTGTGCTTTTAAACCTTTACAAATCCTTGAATTATTGGTAAATTGTAAGAAAGTTTAAACTCAATAATTAATAGCCGTATGCAGCCAAAAAAAGAATATAATATTGTTTACCAAGGTAGTAATTGGGTATTAGTCGATACGGATGACGATAATTTTTTTGATATTCTATATCAAGAAGGTTTTGAAAGGGTTGTGCTTATGAATGAACTGCCGGATGGAACATTTGAATATATTATCGGTAAAAAAACTGAAAAAATAGATAACTTTCCGGTAGGGCCAGAAACGGAAAAGGGGACGATACTTTTTGAATTGAACAATCTAGAATTAGGTTGGTCAGGTAGTGTCCAATATGGCGGCGCTCCAATAAATAGCGACGGCTCGAGATCCCTGTTAACGCCGCAGATGATTATTGATGTTATTAATAAGATTGTTAATAGTCAAAACAATCTCCTTAAAATAAAGGAAAATTATTCCGAAATAAATCCGACTAAATTATTTTCTAAAGATATATTAGATTATCAAGTTGAAACGGATAAACTGGGAAAAGTTTCTTATGTTAATCTTGATAACGCTGCTACTACGCCGCCGTTTATTTGTGTCCAGAATGGCGTTAATGAATATTTAAAAACTTATGGTTCGGTTCATCGTGGGGCAGGAATAAAATCAAAAATATCTACGGATATTTACGAAGACACCCGCCAAGTTATAAAAGAATTTGTCGGTGCTCCAGAAAATTTTTATGTGCTTTTTTCCGGCAACACAACCGGTGCCATGAATATGGCGGCCTATTTATTTTCTTTTCTTGAAGGAAAAGTGGCAGTTTCGGAAATAGAGCAGATTGCGACAAAGAGAGGTGTAAGCCTCTTTTTGTGTTGTATTTAAAGGGTTTTTATCCAGTTCGAGCCTGTAAAATTCAGCCTCAATACCCTTTATATCTTTTTGGACAGGAATAAGCCATTTATAGGGCGTAATTGTTAGTTTTTTGTCTTTTATCTCTCGGTTCGAGCCGATTTCATTTAGCACCATTCGGCGGTCTTTCTGATTGCCTTTATCAAAATTAATTTTTGCTTGAATGGCAAACTTTACCTTTTCCAGTCTTTCATCTTTTTTATTGGTTTCTAACTTGCTTAGTCTTTGTTTTATAACAGATATTTCTTTTTCATAATCGTTTCTTTGCTTTTGAAATTCATCATCACTAATCAAGCCCTTGCATATCAATTTAGTTAAATTGGTCTTTTCTATTTTTAGCGTATTGATTTTATTTCTTAGATTTTCAGCGATAATCTTATCTTCTTTAGGTTTTTTCTCATTTTCTCTGTCTAACATTTCGAAAAATAGTCTTTTAAATTTTTCTTTTAAACTATATTTTAATAATTCTTGCTCAATTTGTTCTTCAAGGCTTTTTACTTCAACTGATTTTTCCCTACATTTTAATTCTCTTTTTTTATGGGTGCAACAATAATAAGTATATTCTTTTTGTTTACCAGTAGTTTTGATTATTTTTCTTTTAATATCAGCACTAATCATGCTTCCGCAGTTAGCACAACGAATTAATCCTGTATAGGCAAAGTTATTTTTTCTGTTTCTCGGCTTGCCATCTCTGCCTAATAAAAATTGAATACGGTCATATTCTTCTAAGGTTATCATGGGCTTATGCTTACCTTGCTTTTGCTTGCCATTGTATTCAATAATCCCAGCATAAAACAAATTGGTAAACATTCTATACAAAGAGCTTCTTGATAATGGATTTTTACCCTCTTTCGGCTTAAAGCCCCATTCATTGTTTAGCTTGTCTAATATCTCGGGAACAGAATAATTGCCAGTTAGCATTAAATCAAAAGCCTTACGCATTATTTTAAATCGTTTCTCGTCGGTTTTAATCGTGCTATACCCGTGATTAGTTCTTGTAATATTTATATACCCATTCGGGCATTTATTTGGGTGCCAGCCCATTTCAAATTTTTTCTCTAGTCCACGCTTTACATCTTTTCCCAGTTTAGAAGAAAAATATTGAGATTGAGAAAGTGATAATTGCAACATCATTATACCCTCGGGACTATTATCAAAATTGTATGAGCCGAATTTCAGATCGTCTATTATTCCAGTCCGCACAAGGTAGGTTATAGTCGAGGCGTCAATCTCGTTTCTAGACAGTCTATCGGGGTGCCATGCAATAATTCCGTTGGCTTCGCCGTTTTGTATCCGTTTAATCATATCGGCAAACACTGGGCGATTATACGGCTTAAAAGCGGAGTGTTTTTCTTCTAAAACTTCTACAATATCAAGAGAACCGAAAAACTCTCGTACTTTATCCATTTGACTGGAAATAGACAAAGCCTGCCGTTCTTCGCCCTCGGTGGATTTGCGGACATAAGCAAAATATTTAATTTTATTAGTTTTAGCCATATTTTTAAATACAAAAAGGGGCGGTCGTGGAGACCCAATCAAACATTACCAAAAGTAATATTTGTCGGCACAAACCGCCCCTTACTGGGGACAAATAAATAAAAAACTTTTGGTATTTAATTGTTTGATTAGGTCTCAATAATATATTACCACTTCAACCGTATTTTTCAAGGTCTTGTTTGGTAATCGGTCTATATACAATTTTACATAAATTGAACATCGCAGTGCATTGTTTCAATGCTTCATCATAAGAAATCTTTTCATTAAATTCTTCTTCATATAATCTTTGAAATTTCAGAATATATTTTTCTTCTATCATTTCTTTAACTACACATGTTCAAATCAATGGAATCCTCGGGCAAGGTATAAGCAGAATAATCAATATTACCTGCATATTCACTAAAAAAGCTTTTTGCGAAAATAGGCTCTAGTCCTTTTATGTGTCGGTCATAAAAGTTAAACGCTTCATATCCAGTCATTTCAACTGGTTTATTTAGTTTTTGAGAACAAAAGAATTTCTTTTTGCGAAACATCCGCTTATCAAACATATCTTTGCCTAGATATTTACAGAAATACGCTCCCATATTACTAACTTGTCGGACATCTTTAATCTTAATAAAGCCATATTTCCAATACCGCAGAGCAAACCACCTTTCCCAAGCAAATAATTCTTCCAAATTTTCAGTTTTCTTCATTTCAATATTACAGAGCAAATGATAATGGACTGATCCGCCTTTTTCTTTCTTATTGCCGTGATAATCTATATCTTTTTGAAATTCCACTACGGCAATATACTCAAAATATTCCTTTTGCCTAATTATTCTTTTCATCGCTTGATTAAAAAGATAATTAGCTTCTTGTAATTCTGTGGTGCTTTTAGCAAAAGTTAAAGTTAAGAATTTGTTTAAGTGCGGATTGGCGTTTGCCAGTCGGCGGATGTTGGTGCGAGTGCGAGAAATGGAAAACTTGGTTTTAGCTTTATAGCCTATTTCCCATTCTTCAATTTTTTTAAGTTCTTTTTTGTATTCGTTGAAATTTAATTGACCCTTAAACTCTTTTTCTTTCCTTTTATTCTTTCGTTCTTTTCTTTTGTATCCTCTTAATATTTCTTTATCTTTGTAATCATACACTTCAATTTCTTTTCCTGACTTTATAATCTTAAAGTCGTAGGTTTCAGCCATACTCAATTAGAGCAATAAAAGAGTAGCCGTTATCAACGGTTAGATGTGTGCATATAATCTAGTTATATGTAAAAGAATACTATTCATTTAATTGCTCATTTTAAAAGCCAAACACATGTTTAAATTTACTGGAATCGGGGTTTTCAGTTTTCAGG
>Ga0210025_1000888_pt1 | contig 35350 bp, 33 predicted proteins | sample CryGeyme20150102_FD_183989 | JGI IMG/M metagenome (GOLD analysis project Ga0210025, IMG submission 183989) | Groundwater microbial communities from Crystal Geyser aquifers in Utah, USA - Crystal Geyser metaG 2015-0102 (SPAdes) (version 2) | ecosystem: Environmental > Aquatic > Deep subsurface >... | reverse complement strand
AGATCTTTTTGTGTGGAGTAGAAGCTTCCAAATTTGGAGGCTGAGAGCATGGTGGATCTCATTTAAACGAAACTAACTAACTTAAAGAAAATTGATAACATACCGTTGTAATAAGTGAGTTCATAACGATAGCAATACAATAGTGTAAAACATGAAAGGAAAATTCACGAAAAGACCTAGCATTAACTCCTATTGTTGGTCAGTAAGTTAAAATATGTCATTTTACTTTCTTTCTCGTTATCCTAAATATATATGTTAACAGTCAAACGAAAAATACTATCGCAAAAAAAAATAACTACTTTGATAATCACTGCTCCGGTATGAAGAAGAAACAACTTCTATATATTGTTTACATAGAAGATATTTCGATTTTGAGGAACTAAACTACCCTTTCTAATAGAAATTGAGTTCTATAATTACACCGATTAATGTTGACTCACATTGCCTCTCTCCTCACAGTAAATAGTATAACATGCAGTCACCTGTCTTCGCTTCTCTTGTCACCATTTCGTCTGAAGGGCTCGTTATCCACAATCAATATATATTCCTCTGGAAGGTGCTTCCCTCCATATCAGGGGCTCAAGTAAGTAAATCTAGTTTCATTAGACAAGTATTGATTCTCTTATGTAGATGAGAAAAATGGGCTTTGAACATACTAAAAATACTCCCGACTAAAATAACTTGATCAATCATGATGGCAAAAAAGCAATGATCTTCAAGGGCTCTCCAAACTGTCTCATTAAACTGCAAGAACTTGAATCAATCAAGCAGGAAAAACAAAAACAAATAGCCATGCTTAAAGAGAAGGCACACTTGATTGAAAGCTGTCTTAAAGAAAAGTAAGAGAATTCCTTCGGTGGTGAGAGGAGTTTCACCCTTTTGGAAGCCATTTCTTCACTTCAGTAAATCAATAGAAACACATATGCTCTCAACAGCAAAGCAGAGGAGCTCCAGGAGAGGATAAAATATGAAGTGGAGCTGATGTAAATCGAACCCATGAGAACTGAACGGTAATTGGCTTTTCTGGACCTCAATACAAATATCAAAAAAAGTAAAAATGTTCGGTTCTACTCCCAGGTATAGCTACAGTATGCTTGATATTAATTTCTTATATTCTATTATTTTCCCTTATCAAAGGTATTTCCGAACATGTCGAAGATATGGTCAGGTTCGGTAGCCGTCCATTACTGCTTCTTTTTAAGCGATTTTCATTTTCATCATAGCTAGTTCTCTGGCATAGGACCGGGCTTTCTCTTGTAGCTCATATTACAAAGATTCTATTCTTGTTTCTGCTTGGTGTAACTTGAATTATAGTTCGTAATTGCTATCACCTTCTTTGCCGATACGGGAATTCCCTTTGTTGTTGGTTTGCATCTGAGCTATGATACCCTGTAATCTCTCAATCTAATCCCTCTCCTGAGTCCTGCTCGCTTTCCCTCCTGTGAACCCCTGCCTTTTCTTGAGCTACTCGAACTATATTTTCATATTTCTGGCATTTCTAACCTCCTCCATGCCTTATTTCATGACTTTTTCTAGTTTTACAATCACTTTCTCTTGTTTTTTTATGGTGTCCTTGTAGACATTGATTCGTTCCTGCTCTTTGAGCATTCTGTCATTTTTATCATTCAGAATTTGAATGGTATTCTTTTGGGCTGCTATAACTGAATTCAATTGCATGGTGTTGCTTATTTGAGGTTCCATTGTTTTGATTGTTCTCTAAAGGTCCCTGTTCTTGACCCTTTCCACTTTGTATAGCTGTGATATCTTTACTATCTTCTCTTTCAGATCTCTTACACCCATATTTTCGACCTATCTCTGAACCAAGTTCACCAGCTAATCCTCTTCCCTTAAAGCCTGTTGTCTTAAAATGCCATTTTCGTTTTGCAGCAATTTGACCCTTCCTCTTAAGCTGCTGATCTACGCAGCTGCCTGTCTGAGAGATTCAGATTTATCGTCTAGTTATCTCAGTATTCTGGCAATGATATCATTATTCTGTGCAACATGCTTCAGCATCGATTCATTACTATTGAAGTTTAGCTCTTTCATCAATTTTTCGCTGGCCGTTTATTCTCCTCTCACTATTGAAGCTCTGGAAGATGCCATCGATTGGGCAAGGGAGTCTGGTCCTACTATCTCTAGCTGACAGCTGCCAAATTTGGAAGCAGGAAGACTGCGCACTGGCAAGAATAACTTCCTTTTGTTTTTTTCTACAAGCAAAGCCAAAAGATCTCTTTGGATGTTCTAAGCCAATCCTGCAACTTTATACGATCCTTTTTAGCTTTTACTGACCAAAAACAAATTAACCCTTCTCTTAAGCAAGGTTTCAGATAAGGTAATAACAACGGCTGCTTTATAGTTCCCGCTTTTGATAGGAGGCACTCTCACTATAGCTGACAACATGAAATTGAACTATTCAGTTTGATCGAATTAGAGTACTCGTTATATTGAATCTTGCCTAGGATCGAATTTGTGGAAATTTAGTTTAGGTTCGTTATCATGGTTTGATACGATTGCCAAGGCCATTTGTTTGAAGGGCGTGGTACTGGGCTCAAATATAATATCCTGGACAACGATATCAACTAGTTGGTCTCGACTGTCCATCGCTGTTTCGAGGATCAATGATACAATAAATTCGACCTGAGCTGGTGATTCCTAGCTTTATCGAACCAACTGCAAGTTGTAAGGGACGAATAAACCCATTGATGCTATGGGAACATACAATCGAAAGACATCTTCAAGATTGTTTTCGTCTTTTAAAGAAATCATTATGAAACCTTTCGGTTAGCTGATGTGGGATGGATTCGTGATTATTATGGTTTGATTCCACTAGGGATGTGGACCCGGTAAAATAGCAGAGCTGAAGAGGCGGTTCTGTTCAGGAACCGAAGATTGATACTATGTCCAGCCAGTTTAGACTTTCAGCTGAGCAGGTAATCCATCAGTATAGGGGATGTTTAAAGCTTCTCTGATCTATACTCTTACTCTCCAGTCGAAACTAAACTTTGGATCGAAAGGAGGCAGCTCTGCAAAATGTTAATTTCTCTCCAATTTTTTTGTTTATAGCTCTTCCATATAGTTGGGTAAGGCATCTTCTCTCACAATTTTGATTGATGCGATGAATCGCCCAACAGTTAGTTATTTTCCTTCACTGCTTCTGACAAACTTGAGCTGTTGACGAATTGGCAAATTGTAGGTTTCTACGGGTTGAAGGGCAAAAGGTGATAGATCCAGACTACATTCCCCGATGGTCCTTGTGTTTTGCTTTGAAGGCTACTAGGATGGTAGGACCATTTGTGCTACAAACTGACTATCGAATGAGCTACAATAATGAAGCCTTGGATGGTGTGGGTCGACGGCAAGTCAAATATGAGGGTGTTGCTGGTGAAGATAGGACTTCGGGCCAAAGCTGAAACGTCTGTTTGTTTCTAAATAATCAAGAGTGTACTTTTTGGTGATCGAAGGTAGCCGATATCAAGTATTGATAATCTTTGGAGAACTAGGCGTCGTGGACTGAGATGGAAAGCTTTGATTTTTGAATCATTTATTATAGACTGATTAAGTTCTAAATACATTACTAACAAATCATCTGTTTATATGAGGTGAGGGGTTGTTTTTGCAAGCCGACCTATAACGTCCTCTGTGAGCAGACACTGAATATTTTATACCTGATCTAGCACGATCATGCTTGACTTTGCAGGCGTAGCAGTGCTCGTGGTGAGCTTTTTCTATTTGTTTGAAGTTGATCAAAAAAGATTAACTATTTATGTTTTTGTGCTTAAATTTTCCTTATTTTTTGACAGTTTTTTGCCTACCCTTTCCACATTCGTGCCTGCTTGTAGCTGTCTTCATTGATTTCCCTTAAGCCTTATAGTCCTCCTCATCACATCTCTATCCATTGAGCCAAAATCCACTATAGACCATTTATCCATTAAAATGTAGCTCACCTTCTCCACATCTCTGATCATCGATAAAGTTTCCCTTGTATACATACCCGTTGGCCCAGTCGTATATCCCATATCCATGTTTGCGGTCGAGCATGTAATGGCCTTTGTAGTATTACCCCCCTTCAGCCTGGCACCAGACTCCGTATCCATTTCTGAAACCTTGTTTGAAATCTCCTCTATAAAACGAACCTTCGGTCCAATTATAAGTGCCAAATCCTTAAGGTAGACCATTGACGAAGTCGCCAGTATATTTATCTCCATTTGAGTAGTATTCGACTCCTTCTCCATGTTTAAGGCCATTCTTGAAGTGCCCCATATAGAAATCCCCTGAATAAAGCACACAATACCGTTTGTTTTTTCATGCTGGCCTTCTCCATCAGGCAAACCTCCCCACCATGTACCCTAATATTGCTCGACTTTTTTATTCTCTTCCTTTGTCGAGTTTCCCTAACAGTAGCTAAACCAATAGAAGACCCCTCTTCCATGCTTTTTATTCTCATGAAATGAACCTATATACATATTACCATTGGCATAGATCTAACACCCGTTTCCTTACTTCTAATTATGCCTGTAGTTTCCCTCGTATACATGTCCATCGCGGTAGATGGTAATTCCTGCATTAGAGCAAAGATACCTAGACCATGCTTTTGTTTATTCTAGACCTGCCCCAGATATAATTTTTGCTATGATGGAACCACTCTCGTTTCTTTCAATTGGACCAACTCACGAAAATCAACTAGCTGATAAATTGTTTTAAACTCAGAGAAAAACTAAATGAGTTCATTATGATCCATGTTCCATATTTGTTTGAGCGTTTGTACAGTTTAGTGAGACAAGATTCTCAACAGCTCCGAATTCAACCGTTCTTCCTTGAGTTGATATGAGGAATCACTTTGCTCAGGGTTATTATGTTTTCGATAGAGTTGCCTTGATTATTTTATGAAGACAGAGGAACAACCGGGTGAATTCCTGTTCATAATAATTTTAATATATGGTCTATCATATAAAGCCAGCAAATCGATATTGACTCGTATTCAATAGGAACCACTAACTCTTTGCTTTTTATGAGGCAAACAAAAAAGCAACTTTTTTATGTTATTTTATTTCAACTTTTATCAATATGTGAGAAGGACCTTTGAATGCCTCACTTAGTTTGCTGGTTAAAAATTGCTATTTAGCTATATTTTTCAGTCCAAATTTCAGACATATTCCTTTAATGTTTATTTAACTCAGAATCCCTAAAACTCTCAAATAAAATTATTGTGTTGCTCTATTAGATCGGAGAGAAAATAAAGTAAAAATTATCTGCTGGATCGTCTTTTGTTTAGTGCTTTTCAGCTTTGTTGGGAAGTTTCCGTATAAATATTATGTAAAAAAAACTAAAAAAAGAAAAGTGGACTGAGTAGGTAAGCTTCCCTTAAGCCATAGGAACTGGATCTATTAGCCCATCTATACCCTCTTTACAATTCGAAGAAATGGAAGCAAATAGCAACCGCCTTCCGGCAGCATGGATTCCATAGGTCTGAAATTTAATGCAGGGAAAAGTGGATCAACTATCTGGACCCCGAGCTTAATACCAACGAGTGGGGAGAGGAGTAGTTGGCCAAGATGTATGAAATCCACGAGCAGGTGGGCACTAAATGGTGTGTCATACAGAAATATATCGGCAGGTATTCATCTCACCATTCAGAACTCAAAATAAAATCAAAAATAGGTTCTATGGAACTCTCAGAAATTATGTCCGTTTCGTGGTCAACTATTTGTAATAAGACGAGCGCTCTTACAACTACTAGGTTGGAAAGCTCTCCCCCAAATTCTTAAACGACATGTACAGGGCCTAAAATCGTACAACAATCAGTAACTTAGAATTCATTTTCCTCAAAGAATAAATCAAGGACACCATCTATCAGATGAAGTTTCAAATTGACAGAAATATCTTGTCGCAAAGGGTTTCCTCTAAACGAAGCCTTTACAACAGGCTTAAAATGTTGATTCTTAAGGCATTTGCTGGCTTCAAAGTTGCATAAAAATATCTTGAAAAAGTATAACTGGATGTGAAAATTGAGGGCTCCAATTGTGTCAAAGAGTAACCGGCCATATAATCAATGGTTGAAGTAAATAACTCATAATAATTCGATGGACAAGCTTCTCAAGTTATTCCTGTAAAGTAATAAATTCATTATGCTCCCAACTATTATCCCTTCTGGAATTTCCCCTATCAACAGTACGGCCTCAACTTCCCATGATCCTAATATAAACTAACATAAAAATCCATTTTAACCATTCAAATTAGTGAAGAATCATTGTGCTATACTCTAGACTCAGCCCCTCTTTTCAACCGACCGATCTCAGCATTTTTTTGCTGAATGGTCTAGTTTGTTACCTTCTCATACTATTAGATTATCTCCTCAAATTACTTTTATTTTTCGATCATCTTGGCCTCGAACTCGGCTTCTAGAATTTTGAATTTTTAGTCTGATTATAGAACTTCTAATCTTTCTTGTAGGTATTTCCTTTAGTCTTAGGAATGTTATAGGAGTTCGTAAAGAGTTTATATTTTGTTGTTCTGAGCAGTTATTCTCTACTCGAATACCTGATTTTGTTCCTCTTCCCTATGCTATCTCATTTTTTTTAGTTAGCTCTTTAAATTGTTAAACTATTGTCTGCTTTCAATCTATCTAGCTTCATACTCCTCCAGCTTTATTTACAAACTCTTGACGTAATTTTTTGATTGATTCAACTCCCTTTCTATACTTTCAATATTGCCTGTCAGCTCTTCCTTGTCTGCTAACAGTTTAGTGATCAGTTGTAAATAATCGGCTAGAACTCCTTTGAGCTCACCCTCCTGCTTCCTTAAAGCCTTGTCTAGTTTGGTTTTTAGAATGCTCATCAGCTCAACTACAGCCTCTTTTAGTTGCTGGTTCTGCTCCGATAGCTCGGTATTTTCTGCAGATAGGCGATCTCTTTTGCTCATGAGAGTGTCAAACTGCCTTAGCGAACTATTCATCATTTCTTCCATTGAATTATCAGCCTCAGCAAATATAGCCTTCATCGATTCATCAGGGTTATCCTACGAACCCAACCCCTCTGTCGCAAAACGCATGGGCATTGCCTTGACACTCCTCCTCTGTTCTGGTTGCCTCTTCGGCATATACTCGTATTTAACCATGCTGCTGTCCTATTTGTTATTCCTTTTTGTTGGCTGTCCGCTATACTAGGTTTTGACTCGTTGGCAGTTCATTTTTTTGTTCCTGAGGGCGTTTGTCTGTCCATTATTACTGGACACTCTTCCTTAGGCTTCGTAGTGCCTGAGATGTTTTTGAAAGTAGCTCATATGAATAACGTATAAAAAAAAGAATGAAAATCAAAAATTACAAAACAGCAAATAATCAATCAGTAGGACACAGTAAACAATGAGACACTTCTACTCTTAACCGCTGTCAACTGGGAAACAAATTCCGTATTTGTCATTTTTTGAAGTGTATTCACTCAAACCATTGAAAATATGTTTGATCTAGCCGACCCGTTCCTCCCTCATCATTTCTGTCCCTTCTTAAAATTCAGAGTTGGTGCTTTCTTCCAGGGTGGTTTTGTATATGTCGTAGGTTATGCTGTCGAAGCCCCACCAAGGAAGGATGATCTTATGTCCTCTTTGTGGGTTTTTGCTTACGACTCGATAAATTACCCTTCCATGTTGGTTGTAAATATCTAATTCCTGATAATTTTCAGCAAAACAACAGCAGTTCAGGATTGTTCTTTACACTATTTTCCCAACCACTTTTTCTTGATAGCGGACCTAAACAGTTGGTCTGTCCTCCCCGCTCAGACAAGTATTTAACTCCCGTATTCCCTCGTAAGGTACATGCTGGTAGTAATCCTTACCGACAATCTACCATGGTCGATGGGAAGCAGGCAGCAGGATCCTCAGGAAAAGAGGTACAGACTCTTCGAAGGCTAAGTATATGTCCCCTTGCTATTCATATGTTTCGTCAGTTGAGGAGAGCTCATATTAGTTGGGGAGATCACAAGGCATGAGAGGTAATCCAATAGGTGAAGGGATGGGTATGGCATAGTTGCAATATTTGAGAGGATCGTTGACACTCGTGAGTAAGAAATACCGGTGCTCCTTCAATCCATTCCAGTCGAATATCATCTTTATCCCTTTAGTTTATATAAATAGTATTACTCCAAGTGTAAAACGATAGAACCGTCAAAATCTCTTCTCTTCCTTAAAAACAAATTAAGTTGTATAATAGCCTGAAAATATCGGACCAATGAGCATGCTAACAACCATAAGAAATTTCCATAAAATGGCATACACTAAACTAGTCTTGATTCGACATGGATAAAGCTAAGGTAATCGAGTGAAAAAATGGACAGGATGGTTTGATTCCGAATTGACGCCCAAAGGATAAGCAGATGCTGCCGAGTGCGCTAAGCTATTGATTGAATAAGGTCTGGAGTTTGACCTCACATACTGCTCTTATCTGAGTCGAACCATCAAAACCCTTAATATTATCCTCGATACTATCGATCAGCTGTATCTTCCTGTTAGAAAGCGCTGGCAACTGAACTAAAAATTTTACGGAGCCCTACAGGAACTGGATAAGATGGCCATCGTCCACAAGTACGGAAAAGAAGTTGTAGCTGAGTGGAGAAGAAGCTACAAAATTGCACCACCTGTTGTATTTCCTGACGATCCCAGACACCCAATCAACGATAAAAAATACAAAGATATAGATCCAAAGCTTCTCCCAAATTCCTAGCACCTCGGTCACGTATTGGAGAGAGTCCGAGGACTTTACAACTCATAGATAAGGTAATAGCTTCAACAAGGCAAAAGAATCCTAGTGATATGTCATGGATCTGTGGCAAGAGCCTTCACCAACATCCTGCTAAACTTCAGCCTGAAACAATCCAGCAAGTTCAACTTGCCCAACGCTACTCCCTTGCTTTTTGAGCTAGATAAACAACTAAAGGTAGAGAAATGGAGAATTTTGGGAGATGAAGGAAATATTGAAGAGAAGATGAAGAAGATATAAAATTAGCTGAATGAATGATTATATTTGTTCTTTATTGACAGACAGTAAACAGCCTATAAGATCAGGAGGCCTGGTAGACGTCGAAGTTAATTGAGGAGTTCGTTTTAACGCTTACTCTCAACAGCTTGTTATCCTTTGTCTTGCTTCTCTACAATAGTTTAGCTGTCATTTCGTGGATCACTGCCTGAACATTCCGCATCAAATCCTCTACAACACCGATCCTCATTCTGAATATTCTATGATAGTCTGTGATGTACTGCTCTTTTCCGGATTTAGCTACAGCCAGGTAATGGCCAGTAAGGTGCTCTATGTATTCAGGATAGTCTTGGAGCTATTGTTGAAGACAATAGGGCACTTTTTTGCTATCAATGGGAAACACAGGAACTCCCTTTTTCAACAAGCCCTCATAAAATTTGTTGTTCTTCATCAGCTCGAACCTGACAAAACACTTAATCTGCTGATGGTAGACCTTGGTTGAAAATATTTTGTCGTTGTTCATTTTTTTGATGAAATCAGCGTTACTCCAGACCTTGAGATTCAAGTGCTTGATTTTCTCAAAGGCGTATTCACCTTATTCCTTTTCTTTGACTGAAGGAAGAATGATCAACACCAACTGGTAGGTTTGTGGAAGTGGAAGCTAGCTACAACTAAAAGAATGCGTACATCAAAAAGGGACGAGGTTCGCATTCGATTTACTTGTCAAAATGAAGCGTGAAGTTGAGTACAGGTTACTTGTGGGCTATACCGTATGCGTTGATGGCAGTCAGACCGTTTCTGAGTTTTTCCTTATCAAAAATAACTCTTTGCTGTGTCCTTGCTAATATTTTGTTGAACTGAGCAGTTTTAGTCATAAAGGTGTTAGGATTTACATTGTCCTGAATTTCAATAGGTATTTTTCGAGCCTTCTCAACCACAGTTTCATAGGTCTTCTTGGCGATATATTTATGTTTTTCAATGTGTCCTTTCTTGACTGAAGATTGATCTAAGTTGACCTTCTCTTTCTGCCTTTTCTTTATCTCGGCTTTTATCATTTGCTGCCTTTTGTTTTTGAGCTCCTACTTCTTGGCTTGCTGCTTTATCAGATCACCAACTTACATATTAGAAAATTTATTATGTTCCCGCTTATTAATTATATTTGTCAGAATAGATATGTAGCCCATCAACCTCTTCATGACCTTCGAACAGTTCAAAAAGGAACTGGGGAGCTGGTAGAAACCCCTTGGAAAGTTTGTTGAGAGTAAAGCTTTCCAAGATATCTATAAGTTTGTGAAAGCTGAATATGAATCAGGAAAGAAGGTAAATATTTTCAGTTAGTTAGATCTACCCCAAGCAATAAAACATTTTCAACGCTTTCAAAACCACCCCTATCAACAACATCAAGGTTGTCATTGTTGGGCAAGATCCCTACCATCAACCCAATCAGGCTCATGGACTGTGTTTCAGTGTTCTCAAGCCTGTTCCTCCCCCTCCTTCACTCAAAAATATCTACAAAAATCTGATATCTTTCAAACACATGCAAAAAGCACCTACTCATGGAGACCTGACTCAGTGGGCTGAACAGGGAGTATTCCTCCTAAACGCTAGTTTGACAGTGTAAGACAGTAAACCGAACTCGCATTCTAAGTGTGGATGGCAAAGGTTCACAGACCACGTCATCTAAGTCATCAACTCTCAGTGTGAAAACGTTGTTTTTTTGTTGTGGGGAAAACCTGCTCAGGATAAAGCAAAATCAGTGAACCCTAATAAGCACTGCGTTCTGAAGACTACTCATCCTTCACCTCTTTCAGCCAGTATGGGATTCCTATCTTCTCGTACTTTTATTGTTACTTAGCTTGTTTCGGAGATTGCAATAAGTTCCTGGAAGGCAAAGGAAAAAAAGCCATTGAGTGGAAAATTGAATGATCTATGTGACTTACCTGTTCGTTTGATCCCTACTTTTTAATGATATTAGGACAAAACCTGTCTCATAAAATTGTCCAATGAGAATAGTTAAGCCATCAAGAATGGTCCTATAGTCAGATAAGGATGTGTCCAAAATTTCTAAGCTAAGATACAGCAATTGACAGAAGCTTCACCAAAATTCGTTTGGCCCACAAAAAAGCAGAAACTGAGCTATTTTTTATCAGATACCATCAATCTTCAAGTGTCGTATATAGACCCTCAAACAAGCATCACCACGTCCAACCTGAGCACGATCGACTGGTACTCACACAAGATGTCATTTATGCACTTGTGAACTAATTCAGCTAACCCAACAGAATGGAACATTTGCATTTCGATCTTTGCCATATCAAAGATGCAGGACTACAGACATTAATGCAAGGTGAATGGAACAGTCTTATCGAGTTAGACCTTAGTCAGAATAAACTAACAGCATTATCGATCAAACACCTCATCAGTCCGCATAACCTTAATTGTCTTAAACAGCTTAAACTATGTGCCAACAATTTGGACCACCATGCAGCCGAATTGCTTGTAAAAGGGCAATGGAAAGAGCTTTAGGAATTGAACCTTGACTTCAATGATTTGGGAGACCAAGGAATCAAGAAATTATCAGATCACAAATGGTCCAGACTCAAATAGCTGCATATTCTAGGAAATAGCATTAGTAATGAAGGGCTGACTGGTATAATTGCCATGAAAATGTCGCATTTGCAAGGGCTATATCTAGGTTTCAATATGCTAACAGATGATGGATGTAAAATATTGGCCAGAGGTCGCTGGAGACTGCTCAAAGTTCTCTAGCTTGAATAAAACAACATCCAAGACGACGGAATAGGCTATCTCACCAAGTTGCCATGTTTCAACCTTGTCAATCTTAAGCTAGTCGCCTCAAAAATAAACATAAACGTTGCCAAATAAAGCACCTTTGTTCCTTCGATGAGTGGTCTCACAAAATTACTGAGAGGGTGTTGGAACAGGCTGAAGATAGAAATATCGATGGGAAAGATGGGTCCAGTCAACACGTAGAATTTTATGCTCAATAAGGAGGTCAAGGATATGCTGGAGCTACGTAATGTTGTAATCGCTATCAGTTATAAATGATTCAAGCCATGAAACTTTATTTTGATAACAATAAATAATAATTTAACAATAAATGAACTCTTCTAACGAAGCCTCTAAGGATACCCATATAGTCAGCTAGCTCCCTTTCTTTTAGTTCTTCTACAGCTACAGCTATCAACCTTGCTCAACCTGGAAAACTCTCAAAGAAAAATATCGCTCCTTCAAACAACAATCATATGCCACACCCAAGCATACCTCAGATATCAACTATCTCAAAAGGTTTGGTTAAATTATCCAATACGTGCCATTTTTGCCACAGCAAAGGCCTGAAAAGATTGACATTCCCATGCTTCAGGAAATCATTGAGGTCATTTATGACGAACATGAATAATACTTTGCCAGTGGAGGCTGGAGGGCAGTCAAGAATAAATCGCTGAAGACTCATCTTCAGGAGCATCTATTACTAAAATTGTGGAGAATATCAGCTCACGGCAAAGTAGAGGGATGTCTTGGAGCTTTAATTTTAGGATTTTTCTACACCCTCAACTACTTCAAAACTTGCAATTTTTAGATCAAACTTTTCAACTAATTTCTGATGGGTTCCTAACTAGACTGTCTATTTTTATTTATTTTGATGCGAAAGAAAAGCAGAAGACTAAACAAAGATCTCGTCATAAAAAGTGAAAACATATCTTCATTTGTCTAAATACTCAAAGGATAAAGAAATACTTTCTTGAATAGTTACACATGTGAGCATGATGAATTGAGAGAGGTTAAATTGCTTTTGATATATCCCTAGTTAATAGAATACGTTCAAAACAACGGTGTGGTGCTTCATTAAGTTATGTTGATGTCTTTGATGGAATGCGCAGAACTCAACGAAAAGGAAAAGATCACTTATCGTGAGCCTGGATCCATTGATTGGGGTCACTTCTTGGCCATGTGCTTTAAAGAAGCAGAATAAGAAGAAAGGAGCTATCAGAAGGAGTTGCTTGAAAGAGTGATGAAGATCAACCTTAAAATGGCAGACAGCTTATTCAAATAAGGAGCCAAAAGAGTAAGCACAGCTGAAGGATATAAAACTGACAGCAATAACCTTCTTAAATAGAAATACCTTTAGGAATCCTTCGGATGGCTTATCGGAGTTCTCTCATCAATAATATACACATCAGATGACTGTGACTAAGATTGGCGCAGGATGTACATAGAGCTCAAGGTCCTATACGAGTATAACGTTACTCTTGGGAATAAATTAATTTCTGAGCTTTTAAGATCATCAGAGTACCAAGACATTTACAACAAGTATCAGCAAATGGTGATGTAGCAAATAATAAGCTGATGTTGAGTGCACTTTTATTGTGAATAAATCCGATGATTTACTATAATTACCTTTATGAGCGATCAATACTCGCCGAATTTGTTCCTTTTTCAATCATACGTTGGCTAGGTGCTCAAGGATTGCAAGAAATAAATCAAAACCGGACCCTTCTAAAACCTCAACACTGAGTGTACTTCTAGCCCTAAGCAGAAATATTTCAGACTCACAACAATCAACATATCGACAACTTTCACCAGTACTTTCTGTCGGCTATGAGCCACAATACTAAAACCAGAGAGATCGCCTGTATCAATTATGAAAAACTGATCAGACAGGCCCTAGTCGATAAGGATCACTTGCCGCCATCACTTATCTCTTCAGTGTTGACAGCTTGCGCAAGTGCGGGTCATGCTGCGGGTTCGACTTCCGGCAGCAGCTCGTTAGGTTCTGCCTCTCTTGCCACTAAACCTCAAGGGCAGTCTCTTCATATTGGAAACATGATAAAATCGATGCTGCTTAATACCTATCAGCCAAGCAGCGAACTCAGTCAAGGACTCAACTATCTCCTGGATGGCTGTCGCAAAAAATACGCCTTTGTTTACAATTCAATGCTTGAGGAGATCTACAAAGAGCTTCTGGTTAAGTACAGGTAGCCACCCGTCAAGGTATTCCTGGCGAACTACCTCGATATGCTGCTTGATTAGGTGGAGGTCTACATAGAAGATGATGAGCATATATATGCCTCCAGGAAGCTGGATGAGAAAACGAATAAAGTAGAGATGGCCATCTTTAAGGAAGATGGAAGTTATGGTAAATTTGGAAAATGTTTTTGCTGTAGAAAGGAAGCCAACCACTACTCCAAGGAATAGTGGTTGCCCATATGTGGGTTGAATTGCAGGGAAAAGCTAAAGTCTTTGATGCTGGAATGCAATGGAACAGAACCTTTTCATTTGATGGGATGGCTGCTTGACAGTCTGCATTCAGGAGACGAGATCATCCTCTCCTTCCTACATCGATAGCTATAATTCGCTTAGAATAAGCATAGCATCCAAGTAAATCAAATCCTATCAATACTGAAGATTCTCATTCACCAACTCGGCTCCAGTACAATGTCAACCTCCCTAATTGGCATTCTGACTCTACTGATGGTCAGGTGGAAAAGCTTGGTTCCTGAGGAGGACATAACTTCTGAGTTGGAGGGCAGATTATAAAGATACTACAAGATATACCTTATTGAGGTTTTGAATATTGTTGAATAGCTGCCAATTAGCAAGTAGTACCTGCATTATATCAATTTTTTCAACTAGGTTCTCAGAAATGACGATATTTTGGTCAAATTGTTTGTCAACTACGACAGTAAGTTCTTTGAGACGCCTATTCTTGCTCGAATGTTCAACCTTGTCAGTCAATATGCCAAAAAATTCCACAGTCAGCTCGAAGGGTTGGCTCAGGTTGTCAAAGCTTTATTCAATCGATTTGTTACTCAAGGGAAAAGAAATGACTAATGGGATGGATATGCAGAGTTCATGAAGAAAAGAGAAGTTAGAAGAATTATAACAGCTTTCAATAAAAAACCGAAGAATGGAATAAAAATGCTATTGAGCTTATTTGAAAAGGAGCACCACTTATAGGATTGCTCCCTTTCTCAAAGTAAAATAAGTGATAGATAAGAGGAAAGACCTGACAAAAAGGAAGAGATAAAGAAAGAAGAGCAAGTTGAAGGGTAGGTTCAAGCATAAGGATAGGACAATAGGTCGTAAGAATAATATGAGTGTGAGCTCAAGCAGTCAAGAAGATCACAATTATCGCTCGATGATGAAAGACTAGACTCAGATAATATCATTAACAAAAGAATAGATCAGCTCAGGTAGGAACACCCTAGTATCAATCAGATATAATTGAGTAATAAGTAACTTGAGAAATCATAAAAAATCGAATAAAAATACTAAAATATAGATGCTGATTTTCCACCAATGAAGAAAATTGAGAAGGCCACAACCAGCAGAGAAACTAACTCTGTTGACTTATCTAGAAATGAGTAAGCAACAAATAATTTGAATATGAATAAGCATCACTCCATGTAAAACCTAAGCTCAAGCAGTGCTGTTAACAGGGAGAAAGCCTCCCTTACTCCTGAATAAATAGCTTTGTTTATTCTGCAAAATATCTAGCTTAAAAGCTGGACTTCTTCTGACTCTAAAATTCCTATTCCGATTCCCCTGCTTTCTAAGACAAAAGTTGGTGAGTATTTTGGCACTGAAGACTCCTTAGTTAGATTAATTTCTATGGCTCTTCTCAAAATATATGACCTTCAAAACCTCGAAATAGATGATGTGATGCGAATAGTAATGAACATATACAATCTGCCAAAATAAACCCAACAAATTTAAAGAATCCTTGGTGACCTTTCACTGCGACTCATGGGTATTCACGACCTTGAAGATGATACTTCAGTTTATCAGTATATTTATCTTCTGTTGATGGTTCAAACAACAGGCCACAATCCTCAAGTCAGAGAGAGCTAAAAATTGTCCTTGGAAGCATACCTCTCCATGTGTAAGACCATCAAAGGAGGGATCGATATGAAACTTGCAGAATCCCACTATCGTAGGATCGCATCCAATTCCCTCAACAACAAAATGAAATATCCCGAATAAAGCATTTTTTACTCGAAATATGCCTAGAGCATTCCAGTTCGAGAAGAACTTCTTGATAGTGAGAAGGGTAATCTTTCCAGATCAATTATGCTTTACCTATGGGAGTACCTTGTTATTGGTCTTGTTCTTCCCGGAAATAATCTTGGGCTGTTTGAAACTACAATTTTGTTTGGTCGTGAGGGTCTTGAAGATTAGCAAAAAGGATTCTTTGAGGCCTTGAGAAAGAGTCCTGTTGATCAAAGTGAGCCTCAATTGTTGAAGATAGCCATATAATATGGAAATGATTTGATTGGCAAACCTTGGGCCGCGGTTGTGAGTTTGATCTACTCGCTTTAGCAAACCAACGACTGCAGTGCCATTCTTGATAAACTATTCACAAATTCAGCATAAATCACACCACCACGTATGCGGGACATTCTGCAAGCTTTGTTGGAATTTTCATCATCCGAATTCAGAAGAGATGCACAATACACAAGGGAACTTTTTGTGCTCAGGCATATAAACAGCCTTATTGAATACAACATCAGTAGATTCGATGTTTTGGCTACTCTTTGCTGGAATTTACTCAGAAACTACTTCAGAGATATATGTCTTCATCCGAGAAAAGAAATATCCATGCCTGCTGTTGATTCATTGAAACAGACTGCCCTCAAGTTGGTCAAACTAAGAATAGAGGCGGTTCCTCATGGAGCTTTATTGGAAATATTTTTACATGTCTTTGAGAGATCAGGAGTCGAAATGAAAGATCTGATAGCAAATGTTCTGCTCAACCTCATCACTTAAAATCTTCGAGGTGGATGGGATTCCATTTACAGTATCTTAGATGTGCTGGATACTAGAGACAAACAGTTAGTTGTCAAGCTAATTGCCAGGCTAATCGGATAGGTTGGACTTGACCAACTTGGAAATTTACCCAAGTTACATGCCATATGTATAAAATAGCTGAGAGTCTGTAGTGACGACACAGTAACTGAAAAGCTTCTCTCACAGCTCTGGTAAATTTCCTCTTTCATTGATGAGTCAACAATCTGGCTGGAGACGATTCGGTCAATCAAAGATATATTTAAAATTAGCCTAAATCCAGATATCATCAACATTTTTGTCAAACTTTCCAACAGATGTATCAGTGGAATAGAGCTTGAAAAAGAAGGAGGCCCACGTTCCTTAGATCGAGAGGTGTTAGCTGAGGTTATTGATGTGCTAATGTTTTTACTGGATCTGAAGGGAAGGTCTAAGACTCCTGCCTTGATAGCTTCACTTGATGCTATTTCAGGTCTAGATCTCGATTTTATCGTGAATTACCTGGTTGGAAATTGTGGGCTACTAGAAATATTTAGATTATTCTTGTCAGGAGACCAGAAAATTACTTTTGCCATATTCTTTAAAAGCTTCACCAAAGATATCTTACTTCCTCATCTTAAAAATGGTGATTGTGACAGTCAAATTTAATACCTCAGTTATTGGTGCGTCAACGAATATCTAAATCATATTCCAGCTGAGCTCTTCAACCTCAAAGGAAAGGATAAAGATTTTGAGCAAAACCTCTCAGCATTTTTGAGTGAGCCTTAACTAGCTGAGGGATAAAAACCAAGGGTTTTAATTGAATTCCACCTCAGCAACAAAGACAATTACTAAAAAAGTTTGGTTCATCTGATTTTCCTTGACATTGTTGAAGCCATATATGTTAAACTTAGGGAATTTACTATTGAAAAGCAAAAAATACTAATGGGCAAAATTGAAGAAGCCGTTCTGGAAAGTTTTGACTGTGCCTTCAAATTCAACAAGCTCATCTTGCTTAGAAATTTCTTGTGGAATAATGGGTTCTTAGCTGGAAAGATGCTCCCAGGGCTCATGAAACAAGAGCACCGTTCACTGTTAGTGCTAATAAATAATTTTCCGACCAGAATAATCTATGATAAAATGATCATGTATCTTGGAAAATTCAGGGAAAATATTGCCAACCATGATAAACTCAAATAGTTGAACGATCCAAACAGAATCGAAGGCAAGAGAAGAAAGAATAGCAGACATATTGAAGAAGACAGACGATAGGAAAGCAAGGGGCTTTCCGTCTATATCAATGATGTTGCCTTTTGGGTTGTATAAGCCTAAAAGGGAGTAAGCAATATCCTTAAAATAATCAAGTCTATACTCTAGAGCCCAAATAAAGAATTTTAGCTGAAGTAAGCAGATAAACTCCATCTAGTGAACTAGATTCTAGGTATATTTGAGCTGGCTAGCCTTCCTCAAACCATATGCCCAGATCTATCAGATACTCTTAACACTCTGTATGAGATTAAACTCTGATTTATGAACCGTTTTAATACCTGATCAAAGCATTAGATAATTATAAGGAGTCATATCAACAAGCATCTATATAATATTTCAATATCATTCAACATGAACGACGATTACGGGAGTGGAAATGATGACTACGGAAACGCCCTCGATGAGGATGATAACCTTTAGGAGAGATTTTCTGATGACTCCCGAAGTGAGGCGGATTACTCTGGATAATCAGAACACGAGGATATTGCCGAAAGAAACTCAATTAACGAGGAAGAAGATCCAGAATAATCCATGGTTTCGTAAAGTTCACAGCAACATAACTACGACATTATCCAGGAAGATACCAAGCAACAACCTAACGAGAAGAGAATAACCTCCCCTTTCATGACAAAATTCGAGAAGGCAAAGATTATCGGGATTCGAGCTGTTCAGATATCGAAAAATGCTCCTTTGTACCTGAAAAATGAGAATATCGCCAACATGAACTGGGATCCCATCACGATAGCAGAAAAAGAGCTGGCTGAGAAGAAGATTCCTTTCATCATAAGGCGCTACCTACCCAATGGTTAGTATGAGGATTGGAAATTAAGCTAATTGCGCACTTTTGATTGATTTACGACCCATATCTATCAGTTTTCATATACAATATTAAATATATACAATGAAGGTTGCTCTATCCTTCATCTTCCTCTGTCTTGCAATAGCAACTGCCTTCTAAGACTCTGAGACATACAGAGCAATCATCAAATCTAACAATCATAAGTTAGTACAGCAGCACAACACCCGGTCGGAAACTTACAAGATGAAATTGCATTCTAAATTTGCCGAAAAGAGTATGTAAGAACTACAAGAAACCTACTTAACCTTGAAGATTAACCTAAGCAATAAATTATCAGTATCAGCTCCTCCAAAAAGTCACACTCTTCTCTCAAATTTTCAATCTGGATCTTTGGTTGTTAATTGGACAAAATAGGGAAAGGTATCTCCTGTGACTGATCAGGGATGGTGCGGGTCGTGCTATGCACATACAGGTGTAGCTGATATTGAGTCATCTTATCGGTTCAGAAACAAAAACATAACTCTTTCGATTCAGCAAATAGTTGACTGCAGTTCCAATTTTTAAAATTCTGGATGCTGGGGAGGATGGATGGGACAGGTTTTTGATTATGTCATAGTCAACGGTATTACAACTAGGGAAGCCTATCCTGATAAAGATATCAGCTATTTCTTGGCACAGAGAGGCTCATGTGATCAGAAAAGAGGGTAGTATAAGATCAGAAAATTTGCATACACCAGCTACCGTCTATACGACTGTTAAAGTTTGACAAATATCGTCAGACAGAGGCCGGTCTCAGTAGCAGTGGATGCCAACCTGGCCTTTATTTTCTACAGTAACGGAACCTTCACTGATTGTTAGCCAGTGAGCAGTATCAGCGTAAACCATGCTATGTTGATCGTCGGATTTGTCCAGAATGCCACAGACAACTACTGGATCGCTAGGAACAGCTGGGGTCTATAATGGGGAGAATATGGCTATATTAGACTTGATAGAAATATTGAAGGAGGGAATCAATGTCAAGTATGCCTCGCGCCTCACTATTCTATACTGTGATTGTGATTGGTTATCTATAAAAATCTATAAACAATATGAACAACATGAAAAGGCACTCATCAAGAGAGGACATTGAAACTGAGTCTGTTTGTAGCAAACAAAAGGCCAACGATTTTCATTCCATTTTCTAAACTGGAAACAATGAAGTGTCAGATCTAGCATAGGCCATGCAACAGCACCCCAGCATCAGAAAGCTAAGCCATGATAAGATTAAGCTACTTAAGGCCTACATGGAGGACAGTCATAAGGGACGAACACCAAAACAATTAAGACTAGTTGCTAAAAATTTTATCGATAGATGCCCAAACAATTTATTGGATTTGGTTAACGATAAAATATACCATGAGTTTTTTGCCTTTCTCAAGAGGCAGAAGAGATTAGATGACTAGCGCCTGAGAAAAATGTCAAAGCTAAGCGAAGAGTGGGAAGATTCGAAGAAGAAACATAAAGACTGGAGATCCCCCCTTCAGAAATTTTTCGAACATGAAAAGACCAAGAACAGCAAGAAAACATGGATCTGAAAACTACATGATATAAAGAGGATTTAAAAGTTACTTTTAATAATAATTAACTAACAGTTAATGGATATTTAAATTCCAACTACGCCCGAAAAACAGCCTAGAAATATCTACATCACTCCACCTCACTTTAACCAAGAAAGTATGAATTATTGCTCTCCTGTCGCCAACAGCGGAAACTGCGAGACGCCTCCTCGCAAGAAAGTTCTCTTTTAGACTCCCAAAAAGACACCATGTAAGCTCTAAGGGTCAGCCGCCAAAGATATGAATTTCGAAAGTGCTTTGAAGCCCAAGTAGAACCCTGAATCTAAAAAACAGCGACGATCAGCATACAAAATGAGATAAGAGTCTCCTATGAAATTTAATTAATGTGACGAGATTGAAACGAGCTCATTCAAGTTAACAAGATTGGAGCAGGATTATTCCCTTGTTCACTATCTAGGAAGTGGACATTTTTCTCAAGTGGGCCTCTATAGATCCCGACTATCTGGTGAGCTCTTTGCTATCAAGACAGCCAAGGCTAACCGTATGTCAGTTAATTAAGTGCAAGCTCTAGGATCGATTTGGGTTCTATCTGGACAGTGTGCCAATGTCATCAGGTATTATCACTCTTGGATCGAATAAGGAGAGCTCTACCTGGTCATGGAGTACTGCCAGGAAAATTTGCAGAAAGCCATTACTAACTACAGAGTCTCAGGAAATCCAATGCCAGAAAAGACTATTGTGAACTACATCAGAGCCACTTTGCTTGGCCTTGCTTCCATTCATAAGCAAGGCATTCTTCATTTGGATGTTAAGCCTGAAAATTTACTCTTCAAAGGAAATATCCTCAAAATCGCTGACTTTGGACTCAGCAGAGCAGCTCAAATTAGAAGTGGAGATATTGAGGAAGGAGATTCTCGATATTTGGCCAAAGAAGTGTTGAATTTGGAGCCAATGGTCGATTTGACAAAAGCTGACGTTTTCAGTCTTGCAATGACTGCATACGAGATGCTAACTCTCGAGACGCTACCCAACAACGGTGCTCAGTGGATGAAGATGAGATAATTTGGCATTCAGGTCAAAGATAGAATGGACCTGACAGGCTATTCATAGAGATTATTGTCTGTAGTGGAGTGGATGGGGGCAGCGAAGTGGAGCGACCGCCCCTCAGCTGCTTAAATTCTACAACATCCTCTTTTCAAACAACCGAACAGAGCGATGAACTTATTTTCAAATGGTAAAAGTAGCAAAAAGAGATAAGAGAGTTCTCTTTGAGTTAAATAAATTGATAATCCTGTGCCTCTGTCAATAACTATCTGTATCATTAAATTAATAATATTGGTTGTGCAAGAACAATGGAAAATACTGTACTTGGAGGGTAGTTCAAATTAATACATCTTCTCTATAAGGGAAGGCATTGCTAAGTCTACCACTGCATAAGCATCAAAACTGGGAACGAGCATGCCGTTAAAATTCAGCTGAAAGCATCATCCTCTTCTCTTCTTAGAGAAGGTAGCTTCCTCACTTTGTTACAGACTCAAAATAACATGCTTATGGACTATGGTTTACCAACCTGCCTGCACACATAACAAAATAACAATCACAATGCCATAGTTGAGACGCTGCTTGGAAGCAATCTTAGTGAGCTGTTGAAAAAATGTCAGGGGATGTTCAAAATCAACACTTTTTTGATGGTTGCTGAACAGATGTTAAAAAGACTGGAATTTTTACATAGAAAAGAATATATCCATCGATCCTTGAATTTGAAAAAATGGGCCATCGGTGGCAGCAAAAAGACCTGTAAAACATTGTACATTGTCGGTTTGGGCAAATGCAAGCATTACATAAAAAATGGAGTCCATATTCCATACAGTTAGCATAAGCCAATCACCAACTCTGATATCATGTATGCTTCGATCAACAGCCATCTAGGAATAGAGCCTTCTAGAAGAGACGATCTTCAAAGTATGCTTTACTGCTGGGCCAAAATGCTCTATGGTAGACTTCCGTGGGAATCAGAACAAGAAGTTGATAATATTTTGAGCAGAAAAATAGAGCAAAGAAGTTAAATTTTGCTCGCTAATTTTCCTCACCCTTTAATATAAATTGGCAAGCACATTTAGTAATTGAGCTTCGGACAAGATCCTAATTATTAACTCATGCGTAACCTTCTCCTTGATCTCTATCAAAGCTTTAAATTGTAGGTATGCTACAATTACGATTGGGAAGGCATCGAAGGCTGATTTGTTTAAATTCCATTATTTTTATGATTTATAAAATTAGGATCAGCAGAGGTTGGCTTTGAAATTGATCTGAGTCAGCTTTACCACCTCGTCCCTTTCTCCGATATTTTCGCTTTCATCTTTCCACTTTTCGGTGCGCATCAAGGCAGGAGCCCACAGATAGTGAGGAGGCCCAAAATTATCAAAATTCAGGAATTGCTGGCACAAAAATCTTTCCATACAAGGACGGACAGAACTCCAACACCCTCCTACACTTTCCACCCTACACTCCTTTCCTTCATATTTGTGACTGACTTTTGCAATAGTTTTTGCTCCCAAATAAATCAAAAAGGATGTGCTTCCATCATAGGCGGACAGAATAGATTTTTTACGGTTTTCCACTCCGATCAACCTTTCGATGATATTGCAGACCAGATGATGAATTTGAATAGCTAAGGCAAAGAAACTAAATGTGGTGGGGAAGATGTCGGCCCCTATAACATAAATGTTGTCAAACTTGTTGTTGTGAAGCAGATGAGGATGAGAATCTTTGGGATCCACTCCCGAGTCCTCCAGTAAAGTAGGGCTGCATTCGCCAATGAGACAGTAGACGGACTAGTAGGGAAGTTGCTTCTGTTGTTAATGGGTTGAATAAGACAGAATCCTTCTCAGATAGTCTATTTTAGTTATGCAAACATTGTAGCTGACCACTGCCCGTTTTGCTTCTAGTTGATTAAGTAGCAATTTGTTAGCTTGAGGACAGTGAGGATAAAAAGAATCTCCTTCCAGCAGCACAATAAGCTGAGATTTTGATCCTTCAAGCTCATCTGCAACCTTTATAAACTCATAATTTTGTCTGAAGTTACCTGCGCCCTTCGGCACATAGAATACTACATTCCCTTATTCCGGAACAATATCCATCTTCTTCTAAATGTTGCAGAAAACTTTCGAATATTCGCTTTCCAGAGCTTCGTATAGAGGGTGCCCCTTCTGCTTCTGTGTCCATCCATCTAAATCGTAAAGTTTATACCTTATCCGTGTACAAGATACTTGTAGATGATCCTATGTCCGTCATCCAGTACTATTGTATTAATTTTGGGAAGGATATGCAGCACTTTCTTGCGAATTATGTCGACCTCTTTTGGAAGGCATGTAATGGAGATCAACTATGATCCGCTTTAAGTCAGGGGAGCATTGACTTATTTTTGGAAGTTTAGAACGGCAATTTTATAGGGTTTCTGGCAGTTGATGTGATCAGCTACAATTGCTGCATAGTTTCCGATGCAGATGATATCGTAGTAGAGCAGCTAAGAAATGGCTGTTTGAGAGTAAATCATCTTCTATTCGATTTTAAAAATAGACCTCAAAAGCTTACCATTTTATAACTACTTGTCTCGCACATGCAGCTTATCTCTAAATAAGCTATCATCAGAGCTCATGATCGAATCCGGTCCTATGTCCACAGAACGCCTATTATATCCTCCTCCACCATTGCAAAGTTAGCCGGCTGTAGTTCCTTTATGCTCAAGTGCTAGAATTTTCAGAAAGTTGGAGCATTCAAGCCCAGAGGCGCCTTCAATAAAATGCTGCAAATCAGTAAGGCAGATGCTGTTTGCACTCACTCTTCAGGAAACCACGCCCAAGCCTTAGCCTACGCAGCAGCTACTCTTAAAATTCCCGCTTACATTGTCATGCCTCAAAATTCACCAATCGTCAAGAAAAAAGCAGTGGAGGGATATGGAGCTACTATCATCGAGTCGGGCAACACCCTGAAAGAAAGGGAAGAAACTGCCAAGCAAGTGTAAAAAAAGTACAATGCTACTTTTATTCATCCTTACAACGATTTGGATATTATTGCTGGACAAGCTACAGCAGCTAAGGAAGTGTTTGAGGAACAGAAAGATCTTGATTACTTGGTTTTTCCCATTGGAGGTGGGGGACTGAGTAGTGGTTCAATTTTGTCCACTAAATACTTTGGTGAAAAGTGTAAGCCAATTGGTGTTGAGCCGTACCTAGCCAGAGATGCTAAAGAATCTTTAGAAAAGGGCACTATTCAACCACAAATGCCTCCCATCTCTATAGCTGATGGACTAAGAACAAGTCTTGGGTCGAATACCTTCAAAATACTCAAGGATAACATAACAGCAGACGATGTGATTTTAGTTGATGAGTCTGAGATCATTGAAGCCACTCAGCTGGTCCTAGAAAGAATGAAAATAGTAATTGAACCCTCTTCTGCTACAGTGGTAGCAGCCGTGCTGAAAGATGACCGTTTTAGAGGAAAGAAGGTGTGCTGTATAATCAGCGGAGGAAACATTGACATGTCTGGGCTCTTTAACGATATCAGATCTATGCTCAAAATGTGATGTTATAAGATTCGCTTTAATATAAATAACAATGTGGTCACAAGAGGCCTCGGAGTTGAATAGCTTCGACGATATTAATATCCATGAGCAACGACTCCCAATAATCAAAAATCTAGAAGCAGCTATTGCTACTGTCAAGCCCACAAACACAGTACAAGTCTGCCTATTTAGCTGTTTTTCATTAAAAAATGGGCGCAAAAGCAGCTGAAATAGCTTGAGGATTCAGACGAGGACGAGCTGCTTGTAGCTAAGATAGAGCAAGAAAAGAAGAAAAGAAGCAAAGAGGTCGTCAGCACTCGGAGGAGAAATGCAATAGTCATGGCCAAATTAGATTAAAATGAGCAGTATTGTACATTTTCCAACAAGGACTCAATACCCATGAACTAGGAATGCAAAAGCAAAATTATGTTGAGCTTGAAGCAGATCCCTTTTTTGGTGAACTTGGGCTGGTAGGAAATCAACTCACTCGTCGATTTGGCCTAACTAAAATAATATATCAGAGATTAGAAATTTGCCTCGAAAGGTCAGGTCATCAATAGGTTGTACATCGTCATCCAAGGAAGTATCAGTAAGCAAGATAGAGACAATAGTACTAAACTCGGCTAAGGCTCAAGCCTATTCATGTCGTCTATCATTAGCATCACCAAAGCACAGTCAAATTATATCGTCGATTCCGATATAGTCTGGATATGTGGGATCGAGTCCTATAAAATCTATCAATCTATTCAGGCACTCAGCCAAAAAAAATAGGCAGCCTATGAAAAAATACTAATGGGAGTCAATTTGTTCCACACTCTGGACCAAGAGTAGTTCTATCGAGTCATGTGCATGGTGAAGTTGTTGCCAGTCAAAAAAGCCAATGAGGTAGTTTTAGAGAAAGAGACTCCAGTCGATAGGTTGTTCATGGTACTAAGAGGTGAGTTTTTGCTGTGCAAGTACAACCTCATAGACTAAATTGTTTCTTACCAATCATACAAGGAAGGAAATATTTTCGGTGAGCAATGGTTGATCAACCCCACATAAGCTGAGTGTTCGGTTATATCAAAAACAGAAGGATTGTTAGGTAGTTTTCGCATTATTTAGGATATTTGATCCGAGAAGATATTGAAAAAGGAATAGCTCCAGTATCCAGACTCGTGCTGAGAAGAAAGATTAAGGAGCTAAACTATTGATGTTGTTTACCAACAGAAACTTCTGATGTTGTCTATGCACAAGACTAAACTATTATAAGCGATATGATAACTGGAACTTTACAGAGATCCATATATATTTCATCCAAGATAGTGATGCCTTACACCGAAAGTAACAAATATGTCAACCAACATCCAAAGCAACAGGCACCAAGACAGGCTTGAAAGATGTCAATACCTAGCTGCTCTAGTACATCTTGAAAAATTCCGAGCAGAACAACCCTGACAGTGTGATCAAGGCTATCGACCTCTTCTGTCGGGAATATCCGATGATCAATATTGGTGAGGATAAGTGTCAGATTGTCAAAGATGTGGTGCTGAAATACCAGCCAAAAAGTATTTTAGATGTGGGCGGATACTTTGGCTACTCTTCGCTTATTATGGCCTTCTACTCTCAGAGTACAGTCCTTTCTTTCGAACCTATCAAAGATCGAGCATCGCTGGCCAAAAAGATACATCAACATTCAGGACTTAGTTCAAAAATCACTAATTACAATAGCAACATTCATGACGAGGAGATTCTTCTCAAAAAACAGGAAAAATTCGATCTTGTGCTACTCGATCACGAAAAGTAACTGTATCTACCTGACTTACAATGGCTAACAGGTCTAGGCCTCATAAAGAAAGGAAAAGTCATTCTGGCAGACAACATCATCTACCCTGGTTGCCCAGAGTACCATCAATATTTAAAGTAAAGCCCAGATTTTGATAGCATCCTTTACTTTACTGAGGACTATAGCAGTCGACAAAAAGATGGGTTTATGATCTCATAAAAATTGAAAAATGATTTATGAAGTCGAAATAAAATTATTGACGAATTATCATTTTTTCTGCTCATTTATTAGAGGGTAGCGCATGAACTCGCAGCCACGCTCCAGAATTGTTTTGATCTGGTTGAAACTTTTCCATAAGGTCTCAGGATTCTTTTCTTCCTTCAACGTCTTCGCAAATATATCGACGTAACCACTGAGCTATCTTATTAAACTGAAGTGCTGAGAAAAGAGTTTGACTCCGACATCGATTCTTACTTTTGCCAAATTAGTGTCTTCAGCATGCTGAACTTCTTATCCTTAAACCTTCAAAGGAGGCGTCTATATTCTACTGGCTTTTCCTTTGGTTTCAGACATTTCTGTAGTTTTGACCTCTACCACAACTTCTTCTTCATTTTTAACTTTTTTCATTTTGGAGCACATATGAAGGAATGGGAAAGGCGCATCAAATCCATAGCGCTGAGCGGCACTGATAAAGTTGTTGAGGTTGAAATCATATCCATTTTTGCCAGAAGTTACAGCATAGAGATACAACTTGGCGATCTGTAGTTAGCTCCTGATAGGGAATCGATACTGCATATCATCACCAGCTCTGTACAAGTAGGCATGCTCCGTGAACAAATCTTTCATTTCGTCAATCGAAAAATATCCTTGATTTTCTTAAAACTTCCTTGAGAAAGTGCGAGTGAGTATACTGCACATTCTCTTCTTAGCTGCCAAGTATTCATCAAGAATTAAAGAAAGGGCAAAGTCGAAATCGCAATACTCCTCATCTTCGAATATCCTGGCATCTTTGTATATTTTAGATACCAGTCTCGACCTGTTGACTTCGTCACTGAAAAACAGAGAACCTTTCATTAATTTTTTAGTGTTCTTGATTTGCACATATGTAGCCCCTTCCTATTCAAAAGTTTTGAAAGTGATGAGTTTGCGATAGACTACAAAGAAGAAATTTTGGGTATTGTAGTCCATTTTATAGTTGAAACCGTCTAAGTTATCAAAAAGGGGATGGTACCGCATTACTTCCATTAGCTGGCAAAACATTTCAGCTTTTGGCCAGTATCGACTGTAGTATTTCAAAGATATTATGAACTCCAATAACTTAGTCTCAGCTAATCTTCTGATCCGATGTTTGTTTAAGAAATAGAACACAATGAACTCATCAAAATTCATGGAATTTCCCACTCCACCGACCATAATTTAATTCTCATTGGTGATTCTTTCCTCATATATTTCAGATATTAGCTGTTTGGTGTATAGCCAGGGTAGGACCTTGCCAGTTTCGTTATTTTTGGACATATTTTCGAGAAAGGCAATCAAAACAGGAGTCAAAGACCAAGGTTTGTCCACATGTTTCTACATTTTGAAATTTTAAGGAGGAAGGTTATTTTCCTTGATCTTGAGCTTATCTATCAAATGACCCTCTTTTGATATATCAGTTCTCACAGCTCCAGCTTAGGCCTGATCAAAGGGAAGCTTCTCCTGTGCATTTGTAAATACGGCTCCAGCTTGAGTCAGAAGCTAGCTCTCATCAACTTGTGTCGCAGTGGTGACTTTGCTGGCTTTTGCCATAGATTTAATCAATTCCCTCATGTTTGTCAGATTCGTTCCTGCCATTCTCTGCTCATTTTCCATACTGCCCATCAATAGCGACAAGGTCTTAAGTGACCCGAAGATATCATTGGATCCTTCCTCTTCTACTACCGCTCTGTCTTTTTATAGCTTGGTGAGATAGGTGCTGACTTTGTTCATATCACCTTGCAGCAACTTGTATATGTCTCGCATCTCGGAGCTTACCATTTATAGTTCTGTATCTGCCATACTGAGCTGAGCACTCTACAGTTATCTCAAATGTTATATCTTCTCAATTTTCTATTTCCACTCAAATTCCCGATTCTCCAGCTAACGGTTGAGTTGCAGCAAACTCACTATTTTTTTATCTTTGTCTTCCATCAATCGATCAGTTCTTTTGATTAACTTAACAACAACAGATTTCAGAACTGCCATTACATCACTCCAGTTATCTTCGAAGGTGGCTGTTAATTGAGGTTTGTACAATCTGAGGTTGTCTAAATTATTTAAAAAAGCATTATGAGTAGGTTCAAGGGATCTTACAATGTTTAGCACTTCCTCTCCTGTTTATAAAGGAAATTATTTCAGGTAAACATAGAAAAGAGGAATACTTTTGAGCTTGGTCTACATGGTTGAGGCTAGCTATTTGTTTTTTGTCTTCGAGCGAAAGGTGGAACGTTTATTAGGCGAAGAGGTAAGGGCTGTAATGCTGTCCATAATAAATTTATAACATGGACCCTTCAATATCGATTGAAAAATAAAAAACTACACTCGAACTGAAATATCTTCTTTCACTCAAAGATATCGCCTCTGAGGAGCAGACATTAGAGATCCTTAATAAACTATATCCCTTTTCTTAAAGTCCTCTCAATAAACTGCCGCCTCTGTAGTTACAATAATTCTAACCGGGGCATCAAATAACACAAGATCTCAAGGCTGTCCTTTCTTCATATGCCCTCATAGTAATTATGGGTAAGGTACGAGCCAGACGTCATATATACTACGTCGATGAGCAACATTTAGTAGATGACAGTATCAGAGACAAACTAGTATATAATTTTGATGAAGAGGAGACTGAGTTGGTAGCTTTGTCGACTGTTTCCTTGTTGAAAGTGCATAAAATATGGATTAGGATTGCCCAGCAGGAGCTCTAAAGGAAAAATAAAGACTACGTTCGGTAAAAATTACTGAAAATGCCCTTCTTTCAAAAACTTTCATTCGAAGAATTCAATAAAATCCTGAGTTTTGGTAGTTTGAACTCAATTGGACCTGGCTAAACATTAGTACCTGAACTGTCAATTCCCTACAACATGTACGTGATTACAGAAGGAGAGATATCGCTGAGGAAAAGGGTGAAATTTTCAGCTTAGTCATAAGTGTGGAAGGAGTTGCAGTCGTGTTTGCAGAAGAAAAACTAATTTTCAGAATAGCTGTTTGAATACTTAATCAGAGAACCTGCCTAAAAAACTCCAACTTTCTAGGTGACTTTCTAGATTGGTATTTTAGGTGAGGGATCGCTCCTTTGTGGGACTTAAACGCTCAATGAATTGCCCTTGGGATACTCTATCAATGCTTCTCTGAAAACTAAATACGTGGCTATTAAATATCCAGATTTGTATGTGCTTTAACAAAGCAGGATCATCTAAATTAGAGGTTGGCCTACCCGAGAAATAGACAAAAAACAGCTGAGAAGACAATACTACTATTAAAAAAATTGGTCTGACTATAAATAATACTTGACACAAGATCAAAAGCTAAGCAGCTTATAAGCAAAGACCTTTGACTAACTTCTCAGAAAAGATGTCAACCTATCCATGAAGAGATACTCCTACGTTTCTGGAAAAGTTGGATAAGGATTCATCGTTGATTCACCAGCTGATATGATGAATAGAGTAAGAGATATGACCTTTAAAAGGAAATGATCAATATTTGTGAATATTAGTGGCGATTTGAGAGCTTGATTTTTTCTATGCAAAGGTCGGATGTTTTTTTGAGTATTTGGCCAATTTTGATGATAAAAGAGGTAATTTAAATTTTGAAATACCGCCGGTGGAGCCACTATTATTTCCTATAATAGATGAGCAGGATTCTTGAGTTCACTGACCAGGATCACATCATTACGCTGACTTATTCCAAGAAAAGTTTCCCCAGCAAGTTTTACTCCCAAACTTTTGTCAACATCCAAGTTACCACCACTGACAACGAAGACCCCTTTCTTGATATCGACATAGATGATAACTTTACCTTCCTGTACTTCGATAATCTGTGTGAGTTCTTCAAACATTTAAGCAAGCACAAAAATGAGGATATTGTTCGATTGACTAATGGCGATGAGGTTAGCTTTATGATTGATGGAGAGAGGGAGGAATATGAGGTAATTCAGCTGAATGCTGTCCAGGTGGTGACCGAACAGTAGCATGAGGAGATGAGCAAAAGGGTAAATTTCTACAATGACGCCTTCAAGACCAAAATGATCAGCAAATTTGAAAAAATCATAAAAAATCATTACAAGAATTCGAGAGAGCAGAAGAGACAAGAGGCAAAAGCGGAGCAAAAGAAACAAATGTCTCTTACATCTGGAAGTTAGATCTCCTTCTCTATCAATTCTAAGAAGTATTTTGCCTTTAACATAGATATAACTCGGTTTATACACTCAACGAGAATCAGACATTTTTCATTTTCGACGTAGATCTCGAGGAAATTTTTGAGAAAGATTTTAAAATAAAAGTTCAAAGCTTGAAATACGACAAAATTCTTGTGGGTGTTGAATATCATCTGTCTAACCCAGAGATCGAGACAGTACACCATCAAAACTAGTTCAGGCGAATTTGCCAATTCAATAAAGCCTATGGCTCTTCACTGCAAATCGAGTAAGGACAAAGCATCACAGTGTCAATCGATGAAGGGCAACTAGTGATCAGGAATGCCGAGACAAACAATGGCAAGATGTTCGCGGAATCTATCAGCAACAACGAACTTGACTGGAAATACAGGGTAATTGTCAGTCTGGTGGACTTATGATATGCACATTGAGGTATTTTATGCTGGATTTACTGGTATTGAGGAGTTATAATGATTGGAATTGATGTATCATAAGGAATCAAATCAGGCGAGGCAAGTTAGATATGCCCATATTCTTGCCTCGGCTGTCATTTTGACGTAGCCCAACTTCCCAAAGTGGATGTACAGGGTCACTGGATCCGAACAATCAAGCATCTGCCTGATTAATTTGTCGTTTTCTTCAATATCGCCGGGCTCTTCGTAATCAATCAAATCGGGAAAAGTATCAGCTCTTGTCTTTTCCTTCAGGATGGAAGGATTGTCAAATCTAGGCTAGGATATATGTTACTCTAGATCTACGCCGGCGTCATCGAAGAGTTAGAGGAAGCCCATCAGAGGAGATTGGTCGAATCCTGGCGATATCTTTGAAATGAGTTCTCCAAGTAGCTTACAGAAATTTTCATCCAGACTAACTTTAGCTTCGATTTGGAGATTTTCCAGCAACAGGGCTCCGAATTCCACTTTTTTATCTTTCAATAGGTCCCTCTTGGCACTTAAGTCGCATAGCATAATATTGACGTATGCTTAACTTTTGAGAGTGGTGAGTTGTTCCAGCATTTTTTCGAGCTTCCTTATGATCACCACCTGCTCAGGAGTCTTAGATTCGTACATACAATAACATCGATCATTGGCAATCAACCTCTAGTTTACAACATCGTTGCCAAGAATATCCTCTACAATCTTATACTTTAATTTTTCAAATTGTTTGGGCAACTACATGACCACCAGGGGCAATCTGTATTTTTTGAGGATTTTGGAATACTTGTCGTAATGGGAGGTGATCTGAGTTGGGTATGGGAGTACCTTTTATTTGGTGAGCTCTGCTACGATGGAAAAGTAGGAGGGGATATTAACAGATTCGTCAGGGTTTCCGAACTTGACGTTGATATTGGCCTCGCTCATGAATAATAATCTAAAAGTTTCACTTATTAGCAGCTAATAAAATCCTATTCAGCTGTATTTATTTCCAAACACTTTGTACCTGTGCCTACAAAGAAAAGGCTATGCTTTTTTACTAAATAAGAGCGATATATCAATTTTGGGATATCAAAAAAAAATTAATAGTTCCTTCGAGATCTCCTTTGAAAATATCAATTAGCTCACACTTAAACAATCAGAATACCGGATTAGACTCCAGGATTTAATTCCAGAGTTACAATTTTATTTTTCTGTTCAACGACAATATAGTTGTCTTGGAACAGCCCTCATTTAATTTTATTGCATTTCCCCCCATAAATCATTTATTTTGACGAATATTGTTAATTTTATTGTCTTCCCATGTTCAAAATACAGTCCTTTATTGGTCTCTTTCTGCTCTCAGCCACACTGGTTGACATTGTGATCGGTTATACTGGACCTGCTATCGAATATCCCATAAAATTAGCCTACGTCAACAGAGTAGCAGACTGGAGCAATCCCCAAGGGCTAGCAAGATCTATTGGAGTTCCAGGATACTCGAATCATTCTTACAATTACATCGTTCTTACTTTCTGGACCTGTACCAGTTAAGCCCTTGATGCAGCTCTTCTATGGGATAATCCGATTGCATACTTCGGTAGCCAAACCTTTGGAAACACCAATTAAGAGATCCGAACTAATTTAAAAGCTATGTATGCAAGTAGGGGAATCAAATTGATGGTCAGTGCTTTTGGAGCCACTGAAATGCCTACATCTCAAGGGCTAGATGCTATCACTTGTTCCAATAGGCTAGCAGATTATGTCAGTAGAAATCAGCTAGATGGAGTGGACATCGATTGGTAGGACACCGCAGCTTTTCAAAACACACGATTCAAGGGTGAATAATGGCTGATAAATCTAACCAATAATCTCAGGGCACAGCTTCCTAACGTCATAATCACCCATGCTCCTCAAGCCCCCTACTTCGGAGGCACAGTCCTCTACCCTCTCAATGGGTACCTGTAGGTCGATAGAGTGGTCGGTCAGCACATTTCTTTCTATAACGTACAGTTTTATAATCAGCAAAGCACTCCCTACAATCCAGCTGAGGGCTTGTTCAACAATTCTGGAGGATGGGCTGATGGCACTTCGGTCAATTAGATAGCAGCAAAGGGAATACTATTGAGTAAGATTGTTGTTGGAAAACCTGCCACCCCTTCTGATGCTTACGATCAGGGCTCATATATGTCACCTGCAGATATAAACGCTGCTTTGGTGGCAGCTTATCAGCACAATGGATGGCAAACGGGTGTCATGTTTTGGCAATTTTCTTCGGATAGCGAATCAACTATCATCTCAACGGCTATCAGTGGACTCGAATCTATCATCAACACTGACAACGTTCTCGTTCTTGACTATCCTGTTAGATTCACCTGTATAAACAAAATTTACAGCTCCAGCAGTGACTCCGAGGTTCTAAGATCCATGGGGGTCCCTTCAGCTGTCAGACATGGCTACAACTACATATCTTTTTACAGTTGGACATATCGAACGGGCGCTCAAGGTCCTCTCAGATTTTGGGTGGATCCCCGCTCTTTCCTGTCTACTGACTACAAAGGCACCAGGACAAACTCTATACTTAGATCATAGCTCAAAGAATTATATGCCAAATCAGGAATAAAGATTCTTGTGCATGTGTTTGGTAGGTCGTAGTACCCTACCACCTCTGGTTATAGCGCGATTGAAGTGGCCATTAATCTAGCTCAGTTCGTCAGCACTTATAACTTAGATGGGGTTAACATAGATTACAACGATAACTATGCCTTTCGAACCAGAACAGCAGAACAGTGGTTGACTGATTTCACCACCAAATTGAGAGAGCTCCTTCCTCAATCTTTGATTGTTCACACTGTCAACGCTGCTTATTTTGTGGGACAGCCAACTTATCCCAACGGGGCTTATCTCACTGTTAATGAAAATGTGGGATCAAAGATCGATCTCTATAATGTGGTATACTACAGTCAAAGCAACTCCCTCTACAGTACGGCTGAAACTCTTTTTACAAAGTCAACAGGCTGGGCCTCAAAGACGGCAGTTACATAGCTCATCGCCAAAGGCATCAGTAGTTCCAAGCTAGCCATCAGCAAACCCGCCACCAGAGCAGATGCAGATTTTTACTCATACATGAGCCCTACAGACCTCGGTGCAGCGATCAGAGACTACTCCTCAACTTCTGGCTGGAAGACAGGCATATTTGTGTATGAATTTTCTTCTGACATCAACGGTAGCTTTGTGAAATAAGTTGTCCAATCTCTTATCGTTTTGTGATGATATGAATTTATTATTAATTAAAGATAGTTAAGGATGACTCACAAAGAAGAAGAAAAAGATTTGAAATGTTATAAGTGGTGTCAATGGGGAGCTGGTTTTCTGGCAGCTTTACTGTTCTTTGTTGGCTCATTCATGCTTTTTCCTTATGTCGAGTCTGTCATCGAAGGAGTATGGTACTTTTCGGTTATGTTCCTGACTGCCTCTATCTTGATGGTTATCCGCACAGCCATGGAACTCTCTTCGTTCTCATGCGGATGCCACTGTAAATCTGTTAACTGTTTGGCAGTCGCCATAACATTTCTGGCTTGGTTCACATTCACGGTGGGATCAGTGCTAGGATCCCCTCCGTTTGACCTCAGGAATGACCGTGACTCTATCTACAAATACACAACATTAGCAATAATGTTGGTAAGACTATTCAAGCTTATGTATCTATTTAGATGCAAAATCTCCAATTTTTGCTACAACTACTATAAATTCAAATTGTTCATCCTCACAGAGTCATTCATAGTTCTTTCTATGTTGTTTTTCTTTATCGGCACTCTCATCTTTTATTAAAGCAACTTTAATCCTC
>Ga0210025_1000885_pt1 | contig 35491 bp, 16 predicted proteins | sample CryGeyme20150102_FD_183989 | JGI IMG/M metagenome (GOLD analysis project Ga0210025, IMG submission 183989) | Groundwater microbial communities from Crystal Geyser aquifers in Utah, USA - Crystal Geyser metaG 2015-0102 (SPAdes) (version 2) | ecosystem: Environmental > Aquatic > Deep subsurface >... | reverse complement strand
TTTTTTTCGTGCGCGAGATTTCCTGTTGCCAGGTTTTTTGCAAAGTGCTGTACTAGGTACTTTACGTTATCGTTGTTATTACCATGGTATTGTTTACTGTACGGTACATGGTATTGTTTAGTGATGATGGCAAAAATAATAACAATACTAAGTAGCTAGTCTAGACGAAACCAAAATGATGTAGGAATGACAAAACTATCCACCAGCAAAAATGAAGATAGTATGAATAATAATGACAACAACAACAACAACAACAATGACGATAATAATAACAATAATGACAGTGACAGTGACAATGATTCCGTTGAAAAAGCCTTGGAATACATGCTAGGGGGGATCAATCTGGCATCATGTCGTCGTTCTGATATTGATTGGGATGCTACATCCCAAAATAGTAGTAGTAGTAGTGATACTAATGTGGTGGGTGATGATCATGATGCTGTTTCAAAAAGCCAAGCGATAACAACAAATACTGCTACTACTACTACTACTACTAATAATAATAATAATGATAGTTGTGTTGTTGCGTCCGACGACACCGACGACGTGTTATTTCGACGTTTATATCAATCGACAACAACAAGCCCCAACATTCAAACCATTTGGAACGAATGTATCAATCGTGTTCATGTCGTATCATCTAAAATGGATGGTACAACAACAATCATCTCACAACCTACCAATATTCGTATAGTAGATTTCTCTGGCGACAACAACAACATTGACAACAACAACAACAACAACGACAAGGGATGGGGTATCATTGCTACCACTGCCATTCGGAAAGGACAAGTTATTTTTACCGAAAAAGCTGCTGCGGCATCCCAGTTACCACAATCAACAACAATAACAACAACAAAAGCTACAGTAGTTGATGCTAGGAATGGTCTCAATGATACTACTACTACTACTACTAATACTACCAGTACTACTACTATTGGTCGTGAGAGTAACAGTAACAGTAACAGTAATAGTAACAGTAATAGTAATAGTATCGAAGAGCCGTGGATTATGAACGGAATTTCTGTTCGAGCATGTCAACAGTGTTTTCGTTCTCTGGAACCCATATCCAAACTCGGGTCCCAATTCCCCCGTCCAGACTTGTGGCCTATATTGGAATACTCGAATGATACGACGACTACGACAACCACTCCAACGACGACGACGACGACGACAACCACTCCAACGACGACGACGACTACTACTGGTACAGCTACAGCTACAACAACAACCACACCAACAACAACAACAACAAGAACAGAGTCTTCTACTCTACCAATGTCACAACGACGAATGCAGTGCTTGTCTTGTAAAGCACTGTTTTGTAATTCATACTGTCGAAATCGTCATTTTGATACCTTTGGAAGTTGTTGTGATTGTACAAATGCCGTACGTGATGTTGTTGCTGTTGCTGCTGCTGCTGTCGATGTTGGAACAACAACAACAACAACAACAACGGCGGCGGCGGCGGCGGCGGTTCTGGTAGAAGGTGACAACAACATAATACAAGAACCATTGGTATTAGCGGCTCGTATTTTTTGTCAATTACTGCACTGTCATCGTTCCGAAAACAACGAAAAAGAACAAAAACCATGGTCGGATAAACCTGACGAGGACAAGTTACTACTGGAACGAACCTGTTTTGCGGGACTTTGTGGAGATGCATCTGACATTCAACCATTGGAAATTGGACAAGCAGAAAGAATCAACAACGAAGATAATAATGCAAGTCGTGACGTTACGTATACGATGGAACCATTGTACCTAAAACTTTGCGATACCCTTCGCATTACCGACAGCGAACAGGCTGTACTTTCGCTCCAATTACTACAACGATTAGCCGCGATTGTGGCCCGCAATGGACACTGTGTCACAACACAAAATCCCTTTCGAATGTATTACAATACTCTCATTCGGCAAGCCGGCGGTCGAGGCAGCAACCAACACCAAGCCTGGATGACACAGGTTGCCAAGGCCATGGGATCATCCGATGGGACCTTGCAACGTAACATGGATAGAGACATTGAACAGCAAGTAGCGGTCCAAGTTATTGGTCTGTTTCCCTTTGCAGCACGGTGCAACCACTCGTGCGATCCCAACGCCGAAGTACGAAACCAAGAGTACATCGATTGCGTGATTGATGTCGTGGCACGACGAGACATCCGGGCTGGCGAAGAGATCACCTACAGTTATTTGAGCGTCCGTCCATCCGAAACGCACGGAAGTACGACCCGAACTTGTCATCGTCGTCGGAGAGAACTCTACGCAAAGTATTTGTTCCATTGTCAGTGCCAAAGGTGCAGGGAAGAAGAGTAAGAGTAGTACAGTCTGCAGTGACTACTTATTTGACTTTTTAGTCCTCCTTCTATCGTTGAATTCATCACTTATGTGACAGACAAGGTAGTATGCTATTCTGTTCTGTTTTATGAGAGCATTTACCCAAAAAATAAATCGTTAGAGTCATCGTAATCGTTGGTATGGTGCATATTTGTCGGCTGTTGAATTGCTTCCTGCTGTAGCGGCCATGTGCATTGAGGATGCCACTGTGGCTCATCAACACAGGTGAGCTCCTGGGGCTGTACACACTGATAGGGTCCGTCCTGGCCAGTATACCAATCGTGGCACGGGTGTGGCTGGTGGTTGTGCTGTAAAGTGTGGACTGGATGGTTCGGCGATTCATATCCACGATCCCCGTACATTCGCTGTTGTGCATGTCCCCACGATTGTTCATATTCACGCTGTTGGTAGATTGGCATCGTCACAATATTAAAGTTCCCAATCGGCGTTTCAGTTGGCTGCTGCTGGTGATTGTGAGGCTGATACTGGGGAGACGGCTGGTGGTGGTAGCCTGTGGAATATTGCATCTCTTGGGCCTTCTGATACAAGAGCTGACGCCCACTGGGGCGTTGCCGGCTGGCTTTATTATAGTTCCTTTTTTGAATAGCGATACCACGTCCATGACGCTTCTTTTGGAGATTTTCTAGTGTTTTAGGCGGAATTATAGAGGTATTTTCTTTGTTGACGGCCTCCAAAAATGCTTCGCTATCATTCGGGTCATGAGAGAATTGAGAAAAAGGATTCGCCTTGCTGTCGCTATATGCGCGGCGCTGCTGGGCTTCCATCTGACGCTTGTCTTTCTTCCACGAGGAACCAGAAGGAAACCTGTTTGGCGGAGTGCGATATGCTCCTGCGCCCAAAGCCGCCGGCTGTTGTTTTGTGAAAGTTGGACGGGTCAGCTGATTTTGCTGCATTGGAGCTTTCTGTTGAATTTGTCCTTGGCGCTGCCGTGGCCAATGTGGCGACTGGTAGACCCGCTGGGTATTGTTTTTCTGACTTTTCTCTGGCAATAAAGCCGGTGGCAGCCTTCTTTTGCTACTATCGCAACGAGAAGTGGTTCCTCGCTTGTCCTGTTGCTCGCTAGTCTGATAAGAAAATGCAGTATCGACAATATCGTCCTCAACAGGCTGCGATACCGGGGCTGGTTCTTTCTTCTCTCGTCGCTGCATCTTAATTATAGCAGCATTGAAATTGTTACTCATGTCGGTCTCTCGAGATCGCTTTTGGAGTGACGTTTTTACGGTGTCGAGGTAGGCAGGATTCGATAAATCCGAGAAAAGCGCAGGATGCGTCTGTGTCGTCTTTGCGGAGCCTGCCGTCAATTTCTTTCCGACATCGCGAATCGTTGTCTGCTTCTTGGTCTTGGTTAGACTATCAGATGATGGCTGCTGCTTCGTGAAATAGTTTGCAGTATACGATGTTTTCTGAATCGGCCCGCTGCCAAGAAGCTCCACCTTTTCATCCAAGCCAACCATGGATGCAACGAGGTGAATGACGACAACACCGAATTCTGCGGGACACGGGATGCAAATTTCTTCAGGATTACAAATATTGTTCTGGAAATAGAAACAGCTTTCTGCTTTGTCTGTATAGCACACCAGCGTATAGTTGATATCAGCTGATGAGTGATCGCCTGAACTCTTTCGAGTACTTGTCGGCTGTCGAAACTCTAGAGTACAAATGACAACTTTATTCTGGATACTGGCAGAAAGTTTGAGAGCACCATTCATGATTTTTTCGACAGCATTCTTCAAGAGTAAACCAAACCCTTTTTGGCGGTCGACTACCGCATTGTCAATCTGTTCGGGTGTCGCCTCGAGGACGTCATCAAAGCTATGGATGTTTCCGTGCATGCGAAGAGATCCGGTGGAGGCTTGTCCGACACCTTCAATTTGATTCAATAAGCCCTCATTTTCGTTCCATAGGCAGACGGCTAGGCTTCGGCGGAGTTTAAGGCTCTGAACAACGACGTGTCCATTTTTGCTTCCTCGAGCACTATAATCTTCCAAGGCAGAAAGCATTCGAAAGCTATACTCACGCATTGCACTTGTTTCTTGTCGAAGTGTATAGTCTTCAAAGTAATGTTGTGCAATCTCGCCCTGCAAAAGGACAAATGACTTCTGAAAAGGAGTTTGGACGCGAACTTTTGAAGGAGGACCGTCCAACTTGTACTTGATGATTTTGTGAGCTTCGTTTAAGAGTTTCTTCTCTTTACGACGAATAGAACGCTGCAGATCTTCGATGTGGCACAGTGCTGTAAGAACCTGGCACATGGTGGCGTCAAAGGGTAGGCCTACCATAAGTTCCGCGGCTTGAATGCCTACTAAACTAGCGGACATGATGTGAGAGGCTGGCTTTGGAACAATATTTCCTTGTGTAGTTTCACTCACAAACTTCATAGCTTGGAGTTTCGTCAGGGCCACATCGCATTGCTGGAGCAAGTACGCATCAATGGATTGTCCGTCGTGAATGCCAATTCCAAAACTCGAGGAATTTTTGAGAATTTGAAAGAAGTATAGCGTATCTTTGATCCAATCGATTGCAGTTTTACGGTTGGATATTACATATTGCGAGATTTCCGTATTGAGAACCTCTGCAAGTCTGTGCTCCAGTTGGCTTTCCGCTCGTCCAAGACCAAGGATCAGGCGCTCAATACGACTCTTCGAGTTCGTATCAGTCATGAGCAGTGCCGTACCACTCGTATCAAAACCAGGACGACCGGCACGTCCGATCATCTGGAGGAGACTGGCAGCGTCCAAATCCTGGTAACCCGAGCCGCTTCCTCGCCAAGCGCGGGTACCCTTGACAATTACAAGATGCACGGGTAAATTGACACCCATGGCCAACGTGGAGGTTGCGCAAATAACCCGAATCTTGCCTTGGCCAAATCCCGTTTCAATCAATCGTCGGTCCTCGGCATCCATGCCTGCATGGTGATAGGAAATTCCTTTGAGAAGCACCCTTTGGAGGCTTGGCTTTTGCGTTTTAGTCGCAAGACTATGGTCAAAACGACCGTGGGACAAGCCTACTCGAGGGGCATGGGTCAAGAGCTCGGCCAGACGTTCCGTCTCCATTTTGCTATGACAAAATACAATCGTCGGCTTTCCTTTGGAATATTTTTGAATTAGGCCCGCCACCTGCCGATCCAACTGATTCCAGAAATGGAATGCATTCTTGCCAATCGTTCCGCAGCCAATAACGATGGTTTGCAACGGTACAGGACGATAGGACTGGTCAAAAGCGTAGCATTCCGCTGCAGAGATGAGAGCCGCACAGTCTTGAATGTTGGGCAGCGTTGCTGAGACGGCTACAATTCGCAGAGACGACCTTATAGCTTCAGGGGTCGTATTTGGATAGCTGCAATTTAGTTTGTCGGAGAAGTGGTGTTAGAAATTTAGAAAGAAGATGCAATCTCAAGCTTGCAAATAATATTATTACGAGATCGTACCTAGAAGTATACAGATCCGCCTCTGTCGCCTGAACTTTGCTCGCGGCTCGTTGAATGGTTTTCATGCGACACAAAATGGCCTCGAGACACCATCCTCGACTCGCATCGCCTACCATGTGCACTTCGTCCACCATGAACAGTTTGATGGTGGCAAAGAGAAAGAAATTTTCCGTCCACCGTCGCGAGAGACTGTCAAACTTTTCGGGCGTCGTGACGATCAAATGAGCCGACATCAAGTCTCGAAAGGCTTGACCTGGTTCCATATCTCCAGTTATCATGACGACTTCAATACCCAGTTTGAGATTGGTCAGACGACGAGACCAATCCTGGTATCGTTCTTCGCACAAAGCTTTGCTGGGTGCCACGTACACTATCTTACGTGATTTACTGATAAACATGTTCCTTTGCTGCTGCTGCTGCTGCTGCTGCTGCTGCTGCTGCAAATCTTGTACCAACAATCTTGCCATGGCCATTTCAAACAGAGTGGACTTTCCCGATCCCGTGGGAGAACTGACGAGAAAATGATCGTTGCTATTGGCCAAAACGTTGGCGACTTCGGATTGGAGTGCATTGAAGCGATCGAATTTCTGTCCCTTCCAGAGTTTATTGATGTTCGATTGCGGGAAGACCTGATCGACAGGCAATCGTTGACGGGCCTGAAGAGGTCGATTGTCAAGATGAAACGAGTGAACCACGGGATCAGGTTTGGCTTGGTACGGTGGTGGTGCATAGAGAGAAGGATCGATCTCGGTTTCGGGTGCGTCCTTCGCAGTACTGCTACCATAATTTACCGTAGCGTCATTGTCGTTACCAAAGGATTTAGCAAAGGTCGTGCTTACAGTATGGCTCGCCTCCTTTGTTGTCATTGATGATGATCTGGCATTCTTATCAGCATGCCCATCGAGACCAAAAAAGAGGTCGTCCTCCTCCAAGTCACTATCAAACAGAGGTATGGAGGAATCTGAGCTAGGTTTCTTTGTTGTTGTAGTTATTGGAGGTAGAGTCGTTTGTTCGGGAGGCGTAGGAGGGTGAGGCGTCAAGAGGGGTGACTCGGGAGATGACAATGCCAATGCTGCTGCTCTATATGGTGACGTCGACGATGACGACGACGAAAATGATGGTCTTGTCGTACGTTTTGTTTGATTCAACTCGGACGAAGACGTCAATACCTTATAAGGATTCACAACAGATCGTTTGCTGAAAGGAACTGTGCTGTTCATTGATATAGTACTGTTGGTAAAATGTGGATTTGTGGTCGTGCGTGAAGTACAAGCGGATATTGGTTTGGGCGTTACCAGCATGGAAAAACTTGGCGTGTTGCGCTCGACGACCTGCGGTGGCGGAGGTGGCGATTTATCCATTGCTTCGAGTGCCGTCATTTTCTCTGTCTTGATGACTATTTTGGGGGGACTATCCTTGTCATTGGTTGTCGTGTTATCGGTGGAAGAATCACTACTGCTGGACACGGATGAGGAGGAGGACGATGACAACTTCGAGGAACTCCCACTAGCATTCGAAGATGACGAAGTTGACGACGCGGTCACTTCTTCTTTGGTTGGTTTGGCGGTAATCGTTTCAGTGGACAACACAACATCGTCGTCGTCATCGTTGTCACTGCTGCTGTCGTCGCTTTGTTGTTTTTCTTTTCGTCGTCTAAGTTCGGCTTGCCGATCCAATTTGGCTTGCATTTTTCGGAGATTCTCCTCCGTCGAGTCATCGTCCGATGATGAAGCGCTCATAGTGGGTAGAGTCTTATGGTGTATATATGCGCTTTCTCTGGGTATTTATTTATACAGTACACATATGCTTTGTTGTTTGATTGTCGTGTTGCGAGCGATTCGAACAACACAATTCTTTTTCGAAATGGACCGAGCTCCAACCCTAAATTGTCATTCGTGGATTGGGTCATTCCTAGAATGACCCAAGTCAAACAAGATACAGCAACCTTGCAACTCTTTGCTTTTCTTGCGAGGAGCATGAACGAGAAATGAGATTTCTCTTCGAGCAGATCTCTACTACCAGAAGCTCAACCAAACGCTCGTCACGACTTCCATAACCTAGCTACACACCAACTATACAATGGCAGAAGCAACAGACCCAGAGGACCCTTTCAAGAGTATGAAGTGGGTTAATGCTCCCAAACGATCCAAATGGGACATCACGGACGGTCGATTGAAGCTCAGTGTCCCGTCGGAAACAGATCTTTGGCGTGGTACAAAATTTGGTTTTATTAAGGAAAATGCTCCATTCTATTTCAAGAAAATCACGGGAGACTTTCAAGTGACTTGTCATATCAAAGGAAAATTCGACGAATTGTACGACCAAGGGGGCATTTTAATTCAAGCCTCCAAAACGGTTTACCTGAAATGTGGTATCGAATTCTTCAAGGATCAGTGTTATGCCAGCACTTGCGTTACCAAGGACAATTCGGATTGGTCGCTGATGCCGCTGCCCGATAAGGCCAAACAAGCCTGGTTCGTAATCAAACGAATTGGAGATTGCGTGCAAGTCTACTCATCTCAGGATGGTGTGATATACAACCAAGTGCGATTGGCAGTCTTAACGGATGAGCCGATCCTCAAGGTGGGTCTCTTTGGCGCAAGCCCTCAAGGTAGTGGCTTTAAAATTTATTTTGAGCATTTTTCGATCGAGGAAGAAACTGGAGAAGGCGAGGAAGAGGAATACGAAGATGCCGAATACAGCGAGGAAGGCGAATACTACGAGGAGGGCGAATACGAAGAAGACGAGGAAGGCGAATATGAGGATGGGAGTGAAGTAGAAGAAGATCTTGAGCCGGTAGAAGAGGAACGTTAAGAGGCGTGTATATGAACTTTTCTTTCTAGATGAGCAGTAGTGAGGAAGGAGGAGAATTACAATAGCGTGCATGTATCATGATTACGGAATGCAATGGCATCTGCCTGATGGATCCAGTAATCTGACGGTATTATTTCGAGAAAAAGCCCATGTTTAGATGTTTAGATCGCTAGACTGTGGGTTGTGTGGTTGCAAGCCAAAGATTTTATCATGCCTTTCTCCAATTGTAATTCGGCTGGTAGCTTCATGCATAGAGTAGCTACTAACAGTGATGTAAACACCATAGGAATAAATAATAATGAAACACAGTCAGGATATCACCGCAAAATTTAGCTCCGGGATCCATATTCCAAATACCTACTGTACATGTCCTGCTTTGGATGAACAAAAAAATGGCAGTAACAATTATTATTATTATTATTATTTTTTTTTTTCCATTATTTTTACGGAGTATTATTATCTATTTTACTCTTTGGTTCTACGGGTGTGAAAAAATAAGGTGTGATGATGTATTTTGGTCTGTCAAACTTGTCGTCGGTTGGTCATCAAAATCTGTCTGATTGAAATTAATCATTAAAAAATACTGTAGGACATCGTGTCGCAGAATTTAAAAAATGTGTGTTCGAGCGTTGCGCGCACACCTTGTTTCAAGCGACAGCAAATAAAAGAAGAGAATGCCTCCCGAGCACGCCGGTTGATCCTAAAAGCACAACCACTAAATCGCTAAGAACTTGCGGGGCTGACTCTCAGCAACATATTCAAGCATTGGCATACAGGTCTGTTCCAAGAAGCTTTCCTGGTTTGATAGTTACTTGGTAACAATCCAGTCTGTTATCAACAAATTTGGCCACACCAGTTTCAGAGCTTTGCTTTAAGTAATTCATAAATCCCTTGTCTAGTACTACTAGACTAGACTAGACTAGAGGACCAGTCATGCCTTGCCTTTTTGGCATCCAAACCTACTTTACTAAGCTGAGCGCACCTTGAGGGTCACACACAAAATTTCACCAATTTGCCGTTTTTGTTGAATTTCAAGCCGAGGGCCTCACATAGGTACTTAGATAGTCACCTACCAGAATCTATCTCATCAAATACACAAAACTGTACAGCACCTGTAGGAGCAGCTGTAGGAATATAGAAATACCGACAAGAAATCTAGAACTAAAATCTCAACGATCGATCGAAGAACAATGAAGTTTGCACTGCAGTTGAAACGATTGCCATCCATTGGGTTCGAACGAGAGGCAAAATGGACGCCTCTTTTAACCACCCTGGCAATCTTACTGTTGCTTTCCTACCGATCACTTCCGCCAGCTTTCAGTGTCACATCGGCTGTCGAAATTCTGTTGGAAGTGGCGAAACTGATACGGTCGGCCTCCAAAGCCAAGACGATTCCCTCCGTCATCAGTCAACCGTTTGCAGACCCCTGGGACGAACCAAAGTCTTCTCAGCAGTTGTTTCGGGGAGACACTAAAATTATGTGGGCGTACTGGGATTCGGGCTTCGGGGGTATGCCACCGCTGTGCCAAGATGCCATTCGGTCCTGGGAGATTCACAACCCAAACTGGCACGTGATTATCCTGGACGATTACAACTACCAAGAGTATGTATCCATGACAGATCTTCCAACGACGTTTTTCAGTCTCAAAGTTCAACACCGTAGTGATCTCCTGAGACTTGCGGTGCTTTTGAGGTACGGAGGATCCTACATGGATGCATCGACACTGGTTTTCAAAAGCTTTGACGATATCTGGGAGATGGTGGATGACGACAAGTTGATGCTGACGTCTTTGAATACACTATCCGAATCAAATTTGGATCTGTTCAACAATGGGCTGTTAATGACAAAAGGCGCCAACAATCAGGTGTTGCGGTTGTGGCAGCAACGCATGCTGGAGTATACGGAGAACCCAAGCTTGACCCTGGAAGACATGACTCAGAATCCCACCTTTGCCCGCGTCAAACAACAGTGGAACGACCCGTCTTTAGGACTTCTGGCCGAGATGGTTCCCTATCATTCGAATCTGTGGATGCTTGACGATTTGATATGGGGCAATGATCACAACTTGACTGACAAGGTCTTGAGCCTGCCCCGAAGTCGGTGGGGCTTTTGGTTCCACAGCTTGCCGCATCTGGCCACGGAAAGTCAACGGCAAAGAAACGCTGGAAATACCAATCATACCATTGACACAGAACTTGATCCAGCAATTGTTAGCTGGAAACCCTTGGGACTTTTGAACATTGCTACCACCCTTTTACCAATGTTATTTTCTGAGGACATTGATCTAGGTAAGCGTATCCTCGAAAATACGCACGCCCTCAAGTTCACGTCCCACGACCTATCGCTCATTGACCTGGGAATGCAAAAGTTTGGGCTCGACAATACCATTGGATATGTGTTTCGAGCAGCCACCAATACTACACTATTTCCTTTGAAACAAGCAAACCTAGCAGGTGCAGCCCGCCCTGTCACTGCATCGGACAAGCTACCCGGTCACTGCATCGACCAAGCTGCCTGCACAAAAGTGCTGTAACTCCTCCGTCTGACTATGTGTGTGGAGGCACAATTGTGTTTTTGTTTGATTGTGACAAGTACCACTGTACAGTACAATTTTGTAAACTTATAATATAAGACATCGTGAAGCAATGATGGTGTGTCATTAGATGGCCGGAAATAACGTATCTGATCTTACCCAGCTCCATGCAAAGACAAATTTGCTTTTCTCAACAAATTCTAGCTCCAGTTCTACCCTCTAAAAAGCTGGCAACATTGAAATTCATTGATCTTGTTGTTGGATGTGCGTGGCACTGTAGTGCTCCCCACACAGGATTTCACATGCAGCTCTGGTGACTTCTTGCAGCGAACCATACTACTACTTTATCTATGAATTCCTCTCAGCGAAAAAGGAGACTTTGGGTTGTGAAACAAAGCTCTGCTGTTTTCATAATAATATTATTTTATATTATTACTTTCTAATTTTTCTCGGACAGGAAAACTCTGTTACTTTTTGAGAGCCTTGTTGGGGTTGGATGGCAAATCATGAAAATATTCTGCTGGATGAATGCCAAGCCTTTGACATGTATGCTTCCATATTTCATCGGATGACAAAGGCGTTCCTTCTTCTCTTGGCGGCGCTCCGAAATGGACAGGATGAATCCATTCACCTCCTCCTCCTTGTTGACTGTTGCTGTTGCCATTACTATTATTAGCATTGTTTTGATGTTGAATATAAATCAGACCCGTATCTTCGTCCAAGACATGATCTGCATCCCAATCTTCGTAGGAAAATTCCAATGCATTTCTTGCTACATTTTCTTGCAATTCGTAGGCCGAGGTCCAAATGGTTTCTCGAATTCGGTTGCTGTAAACTTTGAAGCTTGGAATAGGATGAACCGTGACTGTTGGATCAAAGTGCAATGAACGCTTACGACCAGCCTTTGTCGCTGTGATTGTGCCATCCGTTTCGCTATTGGTATCTGTGGTGTTGCTGTCACTACATGCCGCAGTGGTTGTCGTAATGGTTGCTGTTGTAGCAGACTCAGACTCAAGTGGGGTTGCATCTGCGTCGTTCAAGGGAATTGCATAGTCCGGACCCCATAGTGCACTACTGGGAAGGGGATCCGTTACAGATGCTTTGAGAGGAGCGGCTTGTTGTTTCTGGATTCCCAAATTTTGCAACATTCTCAAGCGGATCTCATGGGCGGCGGCGGCATGACGAGCTTGCACCTTGTCAGAGGTTTCTTTTGCTTTTTCGGCGTCAACATTATTATCATTATCATCAGCATCAACCTTCTGATCAGCAGAGTCTTCTCCTGGTTGTTTCCGCTGTTCTTCTTCTTGTGGAGATTCATCGTGTTTTAGAGAGCCTATTTTATTTCTCAATCTTACCTCATCGGCCAACGCCGACGTCGACAGGGATCTTCGCAAAAGCTTCCGAATCGATCGAATCGATTCACCCTTTAGGGTCCGGCTACCAGTTGGACTTTGCGGTTCAGGAAGTTGTGACATTGTTGGTTTGGTTGTTCGTGTTGTTTTGTATTATTGCGTGTATTATACATGCACTTGCCACTTTTCTGAGAAAAATTGGAGGACAGACAGTCCCACTACCGTACTAGCTACTACAGTAGCTAGCTAGACTACTAGAGCTATTAAATACTGTACTCTAGTTTTTAGTACTCGCTCCTCGTTCGTACGGTACTACGGTACCTGGTAAATGTTTGTGTTGGCTGGTTGTGGCAACAAGTTGATGATGACAGATGAATATTAGCGGGGACATTCGGAGTAAATAAATGGGACATTCGGAAATTCTGGCTCTAACCCTACCACTCGTAGGAATAGTCTACTTTTAGTAGTAGTACCAGAGTGGTAGTGTACATTAAGAAAACTCAAGTAAATAGACTACCCCGAGTAGGTACCATACACATGCATATTAGCTAGCTAAGTAGTTTGGAACAATACTCGAGAATAATGTGATACAGTATGATAGTAGAATCTACGAGTATGGTAGTATTGATATTACTCCGAGTATTCATCAAGAAGCAGACTACCTGGTACTTTCTAAGAAAGTAAGGTGTTGTATTTTCAATTTAATCGATAACATTACCGTAATACGCAACGGATGGTTTTTGATACTCGTGCATGGTGGAATAATAAATCAAGGAATACCGTTCCCCCCTGTAGGTGTCCACCCAGTGCGGAAATCGTCCATCCACCTTGGCGAATCGATTGTGCGAATCGCACACGGCCACCGTATCAAAATCATCTTCGACACAAATGCCACCACCTGTAAAGTTTCCTAGACTCAGTCCGTAGAAGGGTCCCGTGTTTTGTTTATCAATGTGCGGAGATCCTCGGAATCGATACGTGACTGCCAGTGCCGAGAATGTAGAAGCATACTGGGGATCCACCTCGTTCAAGGCCTGCCATGCCAAGTTCCACAGCTTGGTGTACTCTTGCATCTGTTTCTGGGCTTGCCGTGCTTTTCGTGATACTGTCGCGGGCGCTGTTACAAAATCGTTGGCATTTCCCATTGTGCTTTCGTCAAAAGCAACTGTGTTAATAATGTGCTCTTCTGACAAGGACATGCAGTCTTTCCGCAAGATCATGTAGGATTCAGCGTGAATCGACGGTCTGGTATTCAATTCACCGTGCAGGTTCCGCCACGCAATCAGTTCTTCTTGAATGGCTTGCAATAATTCGGGACGAACCATCTGAGGTGTTGTTTGGATGTGACTTCGCTTTCGACCGGTACGATTGGTCTCTTGAAAATGCTGGGAATAACACTCCAGCAGTCGTGTCATGAGCTTGTTTCGTGCGATGCCTTCCCAGTCAGCGTAGGCGCCACACTTGAAATCATTCACCAATCGCTCTCGTAATATGGCTGTTGACCAGGGCTCCAGTTGAGATTGAAGCAAGTTGGCATCTCGTTGGGCTGGAGCATCCACAACCACAGCTACTAGGTCTGTCGGTACTGCCCCACAGTCATTACCCGCCTGTTCTTGTTTCTGTTGTGTCCAGTATTCTACCCGTTCTTCATATGTTGCTCCCACCAGTTCATGAACACGCTTGGCATGGCCCAAACGACAAGTCGCTCCAAAGCAACAAGGCGTGACTCCATCATCTAACATGTCATGATCAAACCGACACTCTCCTCGTGGAGGATCGCAAACTCCGTATTTGAACAAGAAACAACAAGGCTTCTTATTTTTCTTCACCGTCGTGTTCTTGTCATTGGCCTTATCCATTGCTGACGTTGGCTGCTTTGGTATCGTTGTCATTGGAGTATCATTTTGTGTGGCTCGTCTTGGATGATTTCGAGGGTGAGTTGTGAGTTGTGAGGGTTCTCAAAAAAAATTGTTGGCATCGACTGCCTCCCATTTTGATAGGTTTAGGGATTAAACCCGTAGAATTATTTTCAAAATCTGAAAATGCGTATGGGCGTACGTACTGGCACATTCTGCAAATAATGAACCTGTTGACATCGAATACGCATTTTAATCGGTAGAGTAGCTGCGAAAGACTCAGGATGCTACCGCTTGGCACACATTGGGTTCGTTCTGCGATGAGGTGCCATTATTTGTACTCGCCCAGTATTGCTCCGACAATTCGATCATATCGTTGACCAACAGGTCCGCCAAGGCATCCATGATAGGACGTCCCAATTTGGTCAATTCAGAATATAAGTCTGTTTTTGCATTGGCAATATTCAACGGATGTGCGATGGGCAAGAGAGTACCGAACCGAGAAAACTGTTGGACCAACTCGCGACTGCTATACGAGGTACGAGGTCCTTCGGGAATATTATGTTCTTTCGACGCAATCACATCGGGCGTGGACAGCCGCGACCATGCCGGCAAGGCACCGCGGGTATCCATGAAAATCTTCTGCCATCCCAAACGGTCCAACGACTCAACGCAACCGCGGAGGGAGTTGGTTGTAGATGATATGACTGGCTGGGGTGCCGTGGTGACTTGCAAAATGGCATACTCGTTATCCAATAATCGTATCCCATGATTTTCATCAGTAATCGTAAAATGCGCGGAATCGCTATCTTTGCACAAGAACGCTCCCGACGAGACGGACACCAAAAAGTCGGTATTGTAGGCATTGGCCACAGCCAGACGCTTTTGGAATTGTCCTAGAGGTTTAAGAAAATCCTTTTTGTTTTTTCTGTCCGGTTTTGCATGGTGGCACATGTCCATAATTACACCTCCCTCCTCCTCCTCCTCCTCCTTTGTGGGATTCTTTTTGAACGGGGCGACCCGAAACAAGTCGTGGCCTGTTTCTTCCATAAGTCTGGCCACGACAGATGTTTCCAGCCACCGCGGCAATTTGATGAAGGTTTCCTGTGTAACGCCCAAATGAGGTGACGATGTTGTAGCAAAGACCAGCGGTAGGACTAGTAGTATTGCGAAGTTGCCCTTGTCTTCTTCGTCGTTTCCAAGAAATGTGTCTTGTAGTTCTGCCAGAGCGTAGCGCGAATATAACCCACCGAGAGAATTGCCAATAAAGGACAGCGTCATAATCGTCGGTTCTTGTTGTTGATTATTTGTTTCCTCTGCTGCTTGCAGTTGCTGTTTTGATAAACGAGAAGAGTGTTCGTGAATCCATTGGCGCACTTCGGCCGCCAACCTTTTTCCTCCATTGACAATTCCGTCTGTGGTATTGCCTTTATTAGCTTGAGAACTCAGAACAACAAATGTATGTTCACCATGCAGCTTTCCTTGGGTACTAGAAGCACGGTTCTTCAAAATAGGATTTGAACGTTCCATAATGGCTTCTCCCAAATAGGCCTGTTCGCGATCCGAGCCTAAATAGCCGTGGACTAACACTACCAAGTGATAAAACGTTTGTCGCTTGTCAGGCAGCTGGGACTGTTGTGAGCATTGCTGGGAGTTTTCGCTGCTGCTGCTGCTGCTGCTGCTGCTGTTGCTGATAGTAGTGGTAGTGGGCTGGTGGTCTACCGCCGTTTCAGGAGACGACGTGGTTGTTTCGTCTATTGCCTCTCTGCGTTGGTCTTGATGTTGCTGCTCTGACAAGCGGCCTGCCTCACCACGCACTGATACAGGTGACGTAGTAACCGTTCCAGTACCCCACGTACCACCAGATACTCCTGCAGATGTTGCATCTGTTTTGGCAAATTTGGACTCTGGAACGGATTCTTCCAAGACGTCCGATGTTGGCACACTGTTGTCAGAGGTCTCGGCTGTTACAGGTACGCTTTCTTCCGTGGCAACCAAGCCAACAATAGTCAGAAGCAGATAGAACAGCACGAGTTTTCTTGTTGGTTTGTGCATAATTGGTTCTTCTTATTACCAAACGGCACTCTTCTTCTCCCAATTGATGATGATGATAATATACAATATTCAGCACTCGAGTAGTAATTTTCTGCGGTTCTTAGAAAAAAGATGCTCTGCATTGGCGCTGCATTGTTTACAAGTTTGAAGTTATAGGGTTGGAGGTTCAGCTACGTAGCCTCTTGTAGCATGTTTAAGGATCTAGAGACTACTACTAGACTACTACAACCTACTTGAGTACTCGGGTACTGTAGTAGGTAAGCCTAGTAGTACTAGTAAGCTCAAACAGCACCGAAGACTCTAATTTGTGGTCCTGGAACCTTCAGAAGGAAAAAGACCAGTTCCAGGAGGCTGACTACTATTCCTTCAATCCTGTGCATTTACTCCACCTTCCCCCTCGGTTGACTAAGCCATGAGAGGGCATTATTTCTTTTTAATTAGACTACCATTGCGCTTCGATAAACGGTCACAAAGGTTCCATCCAACGCACCGTAAACCCGTCAAAATATTTCATTTCTTGTTCCGCTCTGTGAAGTTTGAATCTTGCATCAATCGCAGAATATCGAGTAGGCCTGCTGCTTGCTTTAAATAATTACAGTATTATTTCCGAATCCTTCCTCGGACCTCTGACAGCCAGCCTTCCACCTCATCACCAGAGCTACCTCTTCCATTATTTGAACTACACTTAGCCAATATTAAGTATTAACAATAAAGGAGTAATGCCACTGCGGATCTTGCCAATAATAAAGAAGTGGTTCATTGAAGAGAAGTGATAGCCAGTTAGTTAAGCACATCAGTCCAGCGAACAGCGAACTATCATAGCGTCATGTTATCCCCTCCGTCCTCCTCCTTCTCCAATTACCAAGCATTTGAGGATGATGATACTGGACCAGAATCTTCTACTTCCTCGGTCGAGACCACAACCTCCTTGCCTGCACTGGAATCCGCCGAGTCACAGCTGTCCTCTGTCCATACCCTAGCCTTTCCAGAGAATGCCACCAGCGACGGCTCTCGTGTACCTGTACCTACCAACTCCAGCACAAACAACAATACGCATAATCGGCAAGAATCACAGTATTGCGTTGATAGTAGCAATTTTGGCGAAAGCAAAGTCAAACGTATACCGATATGGCTGCGAAGCAAAAAGATTCAACTCGGGACTGCTGCTGCAGCCCCACCTGTCGCTGTTTTGCTACTGCTGCTGTTGTTGGTTACAACAACCACAACGGTTCTTTACTTTTCTCCCAACAACAAGCGTCACACCAGAGTACGAGTAGCAATGATAGGAAATTCCATGATGTATTACAACGACATGCCTCGTCTTTTGGAGGCACTTAGCGAGGATCGTATTCAGCAAGATTCCTGTTTGCACGGAGATGCTTCCCTGAGCACAATTTTAATTACCGGCAGTGGAACGTATAAAATTTGGAAGCAAGGAGTGGGACAATTTCAAAATGCCAGTACTGAGCTGTTTGACGAAAGTGGCAAAGCCCGTACCAGCAATAGCAAGAACAACAACGCAGGCTACAAGGAAAGGCTCTACGATTATGGAGCTTGTACCGTACCTCAATTGCTGTTCGGGTACGATGCTACGTTGGATCAAAAGATGCAGGATTGGTCATTTGAAAATACTATCGACGATGATGACAGTAACGAAGACTTTTATTTTGATGATGATGAATACTACACGATGGACTACGCGAATGACATTTACAATTATAATTTTGATTCCTATGACGATGGATCCAATCCTTGTTTGATGGATCCAAATTATTACAGATATCGCAATTCCCTGTACTGGCAAGATGGGTTGAGAGAAGAAGACGACAACGACGTTGACGACAATAATTATGAAAATTATTGGACATGGAAGCCGAAACCACCCAAGTGGGATTATATAATTCTGAATGACAATACTCGCAATCCAGCTCAAACATCATACCGATCGGATGCGTTGTCAATTCTAGAACAAAAATACATCGCATGGTTTCAAGAAACTGGAGCAACGCCTGTTCTGATGTTTACGTACGCTTACGACACTCCGTATCGAGACATGTCAGGGTTGCTAGATATTCCAACCTTTACAAGTCTCACGTACGAAGGATACCGTCAATTCGCGGAACTACTGTCGCAACGACTGCCGGAAAATCAACAGCCTAAAATTGCACCGGTCGGTTTGGCATTTCTCACCGTATGGGAAGAATCCTTTGATTTTTGGAACAGCACGCTCTTTCATGTAGACAGAATTCATCCGTCTCCTCACGGGACGTTTCTTCAAGGATGTGTGGTCTACTGTACTCTGTATGGACTGCTGCCACCCAAGACCACAGCGATTGGAAAGCTAGAAACATTGTTTGATGGAGCCAGACGAATGCAACCTTCGCGTCATCGACGTCTACCTTTACCCACGCGGGAGGAAGCTAGTTACCTCTATCATGTTGCCGAGCGAGTTTGTTTGCAAAATCATGTCCCCAAGTCTTTTGTCCATTATGAGAACGGAGAAAGCACTGACTACACTTCTCAAGATGACACTTACAAAAATGATAACATCTATTAGTTTTAGTCCATTTGGGGGACACAAACTTATGAAGCGTTATCATGCAATGACTAACACTCTACAGGTCGACCTTTAGATACAAAAACGAATCACCTTCTGCTAAATGCCATCATGGCAATCCTGCTTACTGGTTTGGAATGAGCTGGCGAGCTCATAATAGAATGAAACGTTGCCAATTGTTCAATTGCTACCTCGTGTCGACGGGCCATGAGGTGCGAAAGCATTTTGTAGAGCGATAACGCCAGCATCGGCTGCTCCGTCTCCATCTGTTCAAGCTTTTGAAAGGATAAATGATGCAATCGGCAATTTGTCACAGCAACGTGCACACCATCGTTTTTCAAGCCCGAAGCGCCTTCGATGGCTCCACATACCCAACCTGGTCCGATGCGGGCAAGCCGAAACACACGCTGCATAGGTTCTCGAGGTTTGGCTTTCAGAGCCGCACACTGGCGGCCAATTGTGCCTGAACGAGCGTGGAGATTATTGAGTGTTCCAAAGCTACGATTTCGTGTTGTATTACCAACGGTTCTTCCTCTTGTAAGGGTCGCCATCGCATCGCGCTCGATCTTTAACATGCCAGATTCGATAAAGAAGAGACCGCGATCACTCTCTTCGATAGTGCCTCCATCGCATGCAAATAGGCAATCACCAGCGTGTAGCTCGATCAATTGAGTGTAAGGCTCCAAGTCAAGCAAATTTTTAGAAAATTCTTGTCCGTGCTGTTCATCTATGTATTTCAAAGCTCTTTGAAAGCCACTTCCAGTCAAATCCGAAAATGTTCGTCGCGCGAAATCTATCTTTTCTTTTTCTTGAAGGTCCAATGATATAAAGTCTTCAGCTTTCCCAAGCGCAACGTCAAGATCTGCGAAAAAGCGAACTAAGCGCAAATCCTTTGATCCCGTACCTGGTTTAACGCCTGTCAACGCCAATCCTTTCTTGGCTCTGGCTGAAAGTCCGCATAAAAAGAGTTTACAATTGTTGTTCTTGCACAAATCTTTAATCTCGGCAAAGATGTCCAGCGTTGATGTATCCATCCCGCTAATCAGCGACATGTCAAGAATCAAGACTTTGGGTTTTGGCGGTAGGTCAAGCATAGGCAAAGTCGAATCTTCTTCGACGTCTTCAAACATTGTTGAAATGTACGTCTGGACGGAGCTTGCGTTGCCAAAAAACAAATAGTTCTGGAGCACAAGGACCTGGATGTAATCGCCATGTGTATCCAACCAGTGGCTTACAGTGAATGACCTTTCAATGGTCGAGCGGATCTCTAAACCAGTCGCGTTGAATTTCACTATGCCAACTCGAAAGAAGGAAGCCACAAAGACAAAAGTAGATATTCCAACTCCGAGGAATACAGCGTTAAGAAAACCAACAACTAGGCTGAATGCCACGATGAAGGGAACCACCAGCCACTCTAATAAATCTTGAGTCTTGCGATACGAAAGAAAGAACCAAACGACAAATGTGTCGACTGCGCCAAGTACCAAGAGAGATGAGAAGCACGCCTTGGGAATGTAACGTACGAGACTGAAATCCGTGATGTAGAAGATAACCAGGAGTAAACAGGAACCGTATTGAGGAGCACGACCGCCCGCCCCAATGGCATACATCGTGTTTGACGTCGCAACAGTTGGGCAAACTCCAAAGCCTCCGGAGAAAGCAACCAATATCAGAGCATACCCGTACTCCACAAAAAGATCTTTCAGGCTCCGATGACATGGCTTCGGTCGCACTTCTGTGTATTGGTAAGCAGTGGTAGCTTTATTTTCGTGTATCGGCACAACGACTTCGCTGAGAGGACCAGTATTTGTCTCGGGGGGGCTAGTCGGCCGAATTGACTGTCGGCCGCCACTAGTATTATGTCCCTGAAGACCTTCATTCACTAGGCGCACTTTTTCTTCTATAGCGTCCATGGCTAATCTTGCAAACCAAGATCGTCGCGAATCGCTTGTTGTTCGTGAAGGGTAAACTGAGATAGGAGAAGAGGGCATCTGTCTGTATGTCGTATTAATCTCCGCATCAGCATCTGTCTTGTTCCGTTTTTTGCAAACGAGATTGTTGATGTTCTTCTTCATGGCACTGGCGTGAATGGAGGACCGCAACAAATACAGGAGGGCCAATAAAAACATGTCTTTGAGTCCACTTCGGACCGCCCGCCAATGAACTTGCCCTTGCAGCATGGCTCCCCAGTGACCAAAGGGGATCGGGGGGACCCAAGATGCCAAGAAACTTCCGTTGTCTTTGTGAAGCACAGGAATGCTCAATTCATTCTGACTCCAAAACCAATGTTGCTCTTGCGCTTCCTCCAGCGAAGTTCCCGTGATCCACATGGTTGTGTAGAACCCGATCAGTGTTAAAAAAATCAACAAAATTACATAGAAGGGATGCTTTGGTCCCAACAAATTCATCATTATCCCTACGGTAAATGATGGGAGATGATGTAGGATGGATTGGTAAATCAGTGATATGTCCCCACTAAATAATACGTCTTGCCACGTCTTGCCATTGGTGTCCACCGAAAAGGATAGAGCCCACAAAAGGACTCCAACAGCACTAAAAAAGCCACAAAGAACTGAGTAGGGCAAGAAAGTTCCGAGATTGGCCAATTTAAAGGTCGCGGCGAGTTCCAACAAGATTCCTGCCGACAACATTCCAATCGCTGCCAAGACGGCAAACGATGCCAAAAAGACTTCGTTTGAATTACTTCCTTCTTCGTTCAGCCCATCTTCTTCCATAATCTCATCCACAATTTTTGCCGCTGATGCCAAAAAGGGCGCCAAAAACAAATCACCGCTCGGATACAGGGCCGGTACATCTTGTCCCAATCTCCAAATGTACAAAGGTCCTGCCATGAGGATTCCTACAGTGGTTAATTTTGCCATTTGTCCCAACACAGGCTGAGTGGCATGAGGTCGGACAATCGCACTTCCATTAGCAAGACAAAAGACGACATGATACAACAGAAACATGCCAGCACCTGCAAATGTGGAAGGCTGAAAGTGTTCGCCACAAAATGATTTCCAGGATTGTTTAGTAGTAGTAGTAGTAGGAGGAGGCGAGTCGCTCTTTGCTGCTGATTCGTCTGGTATTTTGACTGCTGCGTAACTGTAAGACACTTCTTCTGGTTGCAGTCGACATGATTTTTTGGGCGTCTCATCATCTTGGTCAGTCACTGTCAAAGGAAGCTGGCGCAATAAAGAAGTAGAATAATAATTGGAATTTGCTTGGGAATGTAAATTCTGTAGTTTGTTGGATTGATTTTCCGTGGATATTGGTGTGTTAGCACTGTCGTCGTTTGCTGCTGGATCAAATATGGACTGCAAGAGAGAGGTTCGTTCCGTTAGCATGTCTTGCTCGGCATCAGACAGATTGTTTTGGCGAATGGTACTCTGGCGCTCGTTAGCATTCAGGGCATAGGGCGGTGGCAATGGCACTGATTCCCGAGCCACAGCGTTGTCACTTATTTTTTGTGGAGAAGACTTCGAGGGAGAGGATGGCGGATCAAACATGGACATTAGATCTGACGCAGAAGGTGACCTGTTGGTTGCTGCTGGCGTTTTTGGTGTTGGTCCTGGTCCTGGTCCTGGTGGCAGTGTTGTTGATTCTTCTTGCTTCGATAACGATTGTTGTGACGGAGGCTGTGCTTTTGCATTGCCGCTCCCAGTCGAGCGCGAAGTGGGCGGAGGGTCAAAGATTCCCATCAGAGAAGCTGCGCCCTTGGGAGACGACTTTTCGTTGGATGGAGGCCCGGTCGTCATGGCAAGCTCACAGAAGATTAAATAAAATTAAGAATACAACACGATTATTATTACTAGTAGCGGTAGACTGATCGAATGAAATGCTGGGCAGGTGAAAGAGGAACGAAAGCGCACGATCCTTGCCACGAGCGTAAATGAAGGAAAGACGCAAAGTTGATCTTAGCATTTTTTTATCAGTGTTAATTACATTTTGCACCAAACCAGACTACTACTAGCTAAAAGTAGTTACTGTGGTGGAGTAGACTACTACTACCTGGTGTTGTTGTTGTTTCTCTGCAGGCAAAATAATACTGTATTCAAGAACCAAGGCCAAGCGATTACATAGCGTGCTAGCAACTGTATTTCTGCAAATTCTAAACTATTGTTAATGTACACCTGTGGTCTGTCGCTTGCATTTTACAGGACTCCTTGTTTAGCAACTGTTGAATTTATATTTTTATTTGTGAAATTGCGGGCACTCGGTGCGTTTTTTTGGCAACGAGTTGTAACAAAAAATGCTGAGTTGATTTTAACATTAAGAAGGAGCTAGAAGCCGGTGTGCAAAATGGTAGTTATAGACCGTCTGCATTCAGATGGCCTATTCGAATACTGTAAACAGCAGTGGACCGTGATTGAATGCACCGAGAGGTTGCAGGTGCAGGCACAAAGAGTAGACAAGTGCCACTTTCTAACAATATTGAGCGACCTAGCCTCAAGCAGCGCTTGGTATAAAATATAGTACTTTTCAATGTTAACTTTTGACTTTCTTCTCAGATTTAATAACGCGCGTATGCTTGGGATGGCGCTTTGCTCTTAGAGAATCACACTTATCACGCATCCTATTCCGGAGTAATTCATACTATTTCATGCGCAGCACTGATTGCTTTGCTTTACAACATGGCAAGGGCCAACAAAGTAGCACTGGCAGTTCCAATCACCTTTTGAGCAGTGGAGCCAGATTCTGCTTCATTATTAGAGCTTTCAGTGGTTTCAGCAGTGCCATCAGTTTCAGTTACGCACTGAGGAACAGGACAGTCACTTCGGTCCTCATCAGTGGTAGTAAGGATGACACAATCCAAAAGTCCCTTGATTTCAGCAGTACAGTCCACGAGGCAGCAGTCTGCTAGTTCGGGTCCACTGAACGTTGCGCAGAATTGTGATTCAATTTCATCACAAGTGGGTACATAAACATTAGAGGCCGCGGGTGTATCACCGTCTGCCGCGATAGCTTCTGTGATGTTTCCCCCCTCCAGACTTTCTTCAGTGGGGGCTGCGGGTAATTATGGAAATGGGAATAGAATCAACCGAAGCAAGCCAAAACAGCATGTAAGAGACAAGATTTAACTGATTGACCAGAAAATGCGGCAGGCAAGGTTACCAAAGGCGCAATTTTGTTGCACCAGAGAATCCTCCAGTCCTGCACCAGCGCACTTCCAACCAAAACAACACACACATTACACGAACTTACCAATAGTTCCAAGGCTTTCTGTTGGAATTTCGATATCAGGACAAACTTCCATGAATTGCGGGCACTTCGTAATGACGCAGTTAACAACAGGAGTCCATTGATCAGGACAGTTACTCTGAGCAAGTTCAGCATTGATATTGATCCCCCCAAAGTTAAACTGGAAAGCATCCAAATCCAATTGCAATTGACGTTGAAATTCATGAAGGTCCTGAGCGGCAGCCACCGCAAAGAGAGAGCTGATCAGAGCAAAACGGAACATAGTGAAAGGTAGCGGTTGGTTTGAATTTTTTGTAATAGTGATTACGTAGGCTTGTCCAAAATTAATTGTGAGGTGACGGAAGAGGAAAGAAACTGCGAAAGCAAAATCTTGTCACACGATTCCCTCCCTACCGGTGGCTTTGGACGAGGCGGGCAGGCAAAGCGGAAGAGCAGGCGCTAGCATACTTAAAGATTTTAAGAATCAATATGCACTTTTCTATGGCTTGAATTTTTGTCCACTTCATTGATCAACTGTGCATCTACCAAACACGGAGTACCACTACATCACTACCGGTACTACAACGGTAATTTCAATTGGACGAGATGGTTTTCAGTCGTTCCTGGACTGCCCTTCAATTTTTAGTACCGTACCTGGTAGTCAATCCAGTTTGTATTTTCTTACTATTATTATTATTTTACTACTACTACAAGCACTAGACTACTACTACTACTACTACTACTAGTGCTTGCTCGTAGTACATAGGAGGTCTATTCTATGCTACTCTACGTACCAGTACTCTACGTGCCAGTACTCTACTATGTAAAACGGCAACACTTTTTTTGTCCAAGCATAAAATGCACGATTGATGCTGTGAGCATCGAATTAGGCGTTTGAAAGGGGACCGTTCCAGGGCCATGCCTTTCATTAGTAGTAGTACCTGTTATTGCTTACTAGGTGAAGAATTGGACAACTTGCGCAGTTCCGTGTCAGCCTTGATCACAACTTAGACATGCATGTTCAGGCTATGGAACGTCGAAGAATGTATTAGTAAATTAGAGGAAAGGCTCATTTCTGTGCTTGATAGACTAATATTCAGTGCATTAAATAATCCATTATTTCAGGTAATTTATGGATTACTGCTTTGCTCCGGCTTCATAACCTCACTCTTTTCAGGTTCTTCTGCTTCTGCGTTAAACGGCTGGGCACTGTCTATCATTTCTTGTGCCTTCAGCTGGGCATCTGTGATTTTGTGAGCTGCAGCATCGTGGGCACTGTCTGGCTTCGGTCTCGCGGACGAACGCTTTCTACTAGTTCGTGGAGTACCACCGCCAGGCGACGCCGATCCTACAAAACGGGGACTGTTCGTGGGCATCAACAAGTCTTTCTTTGGGTCTCCGTATCCAGGTTTTTTATTCTGCGGTACGGCACTATTCTTCATGTAACTAGAAGTTGTCGACGCTGTTGTTGAATGAGTCATCGAAGCCTTCTGCTTGACAACAGGTGATTGCGGTTCCTTGGACGCTGCAGACAGATCACCATCATCATCGGCAAACTCACCAATAGAATCACCAGTGGTGGCCCAAACTTCTTTCGTGGCATCGCCTTTTCTGGGACTCAGAGTGGGTCTTGAATTTTGTGTATCGCCCGCAATTGGATTGCTTTTGCCGCTTGCCTCGAGTTCATACGCAGGTATGGATGTTTGCTGAATGGTTCGCTTACCAAAAGGAGATTTAGGTGAATTAGAAAGCGACGAGGTGCCTCCAACAATAAACTTTTGATTTTGAGATTTTCGGGTTTGCCCTTCGAAGATCTCTCTGGCATTTTTAGCTACACCGGTAGACCGTTGCTGCAGACGCTTGAGCTCTTCCATGCGAGTTTCGCGCTGAGGAGCCGAGACAGTTGCAGGGATTTTCTCATTCATATTATTCGAGTTCAAACTCGTCTTATCCAATGATATTTTGTCGAGTCGCTGGTCGCGTTCATGTTGCTCCTGGTCACTGTCAAACGAGTTCAATCGGCGAATCGGTTCAATTGTCCTGGCTGATTTGGCTGTCGCCGCCTCGGGCTGCATCTCAATCAACCGAGCCTCTACATGCTCGTCCTGCACATTCTCTTGACTAACACTTCTAACGAGCCCTAATAGATGATGGTTGGAACCTTTCAGTTCTCGTCTACAGAGGTGGTTGGAACTTTCCAGTGCTTGTCTTGAATGATGGCTAGAGCCTCCCAGTCCTTGACTTGAATGCTGACTGGTGTTGGCCAGTCCTTGCCTCGAATCATGGCTGGAACCTCCTGACAAGCTGTGCAGCGAATCCTTCAGTAAGCTCTTACCCGACAATCGCCTCGTCCAGCTTCTGGAGCCTCCTCGCTGCAAATTCTTCTCTACGGGTAAACAAGGGCAAGCTTTGACAATTCTTTCTTTGAGCTTTTCTGGTTCCTTATAGTGTTTTTGAAATTCCTCTAGCTTCAAAACTTGCGAGCGCCGCAATTGCCCGAGAGAAGGTTTCTCGTCGTTCATATTCCATTGCTCAAACAGTAATTTCTTGGCTTTATTAGAATCAATCAAAGACTTTTTTACGTCTACCAATTCGGACTGCCGGCGCTCTCGACCTTCGAAAGGGAGTTTGTGAGGATTTACACTGCCATCCTGGAAGCTGCTCCGAAGCTGGCCTCTTCTTTTTAGCATTTCGAGTTCTTTCAGGCGAGCTTCCTTTCGAAAGCGGCTTTCTTCGTTTTCTTGCCTTAACATGTTAACAATGGTAGCCCGGCGTTCTCGAGCTCTTCCAGAAGTTGCGCTTTTCAACTGCTCGATTTCTTTGTTGCGTCCATGCACAACAGATTTTGCGTCAAAGTTCACCTTGGTAGTAGCCTTCTTAGTGAGGTCTTCGAAATTCACACGACGAGTTCGAGGAAGTTTACGTTTTGGTTTATCCTCTTTTTTTCGAATGTATTGAAAAGTATCGATTCCCATTGCACGGTTCTTTTCCAGGTTCTTTTCAAATATTGCACTGATCAAACGAGACTTTGCACCAGCATTTGAACGTGTCTTGCGTCCAGAGGGAGGGGGCGTCAAAGTTGCGACGTTCAATGGGTTGCACGATTGTACTGCTACTGGTGTTGCATCAGCATTTTCGTTTGTCTCAGTATTTCCAGCGAGAGAAGGTTGCAAGGAAGATTTCGTGATTTTCGTGGATCCTTCACGAAACCGATTTACCCAATTTTCCAGTGGGGTGGCCTCCGGTGGAGCCTTGAAGTCTGCTTTCATCGACATCGTTGCCAGAAAATCTTCCCAGGAAATTCGCCCATCCTTGTCTTCATCTGCTTGGTCGATAATCTTTTGAATGATTGCTTCGTCAACATCTTCACCATAAAATGGAACCATCTGCTGTCGGACCTTTTCTTTAGAAATGAAACCACTCGCATCGTTGTCAAGAAGACGCTGGAAGGCATTCTTTAGCATTTTTTGATTGTGAGCCTGCCCTTGGTCGTGTAGTCCAATGGCAGCGACCATAAACTCAGAATAGTCAATATACCCTGTAGAGGAGAGATCCATCCGTGAAAATATGTCGTCTACCTCTTCTATGGTCAACCCCGCTAATTCTTCAAAAAAATCAAGAAATCCCAAACGCAGCTCTTCTCTTGAAAGCCGGCCATCGGCATCTAAATCCATAGCTCTGAAAATTTCCCCAAGAAGCATGTCTTTGCTGTTTTCATTGGAGTCAGCACCATCTTTCTCAGCCCCCGACAGCACATATTGAGATGTCATGAAAACACATGTTGCTTGCTTCAATTTTGAGTTAGACTCAAATATTCTACAATTTTCCAGGGCCTTGATAGCCGCATCTGTTCCACCTTTGTTGGCTTTGAATTGCTCGGCGCGGACTTTTTGGGCATTCTTGATCCAGGCATGCTTTAATGCTTCCCCCGCCTCGGGACGTTTGTCGGGTTCGTAAGTCAGGAGTAATTTGACAAAATCTTTTGCTTCGTCCGATACCTTCTTCCAAATGGGATCCGCAAAGGAAACATTTCCCATCATGATTAATTCACGCATATCGCGATCATTAGCTCCTTCAAAGGGCGCAAAGCCACTCAACAAAATGTAGGAAATAACTCCACAAGACCATACGTCGCATTTGTGACCATATGCTTGCTCCAAGACCTCTGGCGCAATGTAATGCATAGATCCCACCGGTGATGAGAGGATTTGGGCGTCGGTGAACGTGGTAGCAAGGCCAAAATCTATGACCTTAACAAGCATGGGATTGTAGGCTTCCCCTGTTGAGCCACTCTTCTGAGTGCCCTCATGGAGCAGTATATTTTCCAGTTTCAAATCTCGGTGCACGATTTTCTTTTGACTGTGGCAATAGTGAACACTGCTCAAGACTTGCTGCATAATCAAGGCAGCCATTTCTTCCGAAAAATGATCGATCCGTTCGAGTTCATCTAGCAATTCACCTCCGCCGCAGAGCTCCTGAACAAACCAAAAGTTATCCTTATCCTCGAAAAATTCGTACATCTTGGCAATACAAGGGTGGTCCATTTGCCGAAGGATGGAAAATTCATTGAAAACCTCTTCATGGTCTTCCTCTGTTAAGACGTCCTTTTGAATCCGTTTAATAGCTCTCGTGTCGCCCTTTCCACCATTGCTTCGCTTCAGAGTGCCGACAAAGACCTCTCCAAATTGTCCCTCGCCCAATAATTTTCCCGTAGTATAGTGATGCTCAAAGGTGTCGTTTTGTCGCTTGCGAACAAAGTCCTGAGCCCGAAATTTGTGGCTGGTTGTCCGATTTGGCATTCGCGACTTTTTGCGCTCACCGGGAGCACCACGAGATCCACGAGCAACACGAGCTATAGCTGGTGGCATGGTTAAATTGAAAAAGATGACTTTTTACGTGCCGTGTTTCCAAAACAGAGGAAATGAATTGACTTTGCTGCTGCTGATCCTGCTGCTGTAAAGTGCTTCTAATACATGTATGACGCTGTCGTCTAAATGATCTTAACCTCACTTTTTGAATATACTAAGCTTATATTCTTTGAGGGCTCTCTTGCTCTGTCGTGACAAGCCAAACCCCGTGTTCGTGGATTTCAGAGAGGGAACAAACAAGTCTATGTTGCAGATCCAAATCGATTTTTTCCTCTGCAGGTTGACTAGTCTAGTAGTAGCGAACCTATTGGCTTCTTGTACAGTAGGTACCTGGTACCTGGTACTACAAACAGCTTGCGGCAGACTAGACCTCGCCTACTGTAACTGGTATGTCGAGTACTGGATTTAGTATTCGAGTCACAGTACTGATTATGGGTGAAGAATGAAAAGATTACAATCAGTTACAGTACAAAGTATGACTACTATGACTATCATTTCAGGCATTTCAATACGCGACCTTGAGCAGTCGGAGTCCAGTTGCATACTACCATACTGTAGTAAGAGAAAATAAATAGCTAATAATAATGAATAGTGTAATACTCGAGTACCAGGTACGTAACCACGAGTAATGGCTGTACTACCACCATGGTACCAGGTACAGATTACGGATATTGGTGTACCAGGTACCGTAGTAGACCACTACACTACTAAAAGTGGCTAGGAATAAAAAATAATGCTCTCCGTTTTTAGCTGTTTGGATTGTGTTCAATAATATTATTTACAACAGCTCCTTCCGGCGGCGCTGCGCCGTCGTCAATTTTTGTTCAACTGGCTACTCTCTATTCGATTATGTGCACAAGTGAGAACTGTGGACTTTTTGCTTAGGCTACCGAAGCACAGTAGGCGGTTGCCAGCATCTTGGTAACTTCTTGCAAGGCGCCAAGCTCCGTTGGGTAGTTGAAGTAGCTGGATGCTTGCTGAATCACGACAGATGCTTCTCGAAAGTGGACACGAGCTTCATCGGGAAGGGCTGCCTCATGCTTCAGCGACCCCAATAGCAGCAAAATAGCGACCATTTCCTCCATGCAGGCAATGAATTCCGTTCTGTCGCTGCTCTCGGTGTCTATGGAAGGTAAAACGCGGTGTGTCTGGCGTATAAGTGCGGCTGCCCCGTTGGCCTTTTCTACAGCCAAGGCCAAGTCCCCCAGAGCATGGTACAATTCAGCCATTTCTCGTGTAGTTGCTGCCATGTCCTTGTGGCGCAGGTTGGTAGATGGGAACTCCTCAGTGCAGCACTGGATCTGGAAGATTTCCATCTGAGCTTGCAAGGCATCATGAATACGACCCTTGGTTTTATGCAGGGAAGCTAGCTTCTGGAGGGTCTTGACGATATGGCAATCGTTTAGCTGTCCCGACGGCAGTGAACTGGAAGGAGTCGCGCGGCGGATTCGCAAAGCTTCCTTCAACGAAAGAGTGGCTTCCGTGAGGAATGACTGCTCCATCTGCAAGACGCCAATGTTGTAGAGTAAACATGCAACGTCAGCGTGGTCTGGTCCCAACATCACTCTCCGAAGAGAGACAGACATTTGAAAAGCATGAATGGCCTCCTTGTAAGCTCCTTGCTTGTCATGGATCAACCCAAGATTGTACCAGACAGTAGAGTACAGATTAATAGTATATGCTGGCAACTCTGAGACTCGCCGTCCTGATTGAAGAGGAACATCACAAAAAAAGCTAGCCGAGCCAACGTTTTTCTTGCTGTCCAGGGACAACTCGGACTGAATGTCAGTTCCGTAATCAGCGATCAACGAGCGGAAGTAGTAGAATTTGGCTTCAGGTAGACGTTGTAGCTCTTGTAAGATGCGAGCAATGTTGTTGCAAGTGACACTGACAGAAATGTCTTTGATAGTATTGTTGCCGCCGTCACTGACACAGGCCTCTTCCAGACGGAGTTCTTCTTGAAAGAATAGCAAGGCATGCTCAAAATCACGCTGATGAAACAGCAGAGTTCCAATAAAATTGAGAAGCGAGGTAATGTCGTGTAGCTCTTGTCCCACGGAATCAGCTAGCATTTCTTGGAAGGTTCGAAGTCCTCGAACGACTTCTTGTGAAAGAGAGTCTTCCTTATCTTCGTTCTTGACAAGAAGAATGTAAATCAAGGCAGGAATAGGATCCATTGCCATTTTGGAAGAGCTCCTGTTCTTTGAAGCCCCTGCTGCCACAATTTGTAGGTACTTCATCAAGTGCCCAACCGCTTTTTGTCCATCATTGTGTGAATATTCCATCACTCCCAGGTTGTAATGGGCACTGGCGATATCAGTGTGGTCCCAGGGTAAGACAGACGAGCGGAGTCTCAGGACTTCGTAAAGTCCTTCGTAAACGGTGTGGTCTACATCGCCTTTCATAAAATGAACTCGGCACCAGTTGGAGAGTATGGTAGCTAGATCAAGCGTGTAGGAACCGGTTAACGTATGGGCGATCCTTAAGGCCAAGGTAAATTGTTCCAGCGCTGTAGAGAAACTGGTTCCGGTTGTGTAAAAGATGTGTCCTAAATTGTTGTGCGATCGCATTTTAATTACAGCTAAGTCGATGGATAAAGAAGGGTTCGTGGGAGCTCGTGTGATGTGTTCAAAAAGACGAGTGGCTTCCACCAGCTCGTTGCGGGCCTGATGGATTAAAGCTCGATTGTAGACAATGGAGGCCTCTCGGCATTCCCGGCTAAAGGAAGGAAGTCGAAAGGCACGGGGACCTTGATCGCCTTCCTCTTCCAGGTACAGATCAGGAGCATCCTCATAGAGCTGGGCATTGGCCTTCAAGATGTGACGAGCTTCCTTCTCCCAGCCCTGGCAGAAGAGATCGTTGCTGGTTTCCAGTAGGTATGATTCTTGAGGAAAAGTGTGCATGACGGTGTTTGATTGAACAGCCGTCATCGTTTGTTGGTTGGTAAATTCCATCGAATAGAGTCGATTAAAGTTGCTATCCCCGTAAATTAAACTTTCTAGTTTTTTTATTAGATAGTGATTCAATTTCTTTGTCGAAAATGCTGCAAGCAGATGTTCATCATTACTACTAGTATTGAGCCTTGTTACTTACGGTTTGTCAACCTACAGTAGCGCTGCCGTGTTCTGACGGCTATAATGGCAATGGTGAAATAATCGGTGCAACAAACGATTACATCCCCATATAACTTTTGAAAAACTTTATAAGTATTGCATACCTTTCGGAGTACTGAGTCACCAGCAGAATTACGACCCATAGACTTTCCGCGCCCCTTAAATGAGTGGTCGCATTCGAGAATATGTCCGAGTCTTTACGAACAGTGGCTAAGCGCACCACGCAAGTGACGGCCATTTTCAAATTCATAATTTAATTTATTTTGCGGTCATTGACAGCTTTCAGCCGTTGTGCCCCCTATTACCATGGTACGGTACCTGGTAACTGGTACCTGGTATCTGGTACCAGGTACCTGGTACTATAGATCGAGTTTGCAGTACCACGTGGTAGTGTTCAAAGATCTCTTACACTACCATACTAGCTAGCTACTGGTATTAGAGACGCCCAAGTCTACTATTCAAATACTCGAGTAGACTACCAGTACGTAGAAGACTGGCGAGTACTACTAGCAATCTTCTCTAGTAGTAGTAGTAGTACCCAGGTAGTACTATTAGTAGCTACTGCTAGTAGTTGTTGTTGCAGTCTTCAGTAATACAAAGTACCCACCAATCTGTAGTTTCTCATATTGCACTCACGAAGTAGCTTTTCATATAGCACTCACAAAACTAGCATTTGTAGTAGCTGCTGAATATCATATTTTCTTTCTGGCCGATGCGAGTGTTCCCAAATGTATTCTTTGGCAGAGTACTAGCTGGCTGGTGTCACACCTCGCAACCAACGTCTACTAGTACCACAGGCTAAGACCAGACCACTCCGTGCAGTCTGTTGCGAAACTGCACAACTACAATATTCTTGACGGCTTGATAAGAAGTGTCAAATGTCCAGTGATGCAACTTCTTTTGTTGGACATAATGGGCAAGCCAACAACATCAGCCAGCATAGAGTGCTGCAGTGAAACGAAGAAAAGAAACTAATCCTTCTACTGAGTACTGGTAAGTACCAGTAAGAACTCTCGGGACTGGACTACCTGGTACCAGGTACTGTAGTACTACTGTACTACTACTAGTAGAGTCGTAGTACTAGGTACCTGGTAGTGGTACCTGGTACCAGGTACAAAGTACCAGATATTGGCATAATCGTGGAAAGCAAAAAAGTAGTACATGCAATCCTACCAGTATGTACCTGGTACCAGTATCTCATAGGAGTACCAGGTATTCGACTAGAGCTACTACTAGTAGTACTAGGACTGCTACTGGTATATCAGTTGCTGACGAACAGCAGGCATCAAAGTGCGCTCGCATCAAGAGTGCTCATTTACTAGACTAGTAGACTACTAGTACGCCACCAATCACGCAAGTGAATTTTGCTTCCTTTTCTTTTCATGATGCTGGCGAGCCGAAATTGCCACGGCGGCCTGTCACTTCTGCGTTGAATTTATTATTATTTGTGAGGCCTGAGTCATTGGAGTGATGAGACTGGATTATGGACTTCAGATTTTTTTCCTGCAGAGATACAAAATTTTCTAGAAGAGCAAGCGAACAGCACGTGTGTTCAAGAAGGCTATCATCACCTACTGGTTTCTTGTTTCGAGAAAAAGTATTCGGCGGCTTGAGATAGTAAACGAAGGAGGTGCCCCCGAGAAAGAAGCTACTCGGATACGTTAGGACATTATTATTGTCCCACTGCAGAACCAAAGACCAAAGCAATGCAATACAGCGACTCTGCTCTGTCAAATCTTTCGGTACGAAGATCTTTTCCTTCTTCGCCTGCTATTGCGACCTCTTTCCGACGTCCCCTATTTCAACCTCCGCCATGGCCAGAAATGAAACAAAAACTTGAGCCTCCACTATCATCCACTTTCAGCTCGAGTAATGCGCGGACGAAAGGAAATCCGAGCAGCAAATGCAAATCGGAGCACGCCTGCTCCTTCTTCGCTAAATTCCTAGTGCTGATATTGTCCTTCATAGCTTGTGCGTCTGGTATGCAAGTGGCGTATATCTTGTTTGATATGGAACATTGGACCGAGGATCAGACGTGCCCAGTCAAGACTTGGTCTTATCCCAACTGCCGCAACGCTGACTCCAATATTACACAAACAATTCCTACGGCAAAGGACTGGTTTGAGATGCGACAAGCCTATAAAAATGCGGTTCGAGATCACCACTTTTCCTTGGAATGGTCGACCTGGACGAACGGGTCAGCCACAGGTTTCCACGTTCCTTGTCAAGTTCGGTACAGTTCAAAACGTGGGCGTGGCCTCTACGCTGCAGCCGACATTCCAAAGGGAACTATGATATGGGACAATCGATATACTGCAAGAGTCTTTAGCGAGTGCGAAGGCCGATTATTTGTCCGTAACTTGTCCAATGATCTAGCTTGCAATGTAGTTATGTGGGGGTATGTAACCGATCATGGTACTGGAAGTTTGGAATGGGGCATCGATTTGGACCCATGTTCCTTCACCAATCAAGCTACAACCTCCGCCGACATCAATGTGGAAGACAGAGTAGTAGAGCCCGCCAAAGCGACCCATCCAGGCGGTCACTCCATGTGGGCAACGAGAGATATTTTTGCGGGCGAAGAGTTGCTGAGTAATTATGAAGACTTGAAGACGTTCGATTTACGAAAGAACCTCTTCTGGCATGTCAAACTTATGGTCAAGAGTTGGGGGTTCATCTTTTTGTACTGACACTTCACACACAGCTGCAATATTCTCCATTGTTGCAACAGAAAGTAGATTCTGCAATTGCATTGCTCAACATTGGTGGACTAGCTCTCTGAAAAAGTAGGAGTGTCCTCAATTGACAACGTTGTGTCAAATAACGGATTTTTTTTTTGCGGCATTCATTTTTGTTTTGACCATAGTACTATAAAACCAATTTTTTATGCAGTTTTAATTCTTTATAACTATCAGTAGTAGTAGCAGCAGCTGTGCCATCATCTTCTCATCAGTATCCATCCGAGCTCTGCCTTCATATCGATTCAATCAGCACTGTCTCTCTTACTTTACTCTTCCATAGTTTTTTTTCTTCTTCCAAATACTGTAATTCATTATTGAATTCGCTTTTCAGCTGTACATGCACTTGTGCTGTCCAAAGAAGACGGTTCCTCCGACTGCTGTGTTTGTGCGATGGTGTCTGTTAAAAATCTATAATGGGGACTGGACAAGCAGGTGCATATTTTCCTTGAAGGAGTCCATTGAGACGTCAGAGCCAGCCGAAGGGAACGTGAGACAAGGAGACCCGAATCCGACGTCACCGGAATGACCCGAAATGCCCCATCCCGTCTCCCACTCAGAAACAGGAACACATCGGGAGAAATCGGATACGACTATTCCCACTTCGGGGAAGAAGATCCACACGCCAGGCTGCCGAA
>Ga0210025_1000880_pt1 | contig 35658 bp, 24 predicted proteins | sample CryGeyme20150102_FD_183989 | JGI IMG/M metagenome (GOLD analysis project Ga0210025, IMG submission 183989) | Groundwater microbial communities from Crystal Geyser aquifers in Utah, USA - Crystal Geyser metaG 2015-0102 (SPAdes) (version 2) | ecosystem: Environmental > Aquatic > Deep subsurface >... | reverse complement strand
TAGCTAAACTGCAAAATTATCATTTCGGAGACCCAACTAATGTAAGTACGGTTTTCAATCGTGGACAAGAATTCAGTTTGTATTTAAATTTCCTTAATCTAGGAATTGCACAAAATGCAATAAAAGTTAGTATTTATTCTCTAAATGATTATTTCCAAGTAATATCAGGTAATGAACAAACTTACTCTGCATCACATAATGCAGATTTCACTGCAAATCCGATTCAATTACGTATTCGTGATGATGTTTCAGTAAACTCAATAGGAATTATTCGCATCGAGTTAACATATGCTGATAATTCTAAAAGCAACGAAACGGTTCAAATAAATCTGGTTCCAGATTTAATAACACACATGTTGAACTCCATTGAGTTAAGTGTTAATGGCACCGGAAGAATTGGAATGTTGAATTATCCATCAACATCTCAAGGAAGCGGATTTATTGTAAAACAAGCTGGAACTACGCAATCAGCGATGATGAATATTCCACTTTTACGTGAAGGTGGGCTTGTTTTTGGTGAAAGTGAATCCAGAATTTCTAGCGCTGTTCGTGGTGCAGGTTCTACTATAAACGACGAATTTTATCTAATTGATTATTTTGAATCAGAGTTTGATGCTGCAAAAGCAGTTGAAAAAGGGAAAGCTGTTTTCACCGATTTAAACGCTGGAATTGAAGGAGTTCGTTATGATATTGTAACGACACTAGAAACATTCGCCCAAGCCGATGAGCAAGATGCGAATTATATTTTGCTCAAATACACTTTGAAAAATGAGTCAACTAGTTCCTATTCAAAAATTAGAGCAGGAATTTATCTCGATTTTGATATGCCTTTTGGAGATCCTAACAATGATATTTCTCTTTATGATGTCAAAAACGACTTTATTGCTCAGTTTTCTGGCGGAACAGAATCAGATACGACTCTTTATGTTGGGGCAAGTATTGTAGAAGGAATTTACTGTCCTTGGCTTATCAATAACAATGAAACAGACGGCGCTTCATTTTTTGGTGTGAAAACAAATTCCGGAGGAAATGGATTTACTGATGAAGAAAAATGGAGAAGTATGGATTTCATTAATGCATCTGCTGCAGTTTTTGCTGGCAGAAGACGAATAGGGCCAACGAATACATCATTTATGCTTTCAGCTGATGCGTTCTCATTAGAGCCTCAAGAAGAACAATCTTTTACTTTAATTCTTGCTTATGGAATTGGTTTTGATCAATTGACCTCAACTATTACTCGAGCTAAAAGTAGAGCAACACTTGTGACATCAAATGAGAATTCTAATTTTTCTGAACTTCCTCAACAGTTTAGTTTTATTGGCAATTATCCGAATCCGTTTAACCCAACAAGTAATTTAGTTTTTGAAATCCCAGAATCCGGAACAGTAAAATTTGATGTTTTTGATATGATGGGAAGACAATTGTCTTCATCTGAAAATCTTACTTATAGTGCTGGTAAACATACTTTTAATATTAATGCTACAACTTGGGCATCTGGGACTTATTTGGTTCAAATGAAGTTTAATAATCAAATTCAGCAGAGATTAGTTACGTTGATTAAGTAAAAGAGATTGTTTGAACAAGAGTTGTTTTGAAATGCTCGAAACAGAATTTCCTCATTTTGCCAAGAGCTCTGATTTCGTTGACGTTTGATATTTAATGGAATTTGCGGATTTCATGATGTTTCATAAAGTTCGTGCAATTGTTTCCATTGAAAAATTCCCCAAGCCCCCTTTGGCTCTCTTTTCGAGTTTTTCAGCTTGGTTTCTTCCTAAAGGGGGATTTCTGAGCCGAGCCACTGATTTTTTTCAGAAAATCTCATCAATACTTTCACAATTATCACTAAAACAAAAAAACTCAGCCAATTTTACTTGACTGAGTTTTTTTTTATAATCTAAGATTACGATAATCTATTTTCTTTTTTCAGAAACGACTTTTCCATTCACAATTACTTTCTCAACATGAGAAGTATATTCGAACGGATCGCCATCATAAAGAACAATATCTGCATCTTTACCAGCTTTTAAAGAACCAACTCGGTTATCAATTCCCAAGATTTTAGCGGCATCAATTGTTAAAGCACTCATAGCTTTATCATAATCCAATCCGTTTGCAACGGCAATCGCAGCTTCAAAAGTAATTACTCTTGTTTTGGGAACATATCCTTCAAATCCACTTTGGAATGCCATTGGAATTCCAAAATTGGCCACTTTTCCAGCAGTTTCGAAACTTGCATGTTGTGAGTCGCCGTTCGTTCTCATCATTGTTGGATGAATTATTACTGGAATTCCAGCTTTTTTAATTTCATCTAAAACATTATAAACTTCAGCGCCGCCATCCAAAATCATCTTGAATTTGAATTCTTCCGCCAAACGTAAAGCTGTAATAATATCACGACTTGTTTGAGCGGTTACAAGAGCGGTTAATTCGCCTGAAAGTAATTTCGAAACAGCTTCATTTTTCAAATTGCGCTCAGGACGTTTACTTTCATCTTTATTCTTCATTTTTTCCTGATAAGCTTGTGCTTTCACAAACGTTTCACGAAGCATCGCAATTCCTTTGGAACGTGTGCCTGGAGATTTAAACTTAGAAGCTACCATTGAACCAATTGTCATAGCAATCATTGCTTCTTCTTTAATTACAGCTTCTTCTGCTGTATCTCCAACCGTTTTCACAATCATTGTTTTTCCGGACATTAATGCGCCAGGACCATGACCTGTATGTACAGTTGTGATTCCCATTTCACGCAAGAAAACAACTAAGGCTTCACGAGCATTATAAGCATCAATTGCTCGTAATTCAGGTTGTATAGGAGACGAATCTTCTAATTGATCCTGATCGTGTTTTTGATTAAAAATCCCAGCTAAACCAACAACGGAATGGGCATCGATAAAACCCGGAGTTACCACTTTAGCCGAATAGACTTCATAATTTGATGGAATACTTAAATTAACTCCTGTTTTTTCAACTTTTCCATCTTTGATTAGAACTACGCCATTTTCAAGATATTTACCTTCCATGGTGTACACTTTTTCGCCTTTAACGGCAATATTCTGCGCTTGAACAACTAAAGAACTTACAAGTAAAGCAGAAATTAAAATGATGTTTTTTAATAGATTTCTCATTTCATATCTCCTTCTGACATATCATCATGATGACTGTAAAATTCTCCTCTGAAAACATCTGGGCCACCAGTTAAGTACTTTTTATCTTCTGGATTTGTGTAATCAAACACTTTTTGACCTTCAACCCAAGTTTGTAACACGTGCGTGTACACACTTAAAGGATTTCCTGATAAAATTAGAAAATCAGCATCTTTACCTTTTTCAAGTGTTCCTACTCGTGAATCTAAATCTAACATTTTTGCATTAGCAATAGTTAAGGACTCAAGTGCTTTTTTCTCACTCATTCCCGCTCTGTAACCAATTGCCGCAGAACGTAAAAATAAACGAGAATCTGTAACGCCATCATCTGTGTGATAACCAACTAAAACACCTGCTTTTTCTAAAACTCCTCCTGTTTCAAAAATAAGATTAACTGCTTCCATTTTTCCACCAGGAGAATCAATAGTAATGATGGAACAAGGAACACCTGCTTCTGCAATTTCTTTGGCAACTTTCCAACCTTCGCTCACATGATGCAAGACTACTTTAAAACCGAACTCTTTTTTCAAGCGTAAAACCGTCATAATATCATCATGTCGATGTGTATGGAAATGAACAACACGTTTACCATCTAAAACTTGAACAATGGCTTCTAATTCTAAATCACGTGCAGGAAGTTTTGACTTATCCCCTTTAGTAGCTTCAATTTTGGATTTGTAATTCTGAGCTTTAACAAATAATTCACGAACTAATGCCGCTGATTTTCCACGAGTTCCTGGAAAAGGTTTTCCTCGTAAAGAATTTGTTCCATTTGCCATTTTCATTCCGCCAGCAATCTCATTAATTGGGTCGGAAACAAAAAGCATATCGTTAATAGTTCTCGGATCTTTGCGCAATTTAACATAAGCCGTTTGTCCACTCATCAAATGACCTGAACCTGGCATAATATTCACGGTTGTGATTCCGCCAGCCCGAGCTTTTTTGAAGGTATCGGAGTTAACATCAATTGCATCAAGAATTCTTACATCGGGATGTAACGGACCTGAACCGTCTCCACCATCACCATTTCCAATATGAGAATGTGAATCTACCAAACCTGGCATAATCACTTTTCCCGTTACATCAGTAACCTCAGCCTCTTTTGGGATTTTTATTTCATTTTCTTTTCCAACGGACTCAATTTTACCATTTTTAATAACTAGAACTCCATTTTCAATGGGCTCGCCAGAAATTGGATAAATCTTAGCACCTATAAAAACCTGCGTTTGAGCCATTAATCCCTGAGTTGAGAATAAGACACACGCTAGCAATAAACCAGTTTTCACATTCATAGACAGTATATTAGTTGAACAATTTTAATGTTGATTGGCAATATAGAAATAAATAAACCATTTTTTTGTTTGCAGAAAAAGCAGAACATTTTTTAACAGTTGAGCCTCAATGTTGATTTTTTTTTAGGACAAGCTTTAGCACATACTTAATTTTGTCCCTTTTTTAAATCAAGCTTTAAATTATTCCCTATTTTTGACCAAATTAAAAATCAGCTATGCAGAAAAATTTATTCTTTGTTTTATACGCTCTTGTTCTTTTAAACGCATGTACCCAAAAACCAAAATTGGAAGTTGTTGCTTCGTGGCAAGGTCACGATTTATACGCCGATGAGTTTCAAAAAATGTATCTCTCTTATGCTAGTACAAATCCTGCAAGAGATAATCAGGCTCTAAGAAAACGATTTGCGGAATACATGCTTGAGCAAAAAATTATTGCCAATATTGCTCAAAAAAATGGTTTAGACACGTTGAAAGAAGTTCAGATTGATGTTAAACTGAAAAAAGACAATGTCTTAAGACAGCAATACATGCGAAGTATTATGGATTCTAAAGTTAAGAAGCCTGAAGAAATGGAAATCCGTGAAGCTTTTAGAAAAAAAAGCTCAGCTATTTATCTTGAACAGATTTTCGCTAAAACTGCAGCTGAAATTGATTCCCTAGACGCTTTATTGAAATCTGGAAAATCGTTTGAAGCTTTAGCTAAAAACTCAATGCGTAAATACAATCCAAATGAGACAGATTCGACCTATAAAATGGGTTGGATAACGTATGGGGATATGGATTTAGCGCCAGAAGAAATTGCGTTCAGTTTAAAAGAGGGTGAACGTTCAAGACCAGTTAAATCCTTAAATGGCTGGCATATTTTCAGAGCGGCTAAAATTCGTTCAACTACAAATGTTGATATTTCTGCTTATCAAAACGATCGTGAAAGTTTGAGTTACAATTTATACAGACGCCGGTATGAAGAAGCAACTCAGCATTATTTAGATTCAACATTGAAGTCTTTGCCTCTAACTGTCAATACAAACACTTTACAAAAAGTTTGGGAAAAAATTGAGCCTTGGAAACTAAATGCAAAACCAGAAAACCTTTCCATTATGCTAACTATCGAATCCGGGAAATACGCAGACTCTGATTTGCCTCGCTCTACTCCTTTGGCTCAGGTTGATGGAGCAACTTATACTGTTGGACAGTTTTTAGATCATTTGCAAGCACTTCCTGCATACATGCTTCAACCTAATCTGATACAAGCTCTTGAATTTGCAATTAAAGATTCGATTTTTGCAAAGCGAGCAGAGTTGAACGGATTTAATGACAATATTGTAGTTCAATTAGAAGAACGCTCTGCTAAAACAATCGGCTTGTATTATGCGAAATTGCGTAAAACGGTCGACACATTAAATACTGATCGATTAAAAGACGATTATTATGAAAAATGGAAAGAATCCTACTTTATTGATACAGTAATTACAACTTTCAAAGCTTTTGTTTATAAAGATTCAGCATCTGTTTGGAAAACAATTAATGCTTGGCAAAAAAATAGAAATTTCAAACAAGCTGTTGAAGAATCATCAGCTCATTTACGCGTTGAAACTCGAACAACTCGTGCAGCTTTAGCTGATATTAATGGAATTCCTGAACATAATTTGCCTATGGATTCAGATAAAATGGATCAGGTTTTTGCCGGGCCTTATGATGATAAAGATGGAACAGTGATTTTAATTGCTCCAATTTCAAGATCGTATGTTTTTATTCCCCGTAATAAAGCAAATGAACGATTGGATGAAGTGGTTACGAAGAATTTATCGAGCGTGACTCATGAACAAATTTTGCCTGCAGAATATTCTAAATCTGCGGTAGTTTACAATTTTGAAGCCCTAGATGGTATTGTGCCTTATTATTCTGCAACGCCTAAAAAGAAATAAGTAATACTGAAGTCTCGCCCCAAAACAATTAATCTTTAAACAAAAAATGCCGGAATTCCGGCATTTTTTGTTTGTATAAACTACAATCTATTTAATCAGTGTCAATTTTCTTACTTGAACTGGTTTATTATTTACTCTTAATTGATATAAATATGTTCCAGAAGCTAGTTTACTTGCATTGAAATTAATGGCATGATTTCCAGCACTCATTGCCTGATCTACCAATACTGCAACTTTTTGTCCAAGAATTGAATACACAGTTAATTGAACTTTTGCATATTGCGGAATTGAGAATCCAATTGTTGTACTTGGGTTAAATGGATTTGGATAATTTTGGGATAAAGTTATAACGTTTGGAATTTCATTATCGAAAGAATCCACTGCTGTAGTAATCGTTTCACCTTGAACAAATACTACTTCATTTGAACCATCTGTTAGTTCATAAGTTATTTCCCAAGTAGCTAATTCGGCGCTTGATACAAATGTAGCTTTTGTAATTACTTCTTGATTGAATAAATGAACTCGAACATTTTTAATTAATCCATCGCCACGATATTTTCTTCCAAGTGCTACCTCAGCTTTTGCTAATGCATCTGACGACTCTGTCCAATCTGGTAAATCGGTACCACTTAATTCACCTACATCTTCAAGTGTAACTTCATATTGAGCAATAATGGTTGTTCCTGATTGAACTTCAACAACTAAACCTAATTGTTTTTCTCTGCTGAAAAAACCGAATTTCCATAAATCAACAAGTCCGTTTTCATCTACTGAATCTGCTTTTACGAAACGTAATTTTGCATCTTTTGACCATTCACGAGCAGCTTCCATTGCAATTCTTGCAGGATTTCTTTCAGTGGTTCGAACTGGCCGTTCAAATAATTCACCTGTAAGAGCATTTATTTGAATTACAGCATGTCTCACTTTGTTTTCGCGATCTAATGTATAAGGGTAATGAACCATCCATACTGGAATTGTTGAATCGGGCTGCACATAAATGTTATCCAAATTCATATCAATTGCATAAATTTTATCATTTCCACGTTTTTCACTTCCACCATTATTTTCAGCCATTGCCATAATTTGGCTTGAATTTAATAAATTCGTAAGAGGTAATAAAGCTGGAAAAAAGGGCGCTGTTCTTGTTGTATCAAATACAACTTCTCGAGCATTTCCATTATCACCACTAACGGTTACAATCAATATGCGATTTGGTTTATTTGCAGATTGATACCAATGTTGCCATGCGTACGCTTCACCATCAGGATTTACACCTAATTGAGGTAAAGAGTTTATTTTGAATAAAGCGGCATCAACATCCCATTCTTTTGCACTTTGTTCTGATTCCATTTTCCCATCAAATGCAGAAAATAATGGCATTGTGAATAATTGACCTGAGTGAGCGTCAAATTCTTCACTTAAAGGAGGTCGTTGATTTTGTTCTCTATCCAAAATTCTCAAGTTCCAAATTAAATTAGTATCTGCCAAAGCAAAATTCACTTTATTGGATAAATGAAGATGAACCGTTGGGAAACTACTTTCCATAAATTCTTTCAAATAATCAGAATTTTCGATGATTACATTTGAGTCAACCCAATTTGAATCAATCGGAATCGGTCTAATTGCAGATGAATCTCTAACTTGATTTTTCTTAACACTACCATCACCAATAACGGTATAGATAAAGCGTTCACGATTTTCTGTATCAACTAAATCAAATGACCAAAGAGGAGATTTACCGTTTTTTAAAACATTAAAACCAGTAACTCCGACTAAAACAGGTTTAGTCTCAAAATTTTCATTAATATCTTTTCTGACTAAAGCGCCAGCTTCTTTTGCAGTAAATGTTCCAAATTTTAAAACTTCACCTGTTTCTGCATCAATTAAAACCAATTTTGGTGTAATTTGCATGTCTTTGAATGCCAAATAATTAACTGCCCAAATAGGTTTGTTTAATTGAGGATTAAAGATAAATCCTGGCAATAGTGACATTGAAACCCGTGCAGAATCATTATTAGCTCTTAATTGAGTTCCGGCTTCGTTTTCAGCCGCACTTAAAGCAGTTGTACTCGAAACATAATTTGTAATTCCTGGCAATTTTGTTTCTCCAAGATTTACAGGAACCATCCAATATTCTGCACCTGTATAATTCATTAATAAATATTGCCCAGGTCTATCACTACTAAAAATATATTCCCAAACTGGACTTTTTCCATCCAAAGTAACAGGTCCAATTGATTTTATAGTTGAAACTACTGCACTTTGATTCCATTCTTTTGCTTTCGCCAAAACTTCGTCTTTATTATCATCTGTTGAAGTGTATTCAAACTCTAAAGAAGAAATAGGAATCTCAATATTTTGACCTTGACGTCTTGGAACAGTCACAAAATCAGGAATCGAATTTTGATCAGCATCAGCGAAACCATACATAATTCCTGGCATAAAGAAGTTTTGATCTAAATCAGTATGTTTAAATGCGAATGCCATATAAGCACCTTGATTTACATAAGGAATTGTAAATGTGCCATTTTCATTATCAACCCAAATAAGTCTTGATGCAGCCATTGCACCACCTTTTACGGATTGCTCTGTAATCATTTGAGATGAAACTAAATAAACCCAGGTTCCTTTTGCATCTTGTCCATCATCTTGAACAGCAACAGTTCCTGTGAATTCACCATCTGCTAATCGTTCATCAGTTGTAAAATGAATGAGTAAAGGTTGTTCTAATTGAGCACCACTTTTTGCCTGCACTCTCCACAATACAAATTGTTGGGCTCCTGGTCTTACCAATTGTAGTTGAAATCCTAATTTCATCGAATCTTCAGAAACCAAAATTGGCAAAGGTCTTTGTTGTGATGTCGGCGTTATCGCATAACGAATCATTGGTCTTGCTGGCTCGCCATTAAAACCATTCATAAATGCTATTTTTTCGGAGAATGAGACCCATAATGTGTCATTCATTCCAATTTTGACTGCTCCATTTTCAAATGAAGTTTGTGTCACGCTTATCTGTGCTTGTGCAGAATTCATATTTAATCCTACCAAACAAATCAGCAGTAATAGTAACTTTTTCATGTTTAAACCTCGATAGTGTATTTATAGGTGTGTTAGTTATTTTTCTTACACTATTTAATAAAAAAACCCCTAATTAGTTTCGACTATCATCTTTACTTTATTCGATTTGTGTGTTTTTGCACAGATAATTGACATTATGAACTCCTGTTCTCAACCTTTAAATTCTGATAAAAAATTATCCCTATTGCTTCTGGTTATCTAAACAGAGTCATGGTTTTCATGTTTACTTCTACTTTCGTAAAGATTACAATTCGTATTTAAATGATAAAATCGATAATCAACTTGTATGAAATGTACTTTTTAGCATTGCAAATCAGAGTATTTGTTCGAAATTTTAAAAATCATAAGTGTGAAATAAATAAAAAATGCAACAATTCACATATTTCATTTTCAATTGATACATTATAATAGAATAAACCGAAAATTAATTTTTAGTAAAAAATCTGCGATTTCACACAGTTTGAAAGGGGGAATATGCAAAAATTTGATTTTTAGATTAGGATTACTATTTCAAAATAAAGTTATTCCCAATTCAACATTTTTCAGAAACAGAAATAAATTTGTAAGAATTTGAAAAATATACATTTACGATTTTTTTTTTACCAGTTCCAAAAGAACTAAACTACAGATGTAATCCTATCACTATCATATCCAATATGCTCAACATGGTCTTTTTTTGAAGGTACTAAACTCATCGCGTATTCACTCAAAGTCGTAATAGTCAAACTAGGATTTACACCTAAATTGCATGGAATAATTGATCCATCTAAAACATAAAAGTTTTTATATCCATTCAGTTCAAATTTTTCATTAACCACACCAGAACTTGCATCTTCACCCATTGGACAACCACCAAGAATATGTGCAGTTGTAGACATATTCATAAAAACTTCCATCGATGAATTCAATGGAATTCCACCCGTTTTCTCAGCATATCTTCTCGTAACCTCTTGCCCAATAGGAATATAAGCTGGAATTTCGTGATTGCTTTTATTATCAAACTGCAGTGATGTTCCAAAAAATCCACGTTTTCGAATCATTTTCATTGAGTTTTCTAAATTTTGCATCACCAAAATAAACAAACCCGTTTTTGCAAAATTAGGATTGAACAACCATTTGAATGTGTTTTTCGGATTTCGAACGAGATTCACTAAAAACGCCAAACCTCTCGATTTTCCTCTTTCTTCATCAGTTGCCGGTAGTGCCATCATACTCATTGCACCAGAATTTGTGCTAAATTTGCAAATTTCGATATGCGTATGTTCATCAGCCTGAAAAACAGATGAAATGGCGATTCCGTGATTTAATTCATACTTACCATTTCCAGCACCTGTAATCGTTTCTGAATTTGTTCTAACATTCGTTCCTAATGTTTCAGAAACTCTTTGTAGTGTTTCAAACTCATCCCTGTTTTTGAATAATAAATTCAGTGTTCCCAAAACTCCAGCAGCTAAAACAAGCCCATTAGAAGTAAACACTTTTTTCTTTTTGAAAAAGATTTTTGTGCTTTGTTCTGTATGGATTTCATACGTTCCATTGGCTAGCTCAACAATTTTTGTAACCCTCGTCTCAGGAATAATTTCAGCCCCATTTTTTTCTGCAAACCACAAATAGTTTTTATCTAAGGTGTTTTTTGCATTATAACGACAACCAACCATACAGCCTGCACATTCGGTACACGCATTTCTTTCAGGTCCTTTCCCACCAAAATAAGGGTCTATATTATTTCCTTTTTCACCAAAATAAACCCCAACTTGGGTTGGTTTAAATGAATCTATTTGATTCATATCTCTTGCAACAGACTTTAAAAAATCGTCTTCAACATACAATTTGGAATTTGTAGTTGTTCCCAACATGAATTTAGCAAGATCATAAAATGGTGAAAGTGTTTTTTTCCAATCTTTTATATGTGCCCATGCGGGATTACTAAAAAATTTATCATCGGGAGTCATGTGAGTATTGGCATAAACTAAACTTCCACCACCAACACCAACTCCTCCAAGAATTAATACTTCTTTGAAAAAAAATAAGCGTTGAGGGCCAAAACACTTCAATAATGGAGCCCATAAATATTTGCTAACATTCCAATTACTTTTTGCGAAGTCTTTTGCCTGTTTGCGTTTACCTTGTTCAATAACAGCAACTTTATAGCCTTTTTCAGATAATCTACATGCAGAAACACTTCCACCAAATCCGGAACCTATAACGATATAATCAAAATCAGTTTTCATCTTCAAACATTACTCAAATTTAGACTCCTTAACAAGTACTGCCCCAAAAATTGGTCAGACCAGAAATCTAGGAACAAACCTTTAGACTAATTGTACTAAGATTCTTCAAAAGTGCCTATATTCGGGTCTTTATTAGAAATTTATTCTTAGCGTTATTAAACAAAATTAAAGGAAAACACATGTGTGGTATAGTGGGATACATCGGGCAAAGAGAAGCCACTGATGTAATTCTAAAGGGCTTGAAACGCCTTGAGTACAGAGGTTACGATTCAGCTGGTGTTGCAGTTATGAATGGTAAACTTGAAATTAGAAAAACTAAAGGAAAAGTAGCTGGACTTGAGCGTCTCATTAATGAGAAACCACTTGTTGGCACCCTTGGTATAGGACACACTCGTTGGGCAACTCATGGAGAGCCTAATGATGTAAATGCACATCCGCATCAAAGTCAAAACAAGCGATTTGCTTTAGTTCACAATGGAATAATCGAAAATTATGATACACTCAAAAAAGAGTTAATTCGCAAAGGTTACGTTTTTCAAAGTGAAACGGATACCGAAGTTTTAGCTCACTTAATTGAAGAGATTCATTCAACATCACATTGTACCTTCGAGCAAGCAGTTCAATATGCTTTAAAACAAGTTGAAGGAACTTATGGCGTTGCGATTTTAAATCATGATGAACCTGATACCTTAATCGTTGCAAGAAAAGGCTCACCTCTTTTAATTGGAGTTGGTGAAAATGAATATTTTGTTGCTTCTGACGCCTCTCCTGTTGTGGAGTACACCAATAAAGTGGTTTATCTCGACGATTCAGAAATGGCTGTGATTAAACGTGATGGATACGAAGTTAAAAGCATCACAAATGTTCCACAGAATAAAGTTGTTTTTGAACTCGAAATGAATATCGAACAAATCGAAAAAGGCGGTTATCCGCATTTTATGATTAAAGAGATTTTCGAACAACCACAAACCATTTCGGATTGTCTAAGAGGACGAATTAATCCTGAAGATAAATCGATTGTTCTTGGAGGACTTACCGGAATTTGGGATAAACTTGAAAACGCAAAACGAATTATTATTGCGGCATGCGGTACAAGTTGGCATTCGGCCTTAGTTGGTGAGTATTTGTTTGAGCATTTAGCACGTATTAATGTTGAAGTTGAATACGCTTCAGAATTACGCTACCGCGACCCTGTTTTAATGGATGAAAGTGATGTGTTAATCGTAATTTCTCAATCAGGAGAAACCGCCGATACACTTGCCGCTCTTCGTGAAGCAAAGTCAAAAGGTTCTACTGTTATTGGAATTTGTAATGTGGTGGGCTCTACGATTGCACGAGAAACAGATGCCGGAGTTTATACTCACGCTGGCCCAGAAATTGGAGTCGCTTCAACAAAGGCGTTTACGGCTCAAGTTACTGTTCTTACATTAATGGCTCTTGCCTTAGCTAAAAGAAAAGGTAAAATTGAAGACGCATATTACCAATCAATTATTGATGATTTATTACGTGTTCCTGAAAAAATTGCAACTGCTCTAAAGGAATTTGATAAAATAAAAGAAATTGCTTCTTTGTTCACTTATGCTCCAAACTTCTTGTATTTAGGTCGGAGTTTCAACTTTCCAGTAGCTTTAGAAGGCGCTCTTAAATTGAAGGAAATCAGTTACATTCATGCCGAAGGTTATCCAGCTGCTGAAATGAAACACGGCCCAATTGCATTAATTGATGAACACATGCCTGTAGTTGTTCTAACCACTATTTCACACACAAACGAAAAAATGGTGAGCAATATTCAGGAAGTAAAAGCCAGAAAAGGACGTATAATTGCTGTTTCAACTCCGAATAATCCCGAAGTAGAACGCCTTGCCGATTTCAAAGTGGAAATTCCTGATATTTCGGATGTCTTAACCCCACTTTTAACGGTAATTCCTTTACAATTACTTTCTTATCAAATTGCAGTTAACAGAGGTTGTAACGTAGATCAACCACGCAATTTAGCTAAAAGTGTAACGGTTGAATAAGTCTTTTAGGCTTCTAAATCGATTAGTAATCCTCTTTTAGGATCACGAGCCCTTCGAATTTTTCGAGGGGCTTTTTTTCTTTTTCTCTCTTTGCGTTCTTTTTCTTTTTTAATTTGTTCCAATTCATAAATTGGATTATGAAACAGATTCTCTCTGTTATCAGCAACTGATTGAGATTGTTGCACCATTGGAATAATATTTACTTCTTCTAAACTCATTTTTTAGTTTCGTTTTCAGATAATTTAGTGTAAAATAAATTACCAAGATTTTATTTTTTATTGATTTAGTAGGATAAAATCTTTTTATCAAACATGAAAATTCACTCCACTACATTTTATTTTTTTTTGAATGTTGTAATGTGTTTCTCTATAGTATTCTCGACTAATTTTGATATTTATTAACTCGTTTTGTTCCAATCTTTGTTTTCTTTACATTCAATGAATAGTTAGATTTGTTCTTTCAAAAAATAGTATTAATTAACTTACTCAGTATTATTTTCGGCGATTGGGTCCATTATGATCAAATAGTTTTAGTACATCTAGCCCATCATCTACATTCACAAAATAATTTAAAAAGCTACTTTACAATTATATGAAAATTAAAAAAATTGGTATTTACGTCGACGCAATTAATCAAACAATAAACGGTGGATATGGACTTAGATATGACATACTTCGGAAATACGCATGTTTTCCAGATCATGAACCTGCTAGAATGAATGTCTATGTTTCCTATGACGAAAAGCACGCCGAAGAAGATGAAAATTATGAAGCAAAAACCCGTCGCTTTTGTAGTGTTCTAAGAGATTTTGAATTTAAAGTGGTTGAAAGACCAGTTAGAAGATATCTCGATTCGGAATCGAATGAATCGATAATTCGATCGACAGTTGAGCTTGAAATGGCCGCAGATATTATGAAACAGGCCGAAAATCTAGATCAAATTTATATCCTCACAAACGATGATGGTTTTATTCCCATTATTAAATTTGCTCAAGATAAAGGCTGTAAAGTTGAATTAATTGGTTTTGATAATGTCTCTGATCAATTGAAATTTGAAGCAGATACTTTTATCTCAGGCTTTTTGATTCCAGGTCTTTTACCAGTTGAAAATGGTGGAGATTGGGGCAAAATAGGCTCTAAAGTTCGCGGTTTATGCTATGATTTTTCACATAATGACGGTTATGGATTTATTCGATACATGAACACTCTAAGCGACAATACATGGATTACAGATTCCAGAAATTCTTTATCCCCTTATAAAACCATTTTTTGCCATATTTCTCAATTTGAGAATCATTTTGACACATCATTCATCCCTTCAAGAGATTTGATTTTCCAATTTCAAATTGTTGAAAATGATAAAGGCTTTATTGCTCAAAATATCACTTTAGTTTCAGCTCCTTAAAGAGTAAATTCCTTAAAAAAAAATCCACACACACTTTTTTAATTAATTTCTTATGATTTCAGTTAAACTCATTGCTTCACCAGAAAAATCAAAAGCTGAGATTCGAATAATTCCTGTTAAAATGGGAATTAAAGATGAAGTTCTTCAACGGTTTGAATTACCAGAACAGATTATCACAGAATTTAAAGCAGAAAAATCTGAAACGATTTCGTTTTACCCACAAAGTGATTCTACTCATAAAAAATTGATCTTTATTGGTTTAGGCGAAAACCCCAGCATTCAACAATTTCAACATAGCATAAGAACCGTTTTTCATCAACTAAAAAATAAAGACGAAAAAACCACTGTTTTAATTGATCTTCCCGATGTATTTACTCCTGAAAAAGAAGTTCATCTTATTACTGTTGCTGCAGGGCTTGGGTGGAGTAAAATGGTTTCTTATAAAAAGAAACAAGACACTTCAGGTAAACTGACACTTGAATTATTATGCCCTGAAAAAATTTATCATTCTAAAAAAATCATCAGCGATGCCGTTCATACTTTAGTCGCAAAAAAAATGTCGATGGATTTAATAAATATGCCATCTAACATTTTGGGACCGAAAGAATTTGCTAAATACGCTAAAAAAGAAGCTGATTCTAGGAAAATCAATGTCTCCATTTTAAAAGAAGATGAATTACTGAAAAAAGGCTTCGGCGCAATTATGGCGGTTGGACAAGGTGCTACAAATCAACCACGTTTAATAGTTCTTGATTACAAACCGGAGAAGTATTCAAAAACTGTAGCCATTATCGGCAAAGGCGTAATGTTCGACACCGGCGGAATTTCAATTAAATCATCGACTAATTTACACTACATGAAGTGCGATATGGGCGGTGCAGCCATTGCCTTTGCTACCGTTTGCCTAGCAGCTGACTTAGAATTGCCTGTTCGAGTTATTATGGTTGTTCCTTCAGTTATGAATATGCTCGATGGTAGTGCCTATTTACCTGGCGATGTGATTACAGCCTATAACGGAAATTCCATTGAAATAATTGATACCGACGCCGAAGGCAGACTTGTACTCGCTGATGCTCTTGCATATTCCGCATTAGACCTAAAACCTGATGTAATGATTGATTTAGCAACACTTACAGGCGCAGCTGTAACGGCTTTAGGATATCATAGCGCAGCAATGATGACAAAAAACGATGAACTTTCACAAGAACTTTCTAAAGCCGGATTTTCGAGTGGTGATCGCGTTTGGCCACTTCCAATGTGGGATGAATATGGCGATCCATTAGGTTCAGACGTTGCTGATGTGAAAAACTACGCAGGTCCAGCATCAGGAGCTATTTTCGCTGCAAAGTTTCTTGAAAAATTCACCGAAAATCATCCAGCTTGGGTTCACCTTGATGTTGCCGGTATGGTTTTACAACAAGGCAACTTTGGAAAAGACCGAGTAGCAACGGGTTATGGTGTAGAGTTGTTGGCAGAGTATTTAAAAACATTGTAAAACAAAGATTTAGAGGTTTTTTAGCGCGACATTGTGCTAGAAAACCTTTTTTTATTTTTTCTCGATTGAGAAATTTTTTTGAGATACTGAGTTCGCTCTAAAAATTTATTTCCGTGAACTAATCGACGATTACACACTATTTGAGAGGTGTAAATATACAAATTCGCCTTTTGGGTTGGCAGCAGACCCTTATTTACTGAATATTTTAGAACACGAACTATGTCACATTTACTCTGACTAAAACGACACAATCTTAAAGTCTATTTTTTTTGACTATAGTTTAATATATTTGACTACCATCAAATATTATTGACTTATGAGTTCATCCTATCTTCGTTATCCCTTACTATTTATTTTAGGCAATAAAAGCCAATTAGCAATTTTACGCTATTTATGCTTAAATAAAGACAGTATTGCAAGTTCAGGTGAATTATTACAAGCAGTATCACTTTCAAAACAAAGTGTATTTAATGCAATTGACACATTAGAACAACTCGGTATTCTTATTAAGACAGGGAAAAAAGGAACATTTCACTATTCGTTAAGGATTAATCATCCTCTTGCAAATGATTTAATTACACTTTTCGAAAATGAAAAGAATTTTAGTCTGCAACTTTTAAACCAACTCCGAGAATTATTTATTCCATTTCCTATTGATTCGGTTTACATTTCAGGAAAGTATGCGCTAAATACTGATACTTACGGAGATCTTTTAGAATTAGAGGTAATATCTGATTCTACTTTACAATCTAAGATAAAGCCCGTTATTCAAGATTCGATTCGTTCGTCAAACATGGAGAAACATTTTGATATAACAATTAAATTATCTTTTTTTTCTAAAGAAGAATACTTGGAAACCCAAAAAAAAGGTGTTCTAGTTTATGGATTTGACATAAATCAACTTGAAACAAAAGAATTTCTGAATAATTCAACAGCTATTTCTCATAAGAATCATGAAGAAAAATCATTGAAATTCATGAATAAAGTAATAGGTAAATTACAATCGAACCCTTCCTTAATTAACAAAACAATTGTTTTAGTTGAAGAAAAGCTAATTAGTAGTGAAAAATCCATTCAAAAGACCTATTCAATTTGGTTAGATATGCTAAAAAATTGGCCACTTATTCGAATTCAAACTTTTTTTGAAACAGAATCTGATTTAAGAACGCAATTACTTCAATCAAATCCGTTTTGGTTAAATGAGGATTTAGTTAAATTAATTGAAAAACAATGACTTACTATCAATTACTTCATGCTATTCGTGCAGCTTGCACTGTTTCAAATGATGTAGATCTCTTTGTTTTTGGTTCACAGTCAATTTTAGCCCATTTAAATGACATTCCAGATGAATTAGTCCAATCAATTGAGGTTGATGTTAGCCCAGTTAATAAACCTGAAAAGGTGATTGATATTGATGGAGTTTTAGGCGAAGGATCTTTATTTCATCAAACACACGGATTTTACGTGCACGGCGTTTCGATTGAAACTGCAATTTTACCCAAAAATTGGCAACAGAGATGCAAAATAATTAATGACAAATGGCAAAAAGATTATAATGGTTTCTGCATCAGCTTACCTGATTTAGCCGTTTCTAAACTGATGGCTTATCGCGAGAGGGATAAAGAATTTGTTGAGATCTTACTTATCAACAAACTAATAAACTCTGAAGAAATAAATTTTTTAATCAATCAGTGTGATGTTGATATTCGCCTAAAAAATCGAGCTATAACTTGGCTGAATCACTATTTAAGTATCTAATTTCTGAGCATTCACTGAAATTTGGTTTTCAGAAAAGTAATCGGCGATTTTACTAAATTTGAGTGGGTAAAAATCGACAAAATCAACTTTTTGGAGTTGCCTCAATATCTTATTTTCAAAACGACAATTCGTATGATTTTTAAATTGTAAATAGTGAGCTTTCAGTTAAATATCTCCTAAAAAGGGGACTTTTAATTTTTTAAAAAAAATAAAAAAGGCCTCAATCATAGCCTTTTTTATTTTCAAGTCACCAATATAAACACAACTATGCTATAGTTATTTCAACAAAGTCATTTTCTGAGTCAATACTCCAAACGCTGTTTCCAAGCGATAGATATACATCCCAGAGCTTAATTTTGATGCATCAAATTCTAAAATATGCACCCCTTGTGACAGATTTCCATTCACTAAATCTGCTACAGTTCTTCCTAATAAATCACTAACTACCAATCGAGAATACGAAGCCGCAGGCAACTCAAATGTAATTCGCGTACTAGGATTAAATGGATTTGGATAATTTTGATGTAAAGTATAACTCTTCTGAACTTCTTGGTATTCGTTTGATGTAGCTTCTGTAATATCAATACGATAATCGTTTGAATTATTATTATCCCAAGAATTTGAATCAGGATAATACAATACAAAATTTACTGAGGTCACATTTTGAGATCCATTAAATGGCCCGATTTGTAAAACACGTTTCGAATCATTCAATACAAATGGTGATTGAATAGCACCAGAAGCTTCTACACTTCCATTTGGTCGGTAAGCTTGATCAGGAGATGACCATGAATTTACTCCCCAATGCAAACGAACATTGTCCGTTTTGTTAATTGTAAGTGTAATAATATCATCTTTTGTTGGAGCTGAAGGTGTCCAAGTTATTGTCTCGTTTCCACCAGTTCCTCCTGTTCCACCACCAGAACCTAAAGTCACAATATAATCTTTAGTGTCATTATTATCCCATGTTCCAGCGCCATCATTAAACACAAATATAATTCTGTTTTGTGCATTTGAGGGAACCGTTACATTTACAGACCATTTATCTCCATCTTTTGACATTGCGGTAGTTTGTGGGTTAACCCAAGAATCATAGCCCCAATACATATTTACCTGAGATTTATCATTTAAAAATCCATCATAAGTAATTTTTACAGATTCACCAGCATTTGGATTTGCAGGAACTGCTGCAATTTCAGCAGGCTCTTCACTGCCACCAGTTCCACCGCCACCACCTTGACTTCCATTTGCATCAGTTTGGAAAAAACCTGCGCCTAATTCACCAATTAAACCAGGTCCATCAAGAACATAAATTCCTGCCGAGTTTGGAGCAACTGTAAACGCAATACTTCCATTTCCAACTTCAACTTCATGTCCAGTAACAGCATCACGATAGATTCCGTTTTTAATTCCTGAAAAATTAAAATTCACAATTCCGTCTTTTGCAATTCCGACAACAACATAACTCGAACCGGCATCACGAACATATCCAACTCCGTTTCCTCCGCCATTTCCGCCCCAAGACCAAGAACCTTTTTGTAAAGCTGGAATTGCTTTTCGAATAGCATTTAACTTCTTAATATGATTATAGATACGATGATTAGGAGCCTGAGTCATAGCATCGCCGTAATACGCTCTACCTGTGTTATCAATAGACTCTTTTGTTCCTTGAGAGTCGTGAATATCGGTATATGCACCGGATTTAAAACGCATTTCCGTTCCATAATATAAAGTCGGAATACCTCTCCAAGTCCACATGAAACTCAGTGCTGCAGCAAGGTTTTCATCATTTCCACCATAACGTCTATTCCAGTCATTAACCGGACCAAAATCATGATTATCTAAGAATAAAATATTTGTTGATGGATCTGAATACAAATGATCGTAACGTGCAGCAGCCTGAACATTACTCATATTTTCGCCTTTTCCGAACATATGAAATGTACTCATTGCAAAGAAATCAAGAACCGCTAAACCTGATGGCTCCGAATTATTTACTGCGCCTCGCCACGTATACCAATGTGGATTAATTTGCTCTTCGTTGTGTAATTCATGACGCTTTTGAGCAACTTCACCGAAAATAAATAAGTCGGGATTTATCTTTTTGAACTCATCCAAGTAGTACAACACATCTTCTTTACTCATGTGTTTTATGGTATCCCAACGGAAGGCATCTACTCCCATTTCAATAAATGTTTTGTACGCATTTACTAAATATTCTCTTAAAACCGAACTTGAAGTATTGAAATCTGGAGTATCGCCAGCCAATGCACGGTTATACAAATTTTCCAAGTCATCAAAACCTTGAGCAAAACCGTTTCCACTGTGGTGATACCAATCCGGATCGGAAGTATCCACATAATTTTCTTTTGATGGCCAATTGAAAGCAGCTAGATTTTGATTAAATGGCGCTGGCATTGTTGGCAAATTTGCACGTGACCAAATCTTCCCGTCATCAGGATTTTCAGTTAGTCCATCATATTCCCAGTTTGGATTGGTCTGCAGTGGATTTCCATCTTTGTCTTGCCCCCATGGCTGATTCGGATCAGTATTGTATTTTATTTCAGCCTGACCTTTTACTCCATAGCGTCCTGCATGATTAGTAACAATATCTAAAACGATTTTCATTCCTTTTGCATGAATCGCATCAACTAAATCTTGAAACGTAGCTCCTGGAGATTCTAAACGTGGATCCACTTTGGTAAAATCGTAGGCATGATATCCATGATAATCAAGTGGTGACCAGTTTTGTACAATCGGTGTAATCCAAATTGCCGTAAATCCTAAATCTTTGATGTAATCTAATTTTTCAATCAATCCTTTAAAATCACCACGCCAAGTAACATCATTCGGATCAGTTATTAATGGATTTATAGTTGGATCGGGATTATAAGAGCTCCATTCATTGGGTCGATTATTAGATGGATCTCCATCAAAAAAACGAGTTGTTAACAAGAAATAGATGGATTCTTCACGAAAATCCTGTTGTGCCTGAATAGATTGTAAGCCAAAATAAAAAATGGAAAACAATAGTATGCTTATGTTTTTTAGTGCTTTATGTGAACGTAAAATCATGATTGATTGTATTTTTTGAAAAGAATATTTAATCACTTTTAGATGTGCGTCTAATCTTTGCTTCGTATTGAATGCTGTAAGCAGATTAATGAACCTTACTGCATGAAAACAAAGGGGCTTCATTGAAAACCATTACAATGAAGAAGTTTAGTAAACCAACCTACTAGTAAGCGCTTACAAATAATTCTAAAAAATCAATTTAGAGCTAAAATAAACAACGTAAGCGCTTACATAAATATAATAAAAAATAAAAACATTTAGATTGAAGTTTTGCCTTAGTTAATATTATCAAAGAGTTTAGCGAGTAAATAAATAAACACTTTAAATATGAAACTCAAAATTATTCAATGCAAAATATCTGAATGAATAGATCTAAAAGAACTTTCAACAGGAAATAATATTTAAACCCAAACAATAACAACACTCAATAACCTAAAAACTAACCATTCACCAATACTATAATAATAAAAACGGTCATCGTCATTCAGGGATTGACACTCTAACCTCTAACCTCTAAATTACATTCTCAACCCACAAAATCCTTATTTTCAACTTATATCAATCACACGATGAAAACGCTATGTTCGAAAATCACTTATTAAATCTTGCTGACCTTAGAAAAGATTACGCCAAAGCTGAATTAAACGAATCTGATGTTGATCAAAATCCGATAATTCAATTCAAAAAATGGTTTGAAGAGGCTACTCATGCTCAAGTTCCAGAACCTAATGCTATGAGTTTAGCTACGGTTTCTGTCGCAGGAAAACCATCGAATCGGATTGTGTTATTGAAAGGTTATGATGATAACGGATTTGTTTTTTTTACCAATTATGAAAGTCGAAAAGGACAAGAATTGGCGGTAAATCCCAATGTAAGTTTATTATTCTTTTGGCCTGAACTTGAACGACAAATTCGAATCGAAGGAGTTGCTGAGAAAATTTCGAGCACAGAGTCTATGAATTATTTCTTTTCTCGTCCTGTTTTGAGTCAGCTTGGGGCGTGGGCTTCAATTCAAAGTTCAGTTATTGAAGGCAGAAATATTATTGAAAAGAAACTTTCGGAACTAAAAGATAAATTCAGTGGCAATGAAATACCATTTCCTGCTTTTTGGGGCGGATATCGTGTAAAACCTGAATCTTTTGAGTTTTGGCAAGGACGTAGAAGTCGTCTTCATGACCGCATTTTCTATGAGAAAAATGTACTTTCAAACTGGACTATTAAAAGACTTTCACCATAAGTTTTAAAGCTTTATTTGCACTATTAATCAGGCATTAAAAGTACTTCTTTTGATCATTTTTAGTCAATAAAAAGTAATTCTTAAGTTTTCAATCAGGTAATGTGATTCAATTCAGAGTTTATTACTCTCTTTTCTAGTTTAGGACTTCTGATTCACAATCTTGATAAAAACTCATTGATATTTAGTTAATTCTAGCATAGTAATTCCAATTTAGTTGTTGACAAATTAGCACGTCTTTTTTCCTTAAAAATGGACTCTTAACTACATAAAGTTAACTATTTAGCTCACCAACATGGATCCCTTTCAAATGAAATTCGATTTCATTATTAACTATTTAAGAGTTCAATTCGCTACCAATTTATAAAATTAACGTTTATGAATTGGTAGAGTAGATTCAATTTCGGTAAATTTCAACCGATATGAAGTATTGCCTAATTGAAGACTCAGTCAGGAATCGTTTCGCTCCTTTTACGATTCTTAGAACTGTTGATACCCTTTTAATGGGATCCGAAAATATATATGTGAAATGGAAAAAGGAACTTGGAGTTGAAACTTTAGAACGCTTTGCTCCATTTGAACTGCATGATGTTTGGTCAACTAATCAAGCGTCAGATGCAGATTTATATATAAATCCACGAGTGTTACCAACTGCGGATTTAGTAAAAATAATTAACGTCTTACATGTCGGGGAACGTCTACTTGGTGAAAAAAACACCGTCATTGCTGTCAGACCATCTCAAAAATTAAACTCATTTACCCCAATCGATCAAATCCCTTTTGATAAAGAAATCTTGGTTGAATTAAAGGATAAACAGATTTTGCATGAAGTTTGGGAACTCATGACCGGAAATGGAAATGAAATCCAAAATGATTGGAATCGTTTTAATTATAAAGACAACAGAAACAAACTGTCTTTAAATCAGGTCATTATCGATGGAAATCATCCTGTTTTTATCCATCCTACTGCTAAAATTGAACCTGGAGTTACTATTTTAAGTTACGATGGACCTGTAATTATAAAAGAATCTGCTCATATAATGACTGGAACTATGCTCAGAGGTCCAGTTTCAGTTGGTGAATTTGCAGTGCTAAAAATGGGAGGTCATATTTATGGCGAAACTACGATTGGTGCACATTGTAGAGTTGGTGGAGAAGTAAAAAATGCCATATTCCATCCATATAGTAACAAAGCTCATGGCGGATATATTGGAAATGCAATTGTTGGCGAATGGTGTAATTGGGGAGCTCATACCAATTGCTCAAACCTAAAAAACAATTACAGCGAAGTGAAAATTGCAAGCTTTCCAGATGGAAAAATGAAATCAACAGGATTGCAATTTGTTGGAGTTATGATGGGAGATCATACAAAAACGGCAATCAATACCAGTATAAATACAGGAAGTGTTTTTGGAGTGATGTGTAATATTGCTTCAGACGGTTTTCCGCCAAAATTTCTGCCCAATTTTTCGTGGATTTTTAACGGCATAACTGAAAAATATCACGTTGACAAAGCTGTTGAAACGATTCGACATATTATGAGTCGAAGAAATATTGTTCTTTCTGAAGCAGAAATCATTTTATACAAAAAGGTTTTCGAGAATAGCTAATTTTTCAGCTCTTCTTAATTATATATAATTATTGAATTTTAAAGTGATTCCACAGAAGAAGTTGAATTTTTCGGTTAACACTTTTCAAAATCATATGTAATCGACGATTATTTTATTGAAATATACTTTTTTGTGCTAACGATTCTCCAAAACAATAAAGCCTTGTAATTCATTGAACTACAAGGCTTTATTTGCTTTCTGTACCGAAGACGGGACTCGAACCCGTACACCCGAAGGCACACGCACCTGAAGCGTGCGCGTCTACCAATTCCGCCACTTCGGCATTACAATCAAAAATACGCTCTTTTTGTCTTCTATTCAATATGGGGCCAAAGTCATATTTTAAATAAAATTTTGACATTCACTTACTATTCACTTATTTCTTTCGTTGAGTCTAAGAATCTGCAATCATCTGTCATTCATTTGCAGATTTACTAAATTTACTGCTCACCAAAATTACTGTTATGAAAACCTATTTTACACTATTTCTATTAAGTGCAATTTCGACGCTTAGTTCTGCACAAAACAGAACGATTTCTATTTATCAAAATTCAGGTGCATCAGTTGTTGATATTTATTCCGAAAATCTAACAAAAGGCACAAATCTTTTTTCTTATGAAAATCTAGTTTCGGGTTATAACAATCAAAGCTTTTTTGTTTTTGTTGATGAGTCACCTGCTCAATTTACTTTCAAAGAAGGTGCTGATTTTAATGATTTTATATTAAGTTATAAAGGTGAGACTATTACAGTTTCAGAACGCGATGGTGAAACCTACACTGGTAAACTTATTGATTACCTATTTGGATCTTATTTTATTGAACTAAGTGATAAATCAGTGATTTACCTCAATTCCAATCAATCAGCTTCTGTTCGTTTTCCAAATTTACATAGTGGATTTTCTGAAAAAGATCAGATTCAAGTGCTAACGACATCAAAAAATACTGCTGAAAAATCTATTCGTGTTAGTTATGAGTCCAATGCTTTTAATTGGGAACCAATTTACACACTTGTTTTAGCTGAAGACGAAAAATCAGCATCTTTCCAGGGTTTAGCCAAATTTACCTATAGAGGTTCAGAACAAATTGAATCCGCTAATGTGCGTTTTAATTATGGAAATTTGAATAATTCTATAGCCAATTCTTACAGACCTAAGCCATCTTATCGAAACAAAATGAGCTCTATGGCAATGCTTGATGCTGAACCTGAAATGGAACAAGCTGTTGTTTCATCGGAAACAATTGGTGACAATTATGAATTTGTGATCGAAAAACCTCTTAAAATTGAGAAAAATCAAATTCAACATGTTGTTCTTTTTGATATTAATGAAGTTCCTGTTCAAAAACGATATGAATACAATTTGAGCAGTTGGAACGTAAAAAAAGCGAATCCAGCAGCGATATACTCTTTTGATTACAACGAAAAAAATGGATTTAAACATCCTGCTGCCTCTGGAAAAATTGACGTATTATTATATAAAAATAAAGACTTACGCAACTTAGCTGACAGTAGAATTCAAAATACGAGTCTTGGAGAAAATGTAGAATTGAACATCGGCAAAGCAATGGATATTGATATTTCAGAAACGATAACTGCTTCTGAACAAGTCACAAAAAAACTATCTACAGCTTCTTATAAAATTGAAGTTAAAAACGATAAGAAAGAAAAAATCACAATTCGATTAATCAAACAAATAGATAGGAATACGATTATCACCGATTCCAATAAAAAATTTGAAACTGATTCCTCATTAAAAGCTATTTTTACGCTCGAAATTAGACCAGGAAAATCAGAAGTGATTACCTTATCAACCAAAACGGAATACAAATAAGTTAATGCATACCAAAAGAATCATTCCCTGCCTCGACGTTAAAGAAGGAAGAACTGTAAAAGGAGTCAATTTCGAAGAATTACGTGATGCTGGCGATCCTGTAGAACTTGGACAACGTTACAGTTTGGAAGGCGCAGACGAATTGGTTTTTTTGGATATTACAGCCACAAAAGAAAAACGAAAAACACTTGTTGATTTAGTTATTCGTGTTGCAGCAAATTTATCTATTCCTTTTACTGTCGGAGGTGGCATCAGTTCTGTTGATGCCATTCACGAACTTTTAAAAGCCGGAGCAGATAAAGTAAGTCTAAATAGTTCTATTGTAAAAAACCCAGAATTGATTTCCGAAGCTTCACAACGTTTTGGCGCCCAATGTATTGTCGCTGCAATTGATGCAAAAAATGAATCTAAAGGAAAATGGAATGTCTATGTAAAAGGCGGAACTGAAAAAACTGATTTAGACGTTTTGCAATGGGCAGAAAAAGTTGAAGCTCTAGGTGCTGGTGAAATTTTACTTACCAGCATGGACAAAGACGGAACAAAATCAGGTTTTGACTTGGAATTATTAGCAGAAGTAAATAAACGAGTGCGAATTCCAGTTATCGCAAGTGGTGGCGCCGGAACCATTCAACATTGTATTGAAGCCGTTTCAATTGGTAAAGCGGATGCGATTTTAGCAGCAAGTATTTTTCACTTCAAAGAAATCGAAATCCACGATTTAAAAAAAGAAATGAAAAATTCCGGTCTAGATGTAAGAATTTGATGAACAAAGTTCATCAAAAAACATAAAAACATAGCGCCTGCATCCTCGCAGGTGATTTATAAAAAAAGTCAGCGTCCACGCTGAAATCAAAATTCAAAACGAAGCAAAAGCAGATTGAAATTCTAAAAATCAGTTATTAATCCTATACATAGCGCCTGCGTCCTCGCAGGTGATCATATAAAAAAGTCAGCGTCCACGCTGACAACCAAATTAAAAACGAAGCAGAAGCAGATTTCTAAATAAAACTCAGCTGTTAATCAAAGAAAACAGCTCCTGACTTCGACATTACAAATTTTAACATCTTTATAAGACGATAAAAAACAATTAATTACAATTACATGGGACACTATTTCGGGTGTCCCAGAATAAAAATGGGTATCTTAGAGGATGTTTGTAAGGAAAAAAAAGAATCCTTCTGGTGTTATCAGTATTCAAATTATTGACAAAAGCTCTGGAAAGTATCGAGTAATCAAAACCATTGGAAGTAGTTCAGACAAGGTAATGATTGAGAAACTTTTCGAGCAAGGTAAACAATGGATTAGCTCTTATTTGGGCGAAATTGACTTCTTTGAGCAAGCTGTAAAGGAAGCAGATGAAAAGCAAGTAATCGATTTTTTGCTATCTAATGTAGAGAACATTTTGCTAAACGGAGCTCAAATCCTGTTAAATAAGGTATTTGCCTCGATTGGGTTTGATAAAATCGAGGATGATAGTTTTAGGCAACTTGTTCTAGCCCGACTCGATCAACCCTTGAGTAAAGCAGCAACGGTGCATTATTTGAAGTCTCACTTTAATGAAGATGTTCAATTGCATAAGATTTATAGGTACTTAGACAAACTTTATTACAACCAACAAGAACGTATTCAACAAATTAGTGTTGAACACACTCAGCGTGTGCTAGGTGGTAGAATTGGTTTATTGTTTTACGATGTCACTACTCTTTATTTTGAGACCGATGAAGTGGATGAATTGCGCAATAACGGCTGGTCTAAAGATGGTAAGCACAGTCAGCCTCAAGTTGTTTTGGGCTTGTTAGTTAGTTCTCATGGGTATCCGTTGTCCTATTCTCTTTTCAACGGCTCCCAATACGAAGGTCAAACGATGTTGCCCATTGTACACGATTTTGTACATCGATTTAAGCTTGAGCAATTCGTCGTTGTTGCAGACTCTGGCTTAATGAATGCTACCAATAGAAGTTTTTTAGAATCGAGCGGATATGCTTATATACTTGGAGCAAGAATAAAAGCAGAATCAAACCAAACCAAGCAACAAATTCTAGCTCTGCCTAAACTCAAGGATGCGTTTCATGAATTGGAAATCAATAAGGCTAGGCTCATTATCGGTTATTCTGAAAAAAGAGCGAAAAAAGACCAATACAATAGAGAAAAAGGACTTAAACGTCTAAAGAAAGCCTATTCAACAGGAAAAATTACCAAAGAAAATATCAACAAGCGAGGGTACAACAAGTTCTTAAAGATCGATAACGATGTTAAGATAACCATAGACGAGGATAGCGTTAAAGAAGATCAAAAATGGGATGGACTTAAAGGGTATCTGACCAATACGAGTCTTACAGCTCGCCAAGTCTATGAGCAATATAATGGTCTTTGGGTGATAGAACGTGCGTTCCGTATAACCAAAGGCACTATTGAATTACGTCCTGTATTTCACTTTACAGCTAAACGAATTGAAGCTCATATTTGTATTTGCTTTGCATCGTATAAAGTTTACAAAGAACTAGAGCGAATTTTAATCTTATCAAAGATTCCTTTGAGTGTGGATAAAGTGATAGCTATTGCCAAAACGATAACAACTATACAAGTAAAGCTACCAACAAGTAAAACAACTCTGTCCAAAACGATGATACTTACTCCAAAACAAAGGGAAATTCAAGAATTATTTAATGAAAATTTCTGGAAATCAATTTAGGGTGTCCCAGTGTCGAAGTCAGGAAAAAGTCAGCGTCCACGCTGACAACCAAATTAAAAACGAAGCAGAAGCAGATTTCTAAATAAAACTCAGCTGTTAATCAAAGAAAACAGCTCTTTAGTTCGTTCTACAATATCCTCAGCCCCATAAACACTAGAACCTGCGACCAAAACATCAGCACCAGTATCAATTAGTTTTTTTGCATTCCCAAGACCAACTCCCCCATCAATTTCAATTAAAAAATTTAATCCATTTTTTTCACGATAGTCAACTAACTGCTCAATTCTCTTATACGTAGATTCGATAAATTTTTGCCCGCCAAAACCAGGATTCACACTCATCAAAACCACTAAATCGGTTTCCTCCAAAATTCCGTCCAAACTACATAAAGCAGTTCCTGGATTAATGGCAACACCTGCTTTAATCCCAAAAGAACGAATTAATTGAAAACTTCTATGAATATGAGGAACAGCTTCTATATGTACAGAAATCAAATCCGCACCGGCTTTAACAAATTCTGGAATATATTGATCTACGTTATACTGCATCAGGTGAACATCCAAAAACGCATCAGTAAACGAATTCACTGTATTTACGATCATTGGGCCGTAACTAATATTTGGCACAAAATGACCATCCATGACATCACAATGAATCCATTTAGCACCACCTTCTAAACTTTGCTCAACATCTTTTTGTAAATTCGCATAATTAGCTGCTAAAATTGATGGAGCAAGAATCTTCATTTCAGATTTCATTTTTTGTTGAATTGTGATGGTGTTGTTGGAGTTTGTGTTGAATCTGAGAAAACAACTTGTGATGAATCATTTAAAGTAGTCGTTTGTTCAGTCACCTCTCCTGCTCCTTTAATTTCAGAAACAATCAAATTCACTTTTGCGCCTTCTAATAAGGAATCTGATTTGGGTGAATAATCTAAAATTCGATTTGATTCCTGTTCACTTACTGCTCTGAACTGAATCTCTCCGATTCGTAATCCTAATGTTCTCAATTTAGCTTGTGCTTCATATAAACGTAAACCCATTAAATCAGGAACTAAAGCCTTTTTGATTCCCAAGCCATCGCTAATAACTAAACTAATAATCGTTCCTCTTTCAACTGGTGTTCCAGATTCAACCGATTGTTTAATAACTGTATTTTTAAACGGCGAAGACTCATAAGAAACGGTTCCCAATCTTAAACCATAGTTTTGTAACTGGAGTTCTGCATTTCGAAGAGACAAATCTTTAACGCTAGGAACGATTACTTTAGGTGTAGATGATGTATTAACAGTGAGGTAAATTTTTCTACCCGGTTTTACTATAAGCGATGGAGAAGGCGTTTGATCAATAACATATTCTGCCGGAAAAGCAGCATTGTATCTTCTGTCGATTATGCTGTCTCTGAGACCGGCTTCTTTTAAAATTTCTTTAGCCTTATCAATTGGTAATTTAGTAACATCCGGTATAGTTAAGCCTTCATCTAATTTTGTATATGCAGGCATCACATACGAGTTCATTACAAAAAATAATAGAACTCCCGCTAATAGCAGTACAGTAGTACCAATCCAAAATTGTTTTGACAATAATATTTTCATGTGGCAAATATACAAACTTTGATTTTTTCAGATTCCATTACTTTTACGCCTAAAGACTACCTTTATTCTTTTTTTAGCAAACCATTTTTTACTCTTCACTGTAATTTAATGATTATCAATTGCTTTAAAGAATTGTTTCCGGTTCTTATATAGTTAAAATCTCACTTTTCCCTATCTTTCAAAAAACAAATCCCATTCTATTTTCATTATGTCTAGCACAATAATCGTAGCTTTTGGCGGGGTTTCTCCCGAACATGAAGTTTCAGTAATAAGCGGAATTCAAGCCGCACAATCTTTAAAAGAATCAGGTCAACAGGTTTTGCCCTTGTATATTTCTAAACAAGGAGTTTGGTATAGTGGTGAAAAACTTCTCGATTTAAAAAACTACAAGAATTTAAATTCGTTTCCATCTTTTGCAAATCCATGCCGTTTTGTAATCTCTCAAAGTGGTAGTACAGAATTTGAATTAATAGAATCTGGACTATTCAAAAAAAACTCATTCTACTCTATTAAATGTGTAGTCTGTGCATTTCACGGTTCTGAAGGTGAAAATGGCGCATTTCAGGGTTTGTGCGAACAAATGAATGTAGCTTATACAGGAAGCCCCGTTATGGCTTCTGCGATAGGAATGGACAAAGACACCGCAAAACGTTTATGTCGTGATTCTGGAATACCAACCGTTCCTGGAATTAGTTTTTGGGAATCTGATTGGGTTGCAAAACGAAGTGACATTTTAAATCAACTTGAAAAAATTGGCTATCCTGTTTTTGTTAAACCGGCTCGTTTAGGCTCAAGTATTGGAGTAGAAAAAGCCGAAAACCCTGGAAAACTTCTCGAAGCCATTGAAACTGCATTTAGGTATGACTCAAAACTTATAGTTGAAAAAGCAATTTTTCCACTTCGTGAAATTAACTGTTCTGTATTAGGAACACCAGAGGAATGTAGACCTTCTGTTTGTGAGCAACCAAAAGGATCAAGTGAAATTCTCTCTTTTAAAGATAAATATCAATCTGATGCGGGATCTGCTAAAGGTGGAATGGCTTCTGCTTCTCGTATAATTCCAGCTCCTATTTCATTTGAAAAAACGAAGGAAATTCAAAACTTGGCTTGTAAAATATTCAGTTTATTAGGCTGTGCTGGTGTTTCTAGGTTAGATTTTTTGATGAATGACGAAACAGAAGAAGTTTATTTTAATGAAATTAATACCATTCCGGGCTCCTTATCGTTTTATCTGTGGGAAAAATCTAGTTTAAGTTTTTCCGGTTTATTAAATGAGTTAATAAACATTGGAGTTCAACTCAATCGTCAAAAAAATGGCCGTATTCGCTCCTACGAGACGAATCTCTTGCAAGAAAAATCTACTAAAGGTCTAAAAGGAATTAAAGGTTTAAAATAATGCGTCTTAGAAAAATTCATTTTTTTCTTTTAATTGGTTTATTCATATCAGGAAATATTGCCTGCACAGAATCAAAAACGGTTGTTATTAATAAAAAACCGGTTTTTATGGGTGAAGTTTCAACGCTCGATGATCTACCAGGTGAAGTAACTCAAACTGTAATTCGAATTGGCGAACTCAACAAAATTCAAAATCTTGATCCTCTCTTTATTGATAATCATGGAGAAATGCGACTCATAAATTTGGTTTGTGAAGGGTTGGTCACTCTTGATTCAGAAGGAAATTTGAATCCTGCAATTGCAAAATCTTGGCAACTTTCAAACGACTCATTAAGTTATGTTTTTACTCTTGGAGATAAACGCTTTCACAACTCTGATTTATTCTTTAACGGTTTAGGACGTAAAGTTAATTCAAACGATGTCCGTTATGTTTTTGAGCGAATGGCTAAAGCAAATGTTCCAGGAAGAACAGCAAAACTATTTTGGGCAATTAGAGGAATGGATGTTTTTTATAATGAGCAAAGAGAAATATTTGATATTGAAAGACGATCATTAAAATCTATCATTGGTATTGAAACACCAAATGACAGCACAGTAATCTTTAATTTGGATTATAAAGATGAGAATTTTTTAAATAATTTAGCCAAACCCGAAGCATCGATTTACCCGAGAGAAAATGTGGAGTCCAAAACCAGTTTTATTGCTGATTGGCCTGTTGGAACAAATTCGTGGAAGTTTTCTGGATTGTTTAGAGATAGTATCATTACTCTCAAACCTATTGCAGAATCCACAAATCTGACAGAAACAATTAAAAGGAAACGCCTAGAATTCTATTTCTTTCAAAGCGAAGTATCTTTGTACAAAAAGTTTTTCTTAGGTGAAATTGACATCGTTCCAGAGTTAGGACCACAATTGTCAAAAACAGTTTTAACTGCAGATGGAAAATTGAGCCCATCTTATCAAAAAGATTTTAACTTAATTTCGACAGTTTCAACAGAACCTTTTTCTCTTTATTTCAATCCGGATAACCGATTTAATATTTCAATTCATCAAGCTTTGGATTTATTAAAACAAGCAGATTTGCAAAAAGTATTTATGAATTCTCCTGTTTTTGATAAAATTGAAATTAACCAAATTAATGAAGCTCAAAAGAAAAACAATTCTGATCAAACACTTCTAAAAAACTTCGGCACTGCTAATGGAAATCTAAAATTAACCATGAACTATGACGAGAGTCCAATTGCACTTGAGGTTTTACGTGTTTTCCTAATTTCTTTGTCTAATCAATATGCTGGAATTATTGTAAAATCGCCTGTTATAGGAAGAGAGTCCATATTTTTCATTCGTGAAACGGCATATCAAACGCCAGTAAATGCTATACAATTAGCAAAATTCTATCCCAAACGATCAGGTTTACAGAAATCAGACAAGATTTACGCTGAGTTTTCAAATGAACCATGGTGGATATCTATAAAACTCAAAGATTGATTGCGGAGAAATTATGACAAAAACCTTCGGTATTATTGCCAATCCTGATAAATATTCTGTAAAAAACGCTCTATTAAAAGTGATAAATTGGAGTATCAGCAATAGACAACATATTGTTCTAACACCAAAATTAGAGCCACTTTACTCTAATCAATCGAATTCTATTCGCGTTGTTTCAACTGAACAAGATGTGATTGATCAATCAGATATTGTAATATCTATCGGTGGCGACGGAACAATGCTTTGGACTGCACAACTAATGACCTACGTGGACAGCAAACCCATTTTAGGGATAAACTCGGGGCGACTTGGTTTTTTAGCTAACACTCCTTTTTTAGAAATTGAAGCAACCTTAAATGAAGTTCTTGCAAACAGATATAAGTTAGATAAACGCTTTTTTTTAGAAGCAAGACATCAATCATTAGGAAAACGTTATGCCCTAAACGAATTTCTTTTTAGCAAAAAAGATAGTTCTGCAATGGTAAATATCATTGCAAAATACGATGGACATTTAATCAATAAATATTGGTCAGACGGCCTTATCGTTGCAGGACCAACGGGCTCAACAGCTTATAATTTGTCAAGTGGAGGCCCTATTGTTTTACCTTCTACAAATGTAATTATTGTAACCCCAATTAATCCTCACACACTAACTACCCGACCCTTAGTCTTACCTTCAAATGGTAAATTGGAAATCATTGTTGAAAAGCAAAATAATGAATTATTATTCTCATATGATGGTGAACAACTTGAAATCCCTGAATACCCTTTCGAAGTTGAAGTAACACAATCCAATGTTTTCGTTGAAATAATTGAATTATATCAACATTCCTATTTCATAACCTTACGAAATAAACTGATGTGGGGTCGTGATAGTCGCGAGTCTTAAAAAATTAAGACCACTTTGCCTTTTTTTGCAGAATATTGTATCTTTAACTATCTATTTAAATTGAGTAATTCGCTGATTTGAAACTCCTTTATTGTTATTTTTGAAATCATTTCGAATTTACTCACAATCCAAACCTTTCAAATAATTAATTAAGAATCGTATGAAAATTACAGTTGTAGGTGCAGGTGGAAACGTTGGTTCTACTGTTGCATTAACCATCGCTCAACGCGATTTCGCAAAAGAAGTGGTTTTAGTTGACCTTGAACGCAAAGATGGAGACAAAACTTTTTATCCATCAAAAGGTCGTGCTCTAGACCAATGGCAAACTGCTCCAATTTTCGGTTTTGACACACGCTTAAAAGGAGTTACTTCTTACGAAGAAACTGCTGGTTCAGACATTTGTGTAATTACTGCCGGACTTCCTCGTAAACCCGGAATGAGTCGTGATGACTTATTAAGCGTTAATGCAAAAATCGTGGAAAGTGTTACCGAAAACTTAATAAAATTCTCCCCAGATACCATCATTATTATCGTTTCTAACCCACTTGATGTTATGACATATGTTGCTTATGCAAAAAGTGGTCTGCCTTCAAGCAAAGTTATGGGCATGGCTGGCGTTTTAGATACTGCACGCTATCGTGCATTCTTAGCTGAAGCACTCGATATTTCTCCAAAAGATATTCAAGCTCTTTTAATGGGTGGTCATGGTGACTCTATGGTTCCTTTACCAAGGTATACAACCGTTGGAGGTATTCCTGTAACTCAATTAATTGACGATGAAACCTTAAATCAAATTGTAGAACGCACTAAAAAAGGTGGCGGTGAATTAGTTGGATTAATGGGTACATCTGCATGGTACGCTCCAGGTGCAGCTGCAGCTCAAATGGCTGAAGCAATTGCACTAGATCAAAACAGAATTTTCCCAGTTTGCGTGAATCTTGAAGGGCAATATGGATATAAAGACATTTTTCTTGGCGTTCCTGTAAAACTAGGAAAAGGTGGAATCAAACAAATAATTGAAGTCGATTTAAACACTGAAGAAAAAGCTCAATTGGATGTTTCTGCTGGTCATGTAAATGAAATTATGGAAGCTTACAAACGTGTAGCTGGTAAATAATTACTTCCCTTTATCTCTTTTAAAAGCCGATTTCTTTCCGATTTCGGCTTTTTTTATGCTGATTAGTGATCAATAATCAAACTTTCTTTTTGAACGCAGTTAAGTTGATATTTTCTTTAACTTACTTTTAAGTTTTAGTTTTTTATAAATTATTAATGAACTTTGATATAATCTCTAGTCAATTTCTAGTTAATCGCTAATATTAAATTTAAAAATCCCTAATTAAGGTAATTTTATAATGTTTTAATTGAGACTCTTTAATATTTATTAATTTCTTACTGACGGTGCCTAAATTTAGTTGTCACTTTTACAAAAGATGTTGATGTTAGTGATTGTTTAATTTAGGTATTCTTTTCTTAGGTTGAACAGGTAAAGTTGGTTTTAGTTTTAA
>Ga0210025_1000879_pt1 | contig 35707 bp, 36 predicted proteins | sample CryGeyme20150102_FD_183989 | JGI IMG/M metagenome (GOLD analysis project Ga0210025, IMG submission 183989) | Groundwater microbial communities from Crystal Geyser aquifers in Utah, USA - Crystal Geyser metaG 2015-0102 (SPAdes) (version 2) | ecosystem: Environmental > Aquatic > Deep subsurface >... | reverse complement strand
AATTCATGGCGCGCACTGTCAAATGCATCAAACTGGGTATCGAAGCCGAGGGGCTGGACTTTCCGCCCTACCCTGGCGAACTGGGTAAACGGCTGTGGGAGAGTGTCAGCAAGCAAGCCTGGGCCGACTGGCTCAAACACCAGACCATGCTGGTCAACGAAAACCGCCTGAATCTGGCCGACGCGCGCGCGCGCCAGTACCTGGCACGGCAAATGGAAAACCATTTCTTTGGCGCGGGCGCTGAAGCCGCGCAGGGTTACGTCCCACCCAAAGCTTGATTCGCCGAATTACCAGCAACTGGCAGCGCCAGCCCTGCTGGCGCGTGGTCGACACCTGTTTCGCCGACGGCCAGTTCTTTTTTGATACCTGGGAGCACTGGCGACAGGACCAGCACCGACCACGCGTCCTCCACTACGTGGCGTTGTGCCCAAGCGCGCCTGACACCCAGCGGCTCGTCACCGCCTGCCAGCAGCGTCTCGGGCGATCGGCCCTGGCCCAAGAGCTCACACCCCACTGGTTTGGCCTGTTGCCGGGGTTTCATCGCTTTTTGCTGTCGGATGGCCGTGTCCTTCTGACCGTCTGCGTGGGTGATGCAATGGCGTCACTACGCCAGCAGGATTTTGCTGCCGATACGCTGCTTGCTTCGCTGGACACGCCCACACAAGCGGCTGGGCTTGACCTGCGCGACGTCTGGTCTGCCAAAGCGCTGGCGTCTTGCTGCCGACACGGCACCGAACTGCTGGCCTACAGGTGCAACCCTGTCGATTGGGCGCAAAGCATCAGGTCGTTGCGCCAGAGTGGCTTCACGATCGATGCGCCTGCGTTGGCGGACACGCAAGCGCAATGCGCCGTCGGTCAATTCGCACCCGATTGGACGCTCAAGACCAGTCGTCGACAGCGCGCCGCCGCCCTACCCGTCCAGCGCTGCGCCGTCGTAGGTGCTGGTCTGGCCGGTACCAGCGTGGCCGCAGCGCTGGCGCGCCGCGGTTGGCAGGTGCAGGTGATTGATCAAGCGGCCACGCCCGCTGCGGGCGCCTCCGGCTTGCCAGTTGGGCTGCTGCTGCCCCACGTGTCGAGCGATGATTGCCTGCTGTCGCGTCTGTCGCGCGCCGGTGTGCGCCTGATGCTGCAAGAAGCCCAACGCAGCTTGAAAAATGGTACTGACTGGGCCGCCACCGGCGTGCTTGAGCGCCAAATCAACGGCACACCGCGTCTGCCAACGCCCTGGCCCGGTGCAGGGCAAGCCTGGTCGCTGCCCAGCGCCCAGGCGCCTGACGGCCGGTTTGATCAAGTGGGCGCCGCACTGTGGCACTCCAAAGCGGCATGGATCAAGCCCGCCGCCCTGGTACGCGCCTGGCTTGGCGAGCAAGGCATCACCTTCATCGGCAACACCCGCGTGACCCGTCTGCAAAAAAGTGGCGGCCTCTGGCAATTGCTCGACGCGTCGGGCGCAGTCTGCGCGCAGGCCGAACAGGTGGTCATCGCCAACGCCTGCGGAGCGAGCGCGCTGCTCCAGGAGACTGCCAAGCAACACCCCACGCTCGCCCAAGCACTGACACATCTGCCACCTGTTCAGGGGATGCGCGGCCTGCTGAGTTGGGCTTTGCATGACCACACGCCCGTGCCGCAAGGCGCTTTTCCGGCGCTGCCCGTCAATGGCTCGGGCGCCATGGTGGCGCATGTTCCGACCGACCAAGGCCCGGCCTGGTTCATGGGATCGAGCTACCAACCGGCAGCACAAGACGAGCGCAGCGATCACGACAACCACCTGCGTAACCTGGAACACTTGCGGCTGCTGTTGCCCAACCTGGCGCTGTCATTGGCACCGACATTTCGAAGCAACGCGGCTCAATCATGGAAAGGCACGCGCTGCGTCTCGCTCGACCGCCTGCCACTGGTCGGACCGCTCGACAACGGCGCCGCACCCAGCCTTTGGCTGTGCGCCGCCATGGGTTCGCGTGGGCTGAGTTTTTCTGTGCTGTGCGCCGAATTGTTGGCCGCACGCATGGGCGCAGAGCCAATGCCGGTGCCTGTGAGAATGGCCCGGGCGCTGGACGCTTTACGAGGATAAATGACCTCTGACCCTTGATATGTAAGCGCTACCAGCTATCAAAATTCAAGCGTTTTGACACCAGTGGAAGTGCCCAACAAACAGACATTGGCCCGTTGATGGGCAAACACACCCACCGTCACCACCCCGGGCCACTGGCTGACACGGGTTTCAAAGTTCAGCGGGTCGGTGATTTGCAAACCGGTAACGTCGACAATGTGCTGGCCGTTGTCGGTGACCAGCGGCGCGCCGTCTTTTAACCGCACCTGCGCTTGCCCTCCCAGCGCGGCAAACTGGCGCAAGATACGCTGCGTGGCCATTGGGATCACTTCTACCGGCAACGGAAATTTGCCCAGCGTTGGCACCAGCTTGGACTCGTCGGCGATGCAGACAAACTGGCGCGACTGCGCGGCCACAATCTTTTCCCGCGTCAGCGCCGCACCGCCGCCCTTGATCATGTAACCACGGCCGTCAATTTCGTCGGCACCATCGATGTAGACCGAGAGCTCTGCTACGTCGTTGCTGTCAAACACCGGGATGCCCAGCGCCCGCAGTCGCTCAGTACTGGCCAGCGAGCTCGACACCGCGCCTTTGATTTGCGCTTTGATTGTTGCAAGCGCGTCGATGAACTTGTTGACCGTCGAGCCAGTGCCCACGCCGACAATCTGGCCCGGCACCACGTACTTCAGCGCGGCCTGGCCAACCAGGGTTTTCAGTTCATCTTGTGACAGTTGCACGACGGGGGCGGCTGGGTTGTATGTCATCTGGGAAAATCCTCGAAGTTGATCAAATTTTTGGGAATTATCCGATGGCACTTGTCCCCTACGCGCTGGCGCGACCGTTTTTATTTGGCTTGGACCCCGAGACAGCGCACGACCTGACGATTGCCTCGCTGTCGATGACGCAGGGCTCGGCGTTGAAATGGGCCTACGCCAGCGGCCGCGTCGACGACCCGGTTGAAGTGGCCGGCCTGCGCTTTCCCAACCGGGTGGGGCTGGCCGCCGGGCTGGACAAAAACGCCCGCTGCATCGATGGCCTGGGGGCCATGGGTTTTGGTTTTGTCGAAGTGGGCACTGTCACCCCGCTGGCGCAACCGGGCAACGCCAAGCCGCGCCTGTTTCGCTTGACGCAGGCGCAAGCCTTGATTAACCGCTTTGGCTTCAATAACGACGGTTTGCAAGCCTTCATCGCCAATGTGTGCCGTTCTGCCAACTACCAGGCGCGCTCCACCGCCAATCAGAACCAAGCGCCCATGCTGATCGGCTTGAACATTGGCAAAAACGCGGTCACACCCATCGAGCGCGCCACGCAGGACTACCTCACCTGCCTGGACGGCGTATACCCGTTTGCCGATTACGTCACCGTCAACATTTCCAGCCCCAACACCAAGAACCTGCGCAGTCTGCAGCGCGACGATGCACTCGACGCCCTGTTGTCGGCCATTTCAGAGCAGCGCGAAGTGCTGGCGCAACGCCACCGCAAACGCACGCCCATCTTCCTCAAGATTGCGCCGGACCTGGACGCGCAGCAGATCGCAGTGATCGCCCAAACGCTGCAACGCTACGGCACCGACAGCCGTGGCCAGGTCAACAACGCCTGGGGTGTCATCGCCACCAACACCACACTCAACCGCGACGCGGTCAAGGGTCTGCCGCACGCTGATGAAACGGGGGGTCTGTCAGGCGCACCGGTGCGCGAGATGAGCAACCAGGTGGTTCGTCAACTGCGCACAGCTTTGGGCACAACGTTTCCCATCATCGGCGTCGGTGGCATCATGAGTGCACGGGACGGGCTCGACAAAATTAATGCGGGTGCCGATCTGGTTCAGATCTACACCGGGCTGATTTACAACGGCCCGGCGCTGGTCAAGGACGCTGCGTTGCTGATCAAGCGCAATGCCGCTAAACTCGCGCCATGACCGCCCCCCGCTTGAAACTGTCGCTCTCATTTTTTAGTCTGTTGACGGCAGGTTTCGCGCACGCTGCACCGGGGCCGGAGGCCGATCCGCTGAACGCCTTTATGGCCGAAAAAGGGCTGGTGTCACAGATTCAACGGGTTGAGGAACGGGCCACGCAAAAGGCGTCCGAGTTGGTCGTTTACGCCATGGGTTTTTTGGGCGTGCCCTACAAACTCGGCGGCAATTCGGTTGAAACCGGGTTTGATTGCAGTGGTTTTGTCAAAGCCATTTACCAGCAAACCGTCGGGCTGATCCTGCCACGCAAAGCGGACGAGCAGGCGTTGGCCACCCAAACCATCGAACGCAGCGACCTGCAACCGGGTGATCTGGTTTTTTTCAATACGCTGCACCGTGCCTTCAGCCATGTCGGCATTTACGTCGGTGACGGCAAGTTTGTGCACTCGCCCAAAGCTGGCGCCGAAGTGCGTATCGAAAGCATGAACGTCTCTTATTGGAAGCGGCGCTTCGACGGCGCCCGGCGCGCGCTCGCCACAGTTTCTGCCGAATCTGACACACCGTCTGCCAGTGCTACAAATTGACGTTGTACCACGCAACTGATTGAGAACTGTTTGCGTCAACGCAAAGTGTTCTGCGCCATTCGCGCTTACAACCAGCCGTCTCTGTCCACAACCCTCGCCAAGGGAAAAACATGAAAAGATGGTTTGGTGCGTTCTGTGTGCTGCTATTTTTGTCCAGTCTGACATTCGCCCAGGGTGGGGTGAAAAAAACCAGGCTGCCGCCACGCTACTACGGCAAAGTTGTCATCCACAATTACTCGGTACAGGCCCGGCTGGCACCGGTGGGTTTCGACCACTGGTTGCACCGCTCCAAATTCACCTGCCGTTTGTGCCACGTTGATCTCGGATTTGCCATGAGCGCCAACGCCACCGACATCAAGGCGGCAGACAACATGAATGGCGACTACTGCGGCGCCTGCCACAATGGCAAATCGAAATTCGACGACAAAAAAATATTTCCCGCCTGTGCGCAGCAACCGGTGGCGGCGGAACAGCAAAAGACCTGCGAGCGCTGCCACTCCGAAGGCAAAGGCATCACGCCCAGCGAAGATTTCTCGACTTTTGTGGCCACCTTCCCAAAAAAGCGCTTTGGCAACGGCATCGACTGGATCGAGGGTGAATCGATGGGCTTGCTCAAACTGGTTGACAGTCTCGATGGTGTCAACAGCAAGAGCAAGCTGTTCAAGAACCCGGGTGATTCAATCATCACACCGCAAGTCAAGGGCATGCCCGACATCATTTTTTCACACGACAAGCACGGCGTCTGGAACGGTTGCGAACTGTGCCACCCCGAGGTGTTTCCCTCGGTCGAAAAAGGCAAGGCGGCGGTGTACTCCATGAACGAAATTTTTGAAGGCAAGTACTGTGGCGCCTGTCACGGCAAAGTCGCCTTCCCGATGGTGGAGTGCCAGCGTTGCCACGCCAAACCGGTGGCATCCAATTGAACCAATGCGGGGCCCCCATGGTCAACCTCCAACTTGTCAATAGGTTAAAACTGCTGGCGACCACCGCACTAATGACCCTGACGCCACTATCGTTTGCAGCAGAGTTTTGGGATCTGCCACCGGAGGTACCGCCTGAACAATACGGCAACATCCTGATCAACCGCCTGTCAGAGAAAAATTCGGTCAAGCCGGCCACGTTTTCGCATTGGTTGCACCGGCGCAAATACACTTGCCGTGTTTGCCACTTTGAGCTGGAATTCAACATGAAGACCAACACCACAGAAATTACCGAGGCGGCCAACCGCCAAGGGCAATTCTGCGGCACCAGCGGCTGTCACGACGGTGTCAAAACATTTGGCCACACCGACGTTGCCGACTGCAATAAATGCCACAACGGCGATACCAATTACAGCAAAGCACGGTTTGCCACGCTGGCCAAATTGCCCAAAGCGGACCACGGCAACAAGATCGACTGGGGCATGGCGCTGAACCGCGGCCTGATGGTGCCTAAAAAATACCTTACTCTCAAGCCTGACACGCAGGTGACCTTCAAGGAAACACTGGTGCTCGAATCCGAATGGATGGGCATCCCACCGGCTGTCTTTTCGCACACGCCACACGTCTGGCAGCTCGATTGCAGCAACTGCCACCCCGACCTCTTCAACGTCAAGAAAAAAACCACGCAGCACTTCACCATGGTGGCCAATTTGCAGGGTGAATTTTGTGGTGTCTGTCACATGAACGTGGCCTTCCCGATGGCTGATTGCAAACGCTGCCATCCGGCCATGCAGTAAGCGCATGCAGATCGTTCAAACACTGGCCGCCGTTGATCTGGGTTCCAACAGCTTCCGCCTGGAAATTGGCAGGGTCGAACAGGGCCACTACGTCCGTCAGTCCTACCTCAAAGAAACCATTCGACAAGGCAGCGGGCTTGACGGCAACGGTTGCCTCACAGAGGACGCCATGCAGCGCGGCTGGGACTGTCTGGCGCGCTTCGGCGCGCGCTTGCAAGGTTTTGACCCGGCAAACGTGCGCGCCGTGGCAACCCAGACATTGCGCGAAGCCCGCAATCGCGAAACGTTTATCGCCACCGGCAACCGGTTGCTGGGTTTTCCGATCCGCGTGATTGCGGGCGACGCGGAAGCCGCGCTGATTTACCAGGGCGCAGCCCAAACCATCGCCAACGACAACGAAGCCCGGCTGGTCATTGACATCGGTGGGCGCTCAACCGAACTGATTCAGGGCACCGGCATGCAGGCCCAGCACGCCGTGTCGTGTCCGGTTGGCAGCGTCGCCTGGTCGATGCAGTTCTTTGCCAGCGGCGAGTTTTCCGTGCCCGCATTCGCAGCGGCGCAGAGCGCGGCGAATGCGACCCTGCGCGAGGCCTGTGCACCCTTCATGACCGGGCAATGGGATCGCGCCTACGGCTCGGCGGGCACCGTCAACGCGGTGGTCGACGTGCTCACCTATTCAGGCTGGCCAAGTGGCCATGTCAGTCGCGCTGGCCTGGACTGGTTGCTGGCGCAACTGCTGGCGGCGGGCCACATCGATCGGCTGGATTTGCCGGGTCTGCGTGCCGACCGCAGACCAGTCATCAGCGGCGGCCTGAGCGTGCTGCGCGCCCTGTTTGATCTGCTGGGCATTACCCGACTGGAGCAATGCAGCGGCGGCTTACGCCACGGCCTGCTGCTGGAAATGATGAAAAAAGCCCGGTAACGACCGGGCTCTCAAAAGTGGGCGCGACACCAGGCCGCGCTTTTCACTGTCACATATTGTCAATCATCACCTGGCCGAAGCCGGAGCAGCTGACCTGAGTGGCGCCGTCCATCAAACGGGCAAAGTCGTAGGTGACTTTCTTGCTCTTGATCGAGCGGCCCATCGACGTGATGATCGCATCCGCAGCTTCGGTCCAGCCCATGTAGCGCAGCATCATTTCAGCCGACAGAATCTCTGAACCCGGGTTCACATAGTCTTTGCCAGCGTATTTGGGTGCCGTGCCGTGAGTCGCCTCAAAGCAAGCCACAGCGTCCGACAGGTTGGCGCCAGCGGCAATGCCGATGCCACCCACTTGCGCAGCCAGTGCGTCAGAGATGAAGTCGCCATTCAGATTCATCGTCGCGATGACGCTGTAATCGGCCGGACGCAACAGGATTTGTTGCAGGAAGGCGTCGGCGATGCAGTCTTTCACAACAATGTCTTTGCCCGTCTTGGGGTTCTTGAATTTGCACCACGGGCCGCCGTCGATGAGTTCGGCGCCAAATTCTTTTTGCGCCAGCGCGTAGCCCCAGTCACGGAACGCACCTTCAGTGAATTTCATGATGTTGCCTTTGTGCACCAGCGTCACGTTGGGTTTGTCATTGTTGATCGCGTACTGGATGGCCTGGCGCACCAGGCGCTCGGTACCTTCACGTGACACCGGCTTGATGCCAATACCCGACGTGTTGGGGAAGCGGATCTTGGTGACACCGAGTTCTTCTTGCAGGAACTTGATGAGTTTTTTGGCTTTGTCGGACTCGGCATCAAATTCAATACCGCAATAGATGTCTTCGGTGTTTTCGCGGAAGATCACCATATTGGTCTTTTCAGGCTCTTTCACCGGGCTGGGCACGCCTTCAAAATACTGAATCGGGCGCAGGCAGACGTACAGGTCAAGCTCCTGACGCATAAACACATTAAGCGAACGGATGCCACCGCCAATGGGTGTGGTCAACGGTCCCTTGATGGAAACCACGTATTCTTTCAAGGCTTCAACGGTTTCAGCGGGGAACCAGACATCTGGCCCATACACCTGGGTTGCCTTTTCACCGGCGTAAACCTCCATCCAGTGAATCTTCTTCTTGCTGCCGTAGGCTTTGGCAACAGCGGCATCCACCACCTTGATCATCACCGGCGTGATGTCAAAACCGGTACCGTCACCAACGATGAACGGAATGATCGGCTGGTCTGGCACGTTCAATGAATTGTCAGCATTGACGGTAATTTTTTGGCCTTGGGCAGGAACCTTGATGTGCTGGTACATGTAATGAAGTCTCCGTTGGTTGATCACAAATCGTGTTTATGAGCCGGACATGAAAAGGTGCTCGACCCGGGGTTGCCCCTAAACTTTTTAATTCTAGTGCGGATAAGTTACCGATTTCTGTCAAATAAATGGCCGGTTACCCCCAATAGCTTGACTCACCTCAACAAAGTCGGTTTTTTATCTGGACGTGCCTCAGACCAGCGGGTTGGCGCAAAAAACCATCACGACCGGACTTTTTTTTCACCTCGGCAACCCGTCAGCATTTGTCGCTACGAAAATGGCGTTATGAAACCCATGAAAAATGCCTTTTTTTGCTTGGTCGCATGCTGTTGCAGCACGTTGAGCTGGGCGCAAAACGCGCCGCAGCTTGACCTGCCACGCATCCAGATCACCGCCGGCATGTATTTGATCGACACCCAGGTTGCCGCGACACCAGAACAACGTTCCACTGGCCTGATGCATCGCCGCCAGATGCCCGCCGGTGAAGGCATGCTATTCGTGTTCAATTTTCCAAGCGAGCAATGCTTCTGGATGAAAAACACGCTGATCCCGCTGACCGCAGCGTTTGTCGCCGACGACGGCACCATCGTCAATCTGGCCGACATGAAGCCGCTGACTACCAACTCGCATTGTTCCGCCAAACCGGTCCGCTACGTGCTGGAAATGAACCAGGGCTGGTTCGACAAAAAGGGCATCAAGGCTGGCTTCAAGCTCGCTGGCCGTCCTTTTGCAGCCAGATAACACTATAAATTTAACAGCGTTCTGCGCTTATTCAACAAGGTCTGGCGGCCAATTCACCATAAAAAAACCACCCGGAGGTGGCTTTTTTATGTACGGTCGCGAAATCAGCCGAAGTTCTTCTCGGCAAACGACCAGTTGACCAGCTTGTCGAGGAAGGTTTCAACGTATTTCGGACGCGCGTTGCGGTAGTCGATGTAGTACGCGTGTTCCCACACGTCGACCGTCAGCAACGCCTTGTCGGCGGTAGTCAGCGGTGTGCCTGCGGCGCCCATGTTGACGATGTCAACCGAGCCATCGGCCTTTTTTACCAGCCAGGTCCACCCGGAACCAAAGTTGCCGACCGCAGACTTGACAAACGCTTCCTTGAACGCGGTGTAGCTGCCCCACTTGGCGTTGATGGCTAGAGCCAGCGCGCCCTTGGGTTCGCCGCCGCCGTTGGGCGTCAGACAATTCCAGAAGAAGGTGTGGTTCCAGACTTGCGCGGCGTTGTTGTAGATACCGCCACTGGCCTTCTTGACGATGGATTCGAGGTCCAACGCCTCAAACTCGGTGCCCTTTTGCAGGTTATTCAGGTTGACCACATACGCGTTGTGGTGTTTGCCGTGGTGGTATTCCAGAGTCTCCTTGGAGTAATGCGGCGCCAGGGCGTCGATGGCAAAAGGCAGTGCGGGCAAGGTATGTTCCATGGTGTCCTCTCGTGGGTAAAGTGTTGAGCCAACAAATTGTAAAAACAATCACTGCGGCACGCGCGTGACGGTCAAATCAACCGTGCCGTCAGCAAGGGTAGCGCAGATCGCTTGGCCCACTTGGGCCTGGCGCGTGCGCGTGATCGCCTGCCCCCGGGCGTCGGTCAGCCAGGCGTAGCCCCGCTCCAGCACCAGATGCGGGTCCAGCAGTTCCAGGCGCAGGGCGGCACGCTCCAGTCGTTGACTTTGTACCTCCAGCCCGCGGCGCAGGGCGAGCGGCAAATCAGCGCTGACACGCGCAAGATCTTGCGTGTGCTGCTGCAGCGCAAAGCGCATACCGGCTTGCAAGCCATGCGCACAGGTACGCAGGCGCAACTGCTGCGTCGCCAATCGTTGCGACGGCCGCCCCAGCCGCGCCGCGGCATTGTCGAGTCGCTGGTGCTGACGGTCGAGTACGCGCTCAAGCGCGCCCTGCAAGCGTCGTTGCACTTCGTCAAGCGCGCCCAGCCAGGTCTGACGCGGCTGCGCCACCAGCTCAGCCGCAGCCGTGGGCGTCGGTGCGCGCAGGTCAGCGCAAAAGTCGGCAATGGTGAAATCGGTCTCGTGGCCGACGCCGCAGACCACGGGCACCGGGCTTTGGCTGATGCAACGCGCCAATTGCTCGTCGTTGAACGCCCACAAGTCTTCCAGGGCGCCACCGCCACGCACCAACAAAATGACATCGACGACCGGCAACGACGCACTCTGCCCCCGTCTTTTAGGAGTCAAATTAGCCTCTAGCCCTTGCCCTGACTGCGCAAGCAGATATAGTTTTGATAGCGATTCGATCAACGCCGCTGGCGCGCTGGCGCCTTGGACGCTGGCAGGCACCAGCACTACCGGAATATGCGGCACGCGCCGCTGTAACGCCGTCACTACATCATGCAGTGCAGCGGCGCCCAGCGACGTAACCAGGCCGATGGCGCGTGGCATCAGCGGCAACGGCTTCTTGCGTTGCGCGTCAAACAGGCCCTGCGCCTCCAATTTGGCCCTGAGCTTGAGGAATTCTTCAAACAGACTGCCCTGCCCGGCGCGACGCATATCTTCCACGATCAACTGCAAATCACCGCGCGGCTCGTAAACACCGAGCTTGCCGGTGACCTCCACCAGTTCGCCGTCGCGCGGCGCAAACGCCAAGCCACTGGCCGCACGCTTGAACATCGCACAGCGCAGTTGCCCGGCGCTGTCTTTCAGCGAGAAATAGCAGTGACCGCTGGCCGCGCGCGACCAGCCCGAGATCTCACCGCGCACGTTGATCGGGTTAAAACGGGCCTGCAAAGCGTCGGCCACCGCACGACACAGCGCACCGACGGCCCAGACGCGCGGCGCGACGTTCAGATTTTGTAGCGCGTTATCCATGCGTCAACGCCCCCACAACGGGTGCCGCTGTGGCCAGGCACAGCAAAGTCTTCCACAGAAACGGGGTGGCACAGCAGGCCCAAAACAAGGAGCGAGTAATCGCGAAGTTTCGTTGCAACTCATTGATTTAATTCGTTTTTTATATGCTCAAAATTTGATCAATCTGCGCAAAGCCAGCAAATTAGCCGCTGCCAGGCACTTGCACCGCTTGTTCTCCACAAAGTTATCCACAGAATATGTGATCTTCCAGCCGGTCAATGCCGCTTCACGCTGCGCCATAATCCCGCAGCATTGTGCAACGCCATCATCACGCGGCATTTTCACCAAGCGGGGTATCTCTTTGATTTCCATCATACAAGCTGCAGGCTGGCCGATCTGGCCCTTGATCGCCTGCTCCATTCTGGCGCTGGCGTTGGTGATCGAGCGCTTCGTCACCCTCAAGACCTCCAAGGTGGCGCCACCCAAACTGCTCGAAGAAGTGCTGATGGTGACTCGTACCACCGTGCCGGGCGCCGAGGTCGTCAAGCAGCTCGAAGCCAGCTCCGCGTTGGGCGAAGTGCTCGCCAGTGGCCTGAAAACCCTCAACACCAATCCGCGTTGCAGCGATGCCGACCTGCACGACAGCATGGAGTCCACCGGTCGCCTGGTCGCACACCGGCTGGAACGCTACCTCAACGCGCTGGCGACCATCGCATCAGCCGCGCCGTTGATGGGCTTGTTTGGCACCGTGGTGGGCATGATCGAGATTTTTGGCTCGCAGTCGTCCAACGTCGCCACTGGCGGCAACCCGGCACAACTGGCGCACGGCATTTCAGTGGCGCTGTACAACACCGCGTTCGGCTTGATCATTGCCATCCCGTCGCTGATCTTCTGGCGCTACTTTCGCGCCCGGGTCGACGAATACCTGCTGACGCTGGAACTGGCCGCTGAAACCCTGTCGCGCCACCTCAATAACCTGCGGCGCTGATTTGCCATGGCCATGAATTTCCGCCCGCGCCAGAAAGAAGAGCCCGAGATCAACTTGATCCCATTCATCGACGTGCTGCTGGTGGTGCTGATCTTTTTGATGTTGTCAACCACCTACAGCAAATTTACCGAACTGCAACTGCGCCTGCCCACCGCTGATGTCGACGCCCAGCGCGATTACCCCAAGGAAGTGCTGGTTTCGGTCAACGCCGAAGGCGGCTACACCGTCAACCGCCAGCCGGTCATCGGCCGCGGTGTGACTGATCTGGCCAGCGCCATCCAGGCCGCCGCCAAGGCGGGCAAAGAGTCGGTGCTGATCATCTACGCCGACGCCACGGCGCGCCACCAGTCGGTCATCACGGTGATGGAAGCGGCGCGGCGTGCCGGTCTGTCACAAATCACCTTTGCCACCCAATCTTCTGGCGCAGCCGCGGCGCAATAGGCGCCATGTCGGGCCACCACCGGGCTGCCCAAACCGCACACCATGAGAGCCACCACCCAACGACCTGTCTGGCAAACGCAGTTGTTGCTGGCTTGGCAAAAACGCGGCACGTTGGCCTGGCTGCTGTGGCCGCTGTCGCTGGTTTACCGCACGCTGGCTGGTCTGCGGCGCATGACGTACCGCAGCGGCTGGCTGACCACGCAAGCGCTGCCGGTGCCGGTGATCGTCGTCGGCAACGTCATCGCGGGCGGTGCTGGCAAGACGCCGATCGTCATTGAGCTGGCGCGCCACCTGCAACAGCGCGGGCTTCACGTCGGCGTCATCAGCCGGGGCTATGGACGCACCACGCCGGGGTGCCGCGCGGTGACGGTGGCGGCGTCGGCGCAAGACGTCGGCGACGAACCGGCCCTGATCCACAGACGCACCGGTGCGCCTGTTTTTGTTGGCGAACGCCGCATCGAGGCCGCGCACGCCTTGTTGTTGGCGCACCCAGACACCCAGATCATCGTCAGCGACGACGGTTTGCAGCACCTGGCGCTCCCACGCGATCTGGAGGTCGTCGTCTTTGACGACCGGGGCCTGGGTAACGGCTTTTTACTGCCTGCAGGCCCGCTGCGCGAACCCTGGCCGCGCCACGCAGGTGCAGGTCTCGTGCTGCACACCGGCCAGCATCCGCAGCTGGGTGGCTTTACCCTGACGCGGCGGCTGGCCGACCATGCCCTGCGCGCGGACGGCAGCACCGTGCCGCTGGCCGACGTGGCCGCCAGCGCGACATTGCCCGTGCTGGCGCTGGCGGCCATTGCCCGGCCAGAAGCTTTTTTTGCCATGCTGCGCGCCCAGGGTGTGCAACCGACGCAGCTGCTGGCGTTGCCAGACCACTTTGATTTCAGTAGCTTGCAGCCCAGTCAATACAAGGGCTATCGGCTTATTTGCACCGAAAAAGACGCTGTCAAACTGTGGCCCTTGTGTCCGGATGCGCTGGCCGTGCCGCTGATCTGCGACTTGCCCGACGCGTTCTGGCAGGCGTTTGACCTGCGCCTTGAACATCGTTTTGAGCCGCTATCATTGCCCCATGGACACACGACTACTTGAACTGCTGGTTTGCCCGGTCACCAAGGGACCGCTGCAATACAACCGAGAGAAACAGGAGCTGACCTCGCGCAGCGCCCGCCTGGCCTACCCGGTGCGCGACGGCATTCCGATCCTGCTCGAAAACGAGGCGCGTACTCTCACCGACGAGGAACTCGGGCTGTGAATTCCGTCGGGCGCTCGGCCGAAAAACCCGGCCTGTGAGCTTCATCGTCCTGATTCCAGCGCGGCTGGCCTCCACCCGCCTGCCCAACAAGCCGCTGGCCGACATTGGCGGCGTGCCGATGGTGGTGCGCGTGGCGCAGCGCGTTCTCTCGGTCACCGGCGAAAAGCCGCGCGTGGTGGTGGCAGCCGATAGCCCCGCCATCGTGATCGCCTGCCGGGCGCACGGCGTAGATGCCGTGCTGACCCGCGCTGACCATCCGTCCGGCTCCGATCGCCTGGCCGAAGCCTGCGCGCTGCTTGGCCTGGCCGACGACGAGATTGTGGTCAACGTGCAGGGTGACGAGCCGCTGATTGACCCGGCGCTCGTTGCTGGCGTTGCCAATTTATTGCAAAAAACACCGCTAGCCCATATGAGCACTGCTGCATACGCTATTGAGTCAGTAGCAGATTTTCACAACCCGAACGTCGTCAAGGTGGTGCTTGATGCGCAGCACATGGGCCTGTATTTCAGCCGCGCCCCAATCGCCTACCCGCGCGACGCGCCCATGCAGTTGCCGCAGCCGGCGCCGCTGCGCCACATTGGCATTTACGGTTACCGCGTTGGCTTTCTGCGGCAATTTCCCACTTTGCTGCAGTCGCCGCTGGAGCTGACCGAATCGCTGGAGCAACTGCGCGCGCTCTGGCACGGCTATCGCATCGTGGTGCACATTACCGCGCACGCCCCCGGTGCTGGCGTGGACACGCCCGAAGATCTGGAACGCGTGCGCCAACTGTTGACAAAGGTCAAAACCTTGTAAGCGATGTAAGCGATGGCGCGCTTTTCGCGTGATAACCTCAAGAAGTATCGCGCAGAGCCGCTCCCGCATCTCCAATGCGCCGCGCTGCCGCTACTTTTTTCCATAACAAAACCCGAGGACAAACATGAAACTGATTTTGTTGGGCGCACCCGGTGCTGGCAAAGGCACACAAGCCACCTTCATCTGCCAAAAATACGGCATTCCGCAAATTTCCACCGGCGACATGCTGCGCGCTGCTGTCAAAGCCGGTACCCCGCTGGGCGTGCAGGCCAAACAGGTGATGGACGCGGGCGGCCTGGTCAGCGACGACCTGATCATCAACCTGGTCAAGGAGCGCATTGCCCAAGCCGATTGCGCCAACGGTTTTCTGTTTGATGGTTTTCCGCGTACGATTCCGCAAGCCGACGCGATGAAGGCCGCCGGCGTGAAGCTGGACTACGTGTTAGAGATTGACGTGCCGTTTGATGCCATCATCGACCGCATGAGTGGCCGTCGCTCGCACCCGCCGTCAGGGCGCACCTACCATGTCAAGTTCAATCCGCCCAAAGTCGCGGGCGTGGATGACGTAACAGGCGAGCCACTGGTGCAACGCGATGACGACAAAGAAGAAACCGTCAAGAAACGCCTGGAGGTCTACAGCGCGCAAACGCGTCCGCTGGTGGACTACTACAGCAACTGGGCCAAGGCCGACCCGGCTGCAGCCCCCAAATACCGCGCCATCAGCGGTACCGGTAGCGTCGAGGACATCACCGCCCGCGCGTTTGCGGCGCTGGCTGGCTGAGCTTTTTCAGTCTTTGCAAAGCGCCTGATGCCCGCGAGGGTGTTAGGCGCTTTGTTTTGCAACGTCAGCGTCCCATCAAATCCAGCATCAACGCCACACGCGCCTTGACCGGCGACAAGCCGTCAGAGGACGCAAATTCGCTTTTGGCCGCTGGCAGCACCCGCCCGTTGGCGCAACGGGTGGTTCGCACGACGCGCACCCCGGCTTGCAGCGCCCGGCGCAATGCGGCCTCCAGGTCTTTGTGAATCGTGCCGTTGCCGGTGCCGGCCACCACCAAGCCGCGCAGCGGTGATGCGTCGGGCGAGCAGCGCAGCAACGCGTCCACCACTGCGCCGTCGCAACCGGCGTAGTTCATGACCACTTCAACCCGTGGCCAAGTGCTGACAAACGCTATTTTTTCAATAGCTTCTTGCGCTTTTAATTCAGGGGCTAGAGGCCAATTTCTTAATAATCGGACAGCACCCTCTTCAACATACGCCAACGGCCCGGCATCGCCTGAGGTGAAAGCAGCGGGCTGGTAGGTGTGGTTCTTTTGCACGTCCAGCGCAGCATGTACGCTGCCAGCACACACGGCAACCACGCCGTGGGCACCGGCACGCAAAGCGACGGTCACCGCCTCTTTGAGGTTTTGCGGACCGTCTGGCGACAGACTTGATGCCGGGCGCATGGCGCAAGTCAACACCACTGGCTTGGAATTGATCAGCCTGGCTGGCAAGACGGCATGCAGGAAATAGGCGGTTTCTTCCAGCGTGTCGGTGCCGTGGGTAATAACAAGCCCGGTCACGTCGGGCTGCGACAAGTGGGCAGACACGCGTCGCACCAGGGTCTGCCAGATGTCAAAGCGCATGTCTTTGCTGTCCACCTGCGCTACCTGCTCGCTCAGCAAAGCATGGCCTTGCAAAAGGCTGGATAAGCCAGGCACAGCATCCAGCAGCTGCGCCACACCTACCTGTGCAGCGGTGTAGCCAATGTTGTCAGCCGCATTGCTGGCGGTACCAGCAATGGTGCCGCCGGTACCCAGCACAACAATTTTTTTTGCGTTTTTTTCGGAATTCACTTGCACTCTTTTAAAAACTGATTAAAAATACAGTTACTGGATATGAAAACAGTGTTTTTTAACCAGTTGTGTTTGCCACAAAACCATTTCAGGAGTCGCCATGCTCAGCCGCCCCAAATTGACCGAACGCCAGCTACAGATCCTTGATCTTATCCAGCGCGCCATCGCCCGCACCGGCGCCCCCCCCACCCGCGCTGAAATAGCCACCGAACTGGGTTTCAAATCGGCCAACGCGGCTGAAGAACATTTACAAGCCCTAGCGCGCAAGGGTGCCATTGAGCTGGTCAGCGGCACCTCACGCGGCATTCGGCTGCATGGTGATGCCATGCGCTCCATCAACGCCGCACGCAGTGCCGAGTTTGCATCACCACTGGCCGCGCTGGCGCAGTTGGCGCTGCCGCTCATTGGCCGGGTGGCCGCCGGTTCACCCATACTGGCGCAAGAGCATGTCGATCAAACCTACTATGTTGAAAGCAGCCTGTTTGCACACAAGCCAGACTACCTGCTCAAGGTGCGTGGCATGTCGATGCGCGACGCCGGCATCATGGACGGCGACCTGCTGGCCGTGCAGACCACGCGCGACGCCAAAAACGGCCAGATTGTCGTCGCGCGTCTAGGCGACGAGGTCACCGTCAAACGCTTCATGCGCACGCCGCGCTGCATTGAGCTGCACCCGGAAAACCCCGACTACCAGACCATCGTCGTCGAACCCGGCGAACCGTTCGAAATCGAAGGCCTGGCCGTTGGCCTGATCCGTAACACCATGATGATGTGAACACCATGAATAACACAAACGCTCCCGTTTCATTGGCAGCGGTGATGAAATCGCTGCTGCGCTGGCTGACGGCAACACCCCAGCCTTGCAACACTGGCACCCGTGTACCAACAACCACACTGCGCAGCCAACTGATCCAGTCGACACCCAACGCCGCACCCCACCCTGTCCAGACCCGGCCGCTGCGTGTGCTCCAGGTCATGGAAATCGGCCAAGGCGGCCGACTTCCCGGGCGCTTGCGCATTTCCGGGCGCATGGCCGACGTGTGTGCCGAGCTTGACCGGCTGGCCGCGCGCGAGGCACTGCTGGGCTGACAATCGCCAGTTGTAAAAATTTGCAGTTGAGGTTACCTGCGGCTGGCAAGCGCCGCATGTCAGGGCACAATCGGCGTTATGCATATTGTGATTCTCGACGACTACCAAGACGTTGTGCGCAAACTCGCCTGCGCTGAAAAACTGGAACCCTACCAGGCCAAGGTTTTCACCAATACGGTCAAAGGCTTGGGGCAACTCTCCGTGCGACTCAAAGACGCCGACGTCATCGTGCTCAACCGCGAGCGTACCCACCTGCCGCGCGCGCTGATCGACAAGCTGCCGCGCCTCAAGCTGGTGTCCCAGACCGGGCATGTCGGTGCCCATCTGGACGTCAATGCCTGTACCGAACGCGGTATTGCGGTGGCCGAAGGCGCTGGCTCGCCGGTGGCACCTGCCGAGCTGGCCTGGGCGCTGATCATGACGGCCATGCGGCGGCTGCCGCAGTACATCGGCAACCTCAAACACGGTGCCTGGCAACAGTCCGGACTCAAATCGGCCAGCATGCCACCCAATTTTTGTCTGGGTACCACGCTCAGGGGTCGCACACTGGGCATCTGGGGTTACGGGCGCATCGGCCAGCTCGTCGCCGGCTACGGCCGGGCGTTTGGCATGCGCGTGGTCATCTGGGGCCGGGCGCCATCACGCGAGCGCGCTGCACTCGACGGCTTTGAAGTCACCGCCACGCGTGAGGAACTGTTTGAGCAGTCCGACGTGTTGTCGCTGCATTTGCGCCTGAACGAAGACACCACTGGCGTCGTGCGGCAGGAAGACCTCTCGCGCATGAAGCCGACCGCCATGCTGGTCAACATCTCACGCGCCGAGCTGATTGAGCCAGACGCCTTACTGGCCGCCCTGAACCGGGGCCGTCCCGGCATGGCCGCCATTGACGTCTACGAGTCAGAGCCTATTTTGCAAGGGCACGCGCTCTTGCGGCTGGAAAACTGCGTCTGTACGCCGCACATTGGCTACGTTGAACTCGACAGCTACGAGATGTACTTTGGCGCCGCTTTTGAGAACGTGGTCAATTTCATCAAGGGCCGCCCCACCAACATCATCAATCCAGGTGCCTTGCAGGTGCGACGTTAGCGCTGACTGCAGACACGCAGGTGACAGCCGGTCTCACAGCGCTTGCCAATTGCGCGTAACAATAGCGCATGAGCGAGCCCATCCTCACCCTTGAAGAACGCGCTGCAATCAATGCCGGGCGCTGGTTTGCCAGCTTGTCACCGTCGCTGCGACACGACATTCTGCGCTGCGCCTACGTGCGCCGCTACCAGGACGGCGACCTGATCACTGCGCGTGGCGATCAGCCACAAGAGTGGATCGCCTGCGCCAAGGGCGCGGTGCGCGTCAGTTCCACCGCCATCTCTGGCAAGCAAATCACCCTGACTTATGTTGAACCCGGCATCTGGTTTGGCGATGTGGCGATTTTTGACGGCGACCGCCGCACGCACGACGCCTACGCCCATGGCGACACCACCGTGTTGTGCGTCGCCCGTGCCGACTTCACCAAAATACTGGCCCAGCATAGCGAGCTGTACGAGGCGCTGCTGCGCCTGCACGCCAGGCGCATCCGCCAGTTGTACGGCCTGGTGGAAGACCTCAACACGCTGCCGCTGCGCGCGCGCCTGGCCAAACAACTGCTGCACCTGGCGCGCTCGTATGGCGTGCCCTCACTCAGCGACAGCGCTGAGGTGCGCATCGGGCTACAACTGGCGCAAGAAGAGCTGGCGCAGCTGCTGGGCGCCTCGCGCCAGCGCGTCAACCAGGAGCTCAAAACCCTGGAGCGCGAAGAAATCATCCGGATCGAACTCGGCGGCGTCGTTATTCGCAACCGCGCCGCACTGATGCGCATCACCGAAGCCGATCATCAATAAGCGCCTTTGCACCCAGACCACCATGACACAACAGGAAGATTACTCCGGCACACGCGCCATCACCCCGGCACAAGCCTTTGACCAGGACGCACTGGCGCGCTGGCTGACGCACAACCTCGCGGGCTTTGTTGGCCCGCTCAGCATCCAGTCTTTCAAGGGCGGCCAGTCCAACCCGACCTACCAGCTCATTACGCCGACACAAACCTATGTGATGCGCTCCAAGCCCGCGCCCGTGGCCAAGCTACTGCCGTCGGCACACGCCATCGAGCGTGAATTCGCTGTGATGCGCGCGCTGGCCCACACCGACGTACCGGTACCAGCGATGCTCTGCCTGTGCGAGGACGAATCGGTCATTGGCCGCGCTTTCTACATCATGTCGATGGTCAGCGGGCGCATCTGGTGGGACCAATCCTTACCCGCGCAAACGACCGCTGGGCGCGCTGCCATTTACGACGAGATGAACCGTGTGATCGCCGCACTCCATACGGTGGACTACCAGGCCATTGGTCTGGCCAACTACGGCAAACCGGGCAATTATTTTGAGCGCCAGATCGGCCGCTGGAGCAAGCAGTACAGCGCCTCGATCACCGAACCCATTGCCGAGATGGACCGGCTGATGGACTGGCTGCCAGCGCACATTCCGGCGATGGCGCGCGACCCGGCGATGGTCAGCATCGTGCACGGTGACTACCGCATGGACAACCTGGTGTTTCACCCAACCGAGCTTCGGGTGATTGCAGTGCTCGACTGGGAACTGTCCACCCTGGGCCACCCGCTGGCCGATTTCAGTTACCACTGCATGGCCTGGCATATTCCGCCGGGTGCGTTCCGTGGCATCGGCGGCCTGGACCTGGCCAACTTGGGCATTCCTGCGCAGGACGACTACATTCGCAGTTACTGCCACCGCACCGGTCTGGCCACACCCGGGCAATTGGCCGCCGACTGGTCTTTCTACATGGCTTACAACCTGTTTCGCATGGCCGCCATTCTGCAAGGCATAGGCAAGCGCGCGCAGGACGGTACCGCTGCCAGCGCCCAGGCGCTGCGCGCAGCCGCCGGAGCGCGCCCGCTGGCCGAACTGGCATGGCAGTTTGCACAGCGGACTTAGTATATCTTTAATAGCTTATAGCGCTTTATTTATAAGGGCTAGAGCTTGTTTTCTTATCTAATTTTTTTACCCTTTCCCACCCAGCGAGACCACCATGGACTTTGACTACTCCCCCAAGACCAAGGAACTACAAGCCAAGTTGCTGCGCTTCATGGACGACTACGTTTACCCCGCAGAAGGTGCGTACCACGCCGAAATTGAAGCCAACACTGCCGCTGGCAAGCGCTGGACCCCGCTGCAAACCATCGAAGCCCTCAAACTCAAAGCGCAAGAACAAGGCCTGTGGAACCTGTTCTACCCGGTCGACAGTGCGCAGGCCGGTGGCATAGACGCAGGTGCCGGCCTGACCAACCAGGAATACGCGCCACTGGCCGAAATCATGGGTCGGGTACTGTGGAGCAGTGAGGTCTTTAACTGCTCGGCGCCTGACACTGGCAACATGGAAACCATTGCCCGTTATGGTTCTGTGCAGCACAAGCAGCAGTGGCTCAAGCCCTTGCTTGAGGGCAAATTCCGCTCGGCTTTTTCAATGACCGAGCCCGACGTCGCCTCGAGCGACGCCACCAATGTGGAGACCCGCATCGAGCGCGACGGCGACAGCTATGTGGTCAACGGCCGCAAATGGTGGATCAGCGGCGCTGGCGACCCGCGCTGCGCGGTGCATATCGTCATGGGCAAGACCAACCCGGACGCCGAACGCCATGTGCAGCAAAGCATGATTCTGGTGCCGTCCAATGCGCCAGGCGTGAAGGTGTTGCGACCCCTGAACGTGATGGGCTACGACGACGCGCCGCACGGCCATATGGAAATCGCCTATAAAGACGTGCGCGTACCGGCTGACAGCATCTTGCTGGGAGAAGGTCGTGGCTTTGAAATTGCACAGGGACGCCTGGGGCCAGGACGCATCCACCACTGCATGCGCCTGATTGGCCTGGCCGAGCGCGCGCTGGAGCTGATGTGCAAGCGCACCAGCAGCCGCATCGCCTTTGGCAAGCCGATCGCTGCGCAAACTGTCACCCAAGAACGCATTGCCGAGGCGCGCTGCAAGATCGACATGGCGCGTCTGCTCACGCTCAAGGCGGCCTGGATGATGGACATTGCTGGCAACAAATTTGCGCGCAACGAAATTGCCATGATCAAGGTGGTGGCGCCCAGCATGGCGTGCCAGGTGATCGACTGGGCGATGCAGGCTTTTGGTGGCGCAGGTATGTGTGACGACTTTCCGCTGGCCTATTACTACGCCAGCGCACGCACGCTGCGCTTTGCCGACGGCCCAGACGAAGTGCACCGCAACGCCATTGCCAAGCAAGAGCTGCGCAAGTACGCTCCGGCAGCGGCCAAGCACTGATTACCGGTTGAGTTCGGGCAGTCCCGACCACAATTCGTTGAGGTCGGGGAAGTTCCAGCTGGCAGGGTCTTCGCGCGCCGCTATCCGGTCTAAAACCGACGCAGACGACAAATCGAGCACCAAAGGCACGATGCGCATGTTCGACTTGGTCGAAAAAAACAACTTGACGATCGGCGTGGTCAGTGACTTTTGCGACTGTTCAGTTACCACACCAATCCGGCCTGAATTCATTCGCACCAGAGAACCCACCGGGTAAATGCCCATGCTCTTGACAAAGGCCTGAAACACCTTGGGGTCAAAGTGCCCCTTCCACTCGGCCATCTTGCGCAACGACTCGGCCGGGTCCCAGCCCGATTTGTAGGGTCGGTTCGAAGTGATGGCGTCGTAGACATCACAGACCGCGCCCATCTTGGCGTGCAGGCTGATCTGATCGCCGCTGAGCCGCTCGGGGTAGCCCGAGCCGTCAATCTTTTCATGGTGGTGCAACACCACGTCCAGCGATACCGCATCGATCCCCGGGCTGGCTGAGAGCATCTTGTAGCCCTCGGTCGGATGCGTTTTCATGATGTCAAACTCGGCATCGGTCAACTTGCCCGGCTTGTTGAGCACCTCCGGCGGCATCGCCACCTTGCCCAGATCGTGCAACAACCCGGCCATACCCAGGGTGCGGGTTTGCGCCGAGTCGAGTTTGAGCTGCTTGGCCAGCGCAACCATCATGGCGCACACCGCCACCGAATGCATGTAGGTGTAGTCGTCGGCGGTCTTGAGCCGTGCCAGACTGATGATGGCGCCAGGGTTGCGCGCCACTGAATCTGCAATGTCTTCAACCAGTTGCCTGGCACCACCGACGTCGACCGCCTTGCCCATGCGCACTTCTTCAAACATGCTCACCACGGCAGCCTTGGATTCCAGGCAAATTTGCGCTGCGCGCTCAAGTTCCTTGGCCGCAGAAATCTGTTGTATCGGCGCACGCACCGGAGTGGCCGCTGGCGCCGCCGGAGGTTCGGGTGCCTGCTCAACCACTGGTGCACCGCTGGGCACGTCGTCACCCTTGCTGGCGTCGATCCAGACCTCGGTGATTTTGCTGGCCAGAATCAGCGCAATGTCTTGGGGATCCTTGATGACAAAGCCGGTGCGCCAAAATGGGTGATCCATCCAGGAACCACAAAATTCCTTGAGATGCATCCCCACCTGCAATTGTTGAACCCGGATGCGCTTGAGCATGAAATGTCGTGTTGAAATAGTGGTGGTGGCGCGCTCAGGGCGCCTGTAACGCAACGCCCAACTGCTTCAGGTAGTTTGCCACATCGGGCGGTAAAAAACCGGCGCGTCGGGCCTTGTCTGCAAATTCTGCCGCTGTCGTGGTCTGCCCCTGCGCAGCCAGCGAGACGGCTACGGCCAGCATCCAGCGTGCCTGCCCCGGCTGCAAGTCCAACGCATTCAGATAGGCATGTACCGCCTGCGCGTGCAAACCCAAGCGCTGTGCAGTATTGCCGCGTAAAGCCCAGATGTCAGCCACCTTGGCCAACTGCGGCTCCAGCCGTACCAGCAGAGCCAACGCGTCGGCCGGGCGCCGCTGCACGGTTGCCATGCGGACAAATTCACGCGCCGCCGCCGCCAAGGCAGCGTTGTCACCTGTAGGATTCTTCTCCAGGCTGGTGATGATGCCTTGCACCACCTGAGTTGCACCGGCCTGGTCGCCCTCAGACCACTGCACCTGCGCGAGGGCCAAGGCCGCCATCGCCGCCTGCGCGGGCGACTTTTGCGGCTCGGCGGCCGGTGTCGCAGCTGTTGCCTCGGCGCGCTGCGACGGCCGCACCGGTGTTTGCGCCACAGCGCGCTCAGGCACTGGCGCAGACAAGGCTTGAGCTGCCAGCTCTTTTTTCGGTGGTTTTTCAGGCTTCACCTTGAGCGCTTGCGTAGGCGCCTGCGCGGGCGCCACTGGCGCTTGCGCGGCAGCAACAACCGGCGCAGAGACAGGACTGGCGGCTATAGCCTCTGCGGGCGCTGCTGATGCTGCCGATGCTGATACCACCGCAGGCGCAGGCAACGCTGGCGCTGGCGCCTTTTCCTGCCTGAATTCAAACCAGTAAACACCCCCCAGAACAAACAACAACAGCAGCGCTGCAAGCCACCAGCGCGCCGGTGTCGACGCGGCGGGCGGCGCGTTCTGGCAGCTCGGGACAGCGACACTGGCAACACCTGCCATTGGCCCTGGCTCTGCGGCCCGGGTTGCCGCTTGCTCTGCCTGGCGACGATCGAGATCGCGCAACATTTTGTTGATAACGCTCATGACGCTTCCCCCTCGCCCCACAGCCATGCCGGCCACCACCAGCGCGGGCCGCGGCGCCCGCTCGCTGGTTTGGTCATTAATCCTTGCGTGTCGGCCACGGCCAACTGCACATGGGCCGCTGTCACGCGGTGCGTGTTCTCACCGTAAGCCAGCAGCAGGCACTTGTGCGCCAGCAGATTGATCAAGCGCGGCACACCGGCGCTGCACTGGGCAATGTCAGCGGCTGCTTGCGGCAAAAATACCTGCGTGTCAGTCGCCTCGCTGGCAGCGGCCACCGCCAGCCGGTGCATCAGGTACGGTGCGACTTGTGGCGCGCGCATTGGCCCCAGGTAGTCACTGAACGTGATGCGTTGCAACAGCTGACGTATTTGCGGCGACGCCAGTTTGGCATCAAGCTCCGGTTGGCCCAACAACACCAGTTGCAACAGCTTGCGCTTTTCGGTTTCCAGGTTGGACAACAGGCGCAGGCTCTCCACCGTTGCCAGGGGAATCGCCTGCGCTTCGTCGATCAGCACCACCACGCGTCGGCCTTCCAGCGCGTGCCTGATCAGGCAGTCTTTGAGCGCATTCAACAAGCGGTGTCGCCTGGCGCTTTGCGGCATGGGAATGGCCAACTCGTGGCACAGCGCGTGCAGCAAATCGTCCGAACCCATGTCCGGGTTGGGAATGTAGGCAGTAACGCACTCGTCCTGCAAGGTGCGCAGCAGCTGGCGGCACAGCACGGTTTTGCCGCAACCGACCTCGCCCACGATCTTCAGAAACCCTTCACCGCTGCGCAACGCCACCAGCAAGGTGTTGAGCGCGGCCTGGGCGCTGTCATGCGGAAAGAAAAACGCGCTGTCGGGCGTGATGGAAAAAGGCGCCTCGCGCAGGGCGAAATGCCGCAGGTACATGGCTTACTGCACTGAGGGGCGGGTCTCTACCGTTCCGTCAATGCGAATCACGCGCGCCCGCGCGGCTTCCATGTCGTCCAGCGCCGCACGGCTGCGACGGTTCTGCGCATCCCAGTCTTGCTGACTGCGGATGATGGTGGGCTTGATCAGCACAACAACTTCTTTTCTGCGACCTGTATTGGCCTTGTTTCCCAGCAGCGAGGAAAAAATGGTTTCGCCCGAGCCAGGTAAGCCCGATGAAGATAAATTCGACTCGATTTGCATCAGACCGCCAATGGCGACGATGCTGCCGTCCTGGATGCGTACCAGCGTGTCAGACTCGTTGACGTTACTCGACGCCGTCGGAATGGATGAATTTGAATTTGCACCATTGCTGTACACGAGGTTTTTGGTCGTGACGTTGGTGACCGCAGGATGGACATGCAAGGTGATGTTGACGCCATCGTCAATCTGCGGCGTCACGTCCAATGAAATGCCCGAGAAAAACCGCTCAAAACGGGGCGTGGGCAGCGTGATGTTGGAGCCATTGATACTGGAGGTGCTATTGGTGCTCGTGTTGGTCGAATCAAAGCCGTTGATAAATGACTCCTCAGAACCCACCTTAAGTACAGCCTTTTGATTATTCAGCGTGGCAATACGCGGGCTGGACAATGTTTGAACATCACCTTGCGTTTCAAGAAACCCCATCACCGCAGCAAACTGGCTGGTCGCCAGGGCCAGTCCAAAGACACCACCACCGATGGCCGTCGAAGGTACTGGCACAACGCCCGGCAAAACGGTACTCCCACCTTGCAGCAGCGGGTTGGTGGCTGTCAGACCGCTGCCCAAAACACCGGCAATGAGCGGATTGCCATCCACCGTGCCAAAGGCAGCCCAGTTCACCCCGCTTTGATAACCATCGCGCAGTTCCACCTCAACAATTTTGGCTTCGAGCATGACTTGACGCTCGACCGAAAGCTGTGCAGCCTTGAGAAATTTTTCAACCTGACGCAACTCCTCCGGCATGGCGCGCACCGCCATGATGCCTGCCTGGGGACTGATCACCACGCTGCGCCCGTCTGCGCTCCCCACCAGACTCTTGACAGCAGCGGTGAGTTCTGTCCAATAATCGGTTTTGGAAGCCGTGCTGATTCGGCTGCCTTCGGTACTTGGCGTGCTGTTATTGGTCGTCGTGCTTGCGCTGCTGCTACCCGATGTGGTTCCTTGGGAACTGCCACCCGATGCCACGCGCAAATCGCTGTTGCCGCTGCGCTGTGAGTTGGGGTAATTCACGGTAAACATACGCGTCTGCAGTGTTGGCGCGTAAACGGTGATGCGCCGCCCTTCGATCTTGAAGTCGTAGCCGTAGACGTCGCGAATCGCCTCCAGCGCCTCGGTCACGGTGACACCACGCAGCGTCACCGACAAGGTGCCGGCCACGTCCGGGTGCATCAGCATGCTGTAGCGGGTGTCGGCCACCATCGCCAAAAACACCTGTCGCACCGGTGCGTTGTTCACCAGCAAATCAATGCGCGGCTCGGGTGGCACCGGCACGGCGGGTGGTGTGGGTTCGGCCAAGGCGTCGGCCACACGCGCGGGCACGACGGCCGCTGGCGCGGCAGGCATCGGCACCTCGGTGCGAATGGCCTCGCTGACGCTGGGCGTGCGCAAAGGCCGATCGGTCGAACAGGCTCCGAGCAGCAAGCTCACCGCCAGCAAACTGGCAACACGCGCGGCAGACACCGGCGAAGGCAAACGTGATTCAGTCATGGCAGTTACTTCATGTTCTTCAGTAGTCATCAATGAAACCTCAGGGCTTTTTCAAAGGTACCGCAGGTCGGCGTTCGACCCCTTGGTAGACCTTGATCTTGTTGAGTTTGCCGGCTTCAAGCAGCCAGATTTCGGACTCGGTGATGCGCTCGATACGCGCCGCACCCACCTGTTGTCCGGTGGCAAACAAACGCGTGCCCAACACCAGGTAAGGCGTGCCGTTGCGTACCAGCACGGCCACATTACCCGAGTCAATGGCCAGTGGATTGGCTTTGGCCGCAGGGATCGCAATGGCGTCACCCGTTGCCCGGGCTGCGGCAGGCGCCAGGGTGGGGTCACGCAACGTCTGCGCACCCAGCGAAGTGGCGCAGAGAGATGCCAACAACAGCGACCCGGTCCAACGTTTCATCGGGCCACCTCTGCTATCAAAAACAGTTGCAAGGTCAGCACGGGAGGGCCTTTGTCCGACGTCAGGGTCATACCACCCCAACGCACATAGGGCAAGGCCGTTTCCAGCGCGGCAACATAACGCGTCAGGTCAGCGTAGGGGCCAGAGACCGTGAGTTCGACACCCTGACGCGTCAGACCAGCAGGCAAACTGCCCGCACCGTTGCTGTTGCCTGGCCCCGCGACTTCAGGGGCCAGGGCGACGGTGCGCACCAGCGTCAACCCCTCATGGCGACGCAGCAGGTGCACCAGCACCCGGGCCAGTGGCGTACCGGCATCGGCACCGGGCAAGAGTTTGAGAATTTGCTGGTCCACTTCGGCAACCTGCAGCTGGGTTTGCACCACCTGCTCACGCAAACTGCGGTTGGTGTCATCGGGCTTTGGCGTGGCACGCACGGCGTCACGCAGACCCTGTAATTCGGTGCCCTGCTTGGCAAGGCGTTGCGTCAACTGTTTGTGCGCCAGTTGGGCGGGTGACAGCCACAGCGTGTCAACCAGCGCGGCAAAACTGACCAGCACCACAAAAAACAGAATCAGGCGTTCACGCCGGCTCAACGCATCCAGCCGCGCTACCAAACCACGCCAGGCTTGCTTCATGGCTTGCCTCCAGCCGGGGCAGCGGCGACGACCCGGCTAACCAGCGAAAACGACCACGACGCCGCACCGGTGGCTGCTGCACTGGGCGCGATTTGCTCCACCTTGACAGCGCTGAGCGTCTGGCCTTGCAGCAGGGGGCTGGCAGCGAGCTTGCCCACCCAATCGTTCAGCGCCTCGGGGGCGAGCGTCTGACCCGAGACCGCCAACACGTCGCTGTCGGCCTTGAGGGTGCCAATCCACACCACCGGCGGAATGGTTTGCGCCACCAGACGCAAACGTGCCGCGTGGCCCTGACCTGGCAGCACCACACCCTGACTCAGTGCGTCGAGCACACCTTGGCGCTTTTGCAGTTCACCGCGCTGCTGCGCCAGCTCATGCGTCAACGCGGCCTGCACCGGCCCGGCGCTGGCGCGCGAGGCCTCCAGCGCAGCGCGCAGGCTGGTCAATTCTTTGCCTTGGGCGTCCAGCGTTTGCTGCAAGCTGCTGCTGGCGCGCTGCAGGTTCCAGACCCAGGCGGCAGACAAAGCCCCTCCGCCCACCAGCAAGATCAGCAAGGCCTGCACCAGCGTTTGGGCAGTAAAGCTCCCTTTCTGCTTGCGCAGAATGGGCAGGTAGAGGTTGACTTGTTGCGGCATGGCGAAGGATTGTTTCAGGACTCAGGTCGAAGCAACGTCGGTACGCAACAACACACCCAGCAAGGGAAAACACAGCGCCAGATCGGCCGGAGCCAGCGCTTGCAAACCGGCAAAAACCGGGCTGACCTCCAGCACCCCCACCGTTTGCCCCAGCTGCCCGGCCAGCCACTGCGCCAACTCGTCGCTGCGCTCGCCGGCAAATACGCGCAAGCGGTTCAGCGGCAAATTAGACCAGGTACGGTCCCAGACGTCGAGCGAGCGCTGCACCTCCAGCACCAGGCGCTGCGCCTTGTCATCGTCCTGGGCGGCCACAGCAGGCGCCGCACTGGCCACAGAAGAAGCTTCACCATAAAAACCACTGTCCAGCGAAATATCGCCACCCGAGTGCGACGGTACGTATTCCTGTACCGGGGTAAAGCCGTCGACTGCAGCAGGCGCAGTAACCACACTGCCCCACTGACCGATCAAAAAACCCTCAGGCACATCAAAACGCCGTGTGTAAAAAAGCTCTTCGTTGGCGCTGATCGTCAACACCGCCTGCTGCCCCGGCACCAACACCAGCGCGGCGTTGGCACGGTCCAGCACGCTGTCAAGGCGCGCCAGCGCGCTTTGCAGATTGCGCTGTGCAGTTTCCTGAATGTCAATCACCGACAACCTGCAGTCCAGCGCCTCAGCCAGTGCGGTGACACTTTGGATAACCGTGTTGTTGGCGGCCACCACAAAGGAGTGGCTGGCACCTTGCTGACGCCCGTCACCGACCCGAATCACGTCGATAGTGACATCATCCACGTGCGCGGCAAGCATGTCACGCACCTGGTAGCGCGCGGCCGAGCGCAGCTCTTCGGGTGGCACGTTGGGCGTGTCAATCTGCAGCAGCTGGTATTGGTCAATACCCAACATGAGCGTTAGATCAAGCCCCTTCAGACCCAACGCTTCCAGCTGATGCAGCACGCCGGCAAGGCCGTCGGCGGTCTGTTGCACAACGCCGGCCTTGAGCACCTGAATACCCCCATCTTCACCCGGGTGGGCCAGCACATAAGCAGCCTCTTGACCAGACCAGGACAGCACCAAGCGGTCAGACGAGACGAGACGTTGCCAGGGCCAACGCATGGTCAACAGGCCTCCCAGGTGGGCGGATTTTTCAGCAGGCAAGCAACGATCGACATGGGGCAGGAATAACTGAAGTGACTTTGCTTTAATTTTAATAGCTGTTCACGCAAATCCGACGGGGGCAAACCCCAATAATTCCATATAAAAATACGCAGTCTCAATAGTTCTCGCGGCGGTAGATGAGCGGGGATTTGTAAATGCCGAAGGTAGCGCGGGCGCTGACACTGGGCAAATAACTGGGTGCTGTCAGCGTGATGTCGGCACTGCAACGCCCATTGGACGGCTTGGTGAGCGTGAAAGAACCGATGCCCGACGCCACAGCCGCCGGCGTTGCTGCAAAACCCAGGCCGGTGCAAAGCGTTGCCCCGGTCACTGCGGCAGCGCTCACCGTGCCACCGGGCGTGGACAAGCTGTCGGTGGTGCTGGTCGCCCAGCTCGAGCCGTTGTAGTACTGCGCCTTGACATTCATGGGCAGCGTGAGCAATTCCGAGCCGTAGGCGTTGACAATATTCAGGCGACCGCTTACCACCTTGACACCACCTTCTATCGAACTCGACGGCGTTGACCGCAGCGACGAAACGCTGTCGCTGTCGAAGGCGCGCCAGTAGGCGTCGGTCGGCACGGTCGGGATAGCAGCAAATGTAAACACGGGAAAGACTGGCGTTGTCGTCGTACCCGCGCTAAAACTGCTCGCAGGCACGGCAACTGCACTCGCCAAACCACCAGGCGCTGTGGTTCCGATGGCTGAGCCACCGACCGCTGCCACCGCGTTCAAAGTGACGGCCTTTGAAAAAGACTCGCTGGCCGTTGCGCTGTAGTTGTAGTTCACCGTGGTGGTCGGCGTACTCAAACCATTTTTTGCGGTGATGGTCAACGGCACACCTTGCCCGGAATACACAAAACCGTTGTATTGGGCCGGGCAAATCAGCCCCACTGGACACGGCATGGGCACACCCGCGGTCAGGGCCACAACGGTCTCAAAATGGTCAGGGATGAAGCGCACTACCGAGCCATCTGACCCAATAGCGCCCGTCGCCCCGGTGGTGCCGGTAGCCGTCAAGCCCGAAGCCAGATAGCTCCCACTGGCCAGTGTGGCGCTGAGGTCAATGATGCCGACCTCGCTCCAGTTCAGGTTGTTGGCGGTGGCCGTACCCAGATTGAAAGCACCCAATGATCCACTGAACAGCCCGTCGGACGTTCCCGCACCGGTGGGTTTGTAGCGCACACGGTCGATCGTCACCTGCTCAGGCGTGGCCTCCTTGCCAAAGTTGGGCGTCGCCGTTGGCGTTGCCAAGCCGTTGTACGCTGTCACTGTTGCCGAAAAATTGGTACCCGCCTTGATGGGCCCAGCCGTCACGTTCGAGAAATCGAAATGATGCGGCGCCACCACCACCGCGTTGCTGCTGCCTGTGAGCGTCACCGGAGTGCTGCCGCCAAAAGGCGTCACTGTTTTACTGGCGTTGTAGGTGATCTGCCCCACGTCGTCGTAGCGCAACGTCACCGGCGCTGAGCCATTGGCATCAAATGTCAGATTGACGGCTGTACCCGCCGGGGCGATTGCCGTGGCGTTGACTGTCGCCAGACTGCCCGGCTGACAGGTCGAAGGATTGTTGCAGGCGTAGCCCAGGTTGACCGGCGTGGTCTGGCCAATAATGGCTGGCGTGCAGACGGCCGGATTGCTTGTCGATGTCTGCAATGCGCGCAAGAAGAGCCCTGCGCTGGCGATACCTGACACCTGCGCTGGAAAGGCGTAGGCATTGCCAGTAGCAGTGTTGGAAAAAATAAAACCCGCTGTCTGGGCGGTAAACGTGCAGCTCGGGCTACCGAAGTTACATGTCGTCGTGCTGGTTGGCGCCGGTGTTGGCGCGCCGATGCCAAACACCACGCTACCCGCTGTGGCCACCTGCACATTTTTTGTTACCGAACTGCTCCCCGAAGGAATGACAAAACCAGCCCCGGTGGCACCGCCGGTGGTTCCGTCCCAGTTGACCGTGGGTGTACCCGATGCGCTCAAGGTGCCGCTGACACCGCCGGTGTACAAAGTGGCGCACGCAGCATCGGCGCAGGCACGGATCGTCAGCGTACTTGCAGCGCAGGTCAGGCCGCTGCCGCTGGATTGAATCTCGAGGTGATGCGGGCCCGATATTGGGCATACCCGCGCCGCGCCATCCCAATTTTTGCCTGCGTTTTCGTTGGCGTAAATGGCTGATACCTGCGCGTCGGATAGCACGGCAGAAAACACCTTGACTTCATCCAGATCGAAGGGAGCTGCGGAACTGAGGTATGAATTTTCGATACGGCCAATACTGGAAAAAGACCTCGTCACCACGCCCTTGTCAGATTTACGGGTATTGTTCAGCAAGCCATCCACATAAGCCTTGGTCTCACCCGTTGACTGGTCACGTGTCAGAACAATGTGCCGCCATGTTCCGGTGTTGACGCTGGTTGTCGATTGGGCACCCAGGGTATTACCCTTGTTCACGGCAATCCTGCCGGAAGCGTTGATCCACCCCCAAAAAACATCGTCAACCCCGCCTCTCTGTTCAACGCCAGATACACCCGGCGCCCGCCACGGGGAATTGTTGCCAGTCTGCGTGGTATTGATCCAAAAACTCAGGGTAGCCGTACCAGAAAGCAGGTTGCTCAGACCAGCCACGGACACATATTTGTCGAAGCCATTGAACGTGCCTGCGTTGCACACTTTGCCAAGCGCTGTGGTCGCGCCACCGAACGCCTTGCCATCTACTTTGCCTGCACTCGAGTCCTTGACTTCACCCGTCGATCCGCTCCACGCCACCTCATCAAAGCGGTAATCAGCCAATGGGGCAGGCACGGGTGCGCTGCAGGCACCCGGGGCAGCGTTACCGCTGTTGTTGACAACACATCCAGTGGCGCTGCAAGTACCCCCAGCCCCGCCAGACAAGCAGCAAACGCCGCCAACAGAGGCATTCCATCCCAAATTGAGCTTTTTGTTGCTGTCAAGCGTGACGCAACTGCTAACGCTGGCATCTGAGCTTTTCAAATCCACGTTGCCATTCGTAGAGGTCACACTGCCCGTCACCTTGCAGCCACTGCCAAGCGTGACATCTTTTTTAGCACTGATGCCATTGCCCACAGTGGTGCCAGAGGGCTCTAGCGTGACAGCGTCGTTGCTGCTGGTGACGCTGCCTGCCACCTTGGTTCCGCTTTGAAGTAACACGGCGTTTCTGGCGCTGACATTGCCCACCACGGTGTTGCCCGAACTGCTGAACTTGATTGCGCCACTGGTGCTGGTGACATCGCCAGAGAACTTGTCGCCCGAGCCGGAAGTGATGTCGCCACCAGCCGTAACGTTGCCGCCGTAAGTGCTGCCACCGCCACTGGTAAAACTGGTGCCAGCGCTAATGTTGCCAGTTACCTGTGTGGCGTATTGTGTTGTGACCACGCCACCCGCTTGAAGCGTTCCCGTCAACGAGCCACCCAAATCAATTCGGCCGCCAGCGACCAGGTTGCCGGTGATGCTGTTGGCATTGCTCTTGATGGCCATGTCATTGGTGGCGGTCAGGTTGCCAAAGAGCTGCAAGGCATTGGGTGCACCTACATCTTTGGCATTGATGGCAAAGCCGCTGACAGTGCTGCTGGTGTTGATGGTGTTGCCAGATGAGAATTTCAGGGTTCCATTGACCGTCCAGGTCAAGTTGGCGTTGCTGACCTTGACCACATCATTGGATGCCAGCGTGATATTGCCAGTGCACGTCACGCTGGTGCTGGAGGCATTGGTGCACCCGCTGGGCAATGTGCCGTCTGGCAAGGTGTAAGTTGTGGCTGCGTTAGCCGCACCGACAAACAAAGCGGCCAGACACAACACCACACGCTGGTGCCAACTGCAAAGCACGGCGTTTTGTCCGGGCCAAAGCCTGCGAAACCCATTGAAAAGGCTAAGATTTGCTATTTTAAAAATAGCTATTTGCACTTTATCTATTTGGTCTGGAGGCCTGTTTTTCATATAAAAGTCCTTCGAAGTGCGCCGCGCAAAGGTCAAACATAACCGGCCATTGAATGCCGCGCTGCCGCTCGATTGACGCGGCGCTTTCAACTTGACCATGGGTTAAACAGTTGTACCGGTAAATCCGCAAAGTCCTTTGCATTACGCGTCACCAAAACCAGATCGTACTCAATAGCAGTTGCCGCCAGAAGACTGTCGATGGCAGGCAGCGGACGACCAGCATCCGACAGCAACTGCCCCCACCGCGCTGCCACAGCCTTATCAACGGACAAGATTCGACCTGAAAAATAAGTCGGCAAATCAGACTCTAACCAATCCAGCAAAGCCTGGCGTCGTGCCACTGGGCTTGCGCCTGCAATGCCTTTGCGAATTTCACCCAGCGTCAGCACACTCAAATACAGGCTCGCTGGTGGGCGCTTGGTAAACCAATTCTCAACACCCGCGTCTGGCCGCTTGCGACGCAACTCAGACAAAACGTTGGTATCGACCAAATAACTCAAAAGACCACCTCACGCACCAGGCTGCGGTCGCGTTCGAATTCAATGGCATCGTCGCCAAACAGGGGCGAGCGGCGCATGAAATCAACCAGCGAGTTTTGGGTTTGCGTCAGACGGTCAAACATGTCGCGCGAAACCACTACCGCCACAGATTTGCCATGAACCGTGATGTCTTGCGGCTGAATTTGAGCGCATTTGATGAGCTCCGACATACGTGCCTTCGCACCTTGCATTTGCCAAGTTTGCATGGTTTTTCCCGTTAATTCTGACTAGACTAGTCACAGTTTAGCAGTTACCACGCCCTTTGCCGACGACTGATGAAAGCGGCTGCTCAGCCACATGCATAGGTGGGCAAAGTTGCCGGTGGCACAGCTTCGTTTCTGACGCATTCCATCGACGCCGAGATACTGCGCTGGATGTAGCCTATGCTGCCCGGCGTGCTCCCCGTGGTGGTTGCCTCCGCCATGAATTGAAAAATAAAGCGGTTAACCACCGTTGCGCCTTCAGTGTAGTCAAAGCGCTGGCATCGTGTGACCACTGTAAGTCCCCCATCAAAGTCAGTCCCCACAGTCGCGAGGGCTCCTGGACAACTTGGCACAGTCAAACTGCCTGCCCCGGGGCTTGCCGCCACCCACCCAATCCCCCACTCCAGCCCCGCCCGCGCTGCCCAGTAGGCGCGTGTGCCTTGAATATCTTGTGCCGAAGTGAGTTGCTGGGTATTGGAAAACGTCACCATGAACGCCCCCAGCGCAGCCAGCACCACCACCAGAAACACAGCAGCAATGGCGGCAAAGCCTCCCTGTCTGTAAGGGCCTGGCATATCACATGGATTCATGGCTGTCATGGCGTATTGCTCACATGCACTTCGTGCTGCAGCTTCACGGTTTCGTTGCGCTCGGTCAGCCCCAGTGTCATGACCAGCAAGGCGTTGCGCTGCAGATCGGAGCCACTGTAGTCAAAACTGCAAGCGCTCACCCGGCTGGCCATGACCGCCGCCCCGGTGACTGTTGCCGGGCAAGACGCACCCGCAGCCAAGGGCAGCGTCAGCACCTGCCGATACAGCACACCGTTGCCATCGCCTTGGGCGTTGGTGCCGGTAGCACCCACGCAAACGTAACGAACCACCTGTTCAGCACCAGGTATCACCTGGAAACGATGGCTGGCCGACGCCAGCGGGAACAACTTGCCGTTGCTGTTGATGGTGATGATCGACTCCACCGGGGTTCCGGCTTCGCCACTGGCATCGGTCACTGCTGACGTATTGTCAGCGGCGTAAGCATCCGCGCCCGGGATGCCCAGGTTGTACACCGCAATCAGATCCGCGGGCGCGATGCGCTGATCGGCAGGCAGGTCCGCATTGCGCCCCAACATGTTGAAACTGGTATCGGCCGCGGCAAAGTCAAGCACATCGCCGGCGCCACCTGCTTCCGCGCGGTAGCGGGCCCCGGTCTTGGTGGGAATGAACTCCA